>Ga0315291_10001658_pt1 | contig 29654 bp, 21 predicted proteins | sample YL17G12_20_MG_FD_203070 | JGI IMG/M metagenome (GOLD analysis project Ga0315291, IMG submission 203070) | Sediment microbial communities from Yellowstone Lake, YNP, Wyoming, USA - YL17G12_20 | ecosystem: Environmental > Aquatic > Freshwater > Lake > Sediment | place: USA: Wyoming | collected...
AATGGCATGACGCAAAAAGCCAAGATGGGAAAGCGCTAGGCGGACCTGGCAAAGCAGGGCTGGAAGAAGCAGACCACCTACGACGAGCCCCGGCTGAGCGAGCTGGCGGCAGCGTACGAGGAGGCCGGGCTCGAGGTGCGGTTCGAGGAGCCGGACCGTGAAACGCTACAGGACTGCAATGCCTGCTTTGAGGGGAGCGCGGGCAAGCTCAAGGCCATATACACCCGGGAGAAAAAGATGTCCAGGAAATGAAAAACCGGCAAAGTCTATAAATGCAAAGACCGTTTGGGCCAACGAACGGGTTGGGGGAAGGAATATGGGCGAGATGAGAGCGGCGGTATTCTACGATAAGAGCCAGCCTTTGAAGATAGAGATGGTCCCGATACCGGCGATATCCGAAACTGACGTTTTGGTCAAGGTCGCCGCCTGCGGCCTATGTCGGACGGATTTGCACTACATCCACGGCCTCCCGACGGCCAAGAAGGCGCCGATCATCCTGGGCCACGAGATCTCGGGCCATGTCCACGATGTCGGGGCCAAGGTTACCAAGTTCAAAAAAGGCGACCGGGTCCTCATACCGCCGGTCTTTGCCTGCGGCACCTGCCACTACTGCCGGACCGGGCGCGGGACGATATGCGAGAAGCAGACCATGGTCGGCAACCACCGCGACGGCGGGTTCGCCGAATATGTATCGGTCCCTGCTTCGGACATCTTCGCCCTGCCCGAACCGATCCCGCTTCACGAGGGCGCCATCATCGCCGACGCCATCTCCACGCCTTACCATGCGGTCGTGAACCGGGGGAAGGTCCAGCCGGGAGAAAGCGTCCTGGTCATCGGCTGCGGCGGCGTCGGATTGTCGCTCGTGCAGATGGCCTCGCTCGCCGGCGGCAATGTCACGGCCGTGGACATCTTCGACGAGAAGCTCGAGCAAGCCCGCAAATTTGGGGCCACCGAGGTCATCAACGCCAAGAAGGTCGAGAGCCTTTCGAAGGCTGTGAAGAAGGCAACAGGCGGCGGCGTCGATGTCGCCTTCGAGGTCATAGGCAACCCGCCCACGATCGAAGAGGCGTTCAAAGCGGTCCGATGGGGCGGCCGCGTGATAGTCGTCGGCTACTCGCACGAGGACGTCAAGCTCAACGCCGGGCGCATAATGTTTTGCGAAATCGAAATCAAGGGCTCGCTCGGGTGCGGATTGCAGGACTATCCCAAGATAATAGAGATGGCCCGCCACGGGAAACTGAAGATAAAGGAGATGGTCACGCACCGCTACAAGCTCGAGGACATAAACGAGGGCTTCAAGTTCCTCGAAAAGGGCGACCCGTCGCTCATCCGCTCGATAGTGGTCCTGGACTGAGGTGGTTTTAATGGACTTCAAGCACATCTCGTTGGAGGTGAAGGGCAATGTCGCCCGGCTCGTGCTCAAGCGCGCCCCGGTCAACGTGCTCAACATCGAGATGATGACCGAGATCAACCACGCGCTGGCCCAGGTCCGGGAAACGCCCGGCCTGCGCGCGCTTGTTATTTCAGCGGAAGGCAAGTTCTTCTCGGCCGGAGTGGACGTGGCCGAGCACACCAAAGAAAAAGTCCGTGAGATGATAACGGTCTTCCACGGCATCTTCGAGAACCTGAACAAGCTCCCGGTGCCTACCGTGGCCTTCGTGCAGGGCCCGGCGCTCGGAGGGGGCTGCGAGGTGGCGCTGTACTGCGACCTGGTGCTCGCCTCGGAAAAGGCAAAGTTCGGCCAGCCCGAGATCAAGGTCGGCGTTTTCCCGCCCATCGCCGCCTTCCTCTTGCCCAACGACGGGCCGCTCAAGTTCGCTTTCGAGATCCTCCTGACGGGGGACACCTACACGGCAGCGGACATGAAGGCCATGGGCTTTGTGAACCGGGTCTTCCCGGAGGCCTCGTTCGCCGCCGATTGCGAATCGTTTTTGGAAAAGATAACGACCAGCAGCTCCGTGGTGCTCCAGCTGACCAAGCATGCGATGCGCGCCGGCCACGGCCGTCCGTACGGGAAGGCGATGCCCGAGATCGAGAAGCTGTACCTGGAGACTCTGATGGCAACGGAGGACGCCTCCGAAGGCCTCGCCGCGTTCATGGAGAAGCGCAAGCCGGTCTGGAAGGACAAGTGAGAATTTCAGTTCACGATGGGGAGGTATTTCATGGAACTTGAGGGAAAGAACGCGATAGTGACGGGCGGCAGCATGGGCATCGGGAAGGCCATCAGCGTCGGGCTTGCAAGGGAAGGCGCCAATGTCGCCCTGAATTACCGAAAACACGATACAGAGGCCAAGGCGGTCGTTGCGGAGGTCGAAAAGCTGGGCCGCAAGGGCATGGCGGTAAAGGCGGATGTCGCCTCATTCAAGGACGCCGAGAACATGGTCCAGGCCGTTGTGAAGCAGTGGGGCTCGGCCCACATCCTCGTATGCAACGCCGGCATCAACTGGGACGGGGTCATCTGGAAGATGACCGAAGAGCAGTGGGACACGGTCATCACCACGAATCTCAAGGGCTACTTCAATTACAACCGGGCCGTGGCCGGCATCTTCAAGGACCAGAAATACGGAAAGATAGTCAACATCTCCTCGATCAACGGAATAAGGGGCAAGTTCGGCCAGGCCAACTATGCGGCCTCGAAGGGCGGCGAGATCGCGATGACGAAAACGCTGGCCAAGGAGCTGGGCAAGTTCAATGTGAACGTCAATTGCGTGGCGCCCGGCATGGTGATGACGGAAATGGCCGAAAAGATCCCGGTGGAGTTTCTGGAAAAGGCAGTGGACGAGACCCAGCTGGGGCGGATAGCCACGCCCGAGGACATTGCCAATGTCGTGGTGTTCCTCTGCACCGACAAATCCCGGCACGTCACCGGCGAAGTGATAAAGGTCGACGGAGGCCAGTACATCTGAGGTGATGACATGAAGGTCGCAGCGGTCGCAATCGGTCACGGCGCTTTCGGCAAACGGTCCGACGCCAGCGTGCAGGAGCTCGCATTCGAGGCATTCCGGGAGGCGATGAAGGACGGAAAGAACCTCGAACGCAAAGATCTGGACGCGGCCGTTCTGGGTTCCGTTCCCGAGTATCACAAGCAAAGGTCGCTTGCGGGTGTGGTCGCGGAATATCTCGGCCTGAACCCCAAGCCCATCTGGCTGACGGAATGCGCCTGCGCCTCCGGGAGCGCCGCCGTCCGGACGGCCTACATGGCCATCAGGTCCGGCATGCACGACGTCGTGGCCGTGATAGGCGCCCAAAAAATGACCGAACTGGCAACACCGGAAATACTTGCCCTGATGGGCCGCGTCGGCGAGGTCCAGTGGGAATCCATCTTCGGCACGACATTTCCCGGGTACTACGCGATGTTCGCCAACGCCCACATGCACAAGTACGGCACGACCAAGGAGCAAATGGCGGCAGTGGCGGTCAAGAACCATTACTACGGTTCGCTGAACAAGAACGCCATGTTCCAGAAGCCCGTGACCCTCCAAAGATGCGTTGAGGCGGACCCCGTGGCGTTCCCGTTCGGCATATTCGACTGCTGCGCCAACGCCGACGGAGCGGCGTGCGTCATTCTGGCAAACGAGGAAAAAGCGCGCAAATTCACCGACGAGCCTGTCTGGCTGGAAGGCGTCGGGTGCGCTACGACCTCAATGTCGGTGCTTCGCCGCCCCAATCACTACAGCATCCCGTCGGCGCAGGACGCCGCCAAGCAGGCGTACAAACAGGCCGGGGTCGAGGCGAAGGACATCAAGGTCGCCGATGTCCACGACTGCTTCACGATCGCCGAGATACTGGCGTACGAAGACCTGGGCTTCTGCGAGAAGGGCAAGGGCGGGAAGTTCGTCGAAGAGAAGCAGTCGTACATAGGCGGAAAGCACCCGGTGAACGTCGACGGCGGGCTCAAGGCCAAGGGCCACCCCATCGGAACGACCGGGGTGTCCATGACCGTGGAGGTCGTCAAGCAGCTCCGGGGCCACGCCGACAAGCGGCAGGTCCCGAACGCGGACATCGGCCTGACCCACAATGTCGGCGGTATCGGCCAGTACTGCTTCGTCAACGTTTGGAGGAGGTGAGGCCATGTTCAAGTGGTTCGGAAAGGTCAATTTCGTCCCGTACACGAAAGTGGGCGAGTTCGCCGAGCACCTCAAGAACGGCAAGATAATGGGCACCAAGTGCCGCAAATGCGGCACCGTCACCTTCCCCCCTCGCGCCGACTGCGAAAAGTGCATGGAATCGGACTGGGAGTTCATCCAGTACAGCGGGAAGGCCAGGCTCGTGACCTTTACCCAGATATCGGCCGCGCCGACCGGCTTCGAGGACATGGTCCCGTACACCATAGGCGTGGCGGACCTGCCCGAGGGCGGGCGCGTGCTGGCTTGGGTCAAGGACATCGAGGTCAAGGACCTGAAAATCGGCATGGACCTGAAGCTCGTGCCGCGCATCTTCGAGGAAATCCCCGAAATAAAACTCTACTACACCCTCGAAAAACCCTGAGCCGCCACCCACTTATTTCATATACGTGAACAGATATGCACAATCTCGCCTCAAAGGGCCGGTAGATCAGCTGGAAGATCGCCACTTTGGCATAGTGGAGGCCTGGGGTTCAAATCCCCACCGGTCCAATTACCCAATTTTATCGATTAACCAAGGTGGGGATGAGAGAGTGCGAGCCGCCGATGCGGTAGAGAGGCGGCTCGCACGAATCCACAAAGAACGGGAGCGTAGCGAGCCGTTCTTTGTGCACGAAGTGAAATCCCCACCGGTCCAATCCAAACTTTCTGTCTGAGCAATTGTTGCCAGTAAGTTTGACAAAGAATGCATTAGTCGCTCGGATATCGGTCTTCGATCGAGTAGGGGCGCAAGCGAGATATACATGCCGTTGCCTGAATGGGAGTCAACAGGGAGCGGTTCAGACCGGGAACAGTCCGGTCAGGCTCGGACGAATTGATCTGTCCGTCATTCCTCCTCGTCTGGGGGCCTTTTTCCTTTCCAGAGGAACAGTCCACCGGCTGTGGCGACCAGGCCGAGCGTCAACACGACTACAAACACCGTCCCCGCATCGCTGGCGGTCTTGACCGGATTATTCACTCTGAAGCTCCTGGTCGTGACCTCCACATATTCCTGGCCGTCGTAGACCCTGACCTTCAGGACATGGTTCCCGTTCTTCAGCTTGGTAGTGTCTAGGTCCAGGGTCCAGTTCTCGGTCGTGGAAAGGTTCACCCATTCACCCGAGTCGAGCTGGTACTGGACGCTGACCACATCCAACGAGCCGTTGAGTATGCGTCCGGACACGGTGACCGTGCCCTCCACCTTCGCTTGCTCGGGCAGACTTACATACTCCATTTTCGGCTCGACCTTCTTGTAGACACGGACTTGGAATTCCTGGAAGGCCTCCCCGCCATTGGCGTCGGCGACCTTTATCTTGACCGTAAAATCGCCGGCGTTCTGGGGTGTCCAGCTGATAGTCCCGTTCATCGGATCTATGGACATGCCCGGGATTTCAGAGACGAGGGAATACTCAAGAGGGTCCCCGTCGGCGTCAGATGCATTGACCGTATATCCGTAAGGAAGGGTGGTTATGGCAGTGGTGTTTGGCAGGCTCGTTATCATGGGTAATTGGTTCGGCACGAGTATGGAAAAGTTCTGGGACACGCTGAACCGACCGTCCGAAACGTTCAATGACACCGGATAAGTACCGCCCGCCTTGGGGACCCACTCGACCAATCCGCGATTTGGGTCGATGGTCATATCCGGCGGTTTCTGGGAGAGGGAATACGCTAGCGGGTCCATGTCGCCGTCAACGGCCACTGCCTGATAGGCGTATCGAGTGCCGGCCGTTCCGTTTGGTGTTGGCATGCTTGTGAAGACCGGAGGGTCTGGCACGTTTTGTACTGTTACCACAAAATTATTGGACCGAGCCGTGGAATTCCAACTATCGAAGCATTTGACCACGATATCGATCGTGCCGGTCCAGTTGTCGTTTTGGGTGCCGTTGAGTGCGTCGATTGCAAGATAATGATTATTGCCGATACTGACATTTACTATCGTATTGTTCGTGAACGAATCGACTTCGAATCTCAAATTGGAGATCTGATCGAGGTCGTCCTTGAAGTATTTCTGGAAATCGATGAGGTCCGTTACAATGGTATCCTCGTCCATCACAATGTCCGGTATGTTTTCGACAAGTCGCGCGGCTTCATCCAACTCCAATCTGAGGTCGCAGAGCTTTAGCCTTCCGGGGCTCTCGGAAACGAGCATTATCGGGATGATGATGTTCCCATTGGGATCCTTCTCATTTTTATGTTCGATAATGTATTCATTTAACGCGTCTGAAAACTCGAGCGTAGGCGTCTTGTACGAATAAATAATTGATAAATTACTAATTATGAATGTACCATCGCATTGCGAACCTGCATCGAACGGTATCTCAACAAATTGATTGCCGAATGGATCATTTATCGATGCAATGGATTTTTCAAGATAGGTATTCAGCGTATCGGAGAAATCATCAATGGTTCCCGTCCTATTGAAATAGCCTTCTTCGTGCCAGATCCGTTCCGCCGCGACATCCAGGGAAGAGTTCAAAAGTCCGGATTTCCAGTCGAAATAGATAATCACCCTGCCATTATGTGTTGTCTCGTTCGCCCATGCACTTATCATGAACTCATCGTGTCCATCCTTGTTGACATCGCCAATGGAGGCAGGTCCCAAGGCAAGAAAGTCTCCCGGGTTTCCGTAACAAGAATAATCCGGGATCGTATCCATGTCGGTTCCGCCAAAGTATAAGAACCAAGCTCCAGAATTATTGCCATTGGTGCTATCATTAAAACAACATACGACAATGTCATCGAAACCGTCGTCATTGACATCTCCGGCTATACCCACCCATCCGAATCCATCATTATACCGTGAGCAATTGATCGTCAGATCGGTTTGATTGTCGAAAGAAGGACCTCCGAAATAACAATAGATCTTACCTAGTGATTCCGGGAAACGGGGAATATTCTCTGAGGAACTTATTACCATATCCTCATATCCGTCACCGTTGATATCGCCACCACCGTTCGCTGTATTTCCAAAAACATGGTCAGTAAGATCGTCAGATAGAATCATATCGGAGATGTTATCCATATCTTCTCCGCCATAATAAATGTATACCCTGCCAAGAGGATTCCCAGGCTCCCAACTACCTTGAGCAGCGATTATCAGGTCATCATAACCATCCGCGTTCAAATCCGACGCGTCGTTCGCAAGGATCCCGAAATAGTCAATAGCTTCCGGGCCTTCAATTATCAAATCGGGGGCGGAATCCATCGTCTTGGAGCCAAAAATGACGGTAACCATTCCGTGTTCCGGTGGGTACCATCCCATCTGGAATGTGAATACCAAATCATCAAAACCATCGTTGTTCAGGTCGCATTCTCCGGAAATGCTATACCCAAAAAATTGGAAATAATGATCTCCTTTCAAGATCAGGTCTGGTTCATTGTCCATTGGATCTCCACCGTAGTAAACATATACGGCCCCGGCCCCGTAGGTTCCAATGTTGTCCGAAAGTGAACCAATGGCGATATCATCGTAACCATCGCCGTTCAAATCCCCAACGCCCTGGGGCGTGCCGAAGCCGGTATCGTTCTGGTTGTTGTGGAATTCCAGGTCCGGTGTATAGTCCAGTGCCGAATTCCCGTAGAACAAATAGACCACGCCCGCGTCCGTTCCATACGTGTCATTATAAGGCGCGCAAACCGCAAAATCATCATAAGTGTCATTGTTCACATCCCCGACACCTTCTGCAATATCCATCCAGTCTCCTGGATCTCCGGTCTTGTTCCACAGCTCGAACATCCGTTCCGGTCCTTGACAGGTCACATCCATTGAAGCGCTGTCCACGTGTGCCGATTTGGGGAGCCGGATTTTGGTATCAGCGGAGCGGCCACCGGATCCGAACTCGAACTTGAACGTCGAGTTGCCGGATTCAAATGTGGATTGTTTCCCGAAAGCCCCGTATCCGTTCCCATTGAAAGAATATACGGTGGTGTCATCGAGAAGGACCGTCGCATTTGTCGGCCCGCCCGGGAAATCGCCATCCGGAGCCACCGTTGAAATGTTCATAGTGGCATTCAATACATGGCACTCGGCCGGCAACGTGATGTTGATGATATCCCAGCACGCCGGGTGTCGAAGTGACGCCATGGCCTCCTTTTGCTGCGTCCCGAAGTCCGAGAGCGTCGAGGCCGCAGAGAGGCCCTGCACCGAGAGAATCCAGACTATCCCGAATATAAGGGGTCGCTTCAAACCGAATGCCTCCTTGGAGCATTATACTATTATGACGGATATTATACTTTCCAATAATATTTAATAAAGAGGGCCTTTGGATTATGTATTAGATCCTTCTATTCTATTTTGGGTTTTTCGCAGTCTATGATGCAAATCCCCACCGGTCCATGATATCGTTCGGAGAAATTGGTACAATCAGAAAATCCATCTCGTAAATGATGTTGTATTATTGAATAATTACTTATATCCGAAGGGTCTTGCCTCGCCGTCCGAAGAAAGGGAAGCCAATGAACGCCAAATGGCCGTCGTCGAATGTTACGAAGCTTCTGGCCGCAGCGGCCGGTCTGGTGCTTCTGGGCACATTCGGCATCGAACTCCTGGCGGTCGGCCTCATGCTCGGCGTTGCCTATGCGGCCTACAGTTACCTGCCGCTAGCGGGCCTGGCAACGGGCCAAAGGCGCCGGTCGGGCGTGAATACCCAGCTCGTGATGCTCGGCGTGGGCGCGCTGGCGGTCCTGGCGGCCGCGCTGGTGATCGCGGCGGTCCCGGGACCGGCGCAGCCGGCGGGCCTGGACAGGTCCGGAGCAAGGGCCGACTCGCACTACATGGGCGTGGAGTACTGCAAAAAGTGCCATGGTCCCGACGGGACCGGGGGCGACCAGTACACGGGATGGAAGGCCACCGCCCACGGGACCGATTTCAGCAACCGGTCCGTCCACGGCGAGGGGCTGAACCTGTTCACCCAGCCTAACGGGAGTTGCCAGCCGTGCCATGTCGTGGGCTACAATTATGTCGGAATGGGCGGGTTCGACCCATCCCAGCCGTGGGACTCTGGAAACAACTCGAAGCTCCTGGGTGTCCAGTGCGAGGATTGCCACGGGCCCGGGAGCGACCTGTGCGAGGAATGCCACGGGCCCCCTATAGACCACTCCCACGAGGCCACGAACATGGTGGAGAACCCCACGCCGGAGCAATCCTGCAATGGCGGGTTCGCCAATTCCGGTTGCCACGGCCCGGGCGGCCGCGACGTCTACACCTCGTGGAGCTCATCCCTACATTCCCCCAATGACCAGCGGAAGGCGGCCTCTCCTGCGGGGCTGAACACCTACTGCGCCAGGTGCAAATCCCCGGCGCAGTACGACCCCAATGCCAAGTTGTCCAATGCCACCGTCATATCCAAGGAGGCCTGGAGGGGAATATCCTGCGCCGACTGCCATGATTCGCACGGCAACCGTTACGAGGGCCAGCTCAAGGCGCCCGCCGACGAGCTGTGCAGCGGCTGCCACAACAGCGAGCACGCCGCGGCCGTGCCCGGAACGGCCCCTCTCCGTTCGCAGAAGGAGATGTTTTTGGGGATATTGGGGGCGAACGTGACCGGGACCAGGGGGATGCCGGGCGTTCAATGCGCGGACTGCCACATGTGGACCACTCCGTCCCCGGTCAGCGGCGTCAATCTCTCCGATTACACGGGCTACCCAAAGAGCTCCGGCCACGCGATGACGCCGACCGCAGAGGCGTGCGAGGCCTGCCATTCCACCCTGGGCAATGACATGCCCGCCTTCGAGATGCCCTCCAACGCCGTCGGCGTCAACGCGACCAACTGGACCATCTGGGATACCTTCCTCGCCAAGTACAAGAAAGAGGTCGAGAAGCGGAACGCCACGATCGAGGACTGGCAGGGCGAGACGATGCCGCTGCTCAACTCCACCAAAACCAACGTCACCGCCGCCAAGGCCGCCATCGACTCGGCCAGGGCCGACAGGACCAAGGACGCCGCCACCATCGCCCGGGCGACCGGGCTGTGGGGCGACGCCTACTGGAACTGCAACCTTGTGGTAAACGACAAGAGCACAGGCGTCCACAACCACGAGTTCGCCCTGGACCTCCTGCGGGATGCCCTCTCCAAGTCGAAGCAGGCCATCGCGCTCATGACCGAAAACACCGGGCCGGTCGCCAACGCCGGACCCAACCGTGTGGCGAGCACCAACCAGGACATCGCCTTCGACGCTTCGGGCTCCTATGACCGGGATGGAAGCATCATCGGCTACCTCTGGGACTACGGGGACGGGGCCAACGCCACCGAGATGAAGGCCGCCCACGCCTATTCCGACCACGGTTTCTACACCGTGAAGCTCACCGTCACCGACAACGAGGGCGCCCGGTCGACTGCGTTCGCAACCGTGTTCATCAACAACGTGGGCCCGAAGGCCTTCGCCGGCGTCGACCGGACCGTGGCACCGGGCGACAACGTGACCTTCAACGGCTCCAGCTCCGACGACCCCGACGGCGACATAGACAATTACACCTGGGACTTCGGCGACGGGGAGATGGGGTATGGGGAGATGGTAGCCCACACCTACGCCAAGGCCGGCACCTACGCCGCGATACTGAAGGTCGTCGACGACGACAACGGCGTCGGTGTCGATACCTTGATCGTCACGGTGACCGGTCCGACCGCCGGCGGCACCAAGGCCCCCTTGGCGATGGCCGGCAACGATCTGGCGACCGCTCCGGACACCAAGGTCAGCTTCAACGGGTCCGGCTCAACGGACGAGGACGGCACCATCGCCAACTACACCTGGAGCTTCGGCGATGGCAGCTTCGGCTACGGCGCCACGGTCGACCACACCTACGCCAGGCCGGGAGTGTACGCCGTGGTGCTGACGGTCACCGACGACATGGGCGCAACCGGCATCGATTTCGCGATAGTGAGCGTCCAGGCCGTCCAGCCGCCGTCGGTGGACCTGACCCCGTTGCAGAATGACCTGTCCGCCATCAAGAACGACACCGCCACCCTGAAGACCGACGTGGGCAAGACGGCCGGCTCCGTGGACGCAGTGAAGAAGGACACAGCGGCATTGAAGAAGGACGCGGCGGAGGCGAAGTCCGCGACATCCGCATTCCAGTCTATGATCCTCGTCGTGCTCCTGGTCGCCCTGGTCGTGGCGCCGGTGATGCACCTGGTAACCAGGGGACGGATCGGCGCGCTCAGGGGAGATATCGAGCAACTGAAACCGGGCGGGAAGAAAAAGGCTCCCATGCAGAAGAAAGCGAGCCAGCCCGCCCCCGAAGACAATGAGGATGAATGAGGGCAATCGGAAATATGGGTTCAAACCGCGGTAATCTCTTTATCCAATGCCTGCTATCATGTCCGACCGTATGGACTGGATGCGAAGGGAGCTCGTTGCGCCCTGCGGCATGAACTGCAATCTTTGCAGCTGGGTCGTCGACCCGTCAAAGCCCGGGTGCGCCGGATGTCGCCCGCGCGGCCGGGGCTGCATCCACAAAAAAGGCCTGTGCGTGAAACTGGCCAAACAGGAGATCGGCTTCTGTTACCAATGCGAGAGCTTCCCGTGCAAGAACCTGCTCGCCCTCGAGGCCCGGTACACCAGGTGCCACAACTACAGTTTCATCGAGAACCTGAACTATATCAAGAAGAGGGGTATGCCGGCGCTCCTCAAACGGGAGACGAAGAGATACACGTGCAAAAAGTGTGGCAGGTTCCTTACCATCCACAACGATAGATGTCCTCATTGCGGCGCCGTATACAAACGCAGCGAGCGGCGAAAGGTGCACTGAGTGAAATCGTGTTGTCAACGACCGGCTCGCAGCACCACCGGCTCAACTCCGCACATTCTGTGGAATGTGCGTTCGTTCCCCAATTTGGCCACCGGGCCAAATCGTGGAAGCCGGTGGCATGCCCGCCCTTCGGGCGGGGCTGCTCGCCGCTCGTTTACACCTGAGAGGACCAACAGGTCCTCTGGGCCTAAACGACCTGCGGGTCGTTTGCGGTCCTCGACAATCCACCGCCTGAAGGCGGTGGAATGTCTCCGGTTTCAACCACCAAATACGATATCCTTTATCTATTCAACCGACAATTCGGAACCGGGAACGTAGATGATCGATGCGCGAAAGATCACGTCAGCCTACCCCCAGCTCGAACCATACGAGCGCAGACTGGTGAATGAGCTGGCACGGGACACGCGCGGACAGCTCGACGGCGACCTGTCAAAACATGACAGGTCGTGGACCGCACGCGAACTGGGAAACATCGTCGTAAGAATCAACAATAAATTCGGCGCAAGGGTAATAGACAGGATTCCCAAGCGCGGCAACGCGGGAACGGCGTACAGGATCAAGGACGAATACTTCCAGCTCCTCCGCGAATACCTGGCAAGGGATCCGCTTTTCGCCGGGGCCGATATGAAAGCCTGAACTGACCTGCAACCGTTCAGATTCATAGCATTGGCGTCGATGATTATTCACAGCGTGACATTGAGCCCGCATAGTGGAGTGCAAAACGCCGTGAAATGACGGAAGGGCCATCCTACAGCGTGCAAAATAATGGATACTTCTCTGATCAGAACGCGACCCGCATCAATTCTGCATCACGAGCGCTCTGAGCCTGAGCTCCGCCTGCTGAACATCGGCCTGCGCTTTCATGATGGCCGGCTGGAGCTGCTGCAGCTCGTAGTTCTTTTGGGCAAATTCCGGCGACTGGAATATCTCCGCTTGACGCTTCGAGGCCATCCGGGCCGAGCCGACATATACGGCGGCGATGCCTGCCAGGCAAAGCACCATCACCAGGACTCCTATCATGAGGCACATTTCCTGGGTAGTCCCGTAAAACCCGGACATCTGCAGGAAATAGAACAGGGGGAACATTATCAGGTCCATCATGAGGAACGAGGCCAGCAAGGCGATGATTCCCACGGTCCCTTTTCCGCCCCGGCGGTTCGCCTGGGCCTGCATCATGGAGATCTCCATCTGGAGACGGCCGGCGGCGCTCTGGACCTCGGCAAGTTCCCTCTGGCAAAGCTCGAGCGCGAGCTTGCGCTTTTCGATCTCCGCGTGGTCGTTGGCCTGAGACCCGCCGGGCCGGTCCACGACCATCACGTCGGAGTCGCAGTACTCGCAGCTTTGCATCTGCTGGCCCGGTTTGAGATGCAGGTCGGCCCCGCACCGCGGGCACTTGGGCGTCACGAGCTCGACCATGGTCTGTCTTCGATTAATCGAGCGGGGGCTGATTTAAATCTATTCTCTCGGAAATCGAGAGGGCGGGCGCAGGGACGAGCTAGCCCGGCTTGTTCTCCCCGCCGTTTGCCAAATAACATCTGACCGTGATCCCGTTCCGCTCCAGCCGCAGGAGGCCCATTCTCTCCATCTTCCGGATGTGCCGGTGGACGGTCAGGTAGGGCACATCCACGAGCCCGGCCACCTTGCTCTGGCTCAGCCCCTCCTGCCTCTGGACCGTCTGCAATATGAGCTTTTGCAGCCCGGAAAGCCTCAGAGGCAGGTCCACAAGCTTCATCTCGCCGGGGTAGAACCGCTTCAACGAACCATCCCTTCTGGACCGGATAATGCCCTCCCGCTCCAGCGTCTGGAGGTGATGGACCGCCGCCCCGTTGCCAAGCTTCAACCGGTGCAGCAGTTCGTTGAAATGGATTCCGGGGTCGGCATAGATATATCCCCTGATCATTCCCCGAAGCTCGTTGTCGAGCACCTCGTCCCGGTTCAGGCGGGTGTACAGGGGCAGGAAAAGTACCAGGAGCCGGTACCTTCCTACCTCCGTTCCCGCCGCCAAAAAAGCCCCAGGCTCACCACCACGACCACGGCCGCGGCGGCAATGCCGGCCTCGAAGCCCGGGAGCGAGATCGGTTTGGTATCAATGGTCTTGGGCGGCCGGGCCACGGTGAAGTTGAACGTCCGGCTCGTGGTGTACCGGCCGTCGCCGATGAGCAATATCAATAAATGGTCGCCGGGCGAGAACTTGCGCGAGAATGACTTTTCCGTGCTTATGGTCACGCCGTTGTCCTTCCACTCGTAGGTCAGCGTGGCATTGGTCGGGCTGGTCGCCTCGACCGAGAACCTCTGGACCGACGAGGCCTTGACCGTGACATTGTCAGGACCGGAAACGGCCACGATGGCCGGCTGGACGGCCGGTTTTTTCGTCACTTTCAGCCCGAAGAGGTGCGTAATCAGGGTATGGCCGTCCGTGGCGGTGAGCACGCAGGCGTACTCGCCCGCAGATGCATCGAGCCACTCCATCGCGCCGGTAGAGGCGTTTATCGAAAGGCCGCAGGCCGGGCTGGTCGTCAGACCAAAGACGAGCCGGGCGGCGGGGTCGTCGTCAGTGGCCGCGGCCGTGAAACGGTAAGTTGAGCCCTCCTCGAGGCTGGTGTTCGAGGGGACGGACGACCAGGCCGGCTTGTGATGTTGCGGCGGGAAGCCAAATGTGACGGTGATATTGGCTGAATCGGCGCCCCATTGAAAACCGTTGAATGCTCGTGCGTATATCGGGCACGGAATGATCTTCGACGGATACGCTCCGAGCCGCTCCAGGGACCAGTTGTAGATGTCCCATGTATAGTTCCACCTGTAGTAGTTTTGCGATGTCATCTGGAATTCCGCCGGCATCCAGGTGCCGTTCTCGCCGATTTTTGCATCGATTCGGGTTATCTTCGGCATCGTGTTGCCTGGATGGTCCTGGGCTATGCCTTCGATGAGGTACATTTCGGTGTCATTGCCGGAACCCTGGAACTGCGAGGCGTCGATGAACGGCGTCATCTTTTGATCCGGCATATAGATGGCGACCGACGGAGGCTGGAGCTCATCCAGTATCTGTAGCCGCGGGTATGTTTGGTCTTCCACGATATCCCAGACGGTGTCGAAATCCCAGCCGACGAACGTCGCCTGTTTCTTCATCTCCACGGTGGTCTTGCCGGTCCCGCAGATGCTGGTGTTCCAGCCCGATGTCTCGGTGTCCCAGTAGCAGGCGGTGGCCAGGCCTCCCAGGCTCTCCCCAACGAGGCCACCCGTCTTCCCGGCTCCCGTGACATTGCCGGCGCTGTAGCAGTTGGAGATGTTCCCGCCCCAGAACTCGCCGAATGCGTTGCTGCCGCCCAGGAAGCTCAGTATCCCGACCAGGCCACCGACGCAATCGGTGCCCTCCACGGTGGAGACGCTGTAGCTGTCGTAGATCATTCCCTCCCAACCGTAATCGTTGTCGCACCTTCCAGCGAGGCCTCCGACCTCGGAGGTGCCAAAGACATATCCCTCGCTGTAGCACCTGAATGTCAGCCCGTAGTTCCCGCCGACTATGCCTCCGGCCATGTTCTGGCCGGCAACCGTTCCCGTGTTCCTGCATCTGATTATCCTGCCCTTCCAGTTGGTGCCCATTATCCCTCCGGTGCTGTTCGTGCCGGAGACGTTGCCGGAGTTCTCGGAGTCTACGATATGTCCTCCCTGTCCGGCTATGCCTCCCACCTGCCAGCGGCCGCTGACGTTCCCCGCGTTGCTGCAATTGTCGAGGTATCCGTGACCGGAGCCAACGATTCCCCCCACGACATCCAAGCCGTTCACCGAACCGCCGTTGCTGCATCTCGATATCCGCCCGGGCGAGGTGGAATTCCCGACAATGCCGCCAGTGGAGTTCCCGCCGGATATGATTCCGAGATTGGCGCAATCCTGCATGAATCCGTGGTTCAATCCCGCAATGCCCCCGAACGGGCACATCGGCCCGGCCTTCTCGCCGAATGTCGTCGTCACTGTCCCGTGAGCGAAGCAGCCTGTGATCTTGCCATTGTTCTCGCCGGCGAGGCCGCCCGCTATGGCATAGTTGTATTCATCATCGGGAGGGTTGGCAAAAAACGAATAATCCGTGACGTTGCAGGATGAAACGCTCCCGTTGTTCCTGCCCGCCAGGCCTCCGACACATCGTATCCCGGTCAGGTTTGCCCTCTCCAGGCGTGTGTTCGAGATCGTGGCGGTCGAATCCGTGACGCCGAACAGGCCGATGTCGGTCAAATTGAGGGCAATGAACAGGCGGTATATGCTATGGCCCAGGCCATCTAGGGCCCCCTTGAACGGCGAAGAGGCGCTGCCCACCGGCAGGAAGCCCTGGCCCCCGTTCCACGTGTGGGTCTCCGAGGCGTCGATGTCGTTGGCCAGCTCGTACGACCCGTTGAGGTCCAGGCTCATGTTCTGGAGCTCGTAGACGTCGTGAATCAGGATGGTTGCCCTGCCGCCTTCTGGGGCGCCTGATGCAAAAGGCAGGGGCAAAAAGCCGATGATGACGAGCATCTGGACCGCCAGGACAACTCCCCCGCAATGGTGTTTCATGAACTTCCCCACGGCCATGATTATGTGGCAGGGCCATATTAACTCAGTTGGTAAAGAAATGAAATTGCATATAAACGGCTCGGTCAGGCGGTTGCCTTCGGGTCTACTCCACGCCCCCGGTTGGCGCCTTTTCCCCGCCCTGCCAGCCCTCTGAGATGTAACATCTGACGTTTATCCCGCTCTTCTCGAGGCGCAGAACGCCGTCTTTGGCCATCTTGTTGATGTATCTGGATACGGTCGGATAGGGCACGTCCAGCGTCCGGGCAATCTCGCGCTGGCTCATGCCCTCCCTTTCGCGGACGGATTCGTAGATTATCCTCTCCAGCCGGCCCAGCCGCGGCGGCGCCTCCGCCGGCTTCATGCCGGCCGGGTAGAATCGCTTGAGGTGGCCGTCGTTTCTCGAGACCACGAACCCTTCCCTCTCGAGCGTCCTGAGGTGGTAGGCGGCCGTTCCGTTCGTCAGGTCCAGCCGGCGGACGATGGCCTTGTAGTGGATCCCCGGATCGGCCAGGATGCATCCCCGGATCATCCCCCGAAGCTCGTTGTCGAGCACCTCGTCCCGGTTCAGGCGGGTGTACAGGGGCAGGAAAAGCACCAGGAGACGGTACTTCCCTACCTCCGTTCCCGCCGCCAAAAAAGCCCTAGGCTCACCACCACGACCACGGCCGCAGCGACAATGCCGGCCTCGAAGCCCGGGAGCGAGATCGGTTTGGTATCAATGGTCTTCGGCGGCTGGGCCACGGTGAAGTTGAACGTTCTGGTGGTGGTGTAGCGGCCGTCGCCGATGAGCAATATCAATACATGGTCGCCGGGCGAGAACTTGCGCGAGAACGCCTTTTTCGTGCTGACCGTGACGCCGTTGTCCTTCCACTCGTAGGTGAGCGTGGCGTTGGTCGGGCTGGTCGCCTCGACGGAGAATGTCTGGACCGAGGAGGCCTTGACGGTCATATTTTCCGGCGCCGAGACCGTCACTATACGGGGATGCCGGTCCTCCGGCAATGGTGAGTTGAGGACCGTCAAGTTGAAGACATGCCATATCGAATTGATACCGTCCGAGACGGTCAGGTTGTAGGTATAGTTCCCCGTTGCGACGCCGGACCACTCGAGCACGCCGGTGCTGGAATTGACGCTCATACCGCTTTTGGGTTCGGAGCTCAGGCCGAAGGTCATGGTCCGGTTGGCCCCGACAACGGAGACATTGAACCGGAAATCGTCGCCCTGCACGAGTTCGGTGTCCCCGGGAACGGCGGTCCACATCGGAGGATAATAGCCGCCCTCCCTTACGGCAACGACAAATCTTATTGCGTTGGACCTGCCGAGGGTGTCCGAAACGGTGATGGTCGCCCAGTGCGCGGTGTGATCACTTACGGGGGTCCCGGATATCAGACCCGAGGTTGAATTGATTTTCAACCATCCGGCTGTCGTCGAGAGGCTCCAGGTCAGAGGCTCGGCCGGGTCGGCGTAATATGCCTCGTAGAGCCGGCTGAAAGCAACGCCCGGCCAGGGGTGGCCGAACTCACTCGTCTGGATGACCGGGTACCTGTATGTCTCGGGGACCGTTCCGTTGAACTTGCGCAGTGAAGGTGTCTTGACTGCCTCCTGGATGTCCCAGGTGACAGCAAAATCCCAGCCTTCGAACGTGGCCCGCTGCTTCAGCTCGCCCGGGCTCTTCCCTATCCCGCCGGCGCTCGTGGCGCAATTGGACAGGGTGATGTCCCAGTAGCTGGCGGCCACAATTCCCTCGTTCCACGCGACGAGGCCTCCGGTGTCGTTGACCCCGGACACGGCTCCGGTGCTGTAGCAGTCAGATATTGTGCCGTCCAGCAGGTTCTCGCCCACCAGCCCGCCGACCATGTGGCCCCCGGTCACCGCACCGGTGCTGTAGCAGTCGTTGATTCGTCCTCCGTAATTGGTCCCAACAAGCCCTCCCGTGTCCCTGTACGAGGCCTCCACCTTGCCGCTGGCCGAACAATTGGTGATGGTCCCTTCATTCCGACCCACGAGCCCGCCGACGTACAGGGCCCCGCCCCCGACCGGGCCCGTGGCCGAACAGTTGGCTATCGACCCGCCGTTGATACCTGCCACGCCGCCCAGGTAATTCCTTTCCCCAAGCAACGGTCCCGTGGAGTAGCAATTCGAGACAGCGCCGGAATTGCTTCCGACGATTCCGCCCGCCGTCATGTCCCCGTCTAAGGACACGTCTGAACGACAGTTGAAAATACCGCCACCAGGACTGCTTCCGGCAATGCCTCCGGCGGTCTCCCCGCTTTGGAGCGTTCCCGTGGACGAGCAGTTGGCGGCCGTGCTGAGCCGGAGTTCTCCGACGATGCCGCCGTTTGTGCCTCCCACGGTCTCCATGCGGCCGTTGAAGGTGCAAAACGTGATGATAGCGTAATTGGTTTCGCCGACGATTCCGCCCATGTTCCCGCCCTGCTTGAGCGTTCCGTTGAAATGGCAATTTGTCACGGTGCTGAAATTGCATCTTCCGACGATGCCGCCCACGACGGCCCGTCCGTTGATTTCGGCCGATATCAGGCTGAGATTGCTTATTCTGGAATGCCCGTCGATGAGTCCGAAGAGGCCGACGAGATCGCTTTCGGCCCGGTCCATCCACAACCCCGTGATGTTGTGGCCGCGGCCGTCGAAGGTTCCGCTGAATGCGGTGGAAACATGCGTCTCGAATGTAAATTCGTCATATTCCTCTGTCCCCGAATCATTCCCCAAGGGCTCGAATCCCCGGCCGCCATTCCAATCTTTGGTGGCCGAGGCATCGATGTCGTTTTCGAGCGCATACGACCCGTCGAGATCGTCGTGCATGGCCTGAAGCTCTGCGACATCGTGGATGAGGATGATTCCCCTGGCGCCGGCCCTTCCCTCATCGGCCGCGGCGCCTGTGAAAAGGCATAGCGAGGACCCGCCCAGCATCACCAGCACTGCGACCGCAAGCGGCCCGGACAGGGGATTCATCATAGCACCACGGCTCTGTATTGGGGCGGCGAGCATATTAATCAGATTGGTACGAAACTGAGACGGTTTATATGGCCCTCAGTTTTTCTCGCTTTTTTGGCCGTCGGCGATGTAACATCTGACCGCCAGACCATGGCGTTCGAGCCGCAAAACGCCGGATTCGGCCATCTTCTTGACCTGCCTGTGAACTATGGAATTGGAGAGCTCCAGGACGCGCGCTATCTCGCTCTGGCTCAGGCCTTCCTGCTCCCGGATGGCGTTGAAGATGAACCCTTCCAGCCTGGACAGCCTCACGGGCGCGTCCTCGAGCTTCATCTCGACCGGGTAGAACCGCTTCAGCCTGCCATCGTTTCGGGACCGGATGAACCCCTCTCTTTCCAGCGTCATCAGATGGTAGGCCGCGCTCCCGTTGCTCAGCTTGAGCCGGCGCAATATCTCGTGATAGTGGATTCCCGGGTCGGCGTAGACGCAGCCGCGGATCATGCCCCGGGTCTCGTTGTCCAGGACCTCTTCCTTGTGCAGGCGGGTGTACAGCGGCAGGAAGAATACCGGCAGGAGCCGGTATTTGCCTACCTCCGTTCCCGCCGCCAAAAAAGCCCGACGGCTACCACCGTGACGACGGCCGCAGCGGCGATCCCGGCCTCAAACCCCGGGATCGAAACGGGTTTTGTGTCTATTGTTTTGGGCGGTTGGGCGACCGTGAAATTGAATGTCCTTGCGGTGGTGTACCGGCCGTCGCCGATGAGCAGTATCAGCGTATGGTTGCCGGGCGAGAACTTGCGCGAGAATGACTTTTGGGTGCTCAGGGTCACGCCTTTCTCCTTCCACTCGTAGGTGAGCGTGGCGTTGGACGGGTTGGTCGCCTCGACCGAGAACATCTGGACCGAGAAGGCCTTGACCGTGACGTTCTCCGGGACGGATAGGGTCACGATTTTCGGCTCTTCGGCCGGCTTTTTCACCACTCTCAGCCCGAAGACATGCGATATCACGGAATGGCCGTCCGTGGCGGTCAGCACGCAGGTGTAGTCGCCCACGGAGACTTTGAGCCCTTCCAGGGCTCCGGTCGCGGTGTTCATCGTGAGGCCGCAGGCCGGGCTAGTCGTGAGCCCGTAGACGATGGTATCACCTGCGTCGATATCATTGGCGCTGGCCGTGAACTTGAAATCGTCACCCTCGACAAGGGTGGTGTTCGACGGCACGGCCGTCCAGACCGGCTCGTGCTGTTGCTGTCCCTCTGAGATCGTAAGCTCGAAGGTGATGCTGGCAGTGCCGCCGCGGCCGTCGGACACGGACACGGCCACGGGATAGATGCCCGTCTGGTTCACGAGCGGCATCCCGGACAGCAGGCCCGAAACGGACATGTGGAGCCAGCCGGGATCGAAGCTCATCGACCAGGCGAGGGCGTCGCCGTCGGGGTCCGAGGCCGCAAACTGGACGCTGTAAAGGGTACCAACCGTCGCGGTCGTCGGCGGAACCGTGGTTATCGTCGGGGCGCGGTTTATGGGTATCTCGGGTATTTCCCGAAGGTAAGGATAGGTCACGTCCTCGTTGATCTTCCAGACGTTGACGAAGTCCCAATTTGCGAACGTGGCCTGCTTTTTCATGTCCACGGTGGTCTTTCCGGTCCCGCCGGCGCTGGTCGAACAGGCCGAGGTCTGGTTGCCCCAGAAGCAATCGCTCACATTCGTGTTCAGGCTCTTTCCGATCATTCCACCGGTGTTCGATGGCCCGGAGACAGCGCCGGTGCTGTAGCACCTGACTATATTGCCGCCGGTCTCGTAGTTGTGTCCCGGGACACCCCCTATATCGATATATCCGATAAGACCGCCGACTTGGTCCGTCCCGCTCACGTCGCCGGTGCTGTAGCAATCGTACATGTCCCCGAGCCAGCCGTTCTGGTTGTCGGCAAACCCGGTGAAGCCTCCCACCATGGCCGCGCCCGTCACGCTGCCCGTGCCGTAGCATCTCGAGATGTTGCCGGTGTTGTATCCGACGAACCCGCCGACCTGGTCCGTCCCGATGACAGTGGCCGTGCTGAAGCAATTCCAGATCCGGCCCTTCCAGTTGGAGCCGCAAAGGCCCCCCACATTGCCCGAGCCGGTGACAGTGCCCATCGTATAGCAGTCGTGGACATCGCCGACCCCGGAGCCAATGAGACCGCCGGCCTGCCCGTCTGAAATGACATTCCCGCTGAACGAGCAATTGGATATGATACCGGTGCTGCTCCCGGTCACCAGGCCGCCCACGCAGCCCTTCCCTGTCACGTCGCCGGTCACGTGGCAATTGTCGATATTCCTGGAATTGTTGTTGACCAGGACCCCGACGCCCTGCCCTCCGGTCACCTTGACGCCGGCGAATCTGAGGTTGCGGATTCCATCCGAACTGTAATCCACCTGCGTAAAGAGCGCGACGTTGTTCTCGTCGGGCCGGTCGATGACCAGGTTGCTTATGGTGAACCCGCGCCCCTCGAACGATCCCTGGAACGCATCTCTCATGGGGGCGAAACCCTTCCCGCTGTTCCAGTCCTTGGTCGCGGTGGCGTCGATGTCATTGGCCAGCTCGTAGTCGGCGGACATGTCCTTGTTGATGTTCTGCAGCTCGGTGACATCGTGTATCATTATGACCGCGCGGCCGCCCGCCTTCCCCTCGTCGGCCCCGATGCCCGGAAAAAGGCAAAGCGAGGACCCGGCCAACATCACCAGCACGGCGACAACCAGCGGCTTCGAGCTCGAACCCATCGGACCACTTCCGGCTTATAATGTACCCCGAGCTTATTAATCTAAATTGGTACAAACCCGGAAAGGTTTATATGCGGAGCGCCGGGCGCGGCACCTTCGGCGCTCTCAGCGGCTTCCGCTGCCCGGGTTCGACCTTTCCCGGGGGCCGTCGGTGATGTAACATCGTATGGTAATTCCGTGGCGTTCCAGCCTCACGACACCCAGCTCGGCCATCCTTTTCATGTTCCGGCTAACGGTCGGCGTCGATATCCCGAGCGCGGATGCCACCTCCCTCTGGGTCAGCCCTTCGCGCTCGCGCAGGAAATCGAATATCAGCTTCTGGAGCCGGTCCAGCCGGATGGGGGCCTGGTCGAACCTCATTTCCGCCGGGTAGAACCGCCGCAGTCGCCCGTCGCTTCTGGACTTGATGATGCCTTCGCGCTCCAGCGCCATCAGATGGTAGGCCGCCTTGCCGTTGCCCATGTTGAGGCGCCGCTGTATCTCGTTGTAATGTATTCCCGGGTCCGATATTATGCAGCCGCGGATCATGCCGCGCGTCTCGTTGTCGAGAAGCTCCTCCTTGTTTAGCCGGGTGTAGAGCGGCAGTAGGAATATAGGCAGGAGCCAGTACTTGGAGACCTCCACGCCCGCCGCCAGTATGGCCCCCACCGTCACCACCGAGACGATGACAGCCGCGGCGATGCCGATTTCGAAGAGAGGCACGGAGTACGGCTTGACCGGGACTCTTTGGGGCGGCGATTCGACCGTGTAAGTGAAAGTGCGCGAGATCGTGTGCTCGCCGTCCCCGATGAGCAGTACGAGCGTGTGGCTCCCCGGTATGAACCCGCGGGAGAGGGTGTTCGCGTTCCCGATGGTGATGTTGCCGTACTTCCATTCGTAGGTCAGGCGGTCCCCGTCCGGGTCGAAGGCCTCGACGATTATCGTGAGCGTCTCGTTCCACCCGAGCGCCCGGTTCTCCGGGGCGATGATGCGCACTATCTCCGGAGGCCGGTTGACCGTCGGCGCCCGGGCGACCGTGAAGTTGTACGTCCGCGTCATGAAGAGATGCCCGTCCCCGACGAGCAGGACCAGCACGTGGTCGCCGGGCTCGAACCTGTGGAAGTAGCTCCATTCCGTGCTTATCAGCACGCCGTTGTCCTGCCACTCGCAGGTCAGGCCGTCCCCGTCGGGGTCCGTGGCATCGGCGGAAATGGCGACCGTATCGTTCCAGCCGACGGTGAGGTTCTCTGGCGCCGAAACCGACAGTATCTCCGGAGGCCGGTTTGCCGGCTGGGAGAAGACAGTGAAGTTGAATGTCCGGGTGACGGTGAGGTTCCCGTCGCTCACCAGGATCTCGAGAGTGTGGTCGCCGGCCGGGAAAAGGCGCGAGAAGCCGCTCATGCGGCTTATCGTGATGCCGTTGTCCCTCCATTCGTAGGTCAACACGTCATCGTCGGGGTCCCGGGCCTCGACGGAGAGGTCGAGCGTCTCGTCCCATCCGACGGTCCGGTTGTCCGGGGCCTTAACCGACAGTATCTCCGGGGGCCGGTTGACGGGCGGCGGAGGGGTCTTTTCCTTGACCGTCAGGCTGACCACGGAGGATATAGCGGTCCAGTTGTCGGAGGCGGTGACCTCGAAGCTGTAGTTCCCGGCGGCGGCGTCGGGCCAGCTCAGTGTGCCGTCCGGGGAACCTATCGCCAGGCCATCCGGCAGGGAGCCGGGCTCGGTGCCGCAGACATTGTCCCAGGACGCATCGACGGAATCCCCGGGCCACCTGGCCGATCCGAAGAAGCGGTAGGTCGTGCTGGTCATCGCGATGACCTTGCTCATCACGATCTTTCCGTTCACATAGTAATATCCCGTTCCGCCCTGGTAGGCGATGCCGAGCCTGAGGGGCAACGATCCGAGCTCTCCAAGGCCGCAATGATACCAGACGTCATTGATCCGGTAGCCATACTGAACGATGGGCCGGTCCGTGCCCCAGTCCCCCGGGTCGACTACAGCGGAGAGCACCAGGTGGGTCGTGTCGTCCTGGTAGAGCAGTATTCCGGTGACATACCCGGTCCCGTAGCCGTCGAACGAGACCAGGTCGGCGGATATCGATGTCGTCCCGGCGGCCGCGGATATGTTGGCCTGCGGCTCCCAGTAGCTGCCGCCCGTCTTGGCCCCCCGGAACACGATGGCGCCGCCCTGTTCGTCGACGCCCACCCCGCCCTCCGCCCGCTTCGTCCAATTGGCCGCGTCCAGGCTGCCGTCGTTGAAATCGTCGAAGAGCGCCGGCTGGCCCGGGATGGCCTGGATGCCGTACGTTATCGCGCCGCCCTTGCCGTCGCTTGCTGCCCTGACCGTGGCGCAGTACGCCTCACCCTCCGTGATGACCGCGTCCTTGGGCGCATCCTGCCATTCCAGCGAATACCCCGTCCAGTCCCTCAGGACGGGAAGGGACGCGCCTTCCGCCATTTCCCATATGCTGTCGAACCGCCAGCCGATGTACATGGCCTGCGCCATCATCTCGGCGGTGGTCTTGCCGACGCCGCCGTCGCTATTGTATATTCCGGAGCTGTCCATGTCCCAGTAGCTGCTGATGACGGTCCCGTTGTTGTACCCGACGAGGCCGCCGGGCGTTTTCCCGCTGACCGGCCCGGTGCTGTAGCAGTTCAGCACGGTCCCCAGGTTCATGCCGGCCAGACCGCCCGCATAGCCGCTGTTGACATCGGTCGCGACATCGGCCCGGCTGAAGCTGTCCGATACGACAACGTCAGGCCAGCGGTCATTGCGCGTACAGCTGGCGCCGACCAGCCCGCCGACATAGAAATATCCCCGCACCGACCCCTCGCTCCAGCACCGGTCTATCCTCCCGTTGTTCACCCCGACGAGCATCCCGGTGGGCAGGCCGTTGGCATTGGATTCGGCCACGATGCCGGAGACATGGCATCCGGTCACCGTCCCCAGGTAATTCACCGCCGCGATGCCGCCGGTGATATTCTCGGCCTGGATGTCCACCGCGTCAAGGGAAAGGTCCGATACCCTGGCCGAGGCGTTGAGCACGCGGAACAGGCCGCCGTTGCCCTTGACCGAAATGTGCAGGTTGCTGATGCGAAAGCCGCGACCGTCCAGTGCCCCGTTGAAGGCTCCCGTCCATCGCTCGTCCTGGTCGGACCACTGCGCCCCGTCGACCGGGTCCTCGATGGGCTGGAAGCCGGCGCCCCCGTTCCAGCCTTCCGTGGCGGAGGCGTCGATGTCGTTGGCGAGGGCGTAGGAGGCGTTCAGGTCCAGGCTGATGTTCTGGAGCTCGTAGACGTCATGGACCAGGATCGCCTGCCGGCCGCCGGCGCCTCCCTCGCCCGCCCCGGCGCCGCCGGCCGGCAAGCTGAACGAAGAGGCAAGCAACAGCACCAGCAATGCCGCGGATATCCTAATCGACATCTGACCCGAGGCGCATATTGGGCCCCGAGCTTATAAATCCACATTGGTGTGAACCTGAAACGGTTTATATATGACGCTCGCCGGCTCCCGGACCCGCCCCGGACTGCTCAGCGCGGGACGCCCACGCAGCACATGTAGAGGACGCTTTCCTCATCCCCATCGACGCCAAGCAGCGCGTTCATCTCGCCATCATAGATGGCGGCGATGTTGCAGGAGCCCAGGCCCAGCGCCACCGCCGCCAGCGACAGCTGTCCGGCGATGTGGCCGCAATCGAGGTAGACGTAGCGGAAGGCGCGCTGGCGGTACTTCCAGGCCGACCGCTGGAAGACGGCGGTCCAGATGAAATCGACGGCGCATTTTGCCGCGATGTCCTGATCGAGCGATGCCGCGGCCGCCGCCATTCCAAGCTCGCCCTTGCGGAGCTGCAGCAGGACATGCTTGCGGACCGGATAATGGTACAGGCCCGGCTCCAGGCCCTCGACATTGTTGGCGACCAGATAGGTTTCTATCGGATAGAGCGCCCCCGCCGATGGCGCCGCCCGGTATTCGAAGTTGGCCGTTCTCTTCGTGATGCCCGCCGAGGCCCAGAGCAGTGTCGAAAGCTGGGCGAGCGTCACGGCCTTTTTCGAGAACGTGCGCACGCTGCGCCGCCGCGAAATGACCTCCTTGAGGTCGATGCCACCGGGGAACGCAGATGGCGGTAGCTGCGTTTCGGGGGCGTCCGGGTAATCCTTGTACACGGACGGCTGGTTGTCCCAGTCGAGGAAATGGGGCTCCATGCGGTCACGGTCGTATTTCGAACGGTCCTGGAACTGCCGCCCGTATTCGTCGGTCATGGGTCCCTGGCGCGGGCTAGCGCCTTGCCTTTCCGTTCCCCTTCCTCGCCGGCCTCTCGTCTATGCGCGTGACCTCTTCCGAATCCTGGAGGCCTGCACCGGTGTCGTCCCGTTCCTTCCCTGCAAGGCCGAGGCGCTTTTCGAGCTCGTCATGCTCGTCGGGCTCTTCCCCGGCGGGAAGGGCCTTCCGGCGCATGACGAACAGGATGATCAGGGCCACGACCGGGATTATCAGGGCCGAGGCCAGTAGAATGCCGGAGTTGTCATCGGCCGCGGTCGAAAGCACTATCGAGATGTTCAGCTCGGCGAAATTGCCGCCCAGATCGGAGGCCCTGACCACGATCGTGTTGGAGCCCTCTTCGAGCCGGATCGGAAGGGACCAGGTCGAGTTCCCTGTTGCGCTGACAAAGGCGCCGCCGTTGACCCCGACCTCGACCAGCCTGACGCCTCCCGGGTCGGACACGCTGCCGCGGACGGTGACGGATGCCTCCTTGACGGTCTCCCGGTCCTTGTGGCTTGTTATCGCCAATGCCGGCGGCGCAGTGTCCGTCTCGTTGCCGGTGGTGTTGTTCCCCTCGCGCAGGTGCGAAAACGGCAACCCCGGGAGGCCCGGCCAGGACGGCGGCTGCGGGTGCGCACCTCCCGGAACCGCCACCAGAAGGGCGAGCAGCAGCATCGCGGTCAGGGCCGCAAGCGGGCGCAACATCATTTTGCCATCCTTTCGGCCTCCAGCTGCCCCTGGAGCTGCTTGATATCATTCTTGAGGAGCTTTATTTCCTCGTCTTTGTCCTCCATCATCATCCGGGCCTTCGCCAGGAGCTCGTCGTGCATCTTCTTCCAGTCGGTGTCCTGGTCTATCTTGGCCTGCATGAGCTTTGCGTCGAGGAAGGGCCAGAAGTCATTGGACTTCACACGGCCGCACTTGGTGCAGGTCCATTCCCGGTCCTCCGTCTGGGCATAGTACTCTTCCCGGCATTCGGGGTTGCCGCAGACCACGATGAACCTCATTTTGCCACCGGACGGGGAGCGCCCTCATTTCGTATAAGCATTGCTCCCCGGGCGGAAAGCTTGAATATGGGTGAGCCCATGTTCTGGCGGAGACACTGGAGCCAGGGCTAGGTGGGGCGGTTGGCGTGCCCTCATCCCCTCAAAAGGATGCCGAAATCGTCAATATGCGGGCCGATGCTCGTAGGAGGCGTTCCAGGCCCAGTCCAGACCCCCGGGCCAACGATGAATCAACGTCCTCCGAGGTCGGATGGGGCGGGGCGTCCCGGCCGGAGGGCCGGGTGCCCCGTCGAAACCATGGGAACCGGGTCAGGCACGGAAGTGAGCAGCCTTACCATGGACATCTGGCGTTCGGGGGGTGCGGGGACGAGGCGGTTCGGGGATCAGTCTGCCTGGGTGCTGAGCGTCCACTGCGGCTTGCCCCTCTAAAAGTGTCTCCTTCTTAACACGCCATGCGCAAGGGTGGAAGGGTGGGAAGGGTGGAGGGGTAAAAGGGGACGACGGGTGCGTCCGTTCCGTCCATTCTCCCCTTCCACCCCTTCACCCTTCATACCCTTCCCCTCCACCCTTCCACCCTTGCACCCTTTCCACCCTTCGACCAAAAATATAGTTAACCCACAGGAAGATTACCCCTCGTGAGCAGTATGAGCGTCTGCCCCATCGATTACAGGTACGGCTTTCCGGAAATGAAGCGCCTGTTCACCGAGCAGGCCAAGCTGGACCACATACTCGAGGTGGAGGCGGCGCTGGCCGTCGCCCAGGCCGAAGAGGGCCGCTTCCCCAAAAAGGACGCCCAGCGCATCGCCGAGGCGGCAAGGAGCGGCCGGATAAAGCTTCAGCGCGTCAAGGAGCTGGAGGCGGCCACCCGCCACGACATCATGGCCGTCGTCAAGGCATTCGCCGAGCAGTGCGGCGAATCCGGTCGTTTCGTGCATCTCGGCGCAACCTCGAACGACATCACGGATACGGCCATGGCCCTCCAGTTCAAGGAGGCCTTGGGCCTTCTTCGGTCAGACCTGGCCGGCATGCGCGACGCCCTGCTCGCCCGGGCGGTCGAGCACAAGGACACGGTCATGCTTGGGCGGACCCACGGCCAGTGGGCATTGCCGATAACGTTCGGCCTCAAGCTCGCCGTGTTCGTCTCGGAGTTCCAGCGCCATGTCGAGCGGCTGGACCAGGCCGGGCCGCGCGTGTGCGTGGGCAAGATGAGCGGCGCGGTCGGCACCGGCGCAGGCTATGGCGGCAAGGCCATCGGGATCCAGGAGCGCGTGATGACGAAGCTGGGGCTGGGCATCCCCGACGCCACAAACCAGGTCATCCAGCGGGACCGGCACGCTGAATTCGTCTTCTTGATGGCCAACATCGCCGCATCCGTGGAGAAGCTGGCCACCGAAATACGACTATTACAGCGCAGCGAGGTCGGCGAGGTCCAAGAGCCCTTCGACGAGAAAAAGCAGGTCGGGAGCTCGACGATGGCCCAGAAGCGGAATCCCGTGACATGCGAGAACTCCTGCGGGCTCGCCCGGATTGTCAGGGCCTATGTCACGCCGGCGCTGGAGAATGTGCCACTATGGCACGAGCGGGACCTCACCAACTCTTCGGCGGAGCGGATGATGATCCCGCATGCCTGCATCCTGACCGATTACATCCTGCGCAACATGACCACGGTCGTGAAGGGCATGAAGGTCAATGCCGGGGCGATGCTTGCCAACCTGAAATCGACCCGGGGCCTCATCATGTCCGAATCGGTCATGATAGCACTGGTGGGCAAGGGCATGGACCGCCAGGACGCCCACGAGCTCCTGCGAACGGCGAGCGCCCGGGCAGTCGCCGAGAGCAGGGACCTCCACGACATCCTGTCAGAGGACCCGAAGGTCATAAAGCTCATGCCCAGGAAGGAGCTCGCCGCGGCGCTGGACTACGCCCGCTACACGGGAGATTCGGCCGAGACCGTGGAGCGATTGGCCCGGAAGCTGCGCCCCGCGGCCTAGCACAAGAAGCGAGCCCTTCCGCCTTTTCACTTTGCATCCCCGCCGTGATTCGGAGGACCTCCGGTCATCCTCTCCCGAATCTCGCCCCTTTCCCCTTTGCGGCGAGATTCGTGAACGGCGGGGCTTTGACGCTTCGCGGCGTGACGCACCCCGCGTTCAAGTGCGGGGCATCCCGTCCAATAAAAGCTTACATTAGGGTGTTGAACGCTGCAATTCTTCCCAACGATCATCTTGCCGCATGGATTTGAGGCCGTGTTTTGAATACTGGGAACGCGTTTACGGCTGGAAACTGGGCGGATTCTCTCCAACGAAGCCATTCC
>Ga0315291_10001660_pt1 | contig 29627 bp, 28 predicted proteins | sample YL17G12_20_MG_FD_203070 | JGI IMG/M metagenome (GOLD analysis project Ga0315291, IMG submission 203070) | Sediment microbial communities from Yellowstone Lake, YNP, Wyoming, USA - YL17G12_20 | ecosystem: Environmental > Aquatic > Freshwater > Lake > Sediment | place: USA: Wyoming | collected...
GAATTTCTTGGCCTGTTCCTTCGCCTGATCCATAATGTCGGGCATTAGTTTGAATTCGGGCGGGTGCGCCAGGATCACATCCATGCCGAAGCGCGGCATCTGCAGGATGAGCGATTGCGGCACTGAAATCGGCTTCTGGTATGAGGCCGCGTACGCCCATGAAACAACCATCTTCTTGTGGCGCAGGTCACGGCCTTTCTTCTCGATGATGGTCATCAGGTCAGCCAGACACTGAAAGGGGTGGTAGATGTCACATTGCATGTTAAGGACCGGCGCGCGCGAGTATTTGGCGACCGCGTTAAGGTAGCCGTTGCCCACGCCCCAGTCCACGTGGCGGATGGCGATGCCGTCAAAGTAGCGCCCGAAAATCTCGCCGATTTCCTTGGGCGTATCGCCGTGCGCGATCTGGGTAGTCTTGCTCTCGATGAACGCGCCGTGTCCGCCCAATTGGGCCATGCCGGCCTCGAACGAGCCGCGTGTGCGTGTGGACGAAAAGAAGAACAGCATTGCCAACACCTTGTCACGCAGGTAAGGATGCGGCTCATTCAGGGCGCGCTTCCGCTTCAAGTCGAAGGCCACATCCAGGACGGTTTCGACTTCTTCTTTCGTAAAATCGAGGTCGCCGATCAAGTCGCGACCATGAAGAAAAGTTTGCATTTTTTTCTCCTTAATATGAAAGATTTATCCTGAAATTCATGCAGGGATGGCCCCCATGCCATCCCGACAGGGCATGGTAGCCCTGTCTGCAATGACTGAATCTAGACAGTTTCGTGCAGTTGGTTGAAGCGCGTCAGGATTTCGGGATTTTCGAGCGCCTCCGCAAATTGCGAAAGCCAGTCGCGAATGTAGGCATCATCTAGTTTGCCGCGCTGGCGGATCAACACTCCTTCGATATCTATCCAATCCTGGCTGCGGTTTGAGATGGCTTGGTAATAATCAAATCCTCGGCAGTGCAAATCGGCAATGGAACTCCGTCAATTATGATAATTTCAGCGCGTCGGATTGCCAACTCTTCATAGGGAAAAACCGCAGCCAGCATATCTACGACCATCCCAGGCTCAACCTCGACGGATACAATTAGTCCGCTCTCGGCCTTTCCAAGCCAGGGACGGCGATAGGGCTTGAAACGGCTCTCGGCCAAATTGCGGAACTCAGAGATCGTCCGACCTTGAATGAGGACTTTCAAGTCCGCAGCCTCTGTCGCACGCATCCGTCCCCTTTCGGCATTGGCAATCCCGCCAATCACCGCAAAAGGAATTTTGTACTCATTCAGGAAAGCGATTATCTTCCGCAGCGTTCTAATTTGGAAAATCATAGTTCCAATACTTCGCCGCTTTTCTCAGCCGCGTTTCCAATTCAAGGTAATGTTTTCGCCGCTCCTCGGTAAAGATATCGCGGGCCTCGAGTGACAGTTTGGCGACAAATTCACAGAGGCGAAAATACCGCAAAATACTTCCCTTTGGAGGAATCAAGGGCAACTCCTGTTTGAGCATCTCGCGCTCGGCATCGTTGATCGCCCGATATTCCGCTGCCCACTCCTTGATGGTCATTTCAGGCATGGCTCAAAGCCTCGAAGCAACATAACACATAGGGCACGAAGGCACAAAGAATCCTTCGTGAAACTTCGTGTCCTTCGTGGTGAAATTACTCCATCGCGCCTAAAACCAGCGCCAACAGCGCCATGCGCATCACCACGCCGTTGAAGGCCTCCTGCCAGTAGCGCGACCAGCGGGTAATATCTACATCTACTGGAACCTCGTCCATGCGCGGCAGCGAGTGCAGCAGAATGGCATCCGACTTGGCCTTCGTCTCCAGCAGTTCACGCGTGATCTTGTAGTTGGCGGGGGTCAGGCCTACCTCTTTTCCAGCACGCTCGTCACGGGATTTGGTGTAGTCGGGCTGGACGACCGGCTCGACCAGGATCACGTCCGCCTCGGCGATGGCCTGTTCGACATGCTCGGCTTCCTTGAAGTTGACGCTGAACTGCTTGAGTTCGGCTTTGAACTCCTCGGTCAGCGACATATCCGGCGGAGAGACGAAGGTGATCGGGCAGTCGAACTGGCTCAAGGCGTAGCCGAGCGAGTGCATCGTCCTCATGCGCATGTCGCCCACCGCCAGCCAGGTCAGGCCATCAATGGTGCCTTTTTCTTTCAGCACGGTGTAAAGGTCGGTCAGGATCTGGGTGGGATGTTCGCCCCAGCCGTCGCCGCCGTTGATGATCGGAATACTGGCCCATTTGGCCGCCTCGTGCGGCGCGCCCTGCTGGAAGTGGCGCATGACGATCACGTCGCCGTAGAACTCCAGCATCTTGACCGTATCCTTGATGGACTCCTGGTAGAAGTCTCCGGCGCGGGTCATCTTGGCATCCACGAAACCGGTCACGTGACCGCCCAGGCGGTGCATGGCGGCTTCGTGCGCCAGGCGTGTGCGCGTGGACGGTTGGTAGAAGGCCGTCACCAGCGTCTTTTCGGCGAGCATATCGTCGTTGCGACGGCTGACGGCAATCGGCTCCAGCTCCGCTGCCACATCGAAGACGTGGAAAAATTCCTGACGTTCAAACTCTTTAAGGGACAGAATGTCCCGGCCAGCAAAACTACGCATTTTTACCTCCGAGATCAGAGATTAGAGATTAGTCAACGTGACACTTGAAACGTGACACTTGATACGGTTAACCTACCCGCCGCACCACATGGAAGCGGAAATAACCGGGTAGGAAATAACTGAATGAATAATCCACCACGCGGCCCGAGGTCGTATAAAGAGAGGCTACGAAGTGGAGCAGAACGTCATCGCGCTGGACTTGAAGCTTACGCGCCACCTCCGGGGAAGCGCCGATGGCTTTGATGTCGGTGCGAGAGTAGGCCAATGATGGGGTACCGCGACGCAGTAACAGGTCCAGCACCGAACCTGAAAAATTGTCGTGCAGTTCATCAACGGAGAGCACATCACCAGGCAAAGTATCCACCAGGTAGGCGACCGGGTGGCTGTCGGTATAGATCACGCGCGAGATACGCGTCAACTGCAAGCCGACTGAAATCCCTAAAGCCGTAGCACAATCCTCGCCAGCCGACAGTTCTTCAATTTGCAACTCCCCCACCGAGACGGCCAACCCGATGCGTTGGGCCAGCTTCTGGATGCTTTCCAGGAGCTCCAGCCCGCTATCAATGACCGGCACCTGACCGACGACGAACGTCCCCACGCCCTGACGGCGGCGGATCAGCCCCTGACCCTCGAACGAGCGCATAGCCTCCCGCAAGGTGGCCCGCGAGACTCTCAACTGGTGCGCCAGGGCAGGCTCAGATGGCAGCTTGCTTTCAGGAGGCAAGGAGGCGATCAGATCAGCCAGGTCAGACTGCAAACGTCGAAATGGGTAATGAGCCATATTTACACACCTTCTATACCGAAGGGCCTTGCACAACCGGCAGGAACTCAAAGCGGGTCACATCCACCAGGCCCTTGTCCGAAATGCGCAGCTCCGGGATAACCACCAGCGCCAGCAGGCTTAGGGGCATGTTGGGATTGTTGAGCTGACAGCCACAGGCGCGGAAACCCTCTAAGATCGAAACAGCCTTCTTTGCGACTTGATCGGCACGCTCGGTCGACATCAGGCCAGCGATCTTCAACTCCACCAGGCCGATGACTTTGCCGTCCTTGACCACCACCTGCCCGCCGCCGACCTCGGCCAGCCTATTGGCCGCCAGCGCCATATTGCCCTCGTCTGTGCCGACGACCAGCATGTGATGGCTGTCATGCGCGACGGTGGAGGCGACGGCGCACGACTCGGTGAAACCAAATCCCTGCACCAGCCCCACCGTCACACCGCCAGTAGCGCAATGGCGTTCAACAAGAGCAACCTTGGCAAGATCGCGGCTTATATCCACATGAACCGCAGCATCGTTGACCGGCACATCCAGCCGAATATGCCTCGTAGACGCTTTGTTCTCAATAACGCCAATTGCATTAACCACAACCTTCTCAACCTTTTCGAACCGCCCACCCACGCCCAGGCGGAAATCTTCAGCAGTCAGTTTGCCCTTCAAATGAACGGAATTGACCGCCCATTCCGGGTAATCAAACGCCGGCAAGTCAAACAGCAATTTATCGTTTTTGGCAATTACCTGGCCTTTGGCGATGACCATTTCGGCGTGGAAGTCGTTCAAGTCGTCCACCAGCAGGATGTCGGCCCAGCGGCCAGGGGCGATCAAGCCCAAGTCGCGGCTGAGGCCGAAATGCTCGGCAGTGTTGACGGTCGCCATCTGGATGGCCGTCATCGGCGGCAGACCCTGCGAAATGGCGTGGCGCAGGACACGATCCATGTGCCCTTCCTGCGACAACGTTGCAGCGTGGGAATCATCCGTGCACAGGATGAAAAAGCGCGGGTCGAGGCCCAGCTTCGTGATCGCGGCCACCTGGGCAGCCACGTCATGCCAGGCCGAACCATAACGCAACATAACCTTCATCCCCTGGCGGGCGCGGGTGATGGCACCCTCCAGTGTGGTGCCTTCATGGTCATCTTCTGCGCCTCCAGCAACGTAAGCGTGGAACGGCCTGCCCAGGTCCGGCGAGGCGTAATGACCGCCGATGACCTTGCCCGCCTTACGCGTCGCATCCATTTCGGCCAGCATTTTTTCATCGCCACGCGCAACGCCGGGATAATTCATCATCTCCCCCAGGCCAATGATACCGTCCCACTTCATCGCCTCGGCCACTTCCTGCGGTCCGACCTGCGCGCCAGGCGTCTCGAAACCCGGTGCGGACGGGATACAGGACGGCATCTGCACCCAAACGTGGATCGGCTGGAGGGCAGCTTCGTCCACCATCATCTTGACGCCTTTCAAACCAAAGATATTGGCGATCTCGTGCGGGTCCACGAACATGCCGGTCGTCCCGTGCGGGATCACGGCGCGTACGAACTCAGTCACGGTCAACATGCCCGATTCGACGTGCATGTGCCCGTCCAACAGACCTGGGACCAGGTACTTGTTGCCCGCGTCCATCACCAACGTTTCTTTATGGACGGTGTGCGAGACATCCGGCCCGATGTAGGCAATGCGTCCATCCTTGATGGCGATGTCGGTATCCGGTACGATTTCGCCCGACTGCACGCACACCCAAGTCCCGTGGCGGATGACCAGGTCAGCTGGGGTGCGACCCATGGCAACATCTATGAGTGTTTTGGTTGAAGAAACAGAAGGAGGCATGGAGGCTCCGAGAAAGGGAAAGCTACAGAATAGGCTTTAGCATTGAAGGCATCACGTTATCATACGCCTCGTCGAAGTTGCGGAGCGATTCTATTGCGTGATAACGATATAGGCCAGCCCGGCACTGATGAGGATGAACGGTGAGAGCAGCAGCCAAGCAAGGTTGGTTTTATCCTTATAGATGGCATAGGCCGCGCTGCCAGTCAGAAACGGCAGCAGAATGGCCGCTGAACGGATGGCCGGGTAACCGCTCAAAAACCAGGCAAACGGTGCGCATATCACCGCGCCGATGACCAGCATGACCGGTTTTCGCCACAGGATACCAGCAGCTGAAAGCGCCAGCGAGGTGATGATCGCCGGCCAACCGAAAATGATCTGTACCAGTATATCAGACATCGCATCCTGTCCGGCGATGATGCAACTCCAGGATCGCCCGAATGTCAGCAGTGTGCTGATCCATGTGGCGGAGGTGGATAAGCAGGATGTCGCGCACAGTCAAACGAGTTTCTTCGATCTCGCCCGGTCAGGTGACGCGGCCGTTGTGTTCCCAGGCTTCCGGAGGAATTTTCCGCAGCATCTCCACAAGGGCACGCGTACTGCTTCGGAAGAGCACCAGAGTCGGCTCGATGGTGTGCTTATCGTAAGCCCAACGCTGTGCCCATTCCTCCTGCGTCAGGTCGAAGTACCAGGCAATGGGGAACTCGATGCCGTCTCTCCCGGCGATAGCCCGCAAGAATATCTGCCACATCAACTTGCCTTCGACGGTGTGATGCACGTACTGCCGGATGGACCAACCCTCGCCTTTGGTCAAATCCAACTCGGAATTGCTCAACCCAGCAATGGCAACTTCCAGCCGCTCAGGGAGCTGCAGGTATCGTTTCAGGAGAGCTTCGTGAGAATCGGTCACAAGTTTCCTAACAGCTGTTTGGCAGCCTTGTTATGTTTCTCGATTAATTTCCCAATCTCTATTGTTACTAATTGACCGTCTTTGACCACAAATTTTCCCCCAACCACCGTGAAATCAACCTTGACCGGCTGGCAGAAGATCGTCGCTGCGAGCGGGTCGTGCAGCGCGCCAGCGTAGTCGAGACGGTTGAGATTGATGGCGAAGAAATCGGCGCATTTTCCAACCTCGAGGCTGCCGATGTCGGACCGTCCCAGCACCGCCGCCCCGCCGCGCGTGGCAAGACGCAAGGCGTCGCGGGCGGTCATTAACGCCCTCACCCCTAACCCCTCTCCCGATTTCGGGATAGGGGAAGGGGTGAGGGAGAAACCAGTAATTCCTTCCTTCAGCCGCGCCAGTAGCATCGCCTGGCGGACTTCACCCAGCATGTGTGAACTATCATTGCTGGCTGAGCCGTCCACGCCCAAGCCGACCTTGACACCGGCAGCCAGGTACTCACGGATGGGTGCAATGCCGGAGGCTAGGCGCATATTGGAAGTGGGACAGTGCGCCACGCCGCAGCCGTGTTCTGCAAATGTTTTGACTTCGGCCTCGTTCACGTAAACAGCGTGGGCGAACCAGACATCTTCCCCCACCCAATCCACAGCCTGCATGTAACCCACCGGGCGGTGGCCGAACTTTTGCAGGCAGAAGGCTTCCTCGTCTTCTGTCTCGGCCAGGTGCGTGTGCAGATGGACGCCATATTCGCGCGCCAGTTTCGCCGATTCGCGCATCAGCTCGCCGGTCACCGAGAAGGGCGAACAGGGGGCCAGGACGATCTGGACGAACGAACCCAGCTTGGGGTCGTGGTAGGCCTCGATCAGCCGCTGGCTGTCCTTTAGAATGTGCTCTTCACTGTCCACCACGCTATCGGGCGGAAGACCACCTTTCGATTCGCCCAGCGACATGGAGCCGCGCGAGGCTTGGATACGCACGCCTGTCTCTTTGGCGGCAGCAATCTCATCATCCAGGCGCGAGCCGTTCGGAAAGAGGTAAAGATGATCGGATGCTGTCGTGCAGCCGGAAAGGGCCAATTCGGATAGAGCCACCTGCGTCGAGATAAAGATGTCATCCGGCGTCATGCGCGCCCAGATGGGATAGAGCGTCTTCAGCCAGTTGAACAGGTTGGCATCCTGGGCAGCCGGGACAGCGCGCGTCAGCGTCTGGTAGAAGTGGTGGTGGATGTTGATCAGCCCAGGCAAAACAATGTGGCCGCGTAAATCGAGGATTTCATCGGCAGTGGTGGGCAACTCGCTCGTTGGGTCAACCTGCTCGATGAAGCCATCCCGAATGAAAAGACCACCCTCGGGAATCTCCTGCTGGTGGTCGTCCATGGTGACGAGGTGGGCGTGCTTGATGAGGAGGGTAGGCATGGTCTTGTAGTCGGATAGGCTACTGGTCTGATAGCCTCATAGTCTGACCATTTGACAATTAGACTACGTGACCATCAGATTAACTAAAGTTGTCTGACACCCTGCCTATAGTGTAGCAAAAAAGAAGGAGGATGTCAATTGCCCGACGAACTTGCTCCCATTGAGACCAAGTACAATCCCGCAGTAAGGCTAGCAATTTTTCGCTTGTCGCCGTGCTATACTAAGTTCGACGATAGAACAGTTATTTCGCCAAAGGAGCAATCTGATGCTGGCCTTGACCGGACTCGAACTCTACACTCCCAGGCAAGTTTTCCCAAATGGAACGCTGCTCATCGAGGGGGACAAAATCGTCGCTGCCGGACCTGAAGCCTGCGCGCCAATCCCAAGCCAGGCGCGCCGCCTGAGCCTACCCGGGCGAAAAGCCTTCCCCGGCTTCATTGACCTGCACACGCACGGCTTGCTTGGCAAGGATGCCTTCAGCCGCGACCTGGCTGATGTCATCCGGCTGCTGCCGCGATACGGCGTGACCTCCTTCCTGGCGACCACCATAACCCTGCCAATGGAAGATGTTTACGCCCGTTTACGAGAGATGGCTGATATTTTGCAAAAACCTCCCGCGGGGGCGCGCTGCCTGGGCATCCACATCGAAGGCCCGCATCTCTCCCCAAAGCGCACCGGCATGGCCAACGCCACCTGGTGCCATCCGCTGACCCGCGCAGAATTCGACAAGTTACAAGAAGCCGCCGCAAGCCACATCAAAATGATCACCCTTGCGCCCGAGGAGGGCGATTCCATGAAATTGATCCCCTATCTCCTGGAGCAAGGCGTCATCCCTTCCATCGGCCACTCGGACGCCAGTTACGCGCAGGTCGCCGAGGCCGTGCGCCTGGGCCTGGATCACGCCACGCACACCTTCAACGCCATGCCTCCATTCCATCACCGTGAGCCGGGCGTGATTGGCGCTGTGCTAGCCTTCCCGCAGATCATCGCCCAACTCATCGCCGACGGCCACCACGTACACGCCGGGGCGATGCGCGCCCTGCTCAATGCCAAAGGTGTAGAGGGTGTTTGCTTGGTTTCGGATTCCGCTCCCTTTGCCGGTTTGCCTGCCGGACAATATGAATGGGAAGGCTACACCGTCATCCTGGACGGCCAAACCTGCCGCACGCCGGAGGGCAACCTGGCTGGAGCCTATGCGTTTCTGGATGCCGGTTTCCGAACGTTGATTCACAGCCTCGGCTTGACACCCTCGGCGGCATCCATCTGCACCAGCGAAGTACCTTCCCGCGCACTTGACTCCCCTTTCCTTCCAGGAATCCCACAGGGGTGCTTCGCAGAAGGGCCGGGGGTGAAGTCCAAAGGCCGCCTGCTACCCAGCTATGACGCGGACGTGGTGGTAATGGATGAGGAATTTCGAGTGGAAATGACAATTGTGGGGGGAGAGATCGTTTACCAATAGCATGGACCCTAAAAGTCTTAGAGACCTTTAGGGTCTGGGGCTTCCCACCTCGCATACACCGCCTGCGAAAGCAACCTCCCACCGCTCTTCTCTTCTATGACCAGCTCTCCGCAGTCCAGCTTGCCCCCAAATCCTTTTACCATCTCTTCCAGCGCGTAATACAAATGCACCGCCGAAGCCTTGACGGCATAGACCGTCACGACTACGAACAGAGGCTGGTCGCTCAGCACTGACCGGCAAGCCTGCAACAGCAGCGGCAGGGACTTGTACACCTCCCACACCTCGCCCTTCGGCCCGCGCCCGAACTTGGGCGGGTCGAGCAAAATCCCATCATATTTCACGCCCCGCCGCGCCTCGCGCTGGACGAATTTCAGGGCGTCGTCCACGAGCCAACGAACGGGCTTTTCTTGCAAGCCGGAGAGGGCCGCATTCTCGCGCGCCCAGGCGACGGCCTTCTTCGAGGCGTCCACGTGCGTGACCTTCGCCCCGGCCGCCGCGGCCGTTAGAGTCGCCAAGCCGGTGTAGCCAAAGAGATTAAGAACATTCACCACAGAGTACACAGAGTTCACAGAGAGATCATTCAACTTTTCTCCGTGCTCTCTGTGTTTTTTGTGGTGATGGGCGGTATTACTAATCAACACGCTGATCCAATCCCAGTGCGCCGCGCCTTCCGGGAAGACACCGAGATGTCTGCCTGGCGTGTTCATAGCATAAAACCTCAACCCCCCTCTCCTTCTAGGAGAGGGGCCGGGGGTGAGGTCCAGGGCATACCCCATCTCCCATTTCTCGGCCACTCGTTTCTTGAATTCCCAATGCCCGCCGCTCTCCTCCACCGTCGGTTGGAAGACCGCGTGCGCTGCCTCCCAGCGCGCGGCTGGCAGGGACTTACGCCACAACGCCTGCACCTCCGGGCGGACGAAGATATATTCGCCGAAGCGTTCCAGTTTCTGACCATCACCGCTATCCAGCAGCTCGTAATCTTTCCAGGCCTGAGAAGCAAGCAGGGAAATTCCAGGGAAAGGGGACATCGCGAGGCCTCCAGCCGCAGCCGTAGACAAGATGGCATCTTGTCCCATACGCGTTCATGCGCTATAGCACTTAGCCGCCAGGGGTGGCGGCTAACATTCTCTTAACACCTACATTTGCTACTTGATTTTTATGGAAACTTTTGCTACAATAGGGTCATAAGTGGATAAAAGTGGTAAATTGTGGAGGACGCCGACATTCCCGGCGTTCGCCGCTTTTTAGGAGATATTAGAACTAATGTTCCTCTTGCAAAAGTTCCTGGGCACATATCAACACTCGCTGGACGAAAAAGGTCGGCTCACGATCCCGGCGCGCTTCCGAGATCTGTTGGCAGGGGGTGCTTTCATCACCCAGGGCTTCGACCGCTGTTTGATGGTTTCAACAATGGCTTACTTCGAAGAGGTCTATCAACGCCTGGATGCGATGAACCTGGCAGATCCGAAAGTCCGCTTGCTTCGTCGCCAGATCCTGGCTACGGCTTATTCGGTCGAGGCCGACAAGCTCGGGCGCATCCTGGTACCGCAAAGCCTGCGGGCTTTCATTGACCTGAATAACGAAGCCTTCGTCGTCGGCCAGGGCGATTACTTCGAAATCTGGACGCCGGAATTGTGGAACGAGCAGATCGTTCAAATCCAGGATACCGAGGCCAACACGCAACGCCTGGCTACTCTCGATCTCTCAAGCCATAAGAATGACTGAAGCACACCAACCTGTCCTTTACCATGACATTATACTCGCTTTGCACCCGAAAAGCGGAGGGCGTTACGTAGATGGGACGCTCGGCGCGGGGGGGCACGCAGCTGGGATTTTAGCCGCGAGCTCACCCGACGGTCTGTTGCTCGGTCTGGATGTGGACCCCCAGGCGCTCGAACTGGCCCGCCAGAGACTCGCTCCCTTCGGGGAGCGTGCCTGTCTGATACAGGCCTCGTACACCACCCTTGGCGATCAACTGACCGCCCTCGATTGGCCCCCTGTAGACGGCATCCTGCTCGACTTGGGAGCCTCCTCGATGGCGTTCGATACGCCGGAGCGCGGCTTTTCCTTCCAGGCAGATGGCCCGCTCGATATGCGCTTCAACCCGGCAAACCCCCTCACCGCCTCCGAGCTGGTCAATGGCCTGCCCGAAGTTGAGCTAGCCAGCGTGATCTACCGCTACGGGGAGGAACCCGCCGCTCGGCGCATAGCGCAGGCCATCGTCCGCGCCCGACCAGTAAGCGGCACCCAGGCGCTAGCCGAAATCATCGTAAAAGCCAGCGGCGGGAAGCGCGGTCGCATCCATCCCGCCACGCGAACTTTCCAGGCCCTGCGCATCGCCGTCAACCAGGAACTCAAGTCCATCGAAGCCGTCCTGCCGCAAGCCGTGCAGGCTCTCGAGCCGGGCGGACGGCTGGCGGTCATCGCCTTCCACTCGCTGGAAGACCGCATCGTAAAAGAATTCTACCGCCAGGAGAGCCGGGATTGCATCTGCCCTCCCCGCCAGCCGATCTGCACCTGTGGGCACAAAGCCAGTATCCGTGAAGTCACCCGCCGCCCAATCCAACCGGCGGCCGAAGAAATCCAGCAGAACCCGCGTGCACGCAGCACCAAGTTGAGAATAGCAGAGAAGTTGCCAGTAATCAGTTATCAGTCATCAGTGAACAATGAATAATATCTCGCATTTCGTCCAGAAATACCGACAGGCCTCCTGGCGAGTCCAGCTCCAGTGGCTCGTCCTGTTCGTGCTTGGGTTGGTGGCGGTTGCCCTGGTAGCCGGACTTTACCTGAGCGTCTCGGCACGCGCTGCCCTAACGGGACGTAAGATCCAAAGCCTTGAGGCGGCGATCCGCAGCGGCGAGCGCGTCAATGCCAACCTGGAGTCTCAACTGGCCGCGCTGACCTCGGCTCAAGAGATGAAGGAGCTGGCGATCGCGATCGGCTTCTATCCGGTGGACCCGGCCGAGATCACTTACGTGCCGGTGAGCGGGTACGCGCCCCCGCCAGCCATCAACATGGCCCCCCAAGAGACTCATTCATCTGCACTGGTCATCCCGCCGGAATACACACGGTCGCTCTTCGATTGGTTCATTGAGAGGGTGCCATCCGCTCCCTCAGCGGCAGGAGGTCAGCCTTGAAAAATCCGCACACGTGGCGTTACGTGACCGTGCAGATCATGCTGGTCGTTTTCGGCTTCAGCATCCTGGTCCAGATCCTCCGCATCCAGCACAGCGCGGAGGCGAAAGCGATCCTCGACAAAGATCCTGGCGGAGGCGTACAAACTTTCTACCCGGCGCGGGGTGAGATACTCGACCTCAAAGGTCACCTGCTGGCTGGCAATAAGATCGTCTACGAAGTCGGCGTGGATCTCCAGGTACTCAAGGAGAATGAGTATGCCAACGCGAACACAATCGCCTTGGCCGCCAGCGTCTACCTCGACCTCGATTTCGCCACCGTCTTGAACTGGATCACCCAACCTCCCGAAGGTCTCCGTTACGTTGTATTAGACAATTTCGCCTCCTCAGATGAAGAGAAAGCACTCATGGATTTGCAGGAATCAGTGAAAGATAAACCGCGCGATCAAACCTTGGAAGGGCTGAATTCCGAACCTCACCTGGTGCGCACTTATCCCGAAGGCTCTCTGGCAGCCAACATAATCGGCTTCGTGACCCAGGAGGGCGTTGGCTATTACGGCGTCGAGGAGAAATATAACAGCCTCCTGGCCGGCGTACCGGTCAAGGTTTGGGTCTCGGCTGACCCAAACCGGGCCGAGGAATTGCCAAACATCCCGCCAGGCGTGACACTGATCCTGACCCTCGACCGGGAGGTCCAGGCCTCTGTCGAGGAGATCCTCGACGCGGCCATCCTCAATACCGGCGCGGCATCCGGCACGGTGGTCGTTATGGATCCGAAAACCGGTGAGATCCTGGCCCTGGCCGTCACGCCGCACATGAATCTGAACGAATACTCGAGATTCAAGGAAATCTTCCCCGGCGAGACGCCCTTCGATCGGGCTATCAGCCAGGCCTACGAACCTGGCTCCGTCTACAAGATCCTGACCATGGCCGCCGCGCTGGACAAAGGCGTAGTTAAACCAGAAGACACCTACTGGGACAGCGGCATCAACCTGATAGGGGGCGTCGCTATCCGTAACTGGAACAATACTGTTTGGGGCCAGCAGGATATGATCGGCTGCCTGCAGCACTCAATCAACACCTGCCTGGTCCACGTCGCCTCTCTATTGGGCAACGACAGCTTCTACAGCTACATGCAGAAGTTCGGCATCGGCCATACCACAGGTATTGACCTGGCAGGCGAGGCGACCGGCCATCTGAAACTCCCCGGCGACAGTGACTGGTATCCGATTGACCTGGGCACAAACGCCTTCGGCCAGGGCGTGTCGGTCACGCCCATTCAGATGGTAATGGCCGCGTCCGCCATCGCCAACGACGGCAAGATGGTCTATCCCCACCTGGTACATGCGATGGTACAGGATGGGTGGCAGCAGAATATCTCCCCTCAGGTCGCGGGATCGCCCATCTCGGCCGCCACCGCTCACACTTTGAACGACATGCTGGCTATTTCACTAGAAAAAGAATCTTCCAACTCCCTCGTCCCTGGTTACCACATCGCCGGCAAGACTGGCACGGCGCAAATCCCTACGCCCTACGGGGTTTACGACAGCAGCACGACCAATGCCTCTTTCGTCGGCTGGGGGCCGGTGGACGATCCGAAATTCCTGATCTACGTCTGGCTCGAAAAACCGCAGACTTCCATTTGGGGCTCAGAGGTGGCAGCGCCGGTCTTCAAGCAAGTGGTCGAAAAGCTCGTGGTGCTGATGGGAATTCCTCCCGATGTTGTCCGCCTTCAACCAGCAGGCCCGTGAGGACAAATTGCTGATCCTAGCTGACGTAATCGAAGCTCTGACGAACATCCGCCCCGAGATGCCCCCCCAGGTCATCACCGAGGCGACAGTTGATTCAAGGCAGATCATCCCTGGCGCGCTGTTCGTCGCTATCCCTGGCGAGCGTGTGGACGGTCACGACTTCGTGGCTGAGGCTTTCCAGCGAGGGGCTTCTTTTGCTTTCATCCAGCACGATCTTCCCGAACCGTTCCCGACCCTCGACCTGCGCGCCGGTTTCGACGCTTCAGCGCTGGCCGGGCTGGAGCCTCCCTATTGCCTGCGTGTCGAGGACGCACTCTCGGCCTTGCAGCAGGCGGCCCGGTTCTGGAGGCGCAAGCTGGAATTGCGCGTGGTGGGAATCACCGGCAGCGTGGGAAAATCCACGACCAAAGAAGTGATCGCTGAGGTGCTCAACCAGCGTTATCGCACGCTGAAAAGTCCCGGCAATCTCAATAACGAGATCGGCCTGCCGCTCACCATTTTGAGGCTTGGAGCAGGTTACGAGCGCGCCGTTCTGGAGATGGGTTTTTACGTCCCAGGCGAGATCACCTTCTTGTGCGACATCGCCCTGCCGCAGATCGGCGTGGTGACCAATGTCGGTACCGTCCACGCTGAGCGCGCCGGTTCGCAGGAGGCCATCGTACGCGGCAAAACCGAGTTGGTTCAGGCCCTGCCCCCCTCGCCGGATGGCGTCGCCGTCTTGAACTATGATGACCCTCTCGTGCGCCCGATGGCCGAAAAAACGGAGGCGCGCGTCTTCTTCTACGGGCTGGATCCCAACGCCGACCTGTGGGCCGATGATGTGGAAGGCCTGGGGTTGGAGGGCATCCGCTTCCGCCTGCACTATAGCAAAGAAATCCTGCATATGCGCGTGCCGATGATCGGCCAACACTCGGTGCATACGGCTCTGCGGGCGGCGGCCGTCGGCCTGGTGGATGGGCTGACCTGGCAAGAGATCATAAGCGGACTGCGTTCAGGCCTTACGCAACTGCGCTTGGTCGCCGTGCGCAGCCAAAGCGGTGCCCTGCTCCTGGACGACACTTACAACGCCTCGCCCGAGTCCACGCTGGCAGCGCTCAACCTGCTTTCTGAATTGGATGGCCGTAAGGTGGCTGTGCTGGGCGATATGCTCGAGCTTGGTCCGTACGAGCAGCAGGGACACGAGATGATTGGCGTGCGGGCAGCCAGGGTAGCCGAAATGCTGGTTACCGTGGGCGAGCTTGGGCGCATGATTGCGGCCGCGGCGCGGCGAACCGGCCTGAGGTCCAGTAGAGTTGTCGAGTGTGAAAACACCGAACAGGCCGTCAAATGGCTGCACGAACATCTCACCGGAAAGGACGTTGTTCTGATCAAAGGTTCACATGGCATCCGCATGGATCGCATCGTCGCCGCGCTGGAGGTTCAACCATGAACGACTCTACGATGGCGCTAAGCCTGGCCGGGTTGAGCTTCATGATGACCGTCATCTGGGGCGGCCCCCTGCTGCGCATCCTGAGACACTTCAATATTGGCAAACAGATCCGCGTGGAAGAACCAGCCAACCATTTTATCAAGATGGGCACCCCCACCATGGGCGGCGTGATGATCATCATACCCGTCGCAATCGTGACCATTTTGCTCAACGCAGTGGCGCTGGCTGGCATGAGGCTGCTGGGGCGCTCTGTGCTCGTTCCGCTGGTGGCAATGGTCGCTTATGCCATCCTGGGTGGCATAGACGACTGGGAAGGTATTCGCGGAAAACGCAAGGGCGAGGGGATGCGTATCCGCACGAAGTTCATGACGCAAGTGCTGCTGGCTCTAGGGCTGGCTTGGGTGCTCAAATATTTGCTCAAGGCCCCAGATATCATCTTACCGGGCATCCCATTCACGCTCGATCTGGGCATCTGGTACGTTCCCGTCGCGGCCTTTATCATCGTCAGTATGTCCAATGCGATCAATTTCACCGATGGCCTGGACGGGCTGGCCGGGCTGATCGCTGCCACCGCCTTTGCAGCTTACGGAGGCATCGCGCTGCTGCAAGGTCAAGTCTTCCTGGCGCGTTTCTGCTTCACGATGATCGGCGCGCTATTCGGCTTCTTGTGGTTCAATGTCCACCCGGCGCAGCTCATCATGGGAGATACCGGTTCCCTTTCGCTAGGCGCTACGCTGGCGGTCGTCGCGCTGATGACCGGCCAATGGGCGCTGCTGCCTCTCATTGCCGTCATCCCGGTTAGCGAAGCCCTGAGCGTCGTCATCCAGATCGCCTATTTCAAATTAACTCACGGAGGGCGCTTCTTCAAGATGGCACCCGTCCACCTGCACTTCGAGCTGCTCGGTTGGAGCGAAACGCAGATCGTGCAACGCTTTTGGCTGATCGGTCTGCTCGGAGCCATGATCGGTATTGGATTGGCGTTGGTGTGAACGCAAAACGTGAAACGTAACGATCTTACGTTTTACGAATTACGTTGTACGAAAAAAGTTTGAAACGACTGACAGAATGAAAACCAACTGGAAAGGAAAGCGTGTACTGATACTGGGCGGCGGCCGCCAGGGACAGGCTTTGGCGCGCTGGTTGACGCGTCACGGGGCGCGCGTGACCGTGAACGACCGCCAGTCCAGCGAGGCGATGCGCGCCGCTCAAGCCACCCTGGCCGACCTGCCCGTGACCTGGGCGCTGGGCGGGCACCCAATCGAACTGCTCGACGGCGCCGACGTGGTATGTCTTTCCGGCGGCGTGCCGCTCGCCAATCCGATCGTGGCCGAGGCGATCAAGCGTGGCATCCCGCTCACTAACGATACGCAGATTTTCATGGAAATCGTCACCTCCCGCACCATTGGGATCACCGGCTCAGCCGGCAAGACGACCACGACGACATTGGTAGGACGCATGGCGATTAAGGAAAAGGATGGAATCAGAAGGATGAAAGCTGAAGAAAAAGCTGATTCAAATGTCCTCCCTCATCCTTCTGCCTTCGTAGGAGGCAACATCGGTGACCCGCTGCTCAACTACGTGGACGACATGCAGCCAGACGATCTCGCCATCCTGGAGATTTCGAGCTTTCAACTGGAGCAAATGACCATCTCGCCAAACATCGCTGCTCTCCTGAACGTCACGCCCAACCACCTAGACCGGCACGGGACAATGGAGGCTTATACAGCCGCCAAAGCCCGCATCCTCCAATTCCAGACCGATCAGGATACCGCCATCTTGGGTCGCGACGATCCCGGCGCCTGGAGCCTGAGCACCGAAGTGCGCGGTCGTCTGTATTCCTTCGGCTTCAGCCCAATGCCGGCCAGCGGCCAGGGGACTTTCGTCCGCCAGGGCGTGATCTACCTGCGCACGAAAGACGGCGAGACCGCCCTGCTGAACGAGTGTGACATCCAATTACGCGGCGACCACAACCGGCTCAATGTCCAAGCGGCCTGCGCGATTGCCTGCGCGGCCGGCATACCAGTCGAGGCGATCCAAGCCGGCATCCAGGATTTCCACGGCGTGGCGCATCGCCTGGAGCTTGTGCGGGAGTGGAAAGGGGCGCGCTGGTACAACGACTCCATCGCCACCACACCGGAGCGGACAATAGCCGCCATCCGCTCATTCGACGAGCCAATCGTCCTGCTGCTCGGCGGGCGGGACAAGAACCTGCTCTGGGAAGAGCTGGCTGCCCTGGTGCATGAACGAGTTGACCATGTCGTCTTGTTCGGCGAGGCGGTAGAGAAGATCAACGCCGCGTTGGGAGCACCTGTCCTGGGTCAACCTCCGCAATACGGGGGGAAACGCCCGTACACGCTGGCACACTGCTCAGGTTTGAAAGAGGCTGTTCAGGCAGCGGCGCATACCGCAGAGCCGGGAGATGTCGTCCTGCTTTCGCCGGGCGGCACCAGTTTCGACGAATTCCGCGACTTTGAAGAGCGCGGGGAGGTTTTTCGCACATGGGTATCGGAGCTTTCGTAAACCAGGCTGCCAAGAGCCAAGCAGCCGTTATTCGCCGGCCAAAACCGACGAATATTGATCTGCCTCTGCTGGTGGTTGCCATTGCATTGACGGTCTTTGGCTTGCTGATGGTCTTTTCCGCAAGCACGGATTTTTCTCTATTCGTCTACGATAAACCTTACTACATGTTCAACAAGCAGGTGTTATGGATGATCGTCGGAACAGGCATTGCCTTCATCCTGGCCCGCATGGACTATCACCTGTGGCAAAAATATGCCCTTCCGCTGATGGGCGTCACGATCGTCCTGCTCGTCAGCGTGCTGTTCAATAACCAGGCTCGCTTCGGCGCAGTGCGATCCTTGCTCGGCGGCTCGGTCCAGCCTTCAGAACTGGCAAAACTCGCCATAGTGGTTTATCTCTCGGTCTGGCTGTACAGCAAACGAAATTATCTCCAAAACATAGAATTGGGACTCTTCCCTCTCGCCGTTATCCTGGGCACCCTCGGCGGCCTGATCTACCTCGAGCCGGATTTGAGCGCCACCTTTACCATTTTCATCCTGGGTGGATTGCTCTTCTTTCTGGCCGGCGGCGATTTGCGGCAGATTGTCCTTTTCATGATCATCGCCTTGCTAGCCGGCGCGTTGGTCGTGCAGCTCAGCAGCACCGGGCGCAACCGGTTGAGTTCGTACATCACCGGCTTGAAGGACCCGTTGCAAAGCACCGACCAGGTGCGCCTCTCGCTGGGCGCCATCATCCGCGGCGGCTGGTTTGGGGTCGGCATCGGGCGCGGCAGCGGCAAGTGGACCGGGCTGCCGGTCGCGCCGACCGATAGCATCTTCGCCGTGGTCGTCGAGGAATTGGGACTTCTCGGAGCACTGACGTTGGTCGGCTTCTATGGCCTGCTGCTGTGGCGCGGGCTGAAGATCGCGTCGAAAGCCCCCGATTCGCTGGGCGCGCTCCTGGCCGCAGGCCTGACATTCTGGATCACCATTGAGGCTTTTATCAACATGGCGGTCATGGTTGGTTTGCTGCCCTTCGCGGGCAATGCCCTTCCATTTATAAGTGCAGGCGGTTCTAACTTGATTTCAACGCTTGCAGCAATCGGTATCTTGTTAAACATTTCTCGGCAGACCAGTGAAAGCGGACCGGCCGCCGAAGAATGGAGGTCGTACGGTGCGTCTGCTGATCTGCGCCGGCGGGACCGGCGGCGGCGTGTATCCCGCGCTCGCCGTGCTTGAGACGTTGAACATTGAAGGAGCAGCGTTGAACGTTTTGTGGGTAGGCGGAGAAGGCGGCATGGAGGCTGCGCTGATTAAGCGCGCTGGCATCCCCTTCCAGGCCATCCCGGCCGCTGGCGTACACGGCGTGGGTCTCGAACAACTGCCCCGCAATCTTGGGCAGTTGCGGCGCGGCTATTTCTCCTCGCGGCGCATCTTGCGCCAGTTCAAGCCAGACGTGCTGTTCTTCACTGGCGGGTATGTAGCCGTGCCGATGGCATTGGCTGGCTGGAAAATCCCGACCCTGCTGTACGTACCGGATATCGAGCCGGGACTGGCGCTCAAGACCCTGGCCCGCTTCGCGGACCGCATCGCCCTCACCGCTGAGGACTCGCGCAAATACTTCTCGCCCCGGGCACAGACTGTCTTCACCGGTTACCCGACCCGCACCGGTCTCGCCAACTGGACGCGTAAGGACGCCCTCAAGAAGCTAGGCCTCGATAATGATCTACCTGTCCTTTTAGTTTTCGGCGGCAGCCAGGGCGCACGCTCAATCAACAACGCCGTGTGCCAAAACCTGCCCGCCCTGCTGGAACTTGCACAGGTTGTCCACATCAGCGGCGAATTGGACTGGCCGAATGTCCAGGCCGCCCGCGAGAACCTTTCCAAGACACAGGCCGCTCGCCACCACGCCTTCCCGTACCTGCACGAGGAGATGGGCGCAGCGCTGGCGGCTGCCGACCTGGCAGTCTCGCGCGCTGGGGCCTCCACGCTGGGCGAGTTGCCCCTCTATGGCCTACCAGCCATCCTGATCCCCTACCCCTATGCCTGGCGCTACCAAAAGGTCAACGCTGATTACCTGGTCAAGCGCGGTGCAGCGGTCATGATCGAAGATGCGCAATTAAGGTCGCGCAATCAGCGACCATTATCCGAGAAACTCATTCCAGCAGTGAAAGATTTGCTCAAGAATCTCACCAAAATGAAATCCATGCGCGAGGCGATGAACCACCTGTCCCACCCGCAGGCTGCCGCCGAGATCGGCCACCAACTGCTCGCCCTGGCTGGCGAGAGGAGATGAGACCATGGTAAGCCTGATCATTGTTTTCTGGATGTACGTCATCCTGTTCGCCATTATTGGCGGGATGCGCGGCTGGGCCAAGGAAATCCTAGTTTCGTGCAGCGTCATCCTGGCGATGGCCTTAACAGTTCTGCTGGAGCGTTACGTTCCGTTCATTCGCGACATCCTGGTGCCGGGAAAAGGCTCGGTGCTTTTCTGGCTGCGCTCGCTCATCCTGGGCATATTGGTTTTCTTCGGCTACCAGACCCCCAATATCGCTCGTTTCGCCCCCAAATTGACCCGCGAGAAATTGCAGGATATCCTGCTGGGCGTCATCATCGGCGCGATCAATGGCTACCTGATCGCTGGCTCTATCTGGTTTTATATGTCTGCATCTGACTACCCGTTTTCACAGGTTGTCGCTGCTCCCACCGGTGATCTTGCTAAAATAACCACTGCCATGCTCCAGTATATGCCACCCCACCTGCTGGGCATCCCAGGCATCTACTTCGCCGTCGTCCTGGCATTCGTCTTCATCATTGTCGTCTTTATTTAGGATATGGAACACATTCACTTGATCGGCATCGGCGGAAGCGGACTCTCAGCAATTGCTCGTCTCTTGAAGGAGATGGGATACGCGGTGAGCGGCTCTGACCGCGCCGAGACGCCCTTGCTTGCGGAACTCCGGTCTGCTGGCATAACCATCGGCCTCGGACACAGCCCCCAGAACGTCTCGGACGCCGACCTGGTGGTGCGCTCCTCGGCCATACCAGATGACAACGTGGAAGTGGCGGCGGCGCGGGCGGCTGGCATCCCGGTGCTCAAGCGGGGTAATTTTCTCAGCAGGCTGATGGCTGGCAAGACCGGCATCGCCGTGGCCGGGACGCACGGCAAGACCACCACCACCGCCATGCTCGTCTGGCTGCTAACGGCTCTTGGGCAGGAACCTTCTTTCATCGTCGGTGGCGTGCTGAACAACCTGGGCGTAAACGCCCGCGCCGGGAAGGGCAAGACTTTCGTCATCGAAGCCGACGAGTATGACCGCATGTTCCTGGGCTTGAAACCTGTCATCGAAGTGGTAACCAACGTTGAACACGACCATCCGGATTGTTATCCGACACCGGCCGATTTCCAGGCCGCGTTCGTAGAATTTGTAAAGCTCCTGCCTCCCGATGGTGTTCTGGTTGCCTGTGTTGAGGATGCGGGCGCGAATGCCCTACTCGCAGAAGCGGGGAGGGCCGGCAGGAAAGCCGTTGCATACGGTATCAGTGATCAGTTATCAATGAACAGTGATCAGTGGGCGCTGGCGAAGAACGTGAAAGCCAATGAAAGAGGTGGCTTCAGCTTCGAGGCAATCGTAAATCGTCAATCGTCAATCGTAAATCTCCAAGTACCCGGCAGCCACAACGTTCTCAACGCGCTGGCCTCGCTGGTAGTGGTCAGCCTACTCGGCCTTTCGCTGGAAGCCGCCGCCCAGGCCTTGGGACAGTTTACGGGTACGGGACGCAGGTTCGAGGTCCGCGGAGAAGCGAACGGGATCGTCGTCATTGATGACTACGCCCACCATCCCACCGAAATCCGGGCCACGCTGGCGGCGGCGCGTTCCCGTTATGCGGACCGTCGTATCTGGGCAGTCTGGCAGCCGCACACCTTCTCGCGCACACAGACGCTGTTCGACCAGTTCACCCATGCCTTCGCTGACGCCGACCAGGTCATCGTGACCGAAATCTACGCCGCACGCGAGCCAATCCAGGATTATTCCGCCGCCCAGGTTGTGCAGGCCATGCCCCACCTCTCGGCGCAGTTCATCCCGGATTTGCCAGCCGTGAGCGATTATCTCGTCTCTCATCTCCGACCCGGCGATGTGCTACTGGTGCTTTCCGCCGGGGATGCCGACCTGGTCAGCACGCAGGTGCTGGCTGCCATGCAGACAAGTGAGGTGCGTCATGCTTGAAAAAGGACTTGTTTACGAAACCAACGTTGTCACTATGCTTAAACTTAAGACGACATCGGGCGACAAGCCCTCCGCCAAGCCCGAAAAGAAATGGCGTAGAGCCGTTCAAAAACAGCAAAAATCCACCCCCGAAATGATCGCCATTGTGCTCCGGCTGATCGAGTATTTCGAAAACAGCTAGCCCGCTCGTAGGCGGCATGGGAGCCACCTCTACCGAGATTTAGTATAGATGCGAAAGACTCAAGACACACCTGAAATGCGACCTGCAACCCTCTCCACCCTGCGCGAACTGTTCGGCGACCGCCTGCAAGAGAACGCTCCATTGGCCGGTTACACCTCGGCGCGCATTGGCGGCCCGGCCGATGCGCTGGTTTTCGTCCATTCGGCAGACGAGCTGGCTGCAACAGCCACCAGGCTTTGGGAGATGAAGCAGCCCTTTGTCATCCTGGGCGGAGGCACGAACGTGCTGGTCGGCGATAAGGGCCTGCGCGGTGTTGCGCTCGTCAACCGGGCGCGACTGGTGCGCTTCGATACGCAATCCGAACCACCCAGCCTACGGGCCGAATCGGGCACCACACTCAATACCATTGCCCAGCGGGCAGCGCGACTTGGCCTGAGCAGCATGGAATGGGCCGCGACGGTGCCGGGCAGTCTGGGTGGCGCGATCTACGGCAACGCGGGCGCCTTCGATGGCGACATCGCTGGGAACCTGATCTCGGTCGAAATCCTGCATCGCCAGCGCGGAGGCGAAGTCTGGCCAGTGGAGAAGATGGCTTACAGCTACCGCAGCAGCCTGTTGAAGCGCGAACCCCAACCGGTGCTCGTCCTGGCTGCTACATTGGGACTAGGAAGAGGAGAACCGAACGAGATCCAGGCCAAGATGAAGCAGCTATCCGCCCGCCGACGCAGCACCCAGCCACCGGGAGCGAGCATGGGTTCGATGTTCAAAAACCCGCCGGGCGATTTTGCAGGTCGCTTGATCGAGGCTGCTGGATTGAAAGGAACGCGCATCGGCAATGCGGAGATCAGCCCCATCCATGCGAACTTCTTTATCAATCATGGAAAGGCGAGCGCGAAGGATGTGAAAGGGTTGATTGATTTAGCCAGGAACGCTGTTGAGGCAAGATTTGGCGTCCGTCTCGAGATGGAGATTGAGCTGATCGGCGAATGGAATTCGTAAATGACAACAAACCCTTCAACCCGACTCAAAATTGCAGTTCTCTTCGGAGGACGCTCCGGCGAACACGAAGTATCCCTCGTTTCTGCGCAATCCGTTCTGTCGGTACTAGACCCGGCCAAGTACGAGGTTCTTCAAGTCGGTATCACACACGAGGGTACCTGGCTGACCGGCGATAATGTCCGCGACTTGTTGGAAAAAGGCGAGACCAAAGGTCTGATACCCTGCACCCTCCTGCCCGATCCCTCCAAGCCCGGCCTTTATGCTTTACGTATTACTGATCACGGCACAGTGCTGGAAAAACTCACGGACATTGACGTAATCTTCCCCGTCCTGCACGGTACTTGTGGCGAAGACGGGACGCTGCAAGGCCTGTTGGAAATGGCTGACCTGGCCTACGTCGGCGCAGGCGTGACTGGCTCCGCGGTCGGCATGGACAAGGGGGTTTTCAAGGATGTGATGCGCACAAACGGCATCCCGACGGTCGAGTCCGTGATCGTCTTGCGCAACGAAATCGAGAAGGATATGGAATCGGTCATCCGGAAAGCCGAGGCCGTGGCTGCCTATCCGCTGTTCGTCAAGCCCGCCAACCTGGGTTCCTCGGTCGGCATCACCAAGTGCCGCAGCCGCGCTGACCTGGCCGAAGGTCTGCTCGAGGCGGCCTCCTATGACCGGCGCGTTTTGGTCGAGCGCGGCGTGAACGCCCGAGAGATCGAGGCCAGCGTGTTGGGCAACGACGAGCCGCAGGCCTCCGTCCCGGGCGAGGTGCTGCCCAGCCGCGAGTTTTATTCCTACGAATCCAAGTACATGGACGGTACTTCCTGCCTGCTCATCCCGGCGCCCCTCCCGACCGAGACCGCCGAGAAAATCCGCCAGATGGCTGTAACTGCTTATAAAGCTATTGATTGCGCCGGCATGGCGCGCGTGGATTTCTTCATTGACAAAGTGACAGAAGAAATATTTCTGAACGAGGTCAACACCATCCCTGGCTTCACCAGCATCAGCATGTATCCCAAACTCTGGGAAGCCACAGGTCTGCCCTACGCCAAACTGGTTGACCGGCTGATCGAACTGGCGCTCGAACGCAAGGCCGAGCGCGACCGCACCGAACGACGATTCCGGAGAACAGCATGAGCCGTATGAAACAGGACCTACCTCGCGCCGAACTCGTCCGCGCGCGCCGGACGCAACAGACTCACCAGCGCCTGACGCAGACCCAAAAAACTGTCTACCGTCCGGAGACAGTGTTCCTGCCCGTGACGCCGCGCTTGGTCAAACAAACCCGCACGCCAAAAGGCAAAGCGGCGCGGCCAACCACGAAGAAACCTCGCCGCCAGCACTACGATATTGCCTTCAGCATGGGCAGAACAGACGTGCGCACGCCCGGCATCGCCATCCCACAATTCGGCACACGTATATTCTCAACCCTGCTGTGCGCCGCGCTCATCTTCAGTCTCTACACAATATGGACTTCTTCTACTTTCAAGGTGAACGGGGCCGAGATCAGCGGTAACCAGCGCCTGGGCGAGGACGAGATCAACGCCGCCTTGCAATTTATCGGGCAGCCTATCTTCATGGCCATCCCGACCCAGATCACGGCGAACATACTGGCTGACTACCCCGACCTCTCCAGCGCAGAGGTGCATATCGTTCTTCCGAACCGGATTATTGTCAGCGTGGCTGAGCGCATCCCGCTCATCGCCTGGTATCAGGACGGGACGATGGCCTGGATTGACGCCCAGGGTGTGGCCTTCCCACCGCGCGGCAAGTCTGGGAACCTGATCAGCGTCGTCGCAAACGGGAACCCACCTCCGGTCCAGCTTGACCCTCAGCAGGCCGCAGGTCAGACGCACCCCTTCCTCGACCCGGCCATGGTCCAAGTGATTATCACCCTGAATTCATTTATCCCCGGTGGAGCGCCGATGATCTACGACATGACGTATGGCCTGGGCTGGCAAGATACGCGCGGCTGGCAGGTCTACTTTGGACAAAATACGGATGACATTCCGATGAAGCTAAAAATATATCAAGCTATCGTTGATACACTCACCAACAAAGGCATCCGGCCCACGCTTATCAGTGTGGAATACCTGAATGCCCCATTCTATCGTGAGACCCAGTGACACTATGGTAGCCAGGAGCTACCACTTATGGACGAGATTGTCGTAGGAATTGACGTAGGTACCACCAAAGTCTGCACCCTGATCGGGCGGGTGGAAGAAGAAGCCATCCGCATCCTGGGTGTGGGCATCGAGCCTTCGGAAGGCATCCGCAAGGGTGTGATCGTAGACCTGGCGGCGGCCTCGCAGGCCATTGTCCGTTCGGTGGAGAAGGCCGAACAAACTTCCGGCGTGGAGATCACCGCCGCGCTGGTCAGCTTGGCCGGGGCGCATGTTGCCTCGATAAACAGCCGCGGCGTGGTGGGTGTTTCGGGTGATGTGATTGACGAATACGACATCGCCCGCGCCCTGGACGCCGCCCGCGCTGTCGCCATCCCCCACAACCGCGAGATCATACACATCATCCAGCGCGGCTTCGTGGTGGACGGTCAGGACGGCATCAATGTCCCCATCGGCATGCACGGCTTCCGGCTAGAAGTAGAGGCGCACATCATCACCGCAGCCTCCGCCACGGCCGAGAACCTGCGCCAGTGCGTGGGCGCGGCAGGCGTGGAAGTGCTCCAGTTCGTGCTCAACCCGCTGGCCTCCGGTGACGTGGTATTAACCGACTCCGAGCGCCAGATGGGTGTGGCCGTGTGCGACATCGGCGGCGGAACTACCGACCTAGCCATCTACGTGGGCGGCAACATCTGGCATACGATGGTGCTGGCCGTCGGCGGTAATCACATCACAGCTGACATCGCCCACGGCCTACGCCTGCCCATCCCGCAAGCCGAGGAAGTCAAAATAGAGTACGGCTATGCGCTGAAATCCGGGGTCGGCAGCGAAGAACACTTCACCGTCCGCCCCTTCGGAGAAGAACAACCTGCACAGATCAACCGCCAGGAGCTGGCCCACATCATCGAGGCGCGCGTCGAAGAGATCTTCCTTCTGTCCCTGCAGGAGATCAAACGCTCCGGCTACGATGGTCTGCTGCCAGCCGGCATGGTGCTAACCGGCGGGACGAGCAACCTGCCCGGAATCCGACAACTGGCCAGCCAGGTGCTCGGCCTCCCCGTCCGTACTGCCAAACCGGAGAATCTGGTCGGCCTGGTAGACAAGCTGTCATCACCCGCATATTCCACAAGCGTGGGTCTGCTGCAATGGGCAGCAGCCATGCAGGATGAGGAAATGCCCTCGGCGCGTAATCGTCCGCGCCACCGCCCGAAAGGAGAGAGTCGTATGAACATTGAACCCATAAAAAATTGGTTCAAACGGCTGCTCCCATAGCAAGACGCGGTGATACAGGGATGCGCGGAAGCAGCGACGCCCCGTTAAACAAGTGGTCAATTCGACCATCAGACCAACAGACAATTAGACTATCAAACAAACCGACTATCGGACAAAATTACAGGAGGCACAACATGGACGCAAAACAAAATCAAGCTGAAACATTTGCCCGCATCAAGGTAATTGGAGTGGGCGGAGGCGGCAGCAATGCCGTCAACCGGATGATCGACGAAGGAATCCAGGGCGTGGAATTCATTGCCGTCAACACCGACGCGCAGGCGCTGCTCCTTTCCAGGGCACCGATGCGCGTCCGCTTGGGGGATAAACTGACGCGCGGCCTGGGCGCGGGCGGCGACCCAGAGGTTGGGCGTAAGGCAGCCGAGGAATCGGCCGATGACCTGTACAACGTCTTGAAAGGCGCGGACATGGTCTTCGTCACCGCCGGTTTGGGAGGCGGCACCGGAACAGGCGCGGCGCCCATCGTGGCGCAGATCGCCCGCGAGGTCGGCGCGTTGACCCTGGGCGTGGTCACCCGCCCGTTCACCTTCGAGGGCGGCAGGCGCATGACTGCGGCGGAAACTGGCATGACCAAGCTCAAGGAACACGCCGACACGCTCATCGTCATCCCCAACGACCGGCTGCTGCAGATCGTGGACAAGCGCGCCAGCCTGCAAGACTCCTTCAAACTGGCCGACGAGGTTCTGCGCCAGGGCATCCAGGGCATCTCGGAACTGATCACCGTGCCCGGCCTGATCAACCTGGACTTCGCTGACGTGCGCGCCATCATGTCCGAGGGCGGCGCGGCGCTGATGGCGGTCGGCAAGGCCTCCGGCGAGGATCGCGCCCGCGTGGCAGCCGAACAGGCCATTTCCAGCCAACTGCTCGACATCACCATTGACGGGGCGCGCGGCGTGCTGTTCAACGTGACCGGCGGCCCGAACATGACCTTGTTCGAGGTCAACCAGGCCGCCGCGATGATCCGCGAAACGACCCACCCAGACGTGAACATGATCTTCGGCGCGGTCATTGACCCAGATATGGGCGATGATATCCGCATCACGGTCATTGCTACCGGCTTCGAGCGCACCGGTATGCCGCGCCGCATCACCACCACCCGCCCGGCGAGCCACATGGAAGCCCGACCTATGTCCACACGCCAGATGGAATCCGTCAGCGTGGAAGCACAGAATGGCCAGTCTAGCTATGGCGAATTCCGCCCGCAGACCTTCAATACCGAGGACCTGGATATCCCGACCTTCTTGCGAAACCGCAGATAAAATTACTTGCCGCTCCCTTCGCCCTAAGCAAAGGGGCCAAGGGAGCGGCACAATCAAACCGTGGGCGCGGCACGAACGAGCGACGCATCGAAAGGTGCGCCGTTCGTTTTTCATGCCAGTTGGATCGTCCTTAATTCAACGCATCCAGCAGCGCCAGCAATTCCCCATTTTCGGGAATATCGCTCATCGAATCCCCATAGTGAACAAAGCGCGCCATGCCTTTCTTGTCCACCACAACCTGGGCGGGCATGCGTCCCAGTTTGAACAGGTTGACTTCCTGACCGTACAATTTCAGCACGCTGTGTGTTGGGTCGGGTAAGCCGACGAATGGCAGTCCGTTTTCCTGCCAGTATCTGACGAAGGCGGCAGCGTTTTCCGGGCCGACGACCAGGATCGTAGTCTGTCGCTGCTCGAATTCTGCAAAGTCCTGGCGCAACTGCGCCATGTGCGCCCGACAGAACGGTCACATAAAGCCACGATTGAAGACCAGCAGAACATGGGTCTTACCGCGAAAATCCGAAAGGCACACTGTTTTGCCGGTGTAATCAGGCAGAGTGAAATCGGGAGCGGGAGTGTTAATAGCAACTTTAGACATGCTAGTACTCCTAAGACAATCAACCATAGACACTTGCACCTGCTGCAAGTGCAGGTGTAAACACAGATAAACACAGATAAACGCGGATAGTCGGATGAACACGAAGGATGCGAAGTCTCAAGGGATTTGAAGGAAAAGAGCTATTCCGGCAAAACCGCCAAACCGGATTGCCGCGCGCACGGTCTCTTGAAACGATCACTGAAAACTGAACACCGATCACTGTTCTATTCCTGCCACTCCAACTCGTACTCCCCAATATACACCGTATCCCCCTCCCTGACGCCCGCCTTGCGCAGGTCCTCGTCCACGCCGAGATGCTCCATCAGTTTTTGGAAGCGGCGCACAGAGCCATCCTGATCCCAGGGAGTCATGGCCGCGGCGCGCTCGATCCCCGCGCCGGAAAGACGCCATTCGTGCGCGCCCTCCCGCTTGATCGTGAACTGGCGGCTGTCTTCCGCTGGACGGTAGACCGGCATGGGCGGCGCGGTCTCTTCCAGCGGCGGAGTCTCGGCCAGTTTTCCAGCCGCTTTCAGCAGCAGTTCATGGACATCCGTTCGCGCCAGGGCAGAAATTTTCATCGCCGCGTAGCCGCGTTTCTTGAGTTCCTTCTGGATTTCCGGCCAGCGTTCCTGGACCTCGGGCTGGTCAATTTTATTCAGCGCTACGATCTGCGGCTTTTTGGCAAGGTTGGGGTCGAACAGCGCCAGTTCAGTGTTGATCTGTGAGAAATCCGCCAGCGGATCATCCGAGAGACCGTCCAGGATGTGAATCAGGACTCGGGTCCGCTGGACGTGGCGCAGGAAGTCGTGACCCAACCCGGCGCCGTGGGATGCGCCCTCGATCAGGCCAGGGATGTCGGCCAGGACGACGGTCGTCTCCTCGTCCACGTTTGCCACGCCGAGATTGGGTTCGAGCGTGGTAAATGGGTATGGGGCAATCTTAGGCTTGGCGTTGGTTAGCACCGAAAGCAGCGTGGACTTGCCCGCGTTCGGCACGCCGACAATGCCGATGTCGGCGATGAGTTTGAGTTCCAGGCGCAGGCGTTTCTCCTCACCCGGCTCGCCCTTCTCCGCCGTGCGCGGGGCCTGGTTGATAGAGTTCTTGAAATGGGTGTTGCCGCGCCCGCCGCGCCCGCCCTTGCAGACGACGAGTCGCTGGTCGGGAGCGGTCAG
>Ga0315291_10001661_pt1 | contig 29611 bp, 15 predicted proteins | sample YL17G12_20_MG_FD_203070 | JGI IMG/M metagenome (GOLD analysis project Ga0315291, IMG submission 203070) | Sediment microbial communities from Yellowstone Lake, YNP, Wyoming, USA - YL17G12_20 | ecosystem: Environmental > Aquatic > Freshwater > Lake > Sediment | place: USA: Wyoming | collected...
GTCCACGAGGATAGGCAGGCTGGAGTTCTGGAAGAGTTTGTAGGCCTGGCCGGGGGGAGGCTCGAGGACCGTGCCCGGGAGCGGCAGGGCGGTCTTGCAGCGCCCGCAGACAACCCTCTTCCCCGGCCCACCGGCGGGATAATAATTGGTCGTCCCGCACGAAAAGCAACTCACCTTGATCCGGTCTTCAGGCATCGGCCTCTCCTTCCCGCATTCATCAACCGGAATCTATATACAAGAATTGAAGGGAGAATTCAACCCGCGCGTTCATTTTTTTATGGGGAAGGGCGGGACCGGCGGGATGTCCTTCTCCTTCGTCTTGAGCTCCTCCAGAATGACCTCGATCGCCTTGTTGAGCTGGTCGTCGGTCCCCGCAAACTCCCTGGCCGGATCGTTGTCCACAAAGATGTCGGGCTCGACTCCCCTCCCTTCGATGATCCAGTCCTTGCCGTCCACGGCATAGGGCGCGAACTCGGGCTTGTTCAGGACCCCGCCGTCGAGGAGCGGCAGTGAGCCGCGGATACCGACGACGCCGCCCCAGGTCCTCTTCCCGATGAGCTTGCCGAGCTTGAGGGCCTTGAAACGATAGGGGAAGATGTCCCCGTCCGAGGCTGAGAACTCGTCGCAGAGGCAGACCATCGGCCCGAGGACAGCGGCCCCCGGGTCGGGGCCCGGAGCGCCGTTTCGGCCGACCTCGACCATGACCATCTCTCTCATGAGCCGCTCGGCGACCTGGGGCGAGACGCTTCCGCCGCCGTTCCCCCGGACATCGATGATGAGGGCCTTCTTCCGGAGCTGGGGGTAGAACGACTTCACGAACTCGTTGAGGCCGTCGGTCCCCATGTCGGGGATGTGGATGTAGCCGACCTTGCTGTTCGTGGCCTTGGCGACCTTTTCGACGTTCTCTTCCACCCAGTTGTAATAATAAAGGTCGTTCTCGGTCTCGATCGGGACGACAACCACCTCCCGGCTTCCCTTCGCTTCCGGGGCGGAATTGACCTTGAGCGTCACTTGCTTGCCCACCGTATTGTTCAGGGAGGCATACATGTCGGCCATCGCGTTCAACGGCATCCCGTTGACGGCGATGAGGTATTCGCCTTCCTTCACGTTGACACCGACCTCGGTCAGGGGAGACCGCCGCGACGCGATCCAGTTCTGGCCTTTAAGGATCCTGGCGATCTTAAAGGTGCCTGTCTTCGCGTCCCGCTCGAATTGGGCCCCCAGCCTTCCGACCTTAACCTTCCTCGGCCGGGGCAGGTCGCCGCCGCCGACATAGGTGTGGCCGGCGGAGAGCTCGCCGATCATCTCGCCGATGACGTAGGTCAGGTCGGCCCGGTGGTTGACGGCCGCGGCCAAAGGCAGGTAACGGGCCTTGACCGCGTTCCAATCGACGCCGTGCATGTTCGGGTCATAGAAGAAATACTTCATCTGGCGCCAGCATTCCTCGAAAATCTGTTTCCACTCCTGGTGGAGGTCCAGGGAAACTTCCATGCCGGAAAGGTCGAGCCGGCTTTCCAGGCTGACCGGACCCTTGGGAAGATCGATGATCCCGTAGCCGCCGTCCTTCCCCACGAGCATCTTCTTCCTGTCGGACGAGATCTCGTACCCTCCGATCTTCCCCAGGTCCTTCTCCTTGAGCTCGGCGAGATCGAAGAGCATGAGGGACGGCTCCCGCTCCATGTCCTTGGTCCGGAGGTAATAGACCGAGTCACCAACGGCGCTGATCTGGCCGTAATTGGCCGTCTCGATGGGCAGGATGAGGATCCGGTCTTTAAGGCCGTCCGGGTCGACCTTGACGGAGACGGGTTTCTCGCCGCTCTCCGCCTTCTCCTCCTTCTTTTCTTCCTTCTTGGCCGCCGGCTTAGCCGGTTTTTCTTCTTCCTTCTTAGCGGCCGTTTCATCGCTCTTGGGTTCGAACGGCGACTTGGTGTCCTTAGCGAGGGTCACGAGATAAACGCGCGATAAGGACAAGTAGGCGTGGTTCCATTCCGTGGAGCTGTAAATCGGGTTGAAGTGGCGGTCGGAAACGAAGAAGAGGTACTTGCCGTCCGAGCTGAAGGACGGGTCGCCGGAGTTATACCAGCCGTCGGTCACTTCGCAGGTCTTTCGAGTGTCGAGCGAATAGAGGTAGACCTTGGCCATCTCATCGACCTCAGGCTTGGCGTAGGCGATCCAGCGGCTGTCCGGAGACCAGGCATATTGGGTAATCTCCCAGCGCTCGGCCTTGACGACCTCCACGACCTCGTTCGTGGCGATGTCGACGTAGTTCAGCCTCTGCTTCTTGTCGCTCCACATGATCTTCCCGCTGTCGGGCGACCAATAGATCTGATATTTGTATGTGTCGGCGTCCTTCGTGAGTTGCTGGGGCTTTCCGGAGCCGTCCTGGGCTTCGATGGTGATCTCGTCCTCGCCGGTCGCATCCGAGATGTAGGCGATCCACTTGCCGTCGGGCGACCATTTGGAAGCGCGCTCGTGGACGCCCGGGGTCCCGGTGAGGTTCCGGGTGTTCCCCTGTTTAACCGGGACGGTGAAGACATCTCCCCGCGCGCCGAAAAGCGCCCGTTTGCCGTCCGGGGCGATCTCGAAGTTCGCGATCCGGTCATCGACCCTGGCGATCCGGCCGCGTCCGGAGAGCTGGTCGTCGGCGATGACAATGGGAACGCGCCCGGTTTTTTCCGACGCCAGGTCGAACGTGTAGATGGTCCCGCCGTTCTCGAAGACGATGGCCTTCGGGCCGAGCGACGGGAACTTGATGTCGTATTCGGCGAAGTCCGTGAGCTTCCGGGTCCGCTTCGCCTCGAGCTCGTAGACATAAAGGTTCATCTTCTTCGTCTCATCCCGGTCGGAGATGAAATAGATCCGGTCACCGCTCCACATGGGGATGATGTCGAGGGCGGGATGATCGGTGATGTTCTCGATCTTCTTGGTCTCGAAGTCGTAGATCCAGATGTCGTCGGCCATGCCGCCGCGGTAGCGCTTCCAGGTCCTGAACTCGCGGAAGATGCGGTTGTAGGCGAGCTTTTTATCGTCCGGGGAGAATGAACAGAACCCGCCCCTGGGGAGGGGGATCTGTGACTGGATCCCTCCGGAAACGGAGGCCAGGAAGAGCTGACCGTTGAAGGAGTTCCACTCGATCATCCGGGAGCGGAAGACGATACTCTTGGCGTCATGCGTCCAGCCCATGACCAGGTTGTTCGGCCCCATGCGGTCGGAGATGTCGTCGCGGCCGAGAGAGGGAGTGAAGGTCAGCCGGAGGGGTGTGCCGCCCCCGGAAGGCATGAGGTAGACCTCCCGGTTCCCGTCGTATTCGCCGGTGAAGGCGATCTTCGTGCCGTCGGGTGAAAAGCGGGCGAACGCCTCGTAGCCTTCATGCGACGTGAGCTTCCGGGCGACGCCGCCGGCGATGGGGACCGTGTAGAGGTCGCCCGCGCAGCTGAAGACGATTTGGCTATCCGAGATGGCCGGGAACCGGAGGACGCGGGCCTCCTCAGCCGCGAATGAAGCGATCGAAAAGATAAATAATAGGACGATGATGCCGGGGACGGATTTGGATCTCACCTTGCCTCCTCTGGACTCGGATTACTGAAGGGCGAATATAACATAAAACGCGGGGATCCCGCCAGCGGAATCCCGCTCCCGCTATTTTGGGTACTCTTGCGTTTAGTGTGGGTTGGGGGGTTGGACGGGATGGGCGGAGCGGACCTTGAAGGTTTAGCCTTCCCGGGCCGTCCTTCGAGGGAACCCTGCGCCTGAAGATGTCTGAGCTTGCTCAAGAGAATACAGACGCCGCCATGTTAAAATGGGGACCTTATTTAGGCCCCATTTAACATAACATGGATAGATGATAGATCAGACACGCGAGTTCTGAAGGCGCCGAGAAGGGCGGTTCGGGAACGGCGTTAAAAACCTGAAGGGGAGCGAGGCCCGTCCCGCCCAAGCTATTAACCCAACCCACACTAAACGCAAGAGAACCCTATTTTGTTTCGGACAACAGCTCTTTGCGCCTCTTCTCATCAAAACGCTCGATGGCATAGCGGAGGGTCGTCCTTGGGATGGCCGGCCCGTGCCGGAGAAGGAATTTCTCGAGCCGTCCCATGTCCTTCTTTCCGGCCTCGCGGAGGAGCCAGCCGTTGGCCTTTTGAACGAGGTCGTCGTCCGCGGAAAAGAGCGATCGCGAGATGCCGTAGATCGTATCCAGATGTTCCTCTCTCTTCGCCAGCTTGATGAAGGAAACGGCCGAGGCCCGCTTGACCCAGCGGTTGGGATGCCCCGCCCAGGACTTGATCTTTTCTTCAAACTCCGGGTACATGACAATCAGCGCGCCCATGATCTCCGGACAAAAGACGTCCACCGAAGCCCAGTTGTTCAGGCGATTGGCTGCCAGCCAGCTTTTAATTTTGGAAAAAAGAGATTTCGGCAATTCCTTCTTGAACCTGGCCAGGATGAGGGCGCCGATGGCCTTGGCTTCGAGCTCGAGCTCGGGGAATACGATGTCGCAGAGCCGGATGGCATCGGCGACGGTCCAATCCTTCTTGATGGCCGCGTAAAGATCGGCCGCGATCGCCCGGATGTCGGGAGAAGAAACGCCATAGGACTTCACGGTCTCCTTAAAGTATTTCTGGACGTCCCTGGCTTTCCTGGGATCGGCTTTTGCCCTCAGCCGGGCAAGGCCCTGCTTGGCAATGTCCTCCGGGGTGAACGCTTTTGCCGTCATGCTGGACTCCTTTTCAAATCGTTCATACGAAACGGTTGAAAACTCGATTGGAGATGAGGAACTTGTCTCCGGGAATCCTCAAGACGTCGCCTTCGACAAGGATCAATCCCTCCTCGACGAGATCCCGGACCTCGCGGCCGTAACGCTCCATGATATCCACGCCGAACCGATCCTTGAACACCCTTATGCTGACGCCGCGGACGAGCCTCAACCCGAAGATCAGAGCCTCCCTGACGCTTTCCTCGGGCGGGAGGGGCCTGACCTCCTCCCGGTAGTCCCCTCCCCCGGCCAGAGCCGAAGCCCAGGCTTCCAAGTCGGGCTTGTTGCACCAGCGGCCGGCGCCGATATGGGAGCAGGCCGAAGGGCCGAGGCCCAGGAAGGGCTCGTAATGCCAGTATTTCAGGTTATGGAGACATTCCCCGCCCTCCCGGGCGAAATTCGAGATCTCGTACCTCCGGAGGCCCGCCTCCTCGAGCCCGTCCCGCATCAGCTCATAGGCCTCCGCGGCCGCGTCCTCGTCCATCGGGCGGTCGCGGACGAGGGCTTCGAAGGGCAGGCCTTCGAGGTTTTCCAGGAGGTAGAGCGACACGTGGTCGGGGCCGAGCTCCCGGACCCTCCGCAACGATTTCCGCAAGGATGCCCTTTTTTCCGTCGGGACCCCGATCATGAGGTCGAGGCTGATCGTCCGGAATCCCGCCTTCCGGGCCAGTTCCAGAAATTCCTCCGCTTGGCGGGCCGTATATCCCCTGCCCAGGATCCTGAGAACCCGGTCATCGAAGGATTGGACCCCGACGCTCAGACGGCTCACGCCCGCGTCTTTCCACCCCCGGAGGAACGCTTCGTCCCGGACGTCCGGGTTGGCTTCCAGGGTGAATTCGGCGAGATCCAAGCGGAAAACGGACCTTGGGATCTCCACGGTCCGGAAGATCTCCTCAGGCCCGAGAAGCGACGGTGTGCCGCCCCCGATGTATAAGGTGTCGACGCGAATATCATTGCCTGCGGATCGGGACGCTTCCTTCTCGAGCGATTCCCGCCAGCGTTCGAAAAGGGGACGCTCATACGGAATGCTGTAGAAGTGGCAATAGGAACACTTTGCCCGGCAGAAGGGGAAATGGATGTAAAGGCCCGCTCTTTTCAGGTCCAAAAGTCCTTCGCGACGGGAGTGGACGACCGTTCGGACAAGAAAATCGCGTTCTTCGCGCAGGCAACGCGGCAGATCCCGCAGCCGAAGCATTGCCGGGCTTCGACCGAGACTTTGCGCCTCGCGGGGCTGAAGCCCATGGCCCCGAACGGGCAGAGGCGCAGACATTCTCGGCATCCGTTACAGAGGTCCGGCTCGACCGAGGCCACGGTTTCCGCCCGGAACAGGGTCGGGATCATCGCGTTGAGCTGGGTCTTCAGGGCCAGGCAGTCCGTCCGGTCGCAGTTGCAGATCCCCCCGATGAAGGGGGCGACGAACGTCCAGACCGAGTGGCAGAGCCCCTGCTTCTCGTGTTCGCGGAACGCGGCCAGCGCCTGGTCCTTGGCGAGAGGTTCCAGGCCGGATGTGTCCGGTCCGGTCAGATAGGCGGCATCGATCTCCCGGATGAGCCGGAAGAATTTTCCGCCGTCCGGAGCGAGGCTCACCCCATAGCAATACCTCTGCTCGCTTCCGACCGTGATGTGCCTGCAGACGCACGGCAGACGCACGATCGATGTCACGAAGTCGAAGATCCGCTCGACGTCCTCGATGGGGAGGACCTGCCCGAAGTGCGTCGCCTTCATCCTCTCGGAAACACGGCCGCGGACGGCGCGTTTCACGAACCCGGGCAGCTTTTCAAGACGGGCCAAGCGCTTCTTTTGCTCGGGAATGCGCTCGGGGAGCCTGAAGAAATCCTGGATGAAACCGCGGCGGCGGAGGTCGCTGACCAGGTCATCGGAATAGTGACCGGCCTTCAGATACCATTTCTTCCCTTCCCCGTGCTTATGGCAGAATTCACACATGACAGCACCCTCTCGTTAACGTGAGCGTCGCATCTCCCGCCCGGTCAGTCTTTGTCTTCGTAGCCGCAGGCGGCGTAATAGACGGCCCGGTCGAAGAACGTGACCACCCGGTTGTGGAGCTCCATGGCTTGGTAGAGGTCGAGGGCGGTGTCCAGAAGTCCGTCGGCCTGGACCTTGATCCAGAGGTGTCTCCGGAGCATGCTCAAGCTCAGGATGATCTCGGGGAGCGGAAAGCCTTCTTCCCGCCGTTGCTTGCCCAGGTCCCTCCAGTAGCTCTTGATCTCCTCTTTCGTTGTTTCCTGGGAGATCCACTTACCGAGCTGGCTGTAGACCCTATAAGCCCTCTTATAGAGTTCCTTTTCATCGAACGCCCGGTAGGTCGGGAGGTGGCTGTGGCTCTTGACGTCCTCGAGATACTGATGGGTCAGTTCATCGGCGCTGCGCTCGATGAGTTCGACGAGGTTCTTGGAGACCGGGGCCCCGTACAAGGACGCGGTCCCGATCGTTTCTTTCACGATCTTCCCTCACTTCCGGCCTAAACTTAGCATAGAGAGGAACGAATGTCAATTCGTTCAGATCTGCGGCGTGCTGCTGATGCTGGTGTTCAAGAATTTCGAAGTGTCCATGCCTGAATTTTTATTATCTTCTTTTATCCCCCACGACACAAGCAAAATGGGGACAAGCGGTCAAGTGAGAAAACCGGAGCCCGCGAAACGTCTCTATGGATAAAGCGGCAATTCGACCTAATGGTCGATCGCATAGCTCCTTCCTTATTGGGCCGGGCCGCTGAGGCCTGAGGCGGCCCGGCCCCGGCTTCCCGCCAATATTTTCATAAAAACAAGAAAGGAAAGCCCGGTTCCTATAATCCAAATTTTTGAAGATAATACAAAAAATTGAATTATTTAAGATTTCTATAAAACCCAAGTCACTGATTTTATTATAAATATATATATATTGGATTTGGCATAAAATTTGCTCTCTTGTATTGTGTATGTTTATATTATTATCACAAAAAAGGAGGGGCAAATCAGCTAGGATAATCAAAAGAAAGCAAGGACGGAGGTTGGAGCGAAAAGCGGCTTTTCACTCCAGGGGAGGTAAAATCGGTTAGCGTTTTAAAAAGGCTAACCGAAAAGCTACCAAAGGGGGTAATAATTGAGTAACTTGAAAAAGAGTTTCATCGCTATCTTGAGCATCGTGCTCATCAGCAGCGTCCTATCGGCCCAGGCTCCCGCCGGAAAAATATATGGGGTAGCCACCGATGAGGACGGCAATCCTCTGCCCGGCGTAGCTGTCGAAGCCACCAGCTCAAAGCTGATCGGCAAAGCCACGGCGGTGACAGATTCGGAGGGCATGTATCGTCTGTTTTCCCTTACGCCCGGAACATACAAAATTACTTTCGCGCTGCAGGGGTTCAAGTCGTTTGTCAGGGAAGGCATCATCATTTCCATCGAGCAGACCCTAAAGCTGGATGTGACCCTGCAGATGGGCGCTCTGGAAGAGGAAGTGACGGTCATCGGACGGTCACCCTTGATCGACGTCAAAAGCACGGCCAAGGGGATGACGCTGACCAAGGAGATGTTCACGCTTCTGCCGAAAGGCAGGAACTTTGACACCCTGGTGACGGCTGTGCCCGGCGTCAACTATGAGGCCAATTTGGGTGGACTCTCCGTGGATGGCGCGTCCGGCGCTGAGAACATGTTCTACATGGACGGGACTGAAATCAACCGCACGGATACAGGCGTCCGCGGTCAGTCAGCGGCCTTCGAGTTTGTGGACGAGGTGCAGATCAAGGCCAGCGGTTACCCGGCCGAGTACGGCGGCGCCCTGGGCGGTGTCGTCAACGTCGTGACCCGGCAGGGAGGAAACGCATACCACGGCGAACTGATGGGCTACTATGAAGGCTCGAAGCTCACCGGAAAAGAAAGGGATACGGTCCGCTTAAATCCTACTAATGACAGGCTGATGCAGGTCATCAATTTCCAGGATGAGTACGGGAAGCCCCTTGATAACAGATATGAAGGCGGATTCAGCCTGGGCGGCTATATCCTGAAAGACAAGCTGTGGTTCTTCGGTTCGTTCCTTCCCATCTATCAACAGGTCACAAATACCATAGATTGGACCTCCACGGCTCAGGTTGACAACAGCAAATATACCCGGACGGACACCGCCTACAACTTCCAGGCTAAGATTACGGGGCAGCCCTGGAGTTTCATGCGGGTCGGCGTTTCTTACGTCAACAATTTCACCAAGTACAAAGGAGCCCTCCCGACCCGTGACGGAACGGGAAACATTGCGGATGTCTGGAAAGATTACGGTTACAGCTACCCGAACTACACCGTCCAGGGATTTGCCGACCTGAGCTTCGGCAACAACTTGATGGTCAATGCCCGGGGAGGCCGCTTCTACTACAACACCACCGATCAGCAGGTCAAGTCGACGACACCTCGATACTATTTTTTGAGGTCGATACCTGACACTCTGAATGTCCCAGCTGAATACGTGAGAGCCATATACTGGAATAACCATGGGAGGATCACTGAAACCAACAAGAGTGTCAAGTACAAGAACTACGCCAATGCAGATTTCACGTATTATCTTAACCTGGCCGGTGAACACGCCTTTAAATTCGGAATCGGCTGGCTCAAGCAGGGAGAAGTCGAAGATAATACGATGAACCTCAAGTACCCCGAGATCAGATTGCAGTGGAATCGAACCCTTTCCCTAGGCGGAGTCCCCCTCGGCAGGGGAACATACGGCTACTATGAGGTCCGCGGAAATGAAGCCACCGGAGTTTTTGGCGGGTTCTGGGACGTCTATAACGAGCGCTGGTCGCTTTATCTCCAGGATGCCTGGACGATCGCCGACCGGCTCACCTTGAACCTCGGAGTCCGGGCCGAGACGGAATACCTTCCTCCTTACGCCAATCCCAATGATATTCCTGCTGAATTTAAAAACTGGAAGCCCATGGACTTCAAATGGGGGGACAAACTTGCTCCCCGATTCGGGTTCATCTATGACGTCTTCGGCGACGCCAGCTTGAAGGTCTTCGGCAGCTATGGCTTGTACTTTGATGTTATTAAAACCTACATGGCGGCCCACTCCTATTCCGGGTTCAAATGGAAAAGCGCCTACTACACGCTTGATAGCTATAAGTGGGACGAGATCGGCGTAAACGGCGTCTACCCCGGAACGTATTTGGCGACTTATGACTGGCGCCATCCTTCCTTTGAGAGCACCGACCCTGACCTGAAGCCCGTCAGCCAGCGGGAAATTTCTCTCGGCGGCGAGAAGCAGCTGATGGAGAACCTCTCCTTTACGGTCCGTTTTGTCAACAAGCACCTCCGCTATGTCATTGAAGACGTGGGTTTCATGGTGCCGGGTGTAGGAGAGGTGTATTACGAAGCTAACCCAGGTTATGGTTACACACTGCACATCGGAAACGGCACCGGCAAGATGGATCCCAAGTATCCCGAGACTCCCAAAGCCAAGCGCGAGTACTACGCGGTCAATGTCAGCCTGGACAAGCGTCTGGCCAACAACTGGCTGGGCGGGTTCTCTTACACCTGGAGCAGGCTGACCGGCAACAGCTCCGGGTTGTCAGCCTCCGACGAGTTCGGGCGAACCTCTCCTTACGTCGAGAGGCAGTTTGACAACTGGGCGATGACCGTGGACAAGCAGCTCAACTACGTCGACGGACCTCTGAACACCGACCGGACCCACTTCTTCAAACTCTACGCCGCTTACAGCTTCCCCTTCCACCTGACCCTCGGCACGGTTGTCAATGCCATGGGCGGCCAGCCTTTTACCGAGTACTGGTCACTCCTTGACGCCTACATGTTTCCTTTCAGCAGAAACCATTACCGAGAAGGGACGACCGGCAGTGATATCAAGACGAAGCGAACGCCCTTCCTGTGGTTTGCCAACGCCTATGCCGAGTACAACCTGAAACTCGGGAAGTACACGCTCAACCTCAACGTCAATGTGGACAACATCTTCAATACCAAGACGGCTCGCAGACTCTTCGAATACCGAACCCTGTACGATATAGGCATCAGCGAAGACGCCGTCCTTTCCAAGAACTGGGATCTGGCCAGTGGTGAGGATTTTGTCCAGGATCCTCGATTCGGGGCCCAGATGACTTTCTATCCTCCGATCGCAGTCAGATTCGGTGTCAAGTTCATCTTCTAAATCCTTGCTGAAGTAGAAGTTCAAACCCGCCTCCCTTCCGGGAGGCGGGTTTTTTTTCTCCCGACGACCCAAGCCTCGCTTTTGTATTTGACTCCCCGTGCCTCTTCAGGTAGATTTTCTAGTCATGGCCAGGAAAAAAAGAAGAACGCAGAGAAGAAAGGACCGAGATCACGCAGTCCCTAAACTCGCGACTCAAGAAGTCAAGGTTGAGAAAGCGCAGAGAGAAGAACCTTCCCCAAAAAAACTTCTGCCGGCTCTTCTCCCGGCTTTCTTTTTTTTGATCGCCGCCTTCCTAGCCTGGCGATTTTTTGTCCCCCACGACAGAATCAAGAAAGACGGCAGCCTGAATGTCCTGCTTGTCACCATGGATACCACTCGGGCCGACAGGCTCGGATGCTACGGTTATAAAAGGGCCAAGACTCCCAACCTGGACAATTTAGCGGCCAAAGGCGTCGAGTTCCTGAACGTTACCTGTCAGGTGCCGTTGACCACTCCTTCCCATTGCTCGATCCTCACCGGCACGTATCCGCTTTATCATCAGGTCCGCAATAATGGCACTTATATCCTATCTCCGGCGCTCGTGACGCTGGCCGAAGTCCTCGGCGGCAAGGGCTTCGCGACGGCGGCTTTTGTCAGCTCGTTCACCGTCGATTCCCGTTTCGGGCTCGACCAGGGTTTCGAGGTCTACGACGACAAGTTCGCCGAAGCCCAGGCTTTTAAAGCCTTGAATTCCGAGAGGAAGGCGGAGAAAACCTTTGAGGCCTTCTCCCGCTGGCTGGGCAAGAATCAAGCCCGGAGTTTCTTCTGCTGGGTTCATTTTTATGACCCCCATCTTCCTTATGACCCGCCGGCGCCTTACAACGTGGAATTCGCCGACAGCCTCTATGACGGCGAAATTGCCTACATGGACCAGGTTATCGGCAAAACCATCGAAGCCCTGCGGGAAAAAAGTCTCTTGGCCAAGACTCTGGTCATCCTGGCCGGAGACCATGGGGAGGCTTTCGGGGAGAAAGTCGAAGCCGGCCACGGCGTCTTTATCTATGACGGAACCATGAAAGTCCCCCTCATCTTTTATGCCGAGAATCATCTTCCCGCCGGCCTGGTCATCAAATCGCGGGTCAGGCTTATCGACCTGATGCCTTCCGTTCTGGACATGCTCAATGTCCCGGTCAACAAAGACGTCCAGGGGACGAGCCTCCTGCCCTATATCAACGGAAAAAAGAAAGAAGACCTGGGTTCTTACATCGAAACCTATTTCCCCCGGGAAAATTACGGCTGGTCGGAACTCGTCGGGCTGGTGGACGGCGATTGGAAATATATCAGGGCGCCCGAGGAAGAGCTTTACAACCTCAAAACCGACCCCGAAGAGATGAAAAATGCCATGGGCAAGGAAAACAAGGTCGCGATTGAAAAGAGGGCCAAGCTTGAGGCTGCCATAGCGAGATATTCATCCGGGATTAAATCGGAAAAAAAAGAGCTGACTGCGGAAGAGAAGGAAAAACTGAGGTCTCTGGGCTATTTGTCTCAATCGACGGGCGCCCCTCAAGGGCCGCTCCCCGACCCTAAAAATATGGTCGGAGAGCTCCGGATGAATCAACAGGCGGAAATCCATGAGTTCGAAGGAAACTTCGCCGAGGCGGCCAAGGTCTACGAAAATATCCTATCCCTGCGCCCCGAGAATCCGACGAATTACGTCAACCTCGCCCTGGCGCGGGCCAAGATGAATCAGTTCGACGAGGCCATCCGCGTTCTCGAGCAGGGAGTCGCCAGGATCCCCGGCTCGGAAGTCCTTCTCTCCCGGCTGGCCCATACCCACATGGTTATGGGCAGCTTGAAAAAGGCGCTGGATGCCTGGCAGGCCGTGCTCGTGCCGAACCCGCGCTATTTTGACGCCCTCCTGGCCTCGGGCTGGATTCTGGATTTTACGGGGAAGCTGGAGGAAGCCCGGACCTATTTTGAGAAGGCTCTGGAGGTCGAGCCGGAAAATAGATTTCTCCGCAAGTACTGGGCGGAGAACCTGGCCAAGAGGGGAAAGATGAAAGAGGCCATAGAGGTTTATGAGCGCCTGAAAGAGGACTATCCCGACAACTATGAAGTCTTCCAGGACCTGGGGATCGCCTACGGATATGCGGGAGATTTGAGCCGTTCGATTGAGAACTTAAAGAAGGCGGTCTCCCTTCATCCCACCCCTATTGCCTATTCCAATTTAGCCGTCGCTTCGAGAAAGGCCGGAACAATCCAGGAGGCCATCGACTATCTCAAACTCTATCTCGGGAATCCCGAGGGTGAAAACGAGGAGAGCATCAAAAGGGCTCAGCAGGAACTTGCTCATCTCGAAAGGCTCCTCAAGCAATAGGCCGCAGCCGGCCATCTATTTCTTGATTTTTTCCAGGTATTCGAGGATATTTTTCACTTGCCCGGCGAGCTCGGAGTCGGGCTCAAGCTCCAGGAATTTTTTAAATTCCTCTTTGGCCTTTTCGTAGTCAGCCTTGTTGAGATTCACCAGCCCCAACTTGTAGTAGGAAGGGGCCCAGTCCGGCTTGATCTGGGTCGCGATCGTGAAGTACTGAATGGCTTCGTCGAGTTTTTGGTTGGAGAAGTAGATTTCCCCGACGTTGTAGGCGAGAGTTTCATTCTCGGGATAGGTGTCAATGGACTGTTTGAAGAAGAGCTGGGCTTTTTCGAAGTCTCCCATTCTCATGTAACAATCGCCGATCGCAGCCAGCCCTTTGCCCGTTATCTCCTTGCCCATTTTCTCGTCTTTTTTGGCTTCTTCTATGGCTTTGTTGTAGGTCTCAATGGCTTTTTCGAAATCACCTTTTTCCCTGTGGCAGTCGCCGACGAGAATGTAGGCTTGATAAGCTGTTTGATTTTGGGCCAGGAATTGCTCGAGGATGGCGAGAGCCCCGTCATAATCTTTTTCGTTAAAGAGCTGGCCGGCTTTTTCGATGAAGGCCAGGGAGGCTTCATCGCGGATCACGGCGTCTTTGGTCAGCTCGGGCTTCTTCAGCTTCAGAACGACTTTGGGATTTTTTTCGAGCTGGCTGACGAAGAACGTCGCGGAGTTAGGAATATATCCTTCAGCGGTCACGGTGAGGCGCCAGTTCCCGGAGCCGAGACCGATGAAGACCCATTCGCCGTCTTTGTCCGTGGCCGTTTCGCGCAGGGCGGGCTCGGTCTGGAGAAGCTCGAGAGTGACCTTGGCCGAGGCAATGGGTTTTCCTTCCTCATCTGAGATGATTCCGTTAAGCCTGGCTTTCCCTCTTCCTGCTTGGGCAAAGACATGATGAGAGGCTATCAGCAGAGAAAGTGTCAGGAGAAAAAAAAGTGGAAATTTATGGGTTTTCATAAAGGCCTCCAATCGGAAAATGGGATGGTAAATGTTATTGTTTTTTTGACCTTGGTTTGCCCCGTCAGGTTTTTCAGGGTGATTGTGGCGCGATAGTTTCCAGGATCAAGTTGAACCGGAGTCTCGATCAGATAATTCTGGCCCCTGAGCTCCTTCAGGTCCTCCTTGGCCAAGGAAATGGGGTAGATTTTGGCCTCTTCCCGGACTCTTTTCTCAGCCGAGTCAAATACTTCCAAGGACAATTCCAGGGTGGTCTTGAGTTCATTCCCCTCGGCGGAAAGCCAAATGTTATCGTAAGGAATGGAGATCAGAATGAGCACTTGCCCTTCGGCCGGTTTTTTCATATCCAGGTTGAAGTCAAAAGCTACTCTTTCCGGCTTCACCTCCGGGTTGAGGAGCTCCTGAGTTCGGCTGATCTCGGCGAGCATGCGGGCGCCCTCCTGGAGCTCATAATTTCCGTTCTTGCGATAATCCCTGAACATGAGCACATGGAAGCCATAGTGCCAATATTCCACGGGGATGTCACCGAGGTCCTCCCCTCTGGGATAAGTTTCTCTCTGTTCCGGAGGTCCGAGGAGGATATAGACCCTTCCCCTATCTTGGAGCCAGCCCGAAGGTCCTCCTTCGCCGCTGAAGAGGTGTTTGGCTTCCTTGACGCGTTTTATATACTCGTCCTTGTACTCATTGACTTCGGTCGCCGGAGTGAGGTCTCTTTTCTTCCAAAATTCTTCGATGAAGGGCCGGCGTTCCGAAGGGGCGAGATCAAGAAAAGCTGTCTTCTCTTGTTTGGTTATAATGTACCTGACCGTGGAGAGAAACTCTTTGTCTTCCGGGGCGAGATTCTTTTGTATTTCGAGAGCGGAGCAGCCGAGCAGGAGGAAAGCGATGATCAAAGACAGACCGAGATTTTTTTTCATTTTTTCTTCTTGATGGAATCCACCAATTTCCTGATGTTTTCCTGTTCGGGGTTCATTTCCAGGGATTTTTCCCAGGCGATCAGGGCTTCTTCCGGGTTGCCCATTTGATGATAGCATTCGCCGATGGAATTAAGGATCAGAATGTTGGTCCCATAATGGGAGAGATATTCTTTATAAAAAGAAATCGCTTCCGCGAGTTCTCCCAGGGCCTGCGAGGATTGGCCCAGGAGGGACAGAAATTCGTACTTTTCCTGACTCTGAAGGAAGGGGGCGGCCACTTCTTTGACCCTCGGGTATTCTTTGTCCATAAACAGGATGCGACAGTAATCCAGGGCGAATTTTTTGGACCGGGTATTTTTATGATACGCTTCGCCGAGCAGGCTTTTGGCCTTTCCGGTGTCTTTTTTATTGAGGTACTGGTTCCCCAGGATATTCACATACATGAAATCCTCGGAGGGAGGCTGAGGGATCGAGAGAACCCATGGCCTGGGCAGAGCCGGCAGATAGGTGATGACGAAATCTTTCTGTTCGAAAAGCACTTCGTTTCCGGCCTGGTCGTGGAGAGAAACCTTGATTTTATAGTAAGCGGGGCCAAGCTGGACCAGGGAAAACTCCTCGAAAAAATTCACCGGATCGGCATGGTCTTTGAGGGCTTTAGCGGCGGAAAAGACCTTTTCTCCCTCTTTGAGAATGGCGTATTCCAGGCTGCCGTCGGCGAGGAGATCCCGGCTTAAACCTGTGACCTGGAAGTAGAGATAGAGCTTGTCCTGGGGGGCGAAATCATTCCGCGGCGAGGGGACGAGCTGGAGGTCTCCGAAGAGAAAAGGCTTGTTTGTGCCCCGGTATTCCGAGTTCCGGATGATCTTGTTGCCCAGGACGAGGCGGCTCATCCGCATGCCCGCCGCGGGGCCGGGGATAAAAACATCTTGCTCCATCGACGTAAATTCTTTGGAAACGGTGTTCTTGAGGAGGACGTTAAGCTTATAATTTCCTTCGGCGAGCGGGAAGAGATCCTGGAAGCTAAAGAGCTTGTCCTTGATATTGTTCAATTGGTCCTGGTTGAATTCGATGGGGGCAGACCTGTCAAATTGGTAAATCGCATTGCCCTGAAGGTCGGCGACCCTGCCGGTGACCTCCAGATTGGCCCGGAAGCGGTTGCCGATCTGGTCGAAGGTCAGCTTCTTCGGCTCGATGAGGTAGTGGACAAAATACAGGCCGCCGGCGTCCCTGATGACTTCGGCATAGGCATCGCAGGGGATATAGTTCGCGGTGTAGTCCACTTCGATGATGTCCTTGTAGGCAAGAAGCTTCACAGCATAATCGTCTTCAACTTTCTTGCCGGGAGCGCTGGGAATTTTACTGGTGACCAGGATCTCCGAGGCAATGGAGGGAGAAGCCAGCTTGCCGGACTCATCCGGAATCAAGGTCATGGAGATTTCCGCGATCGCGGGGTCGATGCCATAGAGCTTGTTGTAAGCGGAGAGATAATCTCCCGGGTCTCCCCGGAAGTGGATGATGAGGCTTTGGGGCCCGTCCCTGACGGGAGAGTAGAGTTCGTATTCCCCCATCCCCGACCTCTTGAAAAAGGCCACATAGAAGGAGTTGGGAAGGCCGTATTCCGTCATGCCCTGGTAAAACCAGGTCACGACGGGATAGATTTCAGAGTCGTTTTCCAGACGATAGATCTGCGCGGGCTCCCCCAGGAGAATATAAATCTTTCCCATCGCCATTCGCCAGCCGGCGCCGGGTCCTTCCCGGCCAAATTTCTGGTCGGCATACTTGATCCGCCGGTAATGTTCTTTTTTGAACTCGTTTTCAGGCGTGATAAGGTCAGGGTCCCGCGCCTTCCAGAACGCTTCGATGAAGATCTCCCTCTCCCGATCGGTTTCGAGCCGCAGAAAGACATCTTTCTCCTTGGGCGTTATGATGTAAACGACGTCCTCCTCCAGCCATTTTCGGTGCTGGGGAGGCAAATTCTTAGGGGATATTTTCTTCTGGGGGGAGGGGGAAAGGACCATCGCGAAAATAAGCAGAAAACCCAGGAAGAAGATAGACTTTCTTTTCACCGTATTATTATAACTTATCTATCAACAAGCTTCAAGAAATAGGGAAATCCCAAAAAGAATCCTATCGGCAATTTCGGGAAAAAATAGGGGTAGGGAAATTCCGGATGAGGACCGAGGGATTTAAGAAAACGATGATTTTCCTGCCGCCTTCAGGACGGCTTCTTTGAGTTTCGGGTTCAATGGGACGCCGTTGGCCTCGGCTTGGTTCACGAACTTGAGGGCCTCATCATAGTTTTTCGCCATGTAACACAAATTGATAAGGTTGTTATAGGCGCCGGGATGTTTTGCGTCGAGCTTGATAGCTTCGAGATACCGGTCATGGGCTTCTTGGAATTTCTGCAGCTTGAACAGGATATTCCCGTGAATATAGTAATAATCGCCCGGGATGACAAGAACGTCCGGAAGAGGTTCGTTCAAGCGCGAGTTAATGGATGAAAGCTGACCTTGGGTAGAGATCAGGAGCGCTTGGATCCTTTGCCTTTCCTCGTCCGTTGTGGCCTTGGCCAGCTTATCCCGGTAAGCCCCCAGCTCACCCTCCAGCCTCGATTTATCGTCGCGCAACTGTTCGAGGCGCAGCTCTTGGGTATAGGCATAGAATTGGCCGATGAATTCATAATTGGACTCGGCTTTTTCAATGTCGGCCAGGGCCTGATTGAATTCGCCTTTCTTTAAATCAATCTGGGCGAGGAAAAAGTACGCTTCGGCATGTTCGGGCATGAGTTCGAGGCACGTTTTAAGTTCCTTTTCGGCCTTATCGTATTTTTCTTTGATAAAATCTTCTTTGCCTTTCTGAAATATGGCGTCGGAACGCTTGAATTTTTCGACGAGCTTTTTTTCGCTCATCCCAAAGCCTCTCTGCCCGAAGCTCGAGTCCGTCATCGCCACGAGGATCGATAAAAGCAGGAGGAAAAAAAATCTCATTTTGTTTTTCATTATTCACTCTCCCCTTATTATGACTCCGTTCATCTTAAGAGAGTATTTTTACACCCCTTTGTCCGGATGTCAAATTCATCCGGTTTTTCCATCCTCTCTCATGTCCCGTCTTTAGCCCTTTGGATCAACTTGTCGAGGGCTTCCCTCTCTTCAGGGGAAAGAGAATCTCCGAATTGCTTGCGGAACTGTTCCAGGCAGCGAAGGGCTTTGACTTTTTCTCCCTTAGTGAGATAAGCATTTCCCAGCTCAGAGAGGCTTTCCCCGTAGTCAGGATTGATTTCGAGGGCCTTTTCCCAGAAACCGATGGCTCTGTCCAGGTCGGCGCCATGCCTGTAAGCAACGCCTAAGCCGTGGTAGGCAGAGACGAAACGCGGGTCGAGCTCGACGGCCTTTGTGAAATGGACGATGGATTCCTCGAGGGAAGCCGAATCGTTTGTTTTCATATAGAACGAAAGGAAAACCTTTCCCAGGCCATCATAGACGGCAGCGTATTCAGAGTCTATGGACTGAGCCCGCTTGTACGCGTTCAGGGCTCTGTCGAGGTCGCCTTTTATCAAGAAGGCGTTTCCTTGGGCGATCCAGACATCAGGGTCAATGTCCGTTTGCGGCAAGCGCGTCTCGTCAACGGCCTGGATGACCTCCTCGTACCGGCCGGCCGCTTCGAGAAAGCTGACATATGTAAAGAATATTTCGTAGCTTTCCGGAAGCCGTTTGAGGCCGAGCTTCATGACCTCGATCCCTTCACTCAACTGGCCGAGCTTCTTGTACATCCCGGCGAGGTAGGAGTAGGCCAAATCGATATTCTTTTCCGCCGTGATAATCTGCTTGAGCATATCTATTCCTTGACGGATGTTTCCGCTTTTAAAAACGTCCATCGCTTCCAATGTCCGGTTGAAAAAGGGGAGAAGAGCCTTGATGTCATCCTCGGGGCCGTAGTTCTTCTTGGGCGTTCCCGCAGGAGAGGAGATGTATCCGAGGCTTCTCAGCCGTTCCATCGCCTCCCTGTCCAGGCGACGCTTTTCTTGGGCGGATTGAGAGGTGGACATCTTGATAACCTGTTGGGCAAGCTTCTTACGATGGAGGTCGGCGTCTTTTCCGCCGAGAAGGTTTCTCTGCTCGTCAAAGTCCTCCTTCAGGTCATAGAGCTCGGGGTTGGGGGAATCGATGAACTTTTTCTGGTCGGCGATGTATCCACTGAGAGGCGCCCAGCCCCTATTGTAAAAAGGATAAAGAGATTCGAAATAGACCGGCCGTTTCGGCAAATCCTTCCCCCTTAAGGCGGGCAGGAGGGACACTCCCTGGAGGGTTGAAGGTTTCTCGATCTCCAGGGCGTCGCAGACTGTCGGGAAGACATCGATATGAGCGACATTCTGCGGGCAGCGTCCTTTCGAGAAGCCCGGGACATGGATGACGAGCGGAATCCAGAGGGTTGTGTTGTAGGCCAGATAGCCGTGGGTCTTTTCTCCATGTTCGCCGAGCGACTCTCCGTGGTCACCGGTAAGGACGACTAAAGTCCTCTTGAGGATGTCTTTTTCTGTGAGGTAATTGAACAGCCTTCCCAGCTCATGGTCTGCATAGGCGACCTCGCCGTCGTACAGCCTATCCTGGAATTGCGTCCGGAAGGGTTCGGGAGGATCGTAGGGATCGTGGGGGTCGTAGATATGCGCCCATAAAAACCAAGGAGAGCCGTGGTTGTCGATCCAGGCGATGCTCTTATCAACGACGGTTTTTGCGCTTCGCTCACCGGCAGCGAATTTGTGGCTGCCTTCCCTGTCGTAATTGTCGTCGTACAGGTCAAAACCCTGGTCGAGCCCGAAGCGGGAATCCAGAGGATAGGCTCCGATGACGGCGCCGGTCACAAACCCGAATTTCTTGAGATGTTCGGCAAGCGTCAGGGCTCCATCCTGGACGATGAAGTTGAAATTGTCGTGGACTCCATGGGAGAGGGGCGTTGTTCCCAGCAGGATGTTGACGTGGGAGGGCAGGGTCGTCGTGGTATGGGCGAAGGCCTTGGTGAACAGCATGCTTTCCGCAGCGAACTGGTCGATGTTGGAGGTCACTAACCGTCCGCCTCCATAGCAGCTCAGCCTATCTGCCCTAAGGGTGTCTATGGTGATGAGAAGGACGTTCGTCCGACCGTTTTTAGGGCGGTTTTGAGGGATGAGCATTGACGGGAACAAAAAAAGAAAAAATAAGAACCAAAAGGAGAAAGGAAAAACATAAAAAGCGGCTGACCGTCTGCTGTTCTTTGCCATGAATTTTCTTCTATTATAAACCTTCTGACTCATCTGGAATAGGAATTTAATACCCGCCTCCCCGCCCGCTTGACGGCTCTCCCCTGATTAGATACATTGTCCATGCCATGGCGAGCCGGAAAAAGCACAGAAAGAGGAAATTAAAAAAAACGGCGAACGGTCCCGTCCCGAAGCCTCAAAATAAATTCAGGCTTCTCGTCATGGCTGCTTTATTCGCCGTGATCGCCGGGCTCATCGTTGTTTTTCGTGTCATCCGACCCCCGGCCGGCGTGAAAAAAGACCCCGGCCTCAACATCCTGATCATCACGCTGGACACCACCAGGGCCGACCGGCTCGGATGCTATGGTTATCCTAAAGCCGGCACGCCCAACCTGGACGCCCTGGCCGCGGGAGGCGTCCGCTTTGAGAACGCGACCTGCCAGGTTCCGTTGACGGGACCATCCCACTGCTCCCTTTTCACCGGAGCCTATCCGTTTGTCCATCGAGTCCATAACAACGGAAGCGACATCCTCCCGCCGGAGGTCCAGACCCTCGCCGAAGCGATGAAGGCGGCCGGAAGGACCACGGCCGCGTTCGTCGGCTCCTTCAGCGTCGATTCACGCTTCGGCCTGGGCCGGGGGTTTGACGTCTACGACGACGATTTCGCCGCCGGACAGCCTTTCAAATCCCTGAACGCGGAACGCCGGGCCGGCGAGGTCTACGCTCCCTTCGCCCGATGGCTAGATGAACACAAGGCGGACCGGTTCTTCGCCTGGGTCCATTTTTTCGATCCGCACATCCCCTATGACCCGCCTTCGCCTTATAAAGACGAGGTTCGCCTCAAACCCCTACGACGGCGAGATCGCCTTCATGGATGAGCACGTGGGGAAGATCGTCGGCAAGCTCAGGGATGACGGCCTTCTCCAGCGGACCCTGGTCATCATCGCCGGAGACCATGGAGAAGCGTTCGGCGAAAAAGAGGAAAGGGGACACGGCGTCTTCCTCTATGAGCCGACGATGAGGGTCCCCCTCATTTTCTACGCCGAAAGTCACCTCCCCCGGGGCCGGGTCGTCGGAAGCCGGGTGAGGCTCATCGACATCCCGTCTTCCGTGCTGGACATGCTCGACCTGCCGGGCCTTAAAGACTCCCAGGGGACGAGCCTGCTTCCCTACATCCATGGAAAGAGAAAGGACGACTTAGACTCCTACATCGAAACGTATTATCCCCGGGAGAACTACGGCTGGTCAGAGCTCGTGGGCCTCCTGCGGGGGGAGTGGAAATACATCCGGTCGCCCCGCGAGGAACTCTATGACCTCAAGCGGGACCCAAAGGAAGAAAAGAACCTGGCCGGGGCTAAACCGGACATCGTCCGCGGCCTGGGCGCCGGGCTGGACAAGCTCGTCCGGGAATTCCCGTCATCTCCAAGGGCCGAAAAAAAGGCCTTGACGTGCGAAGAGGCCGAGCGCCTCCGCGCCTTGGGTTATGTGGCCATGGCTGACGGTCCGTCCGGCAAGGCCCTCCCCGACCCCAAGGACCAGGCGGATGAACTCCGGCTCATTAGGCAGGCTGAGGAATACGAGGCCGCGGAGAACCTCCCCGAAGCCGACGCCGCCCGGCAACGGATCCTCGCCATGAGGCCTGAGGTGGCTTCAAGCTACGTCAACCTGGCGCACATCCAGGAGCGGATGATGAAATTCGACGATGTCGTCCGGACCCTCGAACAAGGACTCGCCCGGGTCCCGGATTCAGAGGTCCTGCTTCTGCGCCTGGGCAACGCCTTTATGGTCACCGGCCGGGTGAAAAAGGCGCTGGAGGCCTTCGACAAGGTGTTGAAGACCAATCCCCGAAGTTTCGACGCCCTCCTCGCCTCGGGGTTGATGCTGGACGCCATCGGCCAGAAAGCAGACGCCCTGACCTATTACCGGAACGCTCTCGACGTCGAGCCGGAGAACCGCTACGGGCGGACGGGTTACGCCCAAAGTCTCTCGGCGACAGGACGGTTCGGGGAAGCGATCCGGATCTACGAAGATCTCTCCCGTGAGCGTCCGGACGATCCCGCGGTCCTTCTGGACCTTGGGATCGCTTACTCCTATGCCGGGAACCTGTCCCGGTCCATCGAATGCCTCGAGAAAGCGATCAGCCTCCGGCCCACCCCCGTGGCCTACTTCAACCTGGCCAGGGCCATGGTCAAACAAGGAAAGATCGGGGACGCCGTCCGCTATCTCAAGCTTTACCTCGAAAACCCGGAGGGCGAGAGCGCAGAGACCGTCGCCCAAGCCAGGGCCGAGCTCCAAAAGCTGGAACGATACGCCGGCCGCTGAAATCCTTGTTTTGCCTGAGAAGAAAGAATCCTATCTGCAATTTTGGATTGAAAAGTTGGGATCGAACTTGACTTTGTTATATGATGGTTCCTGAAAGGCAAAACCCGCGGGGAGGCTTTCATGAACAACGGCAATTCGAGGGGACAGAACTCAGAAGAACCGCAATGCCGTCCGGGCAGGACGGTCCTATGGTCCAAGGTGATCTTTGTCCTGGCGTTAATGGCCGTCACCTCCTTCGTTCCGGGGACGCCGTTCCACGCGCCCGCAGGACCTTCGGCCGCCCCCTCACTGGGATCGATAACGGAATCCGAACATCCCGCCGGGCCGGCTGAAATGCAATCGGACCGCCAACTTATCGACAAGCTCGTCAACGAGCAAAAATTCGAGGCCGCGGCCAAGGAAACCGCCCGTATCCGCGGCGAAGCCCGGAGCCGGGGCGACGAGAAAACGTGGACCTGGGCGTTGATCAAGGAGGTCCAGCTCCGGACAGCCCTCCACGGGTACGAAACCGCCGTCCGCTTTCTCAAGGAAGAGACCTGGCCCAAAGACCCGATCCTCCGGGACATGCTGGAACTCTTCTTCGCCCAGTCACTTGTGACGTACCACAGCGCCTATTCCTGGGAGATCAACCGGCGCGAGCGCGTCGAGGCGAAAGGGCCTGTAGACCTCAAGGCGTGGACCAAGGACCAGATCTACCAGGAGGCCTGGAGCTCGTTAATGAAGGTCTGGAACGACAGGGGCCTCCTCGCAGATCTCAAGGCCAAGGATTTTCCGGACTTCTGGAGCCCGGGCGATTATCCCGCCGGGATCCGCGATACGCTGAGGGATGCCGTCATCTACCTGGCGGCCGCACTCCTCACGGACACGGGTTTCTGGACGCCCCGGCAGTCCAACGAGACCTACCTCCTGGACCTGGACGCGTTCCTGGAACGGCCGGCGGACGAAAAAACGGCCGCAGGTGTCCTCCTTAACCCCGCCGCTCATCCTCTCGAACGGCTTTGCGCCCTCCTCGGCGAGCACGAGATCTGGTGCCGGAAGTTCAACCGGACTGAAGCGGCCCTTGAAGCGCGCCTGGAGCGTCTTCGCGCCCTGAATGAATCCTTCACGCAGGAGGATGATCGCGACCGGATCCGGAAGAGCCTGGCGGATTCCCTGGATCGTTTTCGTTCCTACCCTTGGTGGGCCTGGGGCCAGGCCCTTCTCGCGGAGTTCACGCGCCAAGGAAATTCTCCAGACGCCCTTGTCCAAGCCAGAAAGCTGGCCCTCGAAGGGACCGAGGCCTTCCCCGATTCCCCCGGCGGTGGGCGCTGTCTTCACATCGTCAAGAGCATCGAAGCACCCGATTTTTCATTCGAGGCCATGAGGACCGACTCCCCGGGGCGAAGGTCCGTCCGGGCGACGCACCGGAACCTGAACCGCCTTTTCTTCCGGGCTTACGCGGTCGACCTGATGGAGCGGATCCGGACCTCCAAGGACTACAACCTATTCCCCGAATGGCGTGAAGCCCAGAAGGCCATGGAGGGGCGCCGGCCGGCCGCCGCCTGGTCGGCCGCCCTCCCTCCGACTCCCGATTACCGGGAGCACATGACCTACGTCAACCTTCCCGCCGGGCTGGCGCCCGGACTCTACCTTGTGGCCGCCTCCGCCCGCGAGGATTTCGGCAAGGAGAAGAACCGCATCCAGGCGCTCAACGTCATCGCCGGGGACATCGTCCTGCTCAAGCGCGGCACTCATGAAGGCGGCCAGGACGTCCTCGTCCTCTCAGGCGAAACGGGCAGGCCGGTCTCGGGCGCCAGGGTTGACCTTTACGCGTTCGATTGGCAAAAAGGCCACTCCCGGACTAATTCGCAGACCACCGATGCCCAAGGCCGCGCCCATTTCGCGTCCGGAGAAAGATCGGGGCCGTATTTCCTGCTCGCAGGCAAGGGGAACGACATCACCCTGGACTCTGATTATCTCTACCTCTACGGACGCTCGACGCCGGGGGAAACGGCGGCGGCCCTCATCTACACGGATAGGAGCATCTACCGCCCCGGGCAGAAACTCTATTGGAAAGTCCTTGCCTACCAGGGCCGGGCCGACCTCGGCCGGCTCCGTCCGGCCGCGAACGCTTCGACTTCGGTCTGGCTCGAGGACATCAACGGCGAGCGGGTAGCCGAAGCCGCGAAGACGACCAACGCCTTCGGGACGGCAAGCGGCGAATTCGTCATCCCGGCCGCGGGAAGGCCGCTCGGCGCCTGGCGTTTGCGCGCTTCCCCGAACGGCTTCTCGCAGGTCCGGGTCGAGGAATACAAGCGGCCGACCTTCGAGGTGGCCGTCAAGGACCCGGACAAGCCCCTTCGCCTGAACCGGGCGGCTGTTCTCAAGAGCGAGGCCCGCTACTATTTCGGGCTCCCCGTCTCCTCCGGCCAGGTCGTCTGGCAGGTCAAGCGCGAGCCGGTCTATCCCCGCTGGTGGTGGTGGCGGACGGACGGAGGCCAAGGCCAGATCGTGTCGGGAGGGAGAGGACCGCTCAAGGAGGATGGCAGTTTCGAGATGAACTTCACTCCGGCGGCCGACGAACGAAAGGCCAAGCCGGGTTCCGGCCTGTCCTACCGCTACACGCTTTCCTTGGACGTGACCGACGAAGGCGGCGAAACCCGATCGGCCTCACGGTCCTTCCGGCTGGGCTTGGTCAGTGTTGAGGCGAGCCTGGCGGCGGAGAGCGGGTTCTTCAGAAAGGGCGAGGAATGCTTTTTTACAGTCAACCGGGCCGACCTCGACGGCGTGCCGAAGGCGGGAAAGGGCATATGGCGGGTCGTCCGGCTCATCCAGCCGGAAACGACGCTCCTGCCCTCCGAGCAGCCGCTTCCGGCAGCGCCGAACGGCGGGGATCCGAAACCTTACCAAACGCCCGGTGACCTCCTTCGTCCCCGCTGGGAGCAGGCCCCTTCCCCGGAAACCATCCTTCGCCTCTGGAAAGATGGCAGAGAAGCAGCGAGCGGGTTCGCGGAGCACGACGCGAACGGAACGGCCAAGGTGAAGGTGCGGGCTCTGGATCCGGGGGCATACCGGCTTCTTTATGAAACCAAGGACGACTTCGGCGCGACCTCAAAGGACAGCCTCGATTTCCTTGTCGCGGGCGAACGGGCGGCTGCCCAATTGCCCTTGGTCCTCAGCGCTGAGCGGACATCCGTCCAAGTGGGCGGGACCGCCCGTCTCCTCGTTCACAGCGGCTGGGCGGGTCAACCCCTCCTCTTCGAGACCTTCAAGGGCGGCGAAGTCTGGGAGAGCCGCTGGATCGACTCCCGGGCGGACGGAGGCGTCCTGGAGGTCCCGGTCACGGAGGAGCTCCGAGGCGGCTTCGGGGCCCGGCTCTCGACGCTCAAGGACCATCAATTCATCAGCCAAGAAGCCCAGGTCTTCGTCCCCTGGGACAACAAGCTTCTCGACATCGCGTTCTCGTCTTTCCGGGACAAACTCTCGCCGGGAGGCCGGGAGACCTGGCGGGTCACGGTGAAGACGCCCGGCGGCGGGCCGGCCCTCCGGGGCGCCGCCGAAGTCCTGGCCTACATGTACGACCGCAGCCTTGACCTCTTCGCGCCGCACAATCCGCCGCGGCTCACGAACATCTATCCCTGGCGCGCGGGAACGGCCGCGTGGGACGCCGCGCTCGGCACGGCGGTCCAGGCGTTTTCCGAGGATTACGGACTTGCCCACATCCCTTCATATCCCTTTTTCCAGCCGGACTATCTCCTGACGCTCGGCGGATACGGCATCGGCGGTCCCGGTGGACGCCGGTACGCCGCGGCCAAGAGCATGGTGGGCGGGGTCGTGGGCGGCATCGCCCCGTCGCCTGCGGCCCAGTCCAGAGAGGTCAAGGAAGAGGCCTTGAATACAATGGCCGACCAGGCCGTCGGGAAAGACAAAGGATCCGAGGCCGCGCCCGCCGAGGGCGCGGAGCAGGCCCCGATGCGCTCCAACTTCGCCGAGACGGCATTCTGGCAGCCCCATCTCCTCACCGGGCCCGACGGGAGCGCGACGGTCGAGTTCATCGTCCCCGATTCCGTCACCGGCTGGCGGGTCTTCGTCCACGGCGTGACGAAAGACCTCATGGGCGGAAGCCTCGAAAAAGAAACCCGCTCGGTCAAGGAGCTCATGGTCCGGCCCTACCTGCCGCGGTTCTTCCGGGAGGGCGACCGGGCCGATCTCAAGGTCGTTGTCAACAACGCCGGCGAAACGGACCTCGCCGGGAGCGTCACGCTCGAGGTCTTCGATCCCGCGACGAACGAGAACCTGGCGCCCGCGTTCGGCCTGCCCGAAGTCGTACCCGCCCGGCCGTTTACCGTCAAGCCGGGAGGAGGCTCGGCGGTCACGTTCGCCCTCGCGGCGCCGGCGCGGGTCGGCACCGTGGCCTTCAAGGTCACGGCCAAGGCCGGGGCCTTCGCCGACGGCGAGCTCCGGCCTCTGCCGGTCCTGCCGGGAAGGATGCACCTCGTCCAGTCCCGGTTCGCGACGCTCAAGGAAGGGCAGACGCGCGAGCTCATCTTCGCGGACCTGGCAAAGAACGACGATCCCAGCCTCATCCAGGAACAGCTCGTGGTCACGGTCGACGCCCAACTCTTCTACGGCCTCCTCGAGGCCCTCCCCTACCTCGTCAACTATCCTTACGAATGCACGGAGCAGACCCTCAACCGTTTCCTCTCGACGGGCATCCTGACGAGCTTCTACGATAAATATCCCCAGGTCGCGCGCATGGCGGAAGCTTTGAGCAAGCGGGAGACGGTCTACGAATCGTTCGACGCGGCCGATCCCAACCGCAAGATGGCCCTGGAGGAGACCCCCTGGCTGACCATGGCCCGCGGCGGCAAGGACGAAGGGTTCGGCGCGGAAAAAGTGCTCGATCCCCGCGTGGCTAAAGCCCAGCGGGAGGCGTCGCTGGCCAAGCTGCTCAAGGCGCAGACATCCCTGGGAGCCTTCCCCTGGTGGCCGGGCGGCCCGCCGTCCCCATACATGACGCTCTACATCGTCCACGGCTTCTCCAAGGCGCTCGAGTTCGGTGTCGCCGTCCCCAAGGACCCGGTCGTGCGCGCCTTCGCCTATCTCCATCGCCATTATCTGGACGAGATCGTCAAAGATCTCATGGCCCATGACGTCGGTTGGGAATTCGTTACCTTCCTGAACTACACGCTCAGCAACTTCCCTGACGCTTCGTGGACGGGCGGCGTCTTCACGGACGCCGAGCGGACGCGAATGCTCAACTTCTCCTTCCGCCATTGGAAACAGCATGCGCCCTACCTCAAGGGTTTCCTGGCGCTCACCCTAAACCGGGCGCGGCGGCCCAAGGACGCGGCCCTCGTTTGGGACAGCGTCATGGATTCGGCCAAGACGACCGTGGACGAAGGAACATCGTGGGCGCCCGAGGACCGTGGCTGGCTCTGGTATAACGACACCATCGAGACCCACGCCTTCGCCCTGCGGACGCTCATGGAGCTCGAGCCCAAGGACATGCGGTCCGAAGGCCTCGTCCAATGGCTCTTCCTCAACAAGAAGCTCAACCACTGGAAATCCACCCGGGCGACGGCCGAGGTCATCTACTCGGTGGCCTACTTTTTGAAGACGACGGGCGCGCTGGGAGTCCGGGAATCGGTTCTCGTCGACGCCTGCCATACGCAGACGACCTTCACGTTCGAGCCTGACAAGTATACGGGGAAGAAGAATCAGGTCGTGATTTCCGGCGACAAGGTCGGGCCGGATTGCGCCACGGTCCGCGTCCGGAAGGACGGAAAAGGGATGGCTTTCGCCTCGGCGACGTGGCATTTCAGCACAGAAAAGATGCCTGAGAAAGGCGAAGGCGACCTCTTCGGCGTCGAGCGGAGCTATTTCCGGCGGCTGAAAAGGGGCGACGAGGTCGTGCTGAAGCCCATAGCCGATGGAGAGCCGCTGGCCGTCGGGGACGAACTCGAAGTCCAACTCTCCATCCGAGCACGCCACCCGGCGGAGTACGTCCATCTGCGCGACCCGCGGCCATCCGGCTGCGAGCCGGTGACACTCACCTCGGGCTATAAGTGGGACCTGGGGCTTATCCGCTACGAAGAGATTCGCGACAGCGGGACGAACTTCTTCATGGAATGGCTGCCCCAGGGCGAATACACGCTCAAGCACAGATTGCGCTGCGCCATGGCCGGAGTCTTCAAAGCCTCGCCCGCAACGCTCCAGTCCATGTACGCGCCGGAGTTCGCGGCCTATTCGGCCGGGCATGTGGTGACGATAAGATCAGATTAATACAAAAAGAGAACGGCGGGCCGTTCAGAAAAGGCCTTCCCGCTTCCTGGCTTCGAGGGATATCCTATTGCCCGGGCCATCGCCCCTGGCTGCGCAAACCGCCACTTTGTTTTCAAGGGTTTCGGCGATCTCGGCCACATCCTTATGTGTGAATCCCGGGCAAAGGATGATGGAATCGATCTTCTTGTCCCTGTAATAGGCCTTGCTCACCTCGACCGCCTCTGCTTGGTTCCTGACCAGGACCACGTGGAGCCGATACGTGGATGTCTCGATGACACTCCGATTTTTTTCCTTCTCGGCGTCCGGGGCATGGGCGAGAAAAAGTGCTGTAAAAGCCACGGATATCCTCCTTCGCGCTTATTTTACGAGAACTGAGATCCGGGCCTCGATCCAGTCTCCTTGGAGTCCGCGGAAACGGTCTTCGTTTTGGCCGCCGCCATTGGCATCAGCAACACGAAGGACCAGGCGGCGGACGCAAGAGCATGACGTCCGGGTCGGCATACCAGACGACGTTGTGGGTGAAATACCATTCCATCGTGGCCTGAAGAGCGACGACGAAACCGTCCCAGCCGAGGACGACATCGTCTCCCGTTCGCGAGCCGTCCATGATGCCCGCGCCCTCGATAGGCGTGCCCCAG
>Ga0315291_10001662_pt1 | contig 29609 bp, 30 predicted proteins | sample YL17G12_20_MG_FD_203070 | JGI IMG/M metagenome (GOLD analysis project Ga0315291, IMG submission 203070) | Sediment microbial communities from Yellowstone Lake, YNP, Wyoming, USA - YL17G12_20 | ecosystem: Environmental > Aquatic > Freshwater > Lake > Sediment | place: USA: Wyoming | collected...
GGATTGTAAGACCCCCAATTGCCCCCCCAGAGATCATCTTCTCGTTCTAAAGATTTAAAGACTTATTGCCCCAAAGACCCTAAGACACGATGACGCTTAAACGCTACGACGTCTTAAACAAACCAAATTTATGCTCTCAACGCTCCAAACGAAAAGAGAAAAGTGAAAGAATTCAAGAACGTCCCCCTCGGCGTTTTGACAGGATGTTCCCCTAGCTTCCTCGATTTTTATTTTATTGCAAAAACTTCTAAATATTTGTTAAACTTCGATATAGAATTAAAGATAAAGGGAAGGAAGAATAAAAATGCAGAAAAAAGAGGCAATTAGATATTTAGAGAATGCGAAAGAGATTTTAAGCAATGCCCGGATTGAAGATAACCGATATGCAGACGATAAGTATGTAAAATCGGCTTGCGGAGTGGCATATCTCGGTGTGCTAAAGGCAATAGATGAGTATCTTTTAAAGATGGAATTTACTAAAAAGGAACTTCCTAAGAAGGTGGACGAATACCGGAAGGCATTACAAAAATATGCATCTGTGCATGATGGGAAACTTTTGAAACAGTTTGATGATATATATGATGAACTACATATAGGAGGGTATTATAGAGGCATTTTGCATCGTATAGATACGGTAAAAGCGGCATTAAAAGGGGCAGAGGAGTTTATCAAAAAGCTATGATCAGGCTAAGTAAGAAGCAGGAAAAAGTATTTGGCAGGCTTGTCCCCTTGAGAGCTTGCCAACTAAATCAAACAATATCAATATTAAAGACCTAACCCCCAGTAAAAACAATATAGGATACCCCCTAGTTCGACATTCCTAAGGCTCTTAATAGGTAAAATGCTTTAGAACCAATGTCCCCTTTTTCATTTGAGCGGGCCAGGGGTGACGAAGTCCGTAGAAAATTGGAAAAGAATAATTTCCGCAGATGAATCTCTAAGAAGAAAGTTAAGACGTCCCCGCAGCTTCATTTTCTACGCGGCTCACCCAGGTAGACTAAAAGATGAAGATATGCTATAATAAAACCATGAAGCAAATGGAATGTGATGAGAGGTAACTATGAAAGGCTTAAGCGCAAGAAGAATCCAGTTTAAATTAGGGGAAATATGGAAATCTCCCCAACTTCATGTTCTATTTACGCAGGAGGATGAGGTAATTGTCGCGAGGTGTCTTGATTTTACCGTTTCTTCGCATGGCGAAAATGAAAAGGAAGCCCTCCGATCTCTTACTGAAGCAATAAAGGAGTATCTATTAACAGCCATTGAAGAAAATGCGATGGATGTTGTTTATGATCCGGCGCAGAATAGATACTGGAGAATGTTTAATGAAATCGAAGCAAAAGCGACTTTAGGTAATTTGAAGAGATCGTTAAGCAAATCATTAAAAAAAATAACTTTTGATAGCATAAAAGAATTAAAACCAGACATCCATTATGCCTAAAGCCCTGGAATTAAGGAAGGTTATCAAAATAGTTGGCAGATTTGGAATCGGTTACGTGACAGGAAAGGGAAGACATCCAAAATTCTTTGATCCACAGACAAAACGATCTTATCCAATCAAAGCGCATGGTAAGAAGACTATGATTCTACCCTATGCCCTAAGTGACATTATCGACAAGTTCGATCTACCCGGTGATATATTCGATAAGGAATAAAGTTAATTAGTTAAGAACGTCCCCAAGGATTCGTCCCTTTAAAGATTTTATTTTTTCTTACTTTTTCTCTTGACAAAAAGAATATAGGATGTCCCCACAGCCGCCACAGCATCAAATCTGTGCGTCCACACATTAACCCATTAGACTCAACAAACCAAACAAACCAAACAGACTGAACAGAGCAAATAGACCAGATAAACCAAAGAAACGAAACAGACGAGACAAACGAGATAAACCAGAAAGACCAGATTCCCTTGACAAAAAATTTTCCATTTCGTAAAATTCCCCCATTTCATAGAAAGCGTGAAAACTATTCGAAAACAAATAACTTTTTGTCGGTTACAGAGCTCCCTGTAACCTAGGGAGCGGAAGCTTAAACAAATCTATGAAATCAGCCAAACAAACGAGAAAGTCACAATTGAAAAGACGCCCCCCCCATTCAGTACGATATCCTTGTGTAGGAGGGAAACCCATGAAAACTGATGAGCTTAAGATGAAATATCCAAGCGGGTTTGAACATTCTGTGCATATGACGAAAGAAGAGATGGAACAGCATATCCGTTTAATGGCCGCACTTAAGATGTTTGAACTCGGTAAGATATCATTGGGAAAGGCTGCTGAACTGGCAGGGATGTCACGGGTAGAATTCCTTGAAACATGTGGAAGGTATCGTGTCAGTATCTTTAATTATCCACCTGAAGAGGCTGAGAAGGAGCTCAGAAAAGATTTAGAGGCGGCGAGGAAGGTAAGTGTTAAATGAGGATTGTATCTAATACATCGCCGCTCATTGGTCTTGCTAAAATAGATTGTCTTTCTATCCTTAAGGACATTGCTTCAGAGGTGTTGATTCCTCCAATGGTTCATAGAGAATTGCTGGGGAAAGTCGGAATTGAATCTGGAAGGATAGATAAAGCCCTCAGTGATTTCATTCATGTTGCCGATCTACGACTTTCTGATTTAGCAAACAAAGAGGTTTTAGCTGACTTAGATGAAGGTGAAAAGCAGGCGATTGGACTCGCATCCATATGCTCAGGGGATGTCCTCCTGCTGCTTGACGATCGTGCTGGAAGATTGGTGGCTGAAAAATTGAATATACCCACCACTGGATTGATTGGGATTCTGTTGATGGCAAAAGAAAAAGGTATTATTGAGAAGATAGGTCCACTTCTAGATGAAATGAGAAATCAGGGATACTGGCTTTCTGATAAAGTGGTTGATGCAGCCCGGCAGCTTGCTGGCGAAAAGTAGAGAAACGACACTTGAGTCCTAACCAGATCAACGAGATCAACCAGACAGACGAGACAGATGAGAAAATTGTTTTAGAACCAACGTCCCCTCTCCAGATCATGTTCTGCCAGCCTTAATCAGACGATTTCACGAGGCGAAAATACAAGAACTTCCTTTTATGGAAGTTTGGGGAACTGGCACTCCAAGGCGAGAATTTATGTACAGTCTGGACATGGCAGAGGCTTGTATCTATCTTATGGAAAATTATGATAGTGGCGACATTATCAATATCGGAACCGGCGAAGATATTACGATCCGGGAACTTGCCTCTTTGATATCGGAAGTAGTCGGTTACGAAGGCGAAATACGATGGAATACCAGCAAACCCGAAGGCACTCCGCAGAAACTTCTGGATGTCTCCAGGCTTCACAGTATGGGATGGAAGCCTAAGACGTCTCTGAAAGATGGACTTCGCTTCACTTACCAGGATTTTCTAAAGAACCATTGAAGTTATGATGCTTGAGATCGAACCTACGTTCCCCTCTCCATTCCGGAGGCCGTCGTAAAAGACATTATAGTCGAATTGCAAAACCCGACCCCAATTGCCTTGTAGAGATTCGACCCCAAACTCTCTGACATAAAACAAAGAGCCTAATATGAAGGGGGAAATTTAAATGAGCGAAAAAGCTTTAGTTTGTGGGGCAGGTGGCTTTATAGGGAGTCACCTTGTAAAGAGATTGAAAAAAGAAGGATACTGGGTTCGCGGCGTTGATCTAAAGCATCCTGAATTCAATGAGACAGACGCTGATGATTTCGTTATTGGGGATTTAAGGGATCAAAGAGTTTGTGAGAAAATAACTCACGATATAAGGTTTGATAAGGTTTATCAGTTGGCTGCCGATATGGGTGGCGCGGGTTATGTTTTTACTGGCGATCATGATGCAGATATCATGCATAATTCAGCAACCATAAACCTGAATATGGTGGAGCGATGTCGAATAAGTGGGGTGAAAAAAATATTTTATTCTTCATCTGCCTGTATTTATCCTAAGTATAACCAAGAGGACCCCGATAACCCGAAATGCTCCGAGGATTCAGCATATCCTGCACAACCAGATAGCGAATATGGTTGGGAAAAATTGTTTAGTGAAAGGCTGTATTTGGCTTATCACTCTAACTACGGGATGCAGGTCCGTATTGCGAGGTTTCATAACATTTTTGGACCCGAAGGTGCCTGGAATGATGGCCGGGAAAAAGCGCCGGCGGCAATATGCAGGAAAGTGGCAGAAGCGAAGGACGGTGGCGAAATTGAGATTTGGGGTGATGGAAAGCAGACAAGGTCATTTTTATATATTGATGAATGTTTGGAAGGCATAAGAAGACTAATGAGTTCTGATTTTACTGGTCCTGTCAATATAGGCTCAGAAGAAATGGTCACAATAAACTATCTTGCCGAAATGATTATGGGCATTGCAGAAAAAAAAATGAGAATAATAAATGTAAAAGGGCCTCAAGGTGTGCGAGGGAGAAATTCGGATAATAGATTAATAAAAGAGAAGTTACGTTGGGAGCCTTCTATGTCTTTAGGGAAGGGGTTAAAGGTAACTTATGCATGGATCAAAGAACAAGTTGAAAAGGACAAGAGGTCTAGACGGTAACGGGAGGGTTTGATGAAAAGGTTATCCGTTGTAGGGTTAGGTAAACTGGGCGCCTGTACCGCTTCGTGCTTTGCCTCAGCGGGTTATGAAGTTATCGCTGTGGATCTGAATAAGGATTATGTTGATCTGATCAACAAAGGTGAAACACCGATCGTGGAGCCGCGACTTCGAGAGATAATTACAGCGTCTTCGGGAAGGCTCAAAGCCACACAAGATTTTGAAGAAGCAATTTTGCATTGTGATATTACTTTTCTCATTGTGCCTACCCCGAGCGAACCCGAAGGGGCGTTCTCCGATAAATATTTGAAGGATGCCTTAAAGCCTCTTGCGACCTCTTTAAGAAAAAACAACAAACCCTATCACCAATTCGTGATTACTTCAACAGTTTCTCCGGGAACGACGGAAGAAAATCTAATACCCTTAATAGAGGAATACTCTGGCAAGAAACTGAATAAAGGTTTCTTTGTATGTTACAACCCAGAATTTATCGCCCTCGGCAGCGTAATCAATGATTTTTTTAACCCTGATCTTTTGCTCATTGGTGAAAGCAGCAACCTTGCAGGAGACAGGCTTGTAGGGATTTATAAAAATGTCTGCAAGAATAATCCTTATATTGCAAGGATGTCAATTATCAGTGCAGAAATTATGAAGCTCAGCCTCAATGCATATGTTACCATGAAGATAAGTTTTGCCAACAGCTTGGCTAATATCTGTGAAAAAATACCGGGTGCTGATATCGATGCCATTACCAAGGCCCTCGGAGCAGACAAGAGAATCTCTTCCTACTTTATTAAAAGTGGACCTCCCTTCGGTGGTCCTTGCTTCCCGAGGGACAACAAGGCTTTTATCGCTTTTGCAAAAAAGTACGATCAGGAGGCAAAATTGGCAAAAGCCACTGAAGAAGTGAACGAATTTCAGACTACCCATTTGACTGAAATTGTATTAAAGAATCTCCACGGATTGAATGAACGCAGGGCTTCAATACTCGGCCTTGCTTATAAGCCAAACACACCTATTATAGACGAATCTCCTGCAATCAAGATCATTAACGAACTCCTTAAATTGAATGTGAAAGTTACGGTCTACGATCCACTGGCAATGGACAATACAAGAGTCGTATTTAGAGATAAGATTGATTATGCCAACTCGATCAAGAACTGCGTCTCCCGTTCACCTCTTTGTGTCATTACGACGCAGGAGAGCGAGTTTAAAACTATTGATGATACGTTCCTCGTACACAATCCCAGTATCCTTATAGATTGTTGGAGAATTTTGGACCCTTCAAAATTCAAAAAGAATGTAAAATACATAGCAATTGGAAAAAGAGAAACTCTGTAATGGATGTCATTGCCGAAGTAAAGGAATATTGGGATCGGCGACCTTGTAATATCAGACATTCTCCGAAGCCCGTTGGCACCCGTGAGTATTTTGATGAGGTTGAAGCCCGAAAGTACTTTGTCGAGCCTCATATCCCAGGTTTTGCACAGTTTGAGCGATGGAAGGGGAAGAAGGTCCTGGAGATCGGCTGTGGGATTGGAACGGATGCGGTGAACTTTAGCCGGCATGGGGCTGACCTGACAGCAGTTGAGCTTTCGGAAAAGAGTCTTGAAATCTGCAAGAAGAGATTTGAAGTATATGGGCTTAAAGCAAGGTTTTACCTGGGAAGCGCAGAAGAGTTAAGTTCCTTTGTCCCAGTTGAGCCTTATGACCTTATTTACTCCTTTGGGGTGATTCATCATACACCAAATCCCGAAAGGGTTTTTGAGGAGATCAAGAAGTACTGCAAGCCTGAAACGGAGATCAGGGTGATGCTCTATTCCAGATGGAGTTGGAAGGTTTTCTGGATCATCATGACCTATGGCAAAGGGACATTCTGGAAGGCTGATGAATTGATCCGAACATATTCAGAGGCACAAACAGGGTGTCCGGTGACCTGGTATTACTTTTTCCGTGGCATCCGCCGGTTGATGAAAGACTATGGGATCATCGAGATGCGTAAGGATCACGTTTTCCCATACAAGATTGAAAAATACATCAACTACGAATACGAATATGTCTGGTATTTTCGCTATATGCCAAAGCCACTTTTTCGCTGGCTTGGGAAACACTTTGGCTCGCATACACTCATAGTCTCAAAGCTTAAATGAAAATAATCAATCATCTCAAAGGAACCTTTCGATCTACACCAGCGTATCGGCCTTTTCTGCGTCATAAGGCCAAAAGGCAGGAGGCTATGTATCTTAGCTTGCGCGAGCAATATTACCAACAAGAGCCCGATTTATTTAGCCCCCCAGGCTATTTGCAGCGATCGCTGGCACTTTTAAAAAAACGTTGGGACGGGCCCAGTTGTGTAAAACAATTCACGCAGGACGTGCGGCTATTCGTAATAGATAGGCCAGCCATCGGGGGTCCCTGGTTCGAATCCGAACTCCAACGGAACTTTGATGTGGTTGTGTTCAGCATTACGCGGCATAAACTGGGTTTTGACAGAGGTCAAGCCAATCTTGTGGCATTCAGCAGTGGCGTGGATATGGCAGATCGCAGCCGTCCTGGCTATCAACTTGGCAACTCTTGGCGACCGTGGCGTGTGCAGCTACAGAAAGATTTATTGATGGCAATTTCCAAAGCTCATAAAAAGAAGGCGATTGATCTGTGTTTTGCCTATGGATCTTATACCGACTTTATCCCAGAGACCTTCGTCCAAATAAAAGCTATGGGGATTCCAATTGTCCTTATGTGGTTGGATGACAAGCACGCTTATTGGGAGCGTCCACTAGGTTTCCCAAATGGGCAAAAACCCCTTATCGGCACTTTTGACGTGCATCTAACAAATTCCCTGGAATGTATGCGGTGGTATATGGCTGAGGGAGCGCCAGCCTTCTACTTCCCGCAAGGCATTGATCCTGAGTTGTATAGGCCGATGAATTTGGAGCGCAGCATACCTGTCAGCTTCGTTGGCCAAGCCTACGGTATCCGATTTGACCTCGTTCGGAACCTCAGGAGGGTTGGCATCCCCATACAATGCTTCGGATCGGGTTGGGAAAACGGGGTGGTGAATAGCCAGATCGAGATCTACTGTCGGTCTCGCATCAACCTTGGTATTGGTGCGACAGGCCATTCACGACTAATGAGTTGCGTTAAAGGGCGAGACTTTGAAGTTCCTGCGACCGGTAGCCTGTACCTTACCAGTTACGACCCCGAGTTGTCTCGCGTGTTCGATATCGGCAAAGAGATTCTCTGCTACCGCAATGAGATAGATTGTGCAGAGCAGATTCGCTATTTTCTAAAGCGGCCCGATGAAGCTGCAGCCATTGGTCAGGCCGGCCGTAAGCGCTGCCTGCGAGAGCACACATGGAAGCAGCGCATGGAGGGGCTCTTGAAGTGGATGGGAATTCTTTCTTCGGAAGTCTATGTATAACAAGTCATTCTCTATAAAAAAAGCAACCGCAGGTTTAGGGATGAGTTATTTAGTAAGGATAGTTCAGCTTGGGTTGACTCTTGTAATCACCCCTATGGTCCTTCAAACAGCGGGGATGACGCAGTACGGAATCTGGGCAGTAATACTTCAGGTATTGGCATATTTGGGACTACTTGAAATGGGGATGCGGGTGAGTTTGGAGCGACGTGTTGCATTTGAAATTGGGGGTGGGAATGAGAGCAACTACGAGATTTTGATTTCAACTGCTCTGTTTTTCTACCTAATTGTGGGAGTTGTTTTTCTGCTTTTAGGTGGTTCCATAAGCTTAGGTTTGCCAAGGTGGCTGAATTTAGAGAAGGGCGTAGCTCTGCTGGCTGTTTTAGTAGCACTTCTTGCCGTATTTGGAGGAGCCCTAAACTATCCGGTACAAGCACTGATAGGGTTTGTTAGAGGCACCCAAGGCATGCCCTTTATCGAGTCGATTGAATTATTTGCGACTATAACAACAGGGTTAGTAACAATACTACTCCTCAACCTCGGTGTAGGACTATTATCTTTGCCTTTGGCCTTACTCCCGGCAGTAATTCTCCGATGGTTGTTGGCATATTGGAAAGTTAAAAAAAATTCAAATATACTTCTATCGACAAGAATTTATGATAAAAATATACTTCTGGAACTTTTGTCTTTTAGCAAATGGGTATTGATTGGCCGCCTATCATTCATAGTTTTATTTAATTCAGATAATCTATTTGTAGGGTATTGGTTCCAACCAGAGAAAATCGCTATTTATAGCCTTACCTTTCTGTTAGCCAATAACTTAATGGGTTGGTTGCTTTTAATTGGCTATAACCTTGAACCTGGAATAGCATCAGTGGATGGAAGGGGGGATCATTCTGAGCTGGTTAAACTTTATCTATCTTTTGAAAAAATTATTTTTTCTCTTGGAGCAATAGCAGCAGTACTAGTATTTTTTCTAAACAGGGCATTTATTGAACTTTGGATAGGCATTGAAAATTTTGGTGGTCGTAATTTGAACATTATTTTTAGCCTAGTTCTTATATATGGGGCCTTTCGTCAAAGTAATGCTTCTTTTTTTTACGCTATCGGTAAACCTAATCTCTTAGCGAAATGGGGGGTAATAGAGGCAGGATTAAAAATAGGTTTGATTTTATTATTAGTAAAACCGACGGGGCTTGAGGGTATTGCTTTGTCAACGGTGATAGCAGGGTTCGTCATAAGTAGTACATTTATCTTACCTACTGTGATCAGTACACTGAGAATAAGTTGGAGGTTACTTTTAGGGAATTTGATTCTTCGACCCATTCTTTCCATTTGTATGCCCATGTTGTTTCTTTTGATTTTTACGTCAAGTTTTCCCAATTGGAGCTGGAAAAGCCTTTTGCTTGCTTTTTTATTGGCTATGTTTCTTTTCATGGTTGGATTCGCTTTTTTTATCGTAGACAGAGATTGGATGAGTGCGTTTATTTTACGGGTGTGCAAAGCTCTCTTTTTTAAAACTGACTCATTTAGAAATAATAGTGATGTCACGAATAAATAGATTATTCAATTGGGAAGATTTGGAACAAGTGGAGCGTGACCCAATGGTCGAAAAGATGAAGAGACTAGTGCATGAGTTGAAAGAGAAGGGTTTAGCTACAACTTCAAGAGGTTGCTTAGAGATCTCGAATTTGAACGATAAAAATTATGAAAATACAGTGTACCCCATGAGATCATGGGAGTATTCAACTGTAGTGTCTGTTTGCCAAATCACAAGGGGCGAGAAGGTTCTCGAGTGTGGTGGATCTTCCTCTCCGCTCGTTTTCTATCTGGCTCAGATGGGAGTCCGCGTTACGACTATTGAGCTGCAGCGATCTTTGGTGGAGAACGCCCGCAAGGTTGCTCAGACGATGGTTTGGAACATAGACGCGCAGCTCGGCGACTTGACCCAATTGAAGTTTCAAGATGAAAGCTTCGATCGCGTGTTGTGTGTGTCTGTTCTTGAGCACATTGTGGATCGTCTCAAGAAGAAGGGAATGGCAGAAATGGCTAGAGTGCTGAAACCAGGTGGTATCCTAGCAGTGACGTTTGACTACGGCTCCAGCACTGGCTGGAAACATCATCCGTTGCGATCTCTTACACATATCAGGGAGGTTCTCGTCAAGCCATCTGGGTTGGAAATCTGCGGTGGTGAACGACTATCTGAGCCTCAGCTCAACAAAGCTGTACCGATCGAGTTTCCCGCCTACTTGCTTCGCTTCATCCGGGGGGGGTATCGAACTGAGAAGGCTTTGCGCTCTGTGTTGCGGATGTCATACCCTAAAGGAGCATACTATTGTTTTGGTTTGTTTCTGGAGAAGCGCGCGACATGACATGTGCTCCGAAATATGGGACAATCTGCAAGTATTCTCCGCACTCAATGATGCAGCTCCTGTCAAAACGCATGTGCTTTGCTCTTGGCCTATATGCATCTAGCCGAGAAATACTTGCAGAAGGTATCAAAGTATCAGCGTAGCTCTCCGTGGCTCTCCACAAATCAGTTATTCGATTAGGTCCTGTGGGCCTGGAGAATACCCAAGAGCTTATCCTCTGTACCTTCCATCTTTTCGACTGGGATCGCGTTTATGGGACAAGATGCGAGATTGGCTCTTCCCTCGGCTTCTACGCACAGGGACGGGAGGAGAAGGGGATCCATCCCTTCCCTAAGATATTTGCCCGCGTGTAAGGTTGCACGTTTGAACTGTACCTGTAGTCGGTCTTGTGGCCCCACTTGGGTCGTCTCAAATCTGAGCGCAATAAAGCGTCTGTGCGCACCGATCTGAGGTGGGAAACCGGGGAGAGAGACGCTGTGGCACGATGACGCGCCGCAATATTACCGACTCTCAACCCAAGCTTCGGAGAGTTAGCTATATATGAAGCCATGGTACTGTGCAAGCCCATCGTTGCTCTTGATGTTGGTGCCAATCCAATTCTTATTGAGCATGAGGTCGCTGGGTTCCTCACACCGAAAGGAGATTTGGACAGCTTGCCACAAGTGATAAAATATCTCCACGATAATTCTGATAAGGCGGAACGCATAGGAGAGGCGGCTCGCGAACGGGCCAAGAAATTATTCTCTACAAGCAAGTTTAAAATATTTATTCTCATGCGTATAAATTTGCAAAATCTATTACAATTGAAAACCTGGATTCAACCATTAAGTGCAACACTCGGTTTTGAGGACCTCCGCCGGGGTTTTAAATCCGAGACATTTTCTCGGGCGGTTATTGAGCCAGTATTCGATCTTTGTTAAATGGTCTTGAGAGATATTAGCCAAGTTAGTCTTGTTTGGCAAGAAGCGTCTCACAAGACCAATGGTATTTTCAACCGTACCGCGTTCGTAACTGTGGAACGGTCCGCAGAAATAGGAAGACGTCCCAAGGATTTTGTTGGTGCGCATATGCTCTGCATTCTCAGGCCCGTTGTCGTAAGTGATTGACAGCCTAAGCTCTGTAGGATAGCGGCTGAGTCTTCGGGTTAAAGCAATGCTCATGGCTCGTGCACCTTTGGTTTTAAGCTTAGCCATCTTTGTGTATCGGGCTTTGCGTTCCACGGTAACTTGGACCGCCTGGTAGCTTTTACGGCAGCTGATGGTGTCTGTTTCCCAATGGCCGATGTGAAGGCGCTTGAGAACGGTTTCGGGACGCTCTTTGATCGAGATTCTCTCGGGAATATGGGATTTTTTATGCTTTCTGGAGTAACCTCTGTGTTTGCGCTTGCGATGGGCTCGCACCAGGAACAAAATAAGATAGGTAGCATCCTGGTAAGCCCATTGATAGATGGCCTCATGGCTAATGCATCGCCCAGGGTGGTCGATGGCCAGTCTTCCGGCGATAAGTTCTGGAGACCATCCCAAGCGGAGGCGTTTTTCGACGTAGCAGCGGATAAAGTCGCTTTTAAGTCTTTGTCTCTGATGGGATTCGCGGTTGCGCTTATCCGCTCGATCCTGAGCTTTCTGAGAGAGGTAATACCCGGTATAAATCGGAGGGGCGTTTCGTTTAAGCTCCCGTGAAAGGGTGCTGGGACTTCGCTTGAGAATTGAGGCGATCTCCCGTAACGATTTGCCTTTGCTTTTGAGTACTGCGACAATATCTCGTTCATTTGGGTTTAGTTGTTTGTAGGTTTTTGGCATAATCCGCAATCATAATGCGGTACCCTCAAAACCTAAAGTGTTGCACTTGCTTATTGAACTTGGGGAACTAATATCGATCGAACGATATTATATTCTACTTTATGTTTTTCTAATCATATTTTGTAAGTATTATTTACCATGAGGGAAATGAAGAGCTTTTTGAAATTAAACATTAATTCATGATTGTAAAAACAAATTCATCCGGCTTCGTTACGAAGATTATCAGAGCGTTAGTATTCCTTCTTGTTTTTTCTTTCTGGTTGCCAGAGCTCCGGGTAAGCTTTAAAGGCTTTTTTTATCCACCTCCATCCTTAGAGCTTGGATATCGAGTGGGACTCCCATGGGTGTATGAAATAATTATAATTACCATTTCTCTTTTCTTAATATTTGGAATCTTAAATAGGGAAATCCATTTAAAAAATGATTGGTTTTTTAAATTTGTATGGTGGATGACTTGCATAGCATTATTTGTAGTCCCACTTTCCAGATTTTTTGAGTTACAAGAGGGAGATGCTGCATTCGGTCATTTGCGAGTTACTCTCGAATCGTTGGCCTTATTTCTCGTAGTCAGTCATATTAATTGGAGAAAAAAAGATCTTTGGTTAATTATTATATTATTTATAGGTGGGACTGTATTTAATGCTCTAATAGCTATTCTTGCTACCTATACTCCAGGATTATTATTTTTGCCGGCAAATTTAATCCCCCAGGCAGAATACTTTCAGGTCGCCGGTCTTTTTTCCCAACCATCTCGCCAGTCTCTGTTTCTCTCTATGGGATTCATTCTTGGTGCTTCACTTTTAGTTAACCGAGAATCATCAGTCCTTTCGCCTATTCAAGTTATTGGGTTAATGTTTCTTATCTCAGTTCTATCAATTGGCATGGCCTTAGCGCAAATAAGAACATCCTATGTTTCTATACCTCTAGCATTGTTGCTCAGTTACTGGTCGAATAGGAGTGAATTGAGATCTCGTATGACATCCATAGTATTCATTTTTTCAATTTTAATAATTGTGGTTCTTATTTGGGAATTCACCAATGTTTTACCTGTGGCATTAAATAGAATAACTGGTTTTCAATTTAGAGAGCAATTTATGGAAACTCGCGGATTAGTTTGGCTTTTTTCTGCGCAAATAATATTGAAATATCCATTTGGGACAGGCTACGACGCAATTGGCTATATTGCACGTCCAGTTGTTGGATTCGAAATGACCCACGCTCACAATTTGTTTCTGCATTGGGCAGTAATGTTCGGCCTACCTGGATTGATTCTGCTACTATATTTCATCATCCGATTATACCGTGATACAAATAATCTGCTGATTTCAGCTAAGGTTGAAAAAAACAGAATAATATTAGTTATAATCTCACCAATTACTTTATTTCTTTTAAGCGGTATGACCGAGTCATTTTTCATTACGAATTCAGGTATTTGGTTTTGGTTATTCGCCGGATTGGTAGTTTCGTCTATAAGAAGATCATCAGAGTGCTTAAGATTTGATAAAAAAGGGGCGATTCTGTGAGTCCGTGGACTGGAAAGAACCCTCGAGTAAGCGTAGTAATGCCTGTGTACAACTGTGCTCGATATTTACGAGAGGCTATTGAGAGTATTTTGAATCAGACGTTCGAAAATTTTGAATTTATTATTGTCAATGATGGTTCTACGGATGAGACACCCGAGATTTTGAATACATATGCCAATAAAGATTCAAGAATTAAAATTATCAATCAGCCCAATAGTGGACTTGTGATTGCTCTTAATAGAGGGATACGTGAGACGGAAGGGGAATGGGTATTCAGAATGGATGGCGATGATATTTCTTTATCACATCGCTTTGCAGTTCAAATAGAAGCAATCCAAAAAAACCCATCATTGGTGCTTCTTGGTGGCTGGTGCAGGCAAATTAATGAAGAGGGGGTTCCGTTAAAAATAAATAGATACCCTTCTAGTCATGATAGTCTTGTCCATTGTCTAGAAACAATTCGACCTTTTTTCCCCCATCCAACTGCTTGTTTTAGAAAGGATATCGTAATAAGAATAGGTGGATATAGGGAACGCTTTCCTCCTGCAGAAGATGTAGATTTATGGTTGAGATTGATAGTTGAAGGGGAAATTGCCTGCATAGAGAATGTGATTCTTCAATTAAGAAAACATAAGGATAATATATCGATACGTGCCGACCGTCTTCAACAGTTAAGATCTGTTGCTGCAAGAATTTGCCACTTTCGCCGCAAAGCCGGTCTTTCTGACCTATCCAAAATGGAAGAAGATGTTTGGCAGGGATTTGTGAAATGGGTTGAGGAAAGGTTGGAAGGAGAGGGATATTTTCGCCGAATCCAAGGGTGGCAGGCGTTGTGGAATGCTTGGTATTCCAACCTCGATGTAAATAAATTTAAAAGGACTATGTTGGTGCTGAAGATATTAATGCAGAATCCATCAGCCAGAAAGGCCTTTTTAAAACGATTTAAGGAGGATGATCTTATTCTAGGATTAGCTGAGGAAAGCCGGGGAATATTTAATAGCTGAAAATAAACAAAAAATGAGGAGCTATTCAGGATATTCTAAACATGGTTCAGATGAAAATTTTATTTGTTATTTCTTCGTATGAACCTGCCCGGGCATTTGGTGGTGTGGTTACTTCCATAATTAATCCGGATAGAGCATTGGGTAGAAAAGGAGTTGATGTAACAGTTTACATTGTTTTCGTCCAATACGATGAAGTATATGGGATCGATTTCGAAGATATGCAGCGCCGTGTACCAGATACTAATAAGATTTTTCGGACTAGGGGAAAGGTGAGTTTCACGGTGGTCAGATTGTAGCACACTAACATGAAAGCAGAAGACGACGTGATGGTATGCGTGTATTAGTCAATGCTCTTTTTACAGTTCCCAGGGTTCAAGTTGGTGGAGTCCAAATAGTGACAGAAGCGCTATTGTCACATCTGGCCAAAGTGAGTAATCAACTTGGAATTCAACTTTTCGTGTTGGTAAGCTGCACCAATGCAACGTATTTTCGGCAGATACTTTCAAATGTTGAGTTTGTAGTATGGCCGTTTCCTACGCACAATCGATTTGTTCGGGTAGCTTTCGAACAAGTTGCATGCCATTGGGCGGTTAAAAGAATTCATGCGGATGTCTTTTATTCATCTACTGGAGCTTTGCCATTTGTGCCCTTGCCTTGCAGGACGGTAGTTTATTTGCAAAATATCCAGATCTTTCATTTTAGCGAGTTATATAGTCGAAAAATACTGGGTACCTCCTATTTAGAATGGTTCCTGCGTTACCGGGCACAAGATTTATATACTCGCTGGGCATGTATCAATTCCTTAAAGCGTGCCACTGAGGTCATCGGGGTTTCCAGAACTATGGCTTTGGAGGCCGGAAAGTATACGGGCGTCGTTCGTCAACGTCCGATTCATGTTGTTTCACTAGGCGTTAGCAAAGCTTTTCGCCCAGATCACAGTTTGCCGCGGCCGGTGCATTATCCGTATGTTCTCTCCGTGTCTTTGGTTATTCCCCCTAAAAACTATGATGCCTGCATAAAAATATTTGCCTTTCTTAAGCATCAATATCAAGTACCGCATGTTCTTTATATTATAGGTTCAGGGCCGCATAATTATGTGCAATCACTCAAAAGTTTGGCAAATGATTTACAGGTGGGTGACTCAGTAAAGTTCATAGGGCATGTACCCCACCACGTTTTGCCAGGTTGGTACGCACATGCGGATGCATTTATACTCACGTCTTCTTGTGAGTCTTTTGGATTGCCGGTAATAGAGGCAATGGCCTCTGGAACGCCAGTGTTGGCATCTAACTTGAGTGGATTGTTGGAGACGGTTGGCGGTGCTGGGATTGTTGAAGACCCTAGAAAGACGGAAACCTTTGCAGCTCAGTTAAACCGGGTTCTTAGGGATGGAGGGTTGCGGCAGCGACTGCGGCAACAGGGATTAGAGCGTGCTTCTCAGTTCTCTTGGGATAGATCTGCGGAGGCTACGATTCACGTGATGCAGAAAGCATTATATTCATAAAAAGTGATGGAAGTACTTTTGATTAACCCACCACGAGAAATTCCACAAAAGGTGGACTTTCCGCCGATAGGACTCGCCTATATTAGCGCCGTATTAAAGAAAGAAGGAATTGAGACTCAAGTACTTGATGCTTCCCCCTTTTCCTGGGAGAGATTGGCTGGAGTTATCCGACAAAAAACTCCACGCATCGTAGGCATTTCGTGCTGGTCCATGGAGCGTTGTCAGGCCTTCAAAACCGCCAAACTGGTCCGGAAAATCCTGCCTAATGCTAAGATAATACTTGGAGGACACCATGCCACCGCTTTTCCCCGGCACATATTTATCCGGACCCCGGCCGATGCAGTAGTCATTGGGGAGGGGGAGCTCACAGCTTTGGATTTAGTCCGGACAATGCTTACCAATGGAAATGTCGGCGAGGTCAGGGGAATTGCCTATTCTGAAGCAGGGAAAGTCCTGACAACGGAACCCCGTGATTTCATCACAGACTTGGACCAAATCCCTTACCCCAGCTACTCAGATTTCAACCTGGACGATTATCTAGGTATGCCGGACGCCGAGGGAAGAACTGCCTCTATCATAACCTCGAGAGGCTGCCCCCACGGATGCATTTTCTGTTCTGCGAGCCAATTCTGGAAAAGGAAATGGCGAGCGCGAAGCCCTGATAACGTTCTGGGAGAAATTGAGTGGCTTTACCATAACCAGGGTGTAAGGAATCTCACATTTTTTGATGACAATTTCACTGTAAACAAGGAGCGCGCTATAGCAATTTGCCGTGGGATTATTAATAGAAGTCTTAATATTAACTACGCTGCCTCGTCTCACGTCACTCATATTGACAAGGAACTGCTGGGCTGGATGAAGAATAGCGGCTGTTTCCGGATTGACTTTGGCATTGAGTCGGGCAGCCCGAAGGTACTTCGCAATATCGAAAAACGGCAGACGGTAGGACAAATTGAAGAAACTTTTCGGCTGGTTCATGATGTAGGCATCAAACCACGGGCGTATTTGTTAGTCGGGAACCCAGGAGAGACCGTGGAGACCATTGAGGAAACTGTTAGCCTGATGAAGAAAATCCGGGCTTATGATTCACGCACAGCTACGATTACCATGGTTTTTCCTAACACAAAACTTTTCGAACTTGCTAAAGCCAATGGTCTGCTCTCAGACGATTTCTGGCTGCAAAGTGATGAAACGCCTCTTTATACCTGTGAACACACTCTTGGTGAACTGAAGGCACTAAGAGACCGTCTTATGAAGGGATTGGCCGAGAACGAAGGAACCTTTAAGGCAACCATGGAGTACTGGGTAAGGAAGGTGTACTATAAATATCCATTTTTACAGAAAATGAGGCAATTCAGAAGGGTTTTTAAATGATCTTTTGTGAAGTCGCAACTTTGGTTCCCAACATGGAATAATTTGAAGATTTTGTTGCATTTGATGATAACGATCATCAGCTTAAACAACGGCGGTTTAAGCAGGGGGCGAAGAAAGTGCTTTCAGATAGTCGTTTACACCTCCCCTTGGCTGGTTCGCAAATCTGTGCTAGGCATGAATACGCTCATCCCCCATTCTTTTTGAGGGCAGTTGTTCACAAAGTTTCGGTCTGGGAAATGTTAGACGTCGTCTGTTCGTTTTTATTGGTGGATCAATTGTGGCGGACTATGGATACAAAGACATCAGGACAGGTGACTTCTGCTGGCCAAACATAGCAAGGAAGACGATTGATTGACAAATAACGATTACTAGGCAGGTCTCGGCAAAAACTGGCGAGATGCCGGTCCTTTCAATCTTATTGAGAAGAGTTTCATGAACTTATGTTGCCAATTTTGACTGATTGTTCGGTTCTGCACCACAAAAAAGAAAGAGCCAAATAAACACCATGACCGATCTCAAAACTAATTTGAAATACCAAGAAAAGGCCTTCTGGGAAGAGGCCTCTTGTGGGGAGAAACTTTACCTGGAGGCTTCCACCAGGGAAGGTTATCTCCAGCAAGCACAAAAACGATATCAATTGGAGCCAGAGATCTTGTCTTTCGCCGAGTTTGACAAGCATCAGGGTCAGAAAGTCCTCGAAATCGGCCTTGGCTTGGGGGCTGACCACCAAAGATGGGCTGAAGCGGGCGCAATCCTCTACGGCGTTGACCTAACCAAGCGTGCAGTGGAACATACGAGGCGCCGTTTTGATCTTTTCGGATTAAACTCCCAACTGCAGATTGCAGATGCAGAGTACCTTCCGTTTCCTGATAACTTTTTTGATATAGTATATTCATGGGGCGTCCTGATGTGTACCCCTGACACACGCAGAGCTATAAGGGAGATGTATCGAGTTTTGAAGCCCGGCGGGCTTGCCAAAGTTATGATCTATCACAAGTACTCAATGGTGGGCTATATGTTGTGGACCCGTTATGCTCTCTTACGAGGCCGCCCGTTTACGCCTCTTATTGAGATCTATATGAATTACTTGGAAAGCCCAGGTACAAAGGCATACAGTATCAAGGAAGCGCGGGCATTGTTTAAGGAGTTCAAAATTGAACACATCCATACCTTCTTGATGCACGGCGATTTGCTAACATCCCAAGTTGGGCAACGACATCGCGGCCCCCTATTGACTGTTGCAAAGTGGTTCTGGCCAAGGCGGCTAATTACGAAATTATTTCCAAACCACGGCCTGTTTATGACAATTAAGGGTGTAAAACCCAAGTTATAAATCTTTGGCAATTGAACTCTACTCTTCTCACATAGCTCGGCTACATCGTGTCATCAGTTCAGCGGAATGTATCAAAAAACAGAACTGCATAAACGAAACTTAAAGAGACGGGATCAACTATAATAGACGTTGATATATGTGCGGAATAGCAGGATATATTGGTGATTTTGTTCCAGAGCTCATGGCTCGAATGAATGCTGCGCAGGCTCATCGGGGTCCAGATGGGCAGGGTATTTTTGAGGATCCTGAAGCCCGAATGGCCTTAGGGCATGTGCGGCTTTTCATCTTAGATTTGACGCCTGCGGCAGCCCAGCCCATGCACTCACCCGACAATAGGTATGTCCTGGTCTATAACGGTGAGATATACAATTTTAAAGAGTTGCGAGAGGATCTTCTTTCTCGAGGACACCGATTCACTTCGACAGGAGATACAGAAGTCCTTCTTCACGGGCTGATCGAGTACGGCGACAGGTTTATTGAGCGGCTCAATGGAATTTTCGCTTTCGCTCTCTGGGACCGAAAGGAGCAGGAATTGCTCCTTGCTAGAGATCCTATTGGAGTAAAGCCTTTATATTACTGTGAACCCAAACGGGGAACGTTATTGTTTGCAAGCGAGATCAAAGCGCTATTCGCTTACCCGAATTTGAAGAGGGAGCCTAATTTCCAAGCACTTCAAGAACATCTTGCCCGTTGCCATGCGAGTGGATCCCATACAGCATTGAAAGGGATTTACCGTTTAGGGCCGGGCATGATGCTCAGATGGAAATCTTCAAATCATTCTTTCCAAATTAAGCCATTCTGGAAACAAGATTTTTCAGAGAATTCGCATGGAACTTACGATGAGGCCATCGAATCGGTTCATTCGTCCATCCGGGCTGCTGTGAAAAGGCAAATGGTCTCTGATGTGCCGGTAGGGAGCTTCTTGAGCGGTGGGTTGGACAGCAGCCTCATTACGCTTCTGGCTAAAGAGTATGGAGATAAGGATTTTGAGTGTTTCACCATCACCTATCCATCCTCAGAAAATATTCTCGACCACTTCGCTGACGATACCCCGTATGCCACGATGATTTCCCAGCTCCTGGCAAAAAAACAGATCATGATCAATATCAAACCGGATGTCGCTCCTCTATTGGAAAGACTCATATGGCATATGGATGAGCCGATTGCAGACCCTGCCATTATCGCAAGCTATTTGATCAGCCAGCATGCCAGGAAGGAGGGGGCGATTGTATTGCTTTCCGGTCAGGGAGCTGATGAGCTGTTTGGAGGTTATCCCCGCTATCAGGCCATGCATCTTGTGAACCTCTTTCAAATCTTACCTTCCTTCATTCAGGGATGGGTCGTAAAGGGATCATCCCTTATTCCAGGAGCCATCGAAGGGTCCCTTGGTGCAAACCTCCGGAGGATTCGTCGAGTCTTATCTGAAATGACTGACCAGCCGGATAATCGTTTCATGGCCTTCTGTTCTGCGACCCCGGAGTCCTCTATTCACCGGGTGCTCCATCCAAGTGTTCGTGAAATTTTAGGAGATCGCTCCTCTGCCGAACAGAGCCTATCAATGATTCAATCCTTCAGCGCTAACAATGGCAATAAATATCTCTATCGCGATTTTATTGATTACCTTCCCAATCATAACCTCCTTTACATGGATAAGATGAGCATGGCAGAGGGGACTGAAACCAGAGTACCCCTTCTCGATTTAGAGATTGTCAAGAAAGTGATGGCCTTGCCTTTCGAGTGGAAAGTTTCTGGCTTTAAGACGAAAAAGATTCTTCGGGACGTTGCAAAAGGAATCGTACCTGATAAAATCATTCATCGCCCTAAGGCTGGGTTTGGGGCCCCATACCGGAAGTGGTTGAGATATGATCTGAACGAGATGTGGAATGAATTGACTTCCGAAGCTTCAGTTCGCAAACGGGGATGGTTTGATTATAAGGCGCTTCAGGATGCTCGGGCTCGAAGCCAGGCCGGAAAAGATGATCTCTACATGCTCCAGTGGGCGATCCTTACGATTGAACTCTGGGCAAGAAAATTCATTGATCAAAATCCTTCCGAATCTAATTGAGCCCATGTGTGTTTGATGGATCCTTCAAAAGAACTTGTTCGTGATTTTTGGGAGAAAGCATCTTGCGGGGAAGCTTTATACCTAGAGGACTCAACACGAGATGGATTTCTCAAACAGTCTTGTATACGTTACCAAATTGAGCCCTACATTCTTAGTTTTGCAGAATTTGAAAAATATTACGAAAAGAAAGTCCTTGAAATCGGAATTGGTCTTGGAGCAGACCACCAAAAATTTGCTGAGGCTGGTGCAGAGTTGTATGGTATCGATCTTACGCAAAGGGCTGTTAATTATGTTCAGAAACGATTTGAAACCATGGGACTGAAATCTCATCTTAGTATCGGAGATGTCGAAAACCTGGCTTTTGCGGATGAAATGTTCGATTTGGTGTATTCTTGGGGTGTTCTTCACCATACTCCAAATACCGCTAAAGCAGCAAGAGAAATACTCCGCGTACTAAAGAGGGGTGGAGAGTTCAAGATAATGATATATCACAAGTATTCACTTGTGGGTTATATGTTATGGATTCGTTATGCTCTAATGAGGCTCCGGCCGTTAACCTCGCTTGCAGAGATTTACGGAAGATATCTGGAAAGCCCGGGGACCAAAGCCCTTACTACTGGGGAGGCTCGGGAGCTTTTTAAAGATTCTGCATATTTCGTTAATAAGGTGGAATTAAGTCACGGTGATTTACTAAATTCATTGGCAGGACAACGTCATAAAGGAATCTCACTCACTTTAGCTCGAATGATTTGGCCACGATTTCTTCTTCGTAATTTGTTTAAGAAACATGGGCTCTTTATGTTGATTCATGGAAAAAAATAGAGGACAACAAACATTATTCTCAGATCAATTTGCCAACGTCTGATTGATTTCTGGAAACAGGGAAAATGTATCAGGTGATTGAGAACCTTAAGAACGGGCGTTTGAAGGTGACTAGGGTACCGGATCCGGTAGTTCGACCTGGACATATACTGATCGCTAATGCTTTTTCGGTGATCTCGGCTGGGACCGAGAGGGCCGCTATTGAGCTGGCCAAGAAATCCCTGCTTGGAAAAGCACGGGAGCGCCCCGATCAGGTTCGCCGCGTTCTTGAAAAGTGGCGAAATGAGGGATTCTTCAACACTCTTGCCCAGGTGCGTGAGAAGCTCGATGAACCCATGACCATGGGATATTCCTCTGCGGGTGTAGTGCTTGCATGTGGGGAAGAGGTACAGGAATTCAAACCAGGAGACAGGGTAGCTTCCAACGGCCCCCATGCCGGGGTGGTCTGTGTCCCAAAACATTTATGTGTCAAAGTGCCAGAAGGGGTTCAACTCGATTCCGCAGCCTTTACCGTACTGGGAGCCATTGCCCTTCAAGGAGTTCGGCTGGCAAATCTTGGACTTGGAGAAACGGCTTTCGTAATTGGCTTAGGATTGATAGGACAACTTACTGCGGCACTGTTAAAGGCACAGGGCTGCCGGGTGTTTGGAACAGATCTCGATGAAGATAAGTGCCGCATCGCAGTGAAAATGGGGGCAGAGAATGCAAGGTCTGACTTTGGAATAAGAGAGTTAAGTGATCTAACCCGGGGATTGGGAGTCGATGCCGTTATTATTACTGCCTCCACAAAATCGAATGAACCGATTGAACTGGCTGCCGAGTCTGTAAGAAAAAGAGGTCGTGTGGTTGCCGTGGGAGACGTTTCTCTCAACCTTCCCCGCCGTCCTTTCTATTTCAAAGAGGCCGAGTTTGTGGTCTCCTGTTCATATGGACCGGGTCGATATGACGCCGAATATGAAGAACGAGGGCATGACTATCCGTTTGCCTATGTCCGGTGGACGGAGCAACGGAACATGCAAGCTGTGCTCGATCTCATGGCAGCAGGAAAGCTTGATGTGTCACCACTGATTTCACACAGGTTCAAGATCGAGAATGCAGAGACTGCGTATGAGATGATTGAAAAAGGGAAAGAGCCTTATCTGGGGATTCTGCTGGAGTATAACGGCAGCGAGGCATCTTCTTTAAAAAGAGTCGAGTTAAGAGCCCCATCGCAAACCTCTGGCGAAGGAATCGGTGTAGGGGTTCTTGGGGCGGGTAACTTCGCAAGGTTAGTTTTACTGCCAGCCCTTAGAAAGATGGGAACGCTAAAACTGCGTGCCTTATGCTCTGCGGGTGGATTATCAGCGGTCCAGAGTGGGGAAAAACTGGGCTTTGAAATTGCAACGTCGGATGAGGGCGAAGTTTATAGAGACCCAGCAGTCGGAGCCATATTTATTCTCACCCGTCACGACCAGCATGCCCGTCAGGTGATTAAGGCGCTTCAGGCTGGCAAACATGTCTTCGTCGAAAAACCCCTCTGCCTCAACGAAAAAGAACTTAATGACATCATTACTGCTTATAACTCAGCACTCAGCACTCAGCACTCAACACTCGTGCTGATGGTCGGATACAACCGCCGCTTTGCTCCGATGGCGTTCCAACTCAAATCCTTCCTGGCAAACGTCCACGAGCCGTTGGTCATGCATTATCGTGTGAATGCCGGCTCTATCCCACCCGGTCACTGGGTTCAAGATCCCGAACAGGGAGGGGGCCGGATTATCGGAGAGGTATGCCACTTCGTTGATTTCTTAACTTTCCTGACGGGTGCGCTGCCCAAGAGGGTTCATGCTCGTGCGCTTCCCGGTGATGGCCGTTATCATGATGACAACGTTGTCATCACTCTGGAATTTGCCGACGGATCCCTGGGAACCATCACTTATGTGGCCAATGGGGATACAGCTTTCCCGAAGGAACGAGTCGAAATCTTCGGCGGAGGTATTACAGCTGTGTTAGACGATTTCCGCCGCCTTGAATTGGTGCAGCGTGGGCGCAAAAAGGTGCATAAGTCTCGCCTGCGTCAAGACAAAGGCCATCAGGAAGAATGCAAGGCTTTTATTGCAGCCGTGCGGAAAGGCAGTCCTCTACCCATTCCCTTTGAAGAACTTGTGGCAACCACCTTGACCACGTTTGGCATCGAGAAGTCTCTCAGATCAGGTGAACCGGTTGTTGTTCACTTAGGGATGGAGCAGCCCGAAACGGATAGTGAAGCACCTGGTTCCTCCGGTTTTCTAGAATGACCACGCATATCGTTCACGTCGTGGGAGCTCGTCCCAACTTTATGAAAGCTGCACCCGTGATCCGGGCGCTAGCCTCGTTCGACAGCCTTCGTCAGACCCTCGTTCACACGGGACAGCACTACGACACGAACATGTCGGAAGTTTTCTTCCAGCAACTGGACATCCCTGAGCCTGACATCAACCTGGGCGTGGGCTCAGGGAGCCACGCTAACCAGACAGCGCAGATCATGAGTTCCTTCGAGTCTGTCGCCTTAGAATCTAAGCCAGATCTGGTTTTGGTCTATGGGGATGTTAATTCCACGGTAGCTACTGCGTTAGTATGCGCCAAGATGTCGATACCCGTCGGCCATGTCGAAGCCGGCCTCCGGTCCTTTGATCGCACCATGCCCGAAGAGATGAATCGTTTGCTTACTGACCAGATTGCTGATTTGCTTTTCACTCCATCGAGGGATGCCGACGAAAACCTCTTGCGTGAAGGTATATCCCAAGAGAAGATCCATCTTGTGGGTAATGTGATGATCGATACATTAGTCCACTTGTTACCCAAAGCATCAGATCGATGGAGTATTCTGCATTCCTCATGGAAGCTTGAGCGATTCGGACTGGTCACGTTGCATCGTCCGTCCAATGTGGATCATCCGGAAAAGATCTCTTCCATTATGAATACCCTCATCGACATCAGTGAGCGATTGCCCCTCATCTTTCCGATCCATCCTCGCACCCGAGAGCGATTAAAAGATTTGAAACTTTTGAATCAAAATTCGCAGGTTCGCCTCGAAGAGCCTCTGGGTTATTTAGATTTCCTGGCCTTGCAATGTCATGCAACTCTGGTGATCACTGATTCGGGTGGTATTCAAGAAGAAACGACCTATCTTGGTGTACCCAGTTTAACCGTGCGTGAGAATACCGAGCGATCGGTGACACTCACTCTGGGTACGAATATTCTGGTGGGGCAGGATATGGGTCGAATGAAAGCCGAGGTAGGACAAATTCTTTCCGGGGACAGGAAACAGGGAAAAAAGATACCGTTTTGGGACGGTCAGGCTGCTCGCCGAATTGCTGATTCAATCGTGAGCCGGCCATTTCGGTCATGAAAGCTTCCTTCGCCAAAGATGTCGACATTAAGCCGGCTAAATTATTATCGCAGAATATTTCCTGCATACCTTACTTCGCAAAAAAGCCAGCTGACTTTCTGGCATGAAGTGCCAGAGGTCAATGAGAACTTTAAGTCGGCGATGGTTGGTGAATATTATATGCCCTTCACTGCCAAAGCCGACTATCCGGGACAATACGACAATGCCGGCATCCCGCTTCTCAACTATCATGGCAAGTTGGGACTCCAGTACAATCCTATCGCCATAGCCCAATACGGGTTGGGAAACTATAATCTTTTTTGTCGAACAGGAGATCCCCAGCGCCGCAGCAAGTTTTTGACTGTTGCCGACTGGCTCGTTACTCATCTTGAAAAGAATGGCTCTGGAATGTGGGTTTGGAACCACCACTTCGACTGGGAATATCGGACACGACTCAAAGCCCCCTGGTATTCAGCCCTTGCGCAAGGGCAGGGTATTTCAGTTCTGGTAAGAGCTCATCGCGACGTCGGAGGCACCCTCTATCTCGATGCGGCCCAACGGGCCTTCGAGCCCCTTCTGAAAACCGTAGACAACGGCGGGGTTGCTTACCGAGATGACAACGGCCATACATGGCTCGAAGAGTATATTGTCTCTCCTCCCACTCATATCCTGAATGGTTTTATCTGGGCAGCCTGGGGGGTCTATGACTATTTCCTTGCCACCGGGGAACCCGTCGCACAGAGGTTGTTTGAACAAGCGGTTGAAACATTGGCGGCTAACCTTCGCCGTTATGACGCGGGTTTTTGGTCCCTCTACGAGCAATCGGGTACCTGGCTCAAGATGCTGGCCAGCCCCTTTTATCATCACTTACACATCGTCCAGCTCCAAATTCTCTATCAATTGACCGGCCGGGAGATTTTCCGTCAGTATGCCATGCGATGGGATGGCTACCGTAAGAGTCGCCTCAAGCATGCGGCCGCGCTTCTTTGCAAGGCCATCTTCAAACTCTTTTATTACTAGGTTGCCGTGAAGATCCTGTATGTATCTCAGTATTTTCCGCCGGAGATGGGCGCCCCAGCTGCTAGAGTATCTGAACTTGCACGCCATTGGGTTCAGTCCGGTCACCAGGTGACTGTGTTAACCGGGTTTCCCAATCATCCGACGGGGGTTATTCCACCAGACTACGAGGGGAAATTTCGACATCTTGTTTACCGAGAGACTGTTGATAACATTCGTGTGGTGCGAACTTGGTTATTGCCTTTTCCCAACCGGAAAGCACACGAACGGATTCTAAATTACCTATCGTTTTGTTTATCCGCTTCACTCACTGGAAGTTTTTTGAGCCAGCCGGATGTGATCATTGCCTCCACGCCTCAGCTATTCGTCGGTCTATCGGGTTGGTGGTTAGGTCGGATTCGAAAGACCCCCTTCATCCTGGAAGTGAGAGATCTTTGGCCAGATTCCATCACCGCCTCAGGGATGGGGAGGGAAGGATCAATGCCAATCAGGGTCATCCGTGCCGTTGCAGGATTTTTATATCGATCCTGCGAACACATCGTCGTTGTTACCCCTGCATTCCGAGAAGATTTGGTTTCGAAGTGGAGCATGCCTTCAGAAAAGATATCAATCGTTGAGAACGGGGTCGAGACCGATCTTTTCACTCCAGACGGTGGGAAAGATACTGCCAAAAGCGCGCTGGGTATTCAGGGACGTTTCGTCGTTTCCTACATCGGGACTCTTGGGCTGGCCCACGGATTAAGCACAGTGCTTCAAGGGGCTGCTCAGTTGCAGGCTACTTTACCGGAGATCGTATTCTTATTTGTAGGAGAGGGAGCTGACAAAGAGAGGTTGGTTTCGCTGGCTCGGGACAAGGGTCTTTTAAACGTTTTATTCCTCCCCCAGCAACCAAGAGAGAAAATCCCCTCAATTATCCGAGCCTCAGACGTCTGTCTTGTTCCACTTAGGAAGGCGGATGTCTTCAAGACTGTTATTCCTACGAAGATGTTGGAATTCATGGCTTGCGGCCGGCCAGTGATCTTGGGTGTGGATGGACAGGCTCGCCAGGTACTTGATGAGGCCCAGGCCGGTGTTTTCGTGGAGCCAGAAAACCAGGTCGCCCTGGTCCAAGCAATCAAACACCTTTATCAGGACAGCACCCTCAGGCAGACCCTTGGCCGTAATGGACGAAATTATATCGTTGAGCATCTTTCACGGGAGCAGACAGCAAAACTGTACACGACTGTATTAGAGAAGGTTGCCTTTCATTGGAAGCAACAAATGGGTCATAACTCAAGCAATTAGCTGTCTAAAATGGATTCTCCGACATTTCAGCTAAATAGGTCATCGTGGAAGAGTCTAATAGGTCTTCAATTAATCTGTCGCAATCCCCCAATCGAATCCAGGCCATCTTTGTTCCTAAAGCTATCCAACAACTCCTCAACCGGGAGAAATGAGCCTCCACCTGCAATCAAACATCGCTGTTGATATCAATCCACAAACACCCTAACCTTTTGACTGAAGTGAACCTCTAATAATTTCCAATTCGTCACTCCCGCGCAGACGGGAGTCCAGTTATGTCAAGAGCTTATGGATTCCTGCTTTCGCAGGAATGACATTTTTAGAGATAGCCTGAATTTTTCAGTCAACTTCATAGACGAAAAGAATAAAGGTAAGAGAGATAGATGATCATTCTTGGACTTAATGGTTATCATGGCGATTCATCGGCGTGCATCGTCATTGACGGGCAATTAATTGCAGCGGTTGAAGAGGAGCGCTTTCGCCGTATTAAACATTGGGCTGGATTTCCAACGGAGGCCATAAAGTATTGTCTGGAAGAGGCTAATGTTAAGGTATTGCCAAAGTGATTTCCGAGCCGGATAAGGGGATTTACGATGCCCTGAATAAAGGCATTCGGCTCGCTTCAGGAGATGTCATTGGATTGTTGCACGGGGACGATTTTTATGCCCATGATAAAGTTTTGGAATCGGTTGTAAAAGTTTTCGAGGAGCAGAATGTGGATAGCTGTTATAGCGACCTTTTGTATGTGTATAAGAATGACACCGATAAGGTAATTAGGTATTGGAAGGCTTCTGAATATCACCCCGGAAAATTTAAATACGGCTGGATGCCACCGCATCCCACTTTTTTTGTAAAGAGGGAGATTTATGAGAAGTATGGACTTTTCAACACGGATTTTCGAATCGCCGCAGACTACGAATTAATGCTCAGATTTCTTGAGAAGCACAAGATATCTACCCACTATATTCCTGAAGTTCTTATCAAGATGAGACTTGGTGGAGCGAGCAATAGGAGTTTTAAAAATATGTGGATCAAGAGTTCCGAGGATTATAAGGCTTGGAAAGTGAATAATCTCAATGGTGGCTTCTATACTATTTTTCTAAAAAACGTATCGAAAATCCCCCAATTCTTCATACGATGATTTATTCTTATAGCAATTACATCCATATCTCCTGACTTAATTTTTAAGTCACTTTTATCCGCCTACGCAGAAGACCACGGGCTTTGCCCGTGGATGAATGCGTAAGCTTTGACTGAATCATTGATGTGCCGAAGAATTGATGCTCCGGCGGATTTCGCCACTGGCGGATAACCCTCCGACCTGCTCGCCGAACAAGTTCTTTGGCAGGTGAGAGCCTTGGGGCTCCATTTCCTTCCTCAAGAAAGTGTTGACGGAGTCGGAGAATTGAGTTATACTTCAGTATGAAAATGGTTATACCAAAGGAGGGAGTTAGATGGGTAAAGCCGTTAAGTTCGCAGTAAGTATTTTGGATAGTGAATTCAAGGAATTAGAGACTTTAAGAAAGAAAAAAGGGCTCACCAGGAGCGGATTTATCCGCGAGACGATTAAACTTTGGAAGGGTGAAAAGGAAAAGGAAAGACTTATAAAAATCTATGAGGATGGATATAAAAGAATTCCGGAAAATCTTGCAGCTATAGAAGCATGGGAAAAGGCTTCTCTCAGTGCGTTTTCTTCAGAGGAGTGGTAATGCGAAGAGGTGAGGTTTGGTGGGCAGATTTACCATTACCTATTGGCCGTCGCCCGGTGGTACTTCTTTCCCGTGACGAGGCTTATGCTGTAAGAAATGCAGTGACCGTGGCTGAAGTCACTTCAACAATTAGGGGTATACCCGTGGAGGTCGAACTTGGTCGTGAGGATGGGCTTCCCAAAAAGTGTGTCGTAAATTTAGATACCATCGTTACCATACGAAAGGATTTATTAATCGAAAGAATAGCCATTCTTCGGGATGAAAAGATAGAACAGCTCAATTCGGCCATAAAATTTGCCCTTTCCCTTGCTTAGTTCGTGGTTAATGGCTCATCGTTAATCGTTTTTACATCCGGACTGGAATTGAAAAGTCCATTTCATCTTCTGCCCCCTTAACCTACACGTGGTGTTTGAGCTAAAAACGGAGGCTCTAAGGAAGAGACGAATTCCTTAATATTGGGTTGGCAAAGCCCCCGATAGAATAGTCGATATTCCCCTTGGGC
>Ga0315291_10001664_pt1 | contig 29607 bp, 28 predicted proteins | sample YL17G12_20_MG_FD_203070 | JGI IMG/M metagenome (GOLD analysis project Ga0315291, IMG submission 203070) | Sediment microbial communities from Yellowstone Lake, YNP, Wyoming, USA - YL17G12_20 | ecosystem: Environmental > Aquatic > Freshwater > Lake > Sediment | place: USA: Wyoming | collected...
TCTCACCCTTCAGCAGATCTCCGACATCTACACGGGCAATCTCGCGAGGTGGAGCGGCGTGGGGGGCGAGGACAGGCCCATCGTGCTGCTGTCCCGAGAGTCCAACTCCGGGACGTACGTCTACTTCCTCGAGCAGGTGCTGCGCCTCGGCGACAAGAAGAGCGCGGCGCTCTTCTCCTCCGAGACCCTCCTGATGCCCTCCTCGGAAGGCATCAGCGTCGAGGTGAGGCAGAACCCGAACGCTCTTGGCTACGATGGGCTGGGGTACGTGACCTCCGACCAGAAGCTCCTCGCCGTGGCCCGCAGTGCCGCCAGCCCGGCGGTGCTCCCCTCTGCGGCCACGGTGAGCGATGAAACCTACCCGGTGTCCCGGCCCCTGTTCATGTACACGGCGGGCGAGCCGACGGGAGCCGTCAGGGCGTACCTCGACTGGATCGTGGGCGAGGGCCAGGCGCTCGTGAAGGGCCTGGGCTTCGTGCCGCTGGTGAAGGACAGATGAGAACGAGAGCAGTCGCCAGAGAGAGGCGGTTCCGCGCGTCGGAGTTCACGATCGAGGCCCTCGTGCGCGTCCTGGGTTTTTCGACCATCGCCTTCGTGCTCCTCATCTTCCTGTTTCTCCTTCGCGAGGGCGTGCCTGCCTTCTTCGAAGTGCCCGTCGCGAACCTCTTCTCCACCCGCTGGTATCCCACGTTCGGCCTCTTCGGTACGCTCCCCCTCATCCTCGGCTCCGTCATCGTAACGGTCGCGGCCATCCTCATCGCCCTTCCCCTCGGCGTGGCCACGGCGGTCTTTGTGCGCGAGGTCGCCCCCGGATGGGCGCGGGAAATCCTCAAGCCGTTGATCGAGGTCCTTGCGGGGATCCCTTCCGTCGTCCTGGGATTCTTCGGGATGACGGTGGTCGCCCCGATCGTGCGGCAATCACTCCGCGCGCCCACGGGCCTCACCGCCTTCACCGGGGCGCTCCTGCTGGCCTACATGTCGCTGCCCACGATCATCAGCGTGGCGGAGGACGCGCTTGACTCGGTGCCCAGGAGCTATCGCGACGCGGGCCTCGCCATGGGGGCCACCCGCTGGCAGACGATCTGGCGCGTGACCGTCCCTGCCGCGGGCTCGGGGATCGTCACTGCCGTGATGCTGGGCATGGGACGCGCGATCGGCGAGACCATGGCGGTGATGATGGTCACGGGCAATGCGGCGCGCATGCCCCTGGACCTCGCGGCCCTCCTGCGGCCCGTCCGCACGATGACCGCCACGATCGCGGCGGAGATGGGCGAGGTGGCGCGCGGGAGCGTGCACTACCACGCCCTGTTCGGGATCGGCATCGTCCTTTTCCTCCTCACGTTCCTCATCAACCTCACCGTGGCGCGGGCCATCCTCCGCCGTCGACGGCGTGGAGGGCTTCGCTGATGAACCGCGCCCTCGCGCAGAAGCTGGGCTTCGCCCTGCTCACCGTGCTCGCCCTCGTCGTGGTCGTGCCGATCCTTCTCGTCGTCGCCTCGATCGTCGTGCGCGGCATCGGCGCGGTGAGCTGGGAGTTCCTCACCGCCATGCCGCGCGGCGGGATGCGGGCGGGCGGGATCCTCCCCGCGATCGTCGGCACGCTCCTGCTCACGCTCGGAACGGCCCTCGTCGCGGTCCCCATCGGCGTGGGAGGGGCGATCTACCTGTCGGAGTACGCCCGCGACACGGCGCTCACCCGCGCGATCCGGTTGGCGATCGTCAACCTCGCGGGGATCCCCTCCATCGTCTACGGCCTCTTCGGCCTGGGGATGTTCGTGCTGTTCCTCAGGTTCGGCACCTCCATCCTCGCCGGCTCGCTCACCCTCGCCATCATGACCCTCCCCGTCATCATCAGCTCATCCGAGGAGGCGCTGCGGGCGGTGCCGAACGAGTTCCGTCTCGTGAGCGCGAGCCTGGGCGGAACGCGATGGCAGGGGATCAGGTACATCGTCCTTCCTCAGGGGCTCCCCGGCATCATCACGGGGGTCATCCTCGGCCTCCTGCGGGCGGCCGGCGAGACTGCACCCATCCTCTTCACGGTGGCCGCCTTCTACCTCCCGCGCCTCCCGCGCTCGCCGCTGGACCAGACCATGGCCCTCCCGTACCACCTGTACGTGATCAGCACGCAGGTGCCCGGCATGCCCGCGGGCATCCAGTACGGCACCGCTCTCGTCCTGCTCGCGCTCGTGCTCTCGCTGAACGTCCTGGCGACCTTCATCCGCCGCCACTTCAGGAGGAAGCGCCAGTGGTAGCGGCCAAGATCCGGATCGACGGGGTGAGCTACTCCTACGCCGGGAAACAGGCCTTGTCAAACGTCTCACTCGATGTGCCCGACCGGGCGATCAGCGTCTTCTTCGGCCCCGCGGGAGGCGGCAAGACCACGCTGATGCGCCTGATCAACAGGCTGAACGATCTTGTTGACGGCACCTCGATGAGCGGGAAGATCCTCCTCGACGGCGAGGACATCTACGCGCCGGGCGCGGACGTCTCCCGCCTGCGCCGCAGGGTCGGCATGGTCTTCGCCCTCCCCCTCCCCCTGCCGGGCACGATCCGGGAGAACGTGCTGTACGGCCCCCGGCTCGCCGGCGAAAAGGATCGCGGCCGGCTGGAGGAGCTGCTGGAGCGCTCGCTGGTCCGGTCGGCGCTCTGGGACGAGGTGAACGACCGGCTGGACGGGCCCGCGAACAGGCTCTCGGGCGGTCAGCAGCAGCGCCTGTGCATCGCGCGCAGCCTCGCGCTGGAGCCGGAGGTCCTCCTCCTCGACGAGCCGACCTCGGGGCTGGACCCGATCTCGACGGCCAGGGTCGAGGAATCGCTCTTCCAGCTCAAACGGGACTACTGCATCGTCATCGTTCCCCACAGCGTCCAGCAGGCCGCTCGCCTCGCCGACTACTCGGCGTTCTTCCTCATGGGCGAGCTGCACGAGTTCGGGGAGGGACCGGCATTCTTCACGGCCCCGCGGCAGCGGAAGACCGAGGACTACATCACGGGGAGGTTCGGCTAGCCATGGGAGCGTTCTCGATCGAGAAGCTCAGCGTGTACTACGGCAGCCGCCTCGCCCTGCGCGACGTCACCATCGACATCGGTGAGCGCGCGATCACCGCCCTCATCGGTCCTTCGGGGTGCGGGAAGTCCACGTTCCTGCGCTGCCTGAACAGGATGAACGACACGATCCCCGGTGCGCGCGTCGAAGGCGGCGTGAGGCTGGACGACCGCGAGGTCAACGGGCAGGGCATGGACGTCGTGGACCTGCGCAGGCGGGTGGGCATGGTCTTCCAACGGCCAAACCCCTTCCCCCAGTCCGTGTTCGACAACGTCGCCTTCGGGCCGCGCGTGCTCGGGACGCACCACGGAGCTGCACTCGGGCAGGTCGTGGAGCAGAGCCTGCGGGCCGCGGACGTGTGGGACGAAGTGAAGGATTCGCTGACGAAAGACGCACTCTCCCTGTCGCTTGGCGAGCAGCAGCGGCTGTGCATCGCCCGTGTGCTCGCCGTGGCGCCCGAGGTGATCCTGATGGACGAGCCCTGCTCGGCCCTGGATCCCATCGCGACGCTGCGCGTCGAGGAGCTGATGCGCGTGCTAAAGAAGAGGTACACGATCGTCATCGTGACGCATAACATGCAGCAGGCGGCGCGCGTCTCGGATTATACGGGGTTCTTCTGGGTCGACGAGAGGCAGGCGGGCATCCTCGCCGAGTACGACCAGACGGACAGGATTTTCACGAGCCCGCGGGACAAACGGACCGAGAATTATATCACCGGACGATCCGGCTAAGGGGGGACACGACGATGCCGAGAGAGAAGTTCGAACACGATCTGAAGCGTCTGCAGGAGGAGGTCCTCGCACTCGGCATCATGGCGGAGAACGCCGTCCTGGAGTCCGTGGAGGCGCTGCGAACCCAGGACCTCGCGCGCGCCCGGGCGCTGATCGAGGCTGACAAGCCCATCAACGAGAAGCGCTTCGCCCTCGAGAACGAGGCCCTCACCCTGATCGCCACGCAGCAGCCGATGGCGAGCGATCTGCGGGCCCTCGCCGCGGTCCTGGAGCTGGCCACGGAGCTCGAGCGGATCGCGGACTATGCCAAGGGCATCGCAAACATCACGATCATGATCGGGACCGCCCCTCTCATCAAACCTCTCCAAGATATTCCCGTGATGGCGAAGAAGGCATGCGCCATGCTCCACGCCTCTCTGGAGGCGTACGTCCGCCAGGACGTCCAGCTCGCCTGCCGCCTCCCGGGCGAGGACGAGGAGGTGGACGCGCTGTACGAGAAGATCTACCGGGACCTCATCTCGTACATCATCGCCGACGAGAAGGTCCTCGATCAGGCCATGCGTCTGACCTGGGTGGCGCACAACCTGGAGCGCGTCGCCGACCGGGTGGGCAACATCTGCGAGCGGGTGATCTTCTCGATCACGGGCCGCATCGAAGAGCTCACCGGCAGCATGGGATAGGAGCAGGATATGAGCATCCACATCGGCGCAAAGCCGGGAGAGATCGGCGAGGTCGTCCTTCTTCCCGGCGATCCGCTGCGCGCGGAGTTCGTGGCGCAGACGTATCTGGAGAAGGCGGTGTGCCACAGCCGGGTGAGGGGCATGCTGGGCTATACCGGCCTGTACAACGGCGTGAAGGTGTCAGTCCAGGGAACGGGGATGGGGATCCCCTCCCTCTCGATCTACGTCCACGAGCTCATCGTCGACTACGGCGCCCGTCGGCTCATCCGCATCGGAACCTGCGGGACGCTGCGCGAGGACATGGCCCTTGGCGACGTGATCCTCGCCCAGGCTGCATGCACGGACTCCTCGGTCAACAAGCTCCGCTTCGGAGGCTGCGACTTCGCACCCGCTGCTTCCTTTGATCTTCTCGTGAAAGCGCACGACTATGCGCGTCAGAAGGGTATCCGTGCGCACGTCGGGAGCGTTCTGACCAGCGACACCTTCTACGGTGATGACCCCGACTTCTGGAAGCTCTGGGCGCGCTACGGCGTTGTCGCCGCGGAAATGGAGACCGCTGCTCTGTACACGATCGCTCTCGGCCATGGCGTGGAGGCGCTCTCGATCCTCACCGTGAGCGACAGCCTCGTGACCGGTGAGTCGGCCACCACGGAGCAGAGGCAGAAGGGCTACACGGCGATGATGGAGATCGCCCTCTGCGCGGGCACTGCCCGGTAGAGCTGCTGTGCATGCTACTCTGCGCTCGCCAGCCGGGCCGTGCGCGCCGAGAGCTCTCTGATCGACAACCTCTCCTTGCCCTTGAGGTAGGTCTCCAGCCCATCCCCGATGGGCTCGGCCCACGCGTCGGGCACGCCGTCCATGATGCCGAGCATATTGCCGACGAGTCCCGCGTTGCAGTCCACGTCCATCCCCGCATGGGCGAGAAGCGAGAAGGAGCGTGTCATGTCGCCCTGCCCGTACCAGAGGGCCAGGATGTCGGCAGCGAGGTTCGGATAGGCGTGGATCCAGTTGTACTGCTCGAAGCGCCTGTCCAGCGCGCGCCAGGCGGAGGCGGGATCGGGGCTCGAGCGCACGACGGCGAGGCATTCCTCGACGACGCTCGCGTACTCGCTCCCGCGGGGAATGTACTGCACCGCCTCCGCCAGAAGCGCGCGCGGCTTCCGGCGGACAAACGCAAGGCTTGTCAGAACAGCAGCGTACATCTCGCCGTAGACTCCGTTGGCTGCGTGGGAGACGACCCCGTCGATATGAGCGAGCCGGGCCGCCTCCATCGGCCAGGCGGGTGCGAGCATCCCGCAGATCATGCCGCGCATCTGCGCGCCGATCCAGTCGCTGTAGGGATTGCGCCGCGAACCTGATAGCGGGGGAAGGATCCCGTCCTTCAGGTTGTGAAGCGCGACCCCCTCGGCCGACCAGCCGAACGGGATCTGTCGGACCCACTCCAGGCCCAACTCGCGCGAGGTGATCCCCCGGCCCATCCTCTCGAACACGTCGAGGAACACGAGCTCGTACACCACGTCGTCGTTGACCGTCTCGGGTTCCGTGACGTAGGTGTCGATCGTGCCGTAGACCTGCCGGATACGCTCGCCGTGGTACCCCTCGATGGCCGTGCCGAAGGAGCCGCCCGCGAGCTGACCGAGCCACCCCGCGAGGATCCTCTCCTCGAGGCGATCCACGGCTTCGGCACGGCCTCCGCGCTCGCTCTGCTTCGCGGCAAAGGCTGCCGCGACCTCCTCCCACGCCGCCGGATGCGCGAAGCCCCAGTAGGGCGATGAGGAGTCTCGTGGCGCATCGTGGATGGCTGCAAGGAGCTGGGCGGTCAGCGCGCGCAGCCCGTCCCGGTCATTCTTTCCGGCAAGCTCCATGCCCAGCGGGAGGAGCTTCTCGGCCTCGGCCATGTCGAATCCCCTGTTGGCCATTGACTGGACCATCTCCACGTAAGGGATCTCGGGGGCCCCTGAGCCGGGCGCGCGCGCGTTCCAGAACAGGGCGACCAGTTCATCGCCCTCGGGGAAGACGGTGGAACTGGTGTACCACTCGCTCGCGTGCGTGCGCCTGTCCAGCGGGATCGCCTCCAGCCTGAGCTGCCTGTCGATCTCCCAGGCCGCGCGTGCCTTTACGCTCATGCCCTCCCCTTCTTACGGATGGAATACACGTACAGGGCCGCGAGGGTCGCGATGTAGGGGACCATCGAGGTGAACTGGGAGGCGATGCCCGAGCCCTGCAGGAGGAGCCCCAGCCCGTCGAACAACCCGAAGATGAGGGAGATGAGGGCGATGCCCCAGGGATTGCCGCTCACGAGGATGATGGCTGCCAGCGATATCCATCCCCGGCCCGCGGACATGTTCTCGGCGAAGAGCGTCACGTACCCGAGTGAGAGGAATGCCCCTGCCAGGCCGCAGAACACCCCGCACAGAAGCAGGGCATGAATCCGGATGCGCGTCGTGGAGACCCCGCTCGAATCGAGGCAGGCGGCATTGTACCCCGCTGCCCGCAGACGCAGGCCGAATCGGGTGGAGAACACCAGATACGAGGTGGCGAGCGTGGCCAGGACCGCGGCATACACGAGGAGGTTGTGTCCCGAGAGGATCTGTCCGACAAGCGGAATCCGGTCCACCAGGGGGATCGCGACCTTCGGGATTGCCACGATGCCGGGGCCGGCGAACACCCCTTTGACGTGGAAGGTCTGGCGCAGCAGGTAGGTGGTCGCCCCGACGGCGAAGAGGTTGAGCGCGATTCCCGTGACGAACTCGTCGGTTCGCAGCACCACCGAGAACAGGATGAAGATGAGCGCCATGACCAGGGACGCCAGGATCGCGCAGAGAATGCCGGCAGGCCATGAGTGCAGGAAGAAGGAGCCCATCACCCCGCCGAAGGCCCCTGCCAGCATCATGCCCTCCATGGCGATATTGAACATGCCGGCATGGTACGTGAAGGCGCCCCCCAGCGCGGCCAGGAGAATGGGGGTGGCACCCGAGATCATCCCGTTGAGGATCCCGATCAGCACTGTCACGCCGCGCGCTCCCGGGCCTGACGCCGGGCCTCGGCCCGGTCCAGCGCCGTCCTCACAAACTCGCGGCCCGCCACGATCACCAGCACGAGAACCGCCTGCAGCACCTGGGCGATCTCGCTGGGCACGTCGGTGATCAGCTCCATGCCAAGGGATCCGGTCTGGATTGCGCTGAAGAAAAGCCCGTACAGCAGGGTTGCGATCAGGCCGCTTCCTGCGACGATCGCGATCATGACCCCGTCCCACGCGTAGTTGGCGCCGAGGCCCTTGAGGAAGCGATGAGGTCCGCCCATCACCACGAGCCCGCCGGCCAGGCCCGCCAGTGCGCCGGTGAAGAGCATCACGGAAACGAAGTTGCGATCGATGTTGCATCCGCCCAGCCGGGCGAAAAGCGAGTTCTGGCCCGAGATCCTCCACTCGTAGCCCGCCCGCCACCTTCGGAACACGAACCAGGACATCGCGACCGCAGCCGCCATGAAGAGCACGGAACCGCTGAAGCCGCCCATCTCCCCCAGCCAGCCCGCCCTGTCGATCTGCCGGGTCATCGGCGAGAAGGCCTTGGGGTCCAGCAGCGGGAAAGCGATGATCCACGCGGTGAAGAAGTCCGCGATCATGTTCAGCATAAGCGTGACGATGAACTCGCTCATGGCGAACGCGATGCGAAGCAGCGCGGCAAGGCCCGACCAGAGCGCGCCTCCCGCCATGGCCAGAAGCGCGAGGAGCGGGATCTCCAGCCCGGCGGGAAGGTGGAGGAACAGGCCCCCGAGGGTCGCGGCAAGCGCCCCCATCGCGAGCTGCCCCGGCTGCCCGAGGTTGACCGGTCCGCTGGCGAACGCGATGGAAGCTGAAAGTCCGGTCAGGATGAGCGGGACGGAGTTCTTCAGCGTGGTGGCGAGCGGGGACAGTCCGAAAAGGGAGAACTGGAAAAGGGCGGCGTACGTGGCCAGGGGGCGGTACCCCTCGGCCAGCATGATGAGCGCGCCGATCAGGAGAGCCACGAGGATGCCGGCGATGCCCGTGAGGATCTTCCTGGTCATGACGCCCTTGCCCGGCCTTCCAGCATGAGGGAGCCGACCTGTTCCATCGTCGCCTGTTCGACGGGCAGGTCGGCGACCAGCTCGCCGCGGTGCATCACGACGATGCGGTCAGCGATCAGGAAGAGCTCCTCCAGGTCGGCGGAGACCAGGAGCACGGCCCGATTCTCGTCGCGGATGCCCAGCACCTGCTGGTGGACGTATTCGATCGAGCCCACGTCCAGGCCGCGGGTCGGCTGGTCGAGGAGGACGAAGGGACAGTCCAGGAGCAGCTCGCGTCCCAGGATGACCTTCTGCTGGTTGCCGCCCGAGAGCGAGCGGAACGGATCGCGCTCGGAGGACATGCTGACGGAGAACTCCTCTCGCACCCGCTGGGCGAAACGGCGCGCGAACGGCAGGTCGAGCAGGAGACCCGCGAGGCGCGTGAAGCGGGAGTCCAGGCGGTGGTGAGTCATAATGGCGTTCTCTACGATCGATGCCCCGAGGCTCGCTCCCATGCGACCCCGGTCCTGAGGCACAAAGGAGATGAGCCGCCTGCGCTCGAGGATCGGCTCGTCCGTCAGGTCCCGCCCCTGGACCCGGATGCTGCCGGACTCGGGCTTCCCAAGCCCGATGATCGCCTCGACCAGCTCCAGCTGGCCGTTGCCTTCCACCCCCGCGACGCCGACGATCTCCCCGGCGCGCACGCGCAGGGTCACGCCCGTGAGCCTCTCGCGACCGCCTGCCCCTCGGACCGAGAGATTGTCGATCTCGCAGACCACGACCCCCGGCGTCCGGGGAGTCCGCCGCGAGGAGAAGACCACCTCGCGTCCCACCATCATCCGGGCCAGCTCTTCCTTGCCGGTCGCCGCGGCCTGCACGGTGTCGATCTTCCTGCCGCGCCGCATCACGGTGATGCGGTCGCTGAGCGCAAGCACCTCGTCGAGCCTGTGTGAGATGAAGATGACCGTGCGTCCGTTGTCGCGCAGCCGCGCGAGCTCCGCGAAGAGCTGCGGCACCTCCTGGGGAGCGAGCACGGCCGTGGGCTCATCGAGGATGAGAACAGACACGTTTCGGTACAGGAGCTTGAGGATCTCCACCTTCTGCCTCGCGGCGACGGAGATGTCCCCCACGACGGCGTCAGGATCGAGGTTGAGCTGGAACTCGCGGATCTTTTCGCCCACCAGGCGACGCGCTTCGGCCTCGTCCATTCGCCCGAGTGCGCGCATGGGCTCGCGCCCGAGAACGACGTTCTGCCAGACCGTGTACTCCCGGACGAGCAGGATCTCCTGGTGAACCATGCCGATCCCGCGCGCGATGGCCTCCTCGGGGCCGCGGAAGTTGACCGGCTCGCCTTCGAGGAATATCCGCCCGGCATCGCGGGGGACGAGCCCGTAGAGCACCTTCATCAGCGTGCTCTTGCCGGCCCCGTTCTCCCCGACCACGGCGTGGATCTCCCCCCGGCGGAAAGACACGGATACGTCGTCGACAGCCACGACGGGGGGATAGACCTTGACGATGCTCTCGAGCCGGACGAGATCTTCCACTCTCGAATGGCGCTATTTCCAGACGTCCTGGCCGCTGTAGCGCTCGACCTTCAGAGTGCCGTCGACGATTTGCTGCCGCATCTGCATGACCTTGTCGATCGTCGCCTTGGGCAGGACCTGCACCTTGGCCTTCAGGGCGATGTCGACGCCCCCCTGCGCGATGCCGGATTCGATCGTCGCGCCGGGCTTGTAGGTCCCGTCCTTGATCGCCTTGAAGACCTTCTGGATCGTATCGCCTACGTTCTTCACGTCACTTGCGATCACGAAGCCGGGCTCCATGTCGTTCTGGTTTGTGTCGACGCCGATGGCGTAGAGCCCGCGCTCCTTCGCCGCCTGCAGGACCCCGATGCCCGCGGCAGCGGCTACTTGGAAGACCACGTCGGCCTTCTGATCGTAGAGCTGCAGCGCTGCCTGCTTGCCCTTGGCCGTGTCGTCCCACGCGCCGCCCAAGCTCTTGGCCAGAACCTTGATCTGCGGGTCCACAGACTTCGCGCCGTTGATGTAGGCGAAGACGAAGGCGCTCACGACGGGATCCGTGTCGCCGCCGACCACCCCGACGACCTTCGCCGTGTTGACGCCCTTGATCGAGGCGTCCACCGTGGCGAGGCCGGCCGCGACGCCGGCGAGGTACGCGCTGTCCTCCTCGATATAATCCACGGAGGTGATGGTTTTCTTCGGGTTTTCGACCACCGTGTCGATGTTGACGAAGGTTTTCGTGGGATTCTTGTCAGCGATCTCCTTGAGCTGGTCCTCGAAGCCGTAGGAGATCACAAAGATCACGTCGGCATAGTCGACTGCCGCTTGCAGGGCGGGCTGGTACTTGGCCGCGTCGAAGTTGCACTCGATCGTGCGGGTCTCGACCTTGTATTGCGCGGCGATGGCATCAATGCCTGCTTTGCCCGAGTCGTAGAACGCGTTGTCGCCCAGGGCCCCGTTGATGAGGTAGACGACCTTTTGTGCCTTGGGCCCCTTCGAAGAGGGGGCGCAGCCGGCCAGCAGCGCGAGGGCGGCCGCGGATATGGCGAGGAGAGAAAGAATCCTTTTCATGGTAGCTCCTTCCGTCCGCAATAGAAGATGGTTGCGGACGATGATGACGGTACCATTCCCGCCGGGGTTCGCCAATAGGCGGCTGTCGAGCGAGAGTTAGGGGCGAATCTCCTGCACGAACTGGCGCACCCGTTTGCGGATCGTATCCCGCACCTGCCGCACCTTCTCCATGATCTGCTCGTCCGTGCCCGTGAGGCTCGCGGGATCAGGGAACGGCCAGAACAGCTTCTCGTGGGTGCCGGGGAAGATCGGACAGCGCTCCGCGGCCTCCTTCGAGCAGACGGTGATGACGTACTGGAACCGCCTCCCTGCCCGATACAGGTCGAAGACGCTCTGGGTCTTCTTGCCCGCAATGTCGATCCCATCCTCCTGGAGCGCGCGAACGACATGCGGGTTGAGCGACCCCGGTTCAAGTCCTGCGCTCTCCACGACGAACAAGTCGCCGCCAAGCTTCTTCAAGTAGGCTTCCGCCATCTGGCTGCGGGCGGAATTGTGGACGCAGATCACGAGCACTCTGATCATTGCTGCTCCTCGCGGTGATGCTTGATCACCCGTCCCTCCGTCATGTAGATGACGTCCTCTCCGATGTTCGTCGACAAGTCCGCGATGCGCTCAAGGTTTCCGGCGATCTTCAGAACCGCCAGGCTCTGGGAGACGCTCGCGGCAGACTTCGATGATGAACGTCGAGATCGAGACGGCGGGTGAGTTCACGCGCGGGCGCACAGTGGCGGACGTGTTCGGCATCAGCAGGCGCGCCCCCAATACGGAGGTGGCCCTCGAGGCAAACCTGCCGCTCTTCAGGGAGATGCTCTTCGCGGCCATCCGCAAACTGGACGCCGCCTCCTCATGATCATCCGTAACACGACCGTCCTCGACTTCGCGACCCTGTCCCGGAGGACCGGGGTGGACGTGCTCGTGCTAGAAAACAGGGTCCAGCGCATCGCCCCGGGCCTCGCCGGCACATCCGCTGCTTCCGGCGAATCGATCGACGGCACGGGCCTGTACCTCATCCCCGGCCTGGTGAACACGCACTGCCACGCTGCCATGACCCTGCTGCGAGGGGCTGCCGAAGACTGCCTCGTCGAGGACTGGTTCAACAGGCACATCTGGATGTACGAGCGCAGCCTTGCGCCCGAGGATGTCTACTGGGGCACGCTTCTCGCCGCGGCGGAAATGCTCCTCGCGGGGGTGACCTGCGTGGCCGATCACTACTTCCACATGGACCAGGCCTTCCGGGCATGCGAGGAAAGCGGCATCCGGGCGGACCTCGCCTGGGCGGTCTTCGGCGTCGGTGACGGGTGGGAGAGACAGGTCGCAGAGGCGATGGATTTTACAACCGGCCACCGGGACGCGAACCCGCGGATCGCTGTTTCTCTTGGGCCGCATTCCCCCTACATCTGCCCGGCGAGCTTCCTGTCGTCCGTGGCCGACAAGGCGGAAGCACTCGGCCTGAAGATGCACATCCACGTCTCGGAGGAGAAGGGACAGGTGGAGCGCAGCCTTTCTGAAAAGGGCAGGACTCCGGTCCAAGTGCTCGCCGACACGGGCGTGCTGAGGCCCGGCACGATCCTCGCCCATGCCTATCATTCCACGGATGAGGACCTCGCCCTGATCCGCGACAAGGGCGCCGGCATCGCCCACTGCGCGAAGACCTATATGAAGTTCGGCGACGTGCGCGATTTCCTGCCGCGCGCGCTCGCCGCGGGGGTCCGCGTGGGCCTCGGCACCGACGGCCCGGCGTCCAACAGCACGCTCAGCATTTTCGAAACTGCACGGTGTGCCGCCCTGCTGGCAAAGTCCGCGGTGCGCGACGCGCGCGCCGCCCGGATCGGCGAGATCCTCCCCCTGTGCCATGCCGGTGGAGAGGTCCTCGGCCTGGCCGGCTACGGCAGGCTGGAGGAAGGGAGCCTGGCGGACCTCGTGCTCCTCGATCCCCGCACCCCCTCCATGGTCCCGGAGCACGACGTGTTCGCGAACATCCTGTATTCCCTGGGAGAGAGAAACGTTCACACCGTCATCGTGGACGGGAAGGTGCTCGTGCGGGAAGGGCGGCTGCTCCATCTCGACATGGAGGAGCTTCGCCGCAGGGCCGCCGGGATCACCGCCCGGCTCGTGGCAGCGACGGCCGATCGGCCGATGCAGCGGTACTGAGGGGCCTGGCAGCCTCGAGAGGTCCATTCCTCGCCCGTGCAAGCAGTCCGCCTTGCGCATGCAGGCCGACATCCGCGCATGGCAGATCGCGTAGAGCCGAGGCCCTGTCCAACACAGGTCGTTTAGAAAAGGCTCCTCCGCAGAATCCGTGGGTGCTTTTCTACTAAAAATCGGCAGAAACGCCGATTTTTAAGGCATTTTCGCAGGGTGTTACTGTGTTAGGTTTCCGTGATTCACAAAGCACCATCCCATTGGCGTTTGGATACCTGGGCTTCGGGGCAGTTGCTGGCACCTGCGAAGCCGCCGAAGAGGCTGGTATTCGGCCCTCCGAGCCCTTCTGGGGTAGGGCGTCATGTTTTCGGCGAGGGAAGGGCCTCGCCTCTCCCCCGAATTCCACCCACAGATTCCGCCGAAGAGCCTTAGAAAAAGCCCCGGAGAAGATCCTCTTTGCGCTTCATGTAGTAGCGAAAATCCGCCAGGGAAACGTCGGGAGGCACCGTGTGGTCGACAGTGGGAACGAATCCCCCCTGCTCGATCAGCGGGACGAGGCTGCGCAGGTGCTCATCAATGGCGCGGGGACCTTTCGCCAATTCCCGCTTGTCCACGGCACCCCACAACCTGAGGTCTCGTCCATACTTTTTTCTAAGGATGATCGGGTCGGTGTCCTGCGCGGCGCGCTCAAGCGGCCAGAGACCGTCGACCCCCGCCTCCAGGAGCAGGGGGATCAGAGGCTCGGTGTTGCCATCGCTGTCGACGATGACGTACCTGGTTCCGCGAGCTTTCAAGAATGTGACCAGCCGTTTCATGTGCGGCAGGATGAAGCGGCGATAGATGTCCGGTCCGATGAGCGGCCCGGTCTTCATCGCCATGTCTTCGTTGAGAAAAATGTATTCAACGTCCGTTTCCCCGAGAATGGGGCGGGACACCTCGATTGTGAAGTCCGCAATGAACTCCATCATCTCGTTCATGAGACCCGGCTGGTCATACCACGCAAAGCTCACGTTCTCCGTTCCCATCCACTCACGCGCCCGCCAGTAGAAGCCAAGGGTCGAGCAGTTCCTGCCGAGGACCAGCACATGGCTTCTCTGCCTCCAGCCGGGGAGCAACAGCTCCCGCCAGCACGGGGGGTAGCGTGAGCCGACCGCCATGTACCGCTTTTTCAGCTCTCGGAAATCCTCCGGGTTCTCGACAGGGAAACGCAGATACTGATCCATGCTTGCCCGGGTGCCATGGGCCGTGCCGTCCTTCAAAGCCCTTGTGACGACCCCGCCAGCGTTCCTGGAAACGATGTATCGATCCGTCTCTTCCAGAACCTCGGGCTCAAAACAGGGTATCATGCCAAAGTTGACGGGGATGTACTCCCGGGGATCAAAACCAAACTCATCCTCTCCTGTGAACCAGTCCCAGGTGAGCCCATGGCGGTCCAGTCCCTCTGCCTGCCATCGATCGATCGTCTGCCCCCAGACGCCCGCTTCCCAATTCAGGACACGATCGACAGGCTGGTACTCCATGACGCGCATGAAACGTTCTTTATTCGTGAGCTTCTCCATGGCCTTTCCCTACCGCAGGCGATACGAGGAAGCAGTCTGCACCATGGCAATGACGTTTTCCACCTTCGCCGTGGGGAGCAGCTCCGTTGTGGATCCCATGAGGTATCCAATGCCCCCCGTCGCGTCGATGGCTTTCCGACACACCTCCTCGACCTGATCGGGAGTCCCAAAGGAGAGGAGCTGGCTCACGTCGATCCCGCCTGCGATGGCCAGCCGGGGGAACCGTGTGCGAACCTCCGCGATGTCCATTCCCGCAAGCGTTTCCAGAGGATTGATCCCATCGATCCCGGTTGCCACAAGGTCGTCCATCACCGGGTTGAGGTTTCCATCAGAATGATAGATGCATTTCACGCCACGCTCGTGATAGACGTCCACCAGCCGTTTCACCAGTGGGAAGAACTCCCGTCGGAGCCAGTCGGGGGCGTGGAGCGGTCCGGATTTGCAGGCGATGTCGGTGTAGACCAGCATGATGGGTGCGAGGTCGGGGTCGGCGATTGCCTTCGCTCTGCGGATCTCCTTCTCATTCAGGACGGTGATCCATTCGCGCACGATCTCAGGCTCATCGTGACAGAGATACGTGAACAATTCGAGCCCGCCCTTATCCCGGGGCTCCTCGAGGCCGCAGTCGCTCTCCACGACGATGACCGTCCCGTCACCGAGGGCATCCAGGTGATGCCGCATGGTGCTGCGGTATTCCTCGACGAAGACCGTGTCGGGCTTCCATTTCCGCGCCCGTTCGATGTCGCGCAGTGCCCACGCGCGGTACCCAGCCATGTCGGAGAAAGGCCGGGATTCAAGCCATGTAGTCTGGAAATCGTGGTAGCGGATAAACCCGTCCTCGTCGGTGGAACGGTGCGGGTGAAACTCAGGAACGCAGAGCATGCGCGTGGCGTCACAGACGGCGCGGATCGCGGCGTACTCGAGATCCCAGGCGTTCGCCTCTGTGATCGCGGCCCGGCCGTAGTGCTCCCGCAGCAGGTTGCTGTCAACAATGTCATAGATGGGGACGCGATCCACCTCCCGAAACTCCAGGGCCCTGAGCACGCGCTCCCGCTTCGTCATTCCTCTCCCCCGCACAGGGCTGGCGGTACGCCGCAGGCCTCTCCGAGCTTGCACATGTACATGAGGTAGGCGGCATACGGCACGTCCGGCGGCATGGAATGGTCAAGCCCCGGCACGTACCCACCCTCCTCGATGAGGGGACGCACCCGCGCGAGCTCCGCGTCCACTGCGGCCGGTCCGCGCAGAAGGGCACGCTTGTCCAGGCCGAACCAGAGGCGCAATTCCCGGCCATAGCGTCGGCGCACGGCCACCACGTCCATTCCCGCCTGCACTTCGAAAGGGTAGAGCGTATCAATGCCGGCATCGACCCATATGGGAATGAGCGACGACACATCGCCGTCGCTGTCGAGGCATACGTGAGGCACGCCGCGCGAGCGTACGAAATCGACAACCCTGCGGTAACGCGGGAAGGCGAACCTCCGGAAGAGCTCGGGACCAACCAGCGGCCCCGTCTTGTAGGCCATGTCTTCCCAGAAACCGTAGACGTCGACGCTCGTGCGCTCGAGGATCTTCCCCATCATTGCGATGATGAAATCCGCGGTGGCGTCCATCATCTCTTCCACGAATGGGGGATCGTCATAGAACAGCGTGCAGAGGCGCTCGACGCCCACCATGGCGCGCAGCCCTCCGAAGAAGCCCCCCCACCGGTCGGAGATGACCATCAGCGGCGTATCGCGGTGCCGGCGCGCTTCAAGCTGCGCCACGTCGTCAGCCCCAATACGAGCCGCAAGATCCGGATTCATCCGTTCCTTATGGAAACGGCGGAAGTCCTCTCGAGTCTCCACGGGAAACTTCACGAACTGAGGCATCGAGGACATCGGGTTGTCCTTTCGCTCGCGCATGAGAATTCCCTCGTGGTTGACGTAGAGGACGACTGAGTCGTCCTCCTCGATCACGCGCCGCTCGAAGGCTGGATTCGGAAAGAACCATCTGTCCTGTATGTCCCAGTTGTCGACCCCGAAGGGCGAGGGGGCCGCGGGGTCCCACCCCTCTGTCTTCCATCGCTCGTAGGTTTCGGGCCAGCCGTTCGTCCATACGCCGTACACGCACCTGTCCACCGGCCGGTGGTCCATGAGCGCGAGGAAGCGCTCACGGTCGGTCATTGCGGGGATCACGCCTTGACCGCCCCAACCGTCATTCCGGCCACTATGTATTTCTGCGCGAACAGGTAGAGTATTATCATTGGCAGAGCAGTGATGGTAAGGTCCGCGAACACGAGGTTCCAGTCCCTGAAGTATTGCCCGAAGAAGCTGTAGATGGTCAGGGGCATCGTCCACTTGGAGGGGCTGCTGAGCAGGTACATGGGCAGCATGTAGTCGTTCCACACCGACATCGTGGTGATGGCAAGGTTCGTGACCATCACTGGCTTGAGGAGGGGGGCGATGATCGATATGAAGACCCTCGTCGGGCGCGCCCCGTCGATATAGGCAGCCTCGTCGATCTCCCTTGGGACGCTCTTGATGAAGCCGGAGAACAGGAAGACGCAGAAAGACATGCGGACGGCGCTGAAGACGAGGATCAGTCCCCAGTAGTCCCCCAGGATGCCCATGTACTTGAGCAGGAAAACGGTGGGCACTATGGCGATGGGCGCGAACAGGCCGATCAGGAACAGGTTGTAGATCGAGGTGGTGAACCTCGTGTGGCGCCTGGCGAGGATGTAGGAGCAGGGCGCGCTGGCGACGATGCTGATCCCCACCGAGCCGAAGGCCACGATGAAGCTGTTGATCAGGGCCCTGCCGAGTTTGCCGTGGACGAAGACGTAGGCGTAGTTGCTGAACAGCCATTTCGTCGGGGGCTTCAGGTTGAAGAGCGAAGCCTCCTGCGCGTTCTTGAAGGAGCCGAATACCATCACGAGCAAAGGGATGATGACTATCAGGGTCAGGATGAGCATCATCGCCTCGAAGCAGAGGAGCCTGATCTTCCGCCATGTTCTCTCTGCGCTCACAGCTCGACCTCCTTTCTACGGAAATATGCCGCGATGAAGATCGAGATGAACGCGACGATGATGAACAGCATCAGGTTCATGGCCGAGGCGACCCCGTAGTAGCCCTTCGTGTAATACGTGAAGACCAGGGTGCTCATCACTATCGACGCGAACCCGGGACCGTTGTTGGTCAAGATATAGACGCTGTCGAAGGACGTTATCCCGCCGATGAAGCTTAAGATGAAGTTGATGCCCAGGACGGGAGTCAGCATGGGCAGCGTGATGTTCCGGAATTGCTGCCCTACGCCCGCGCCGTCGATCCGGGAAGCCTCGTAATAGTCGGAGGGTATGGACTGCAGGCCGGCGAGGAATATGGCCATGCACAGGCCGCTCCACTTCCAGATGTCGAGCGCCATCACGCAATACAGCGCGGTGAACTTGTTCCCGAGCCAGTCCAGCTCTACGCTCGCGAAGCCTATGGAATGAATGAAATGGTTGAGGAGCCCGTCCATCTTGAGGATAGAGGAGAAGACGAGGCCGAGGACGACGTAGCTGATGACGGCGGGCATGTAGAAGATGGTCCTGATCAGCGACTTCGTCAGCAATTGCCTGTTCAGGGCCAGGGCCAGGAGCAGGCCAAGGCCGAGCTTGAAGACGGTGGTCACCACCGCGTATTTGCCGGTATTCGCTATCGCCTTCTGGAACTGGTCGTTCTTGAAGATTACGAGGAAGTTGCTCAATCCGTTGAAGTTGATGGCCTTTCGGTACACGTTCCAGTCCGTACAGGACAGCAGGAAACTGCTCATGATCGGGAGGATGAAGAAGAGCGCGTACAGGAGGAGAGCTGGCATGATCAGGTAATAGGGGAAGAGGTGTCGTTCGATATTCAGCCGTGGCTTCGAGTTTCCGCCTTGCATGGTTGTGCGTATCCTCTTTCCCGCGGATCTGCGGCGAGAAAAAGCGTGCCGCGGGATTCCCGCGGCACGCTTTGTTAAAGTAGCGGTTCGTTTACCAGCCCGCAACGCCCTTCATCTTCATGAACTCCGCGAACTTGGCGTCCCAGGCCTGCGCGACCTCGAGGGGAGTCTTGTCGCCGGTGATCAGCTCGATGTAGTAGGACCACAGCTCCTGATAGACGTCGTCATTGATCATCGTCATATCATCGTTCTGCTGATACACGAAATTACCGGTCTTGATATACTTCTTGATCAGCTCCTGTACTACCGGCGGCTGCTTGTCGACCTTGCAATCGGTAAAGGCAGGAGCGAACCCGGTATCGGCGGCCCATAGTTCGTAATTCTCGGGCTTCGCGATTTCGGCCAGCACCTTTTTTGCCAGGTCGACCTGCTTGCCGCTTGCCACGACGTGGATTCCATCTACCCAGTTCGCCGTGGTTACCATCGGCTTCTTGTCGATAAAGGGGATAGCGAAAGCCCCGACCTCGAAATCAGGATATTTAGCGGCGAAGTCGCCGATGGTCCAATCACCGTTCAGGATCATGGCCGCTTTCCCCATTCCGAACGCGGCTTTGGCGTCATCGAACGAGGTCGTCAGGCTGTCCTTATTCGTGTACCCCTTGTCGAAGAGTTCCTTGAATTTCGCCATGACAACTTGGAATTCCGGGAAATCGACCCACTTCAATTTATTCGCTACTATTTTTTTGAATATTTCGGGATCCCTCGTCTTGCCCAAGGCTCCATTCCCGCAGAGCATGAATATCTGCGTCGACCACTTGTCCTTGTTGGAGAATATGATTGGTGTGTATTTCCCGCTCTTCTTCACCTTCTCCATGTTCGCCAGGAAATCAGTATAGGTATTCGGAGATGGGTTCAAATTCAGTTCCTTGAATATCTTTTTATTGTAGTAGATGAGTATGAAAACACCGGACGAAAAACGGGGTTGCGCGTAAATCTTTCCCTTCGGGTCCGTTACCGCCTTCGGATTCACCATTTTGGAAACCCAAGGCTCCTTGGCAAGGTCGACGAAAGTACCCGCCTCGAATTGATCGAAGCTCGGAGGTGCGTTTGCGATCACCAGGTCGGGCGCGTCGCCCGCCGCCAGCTTGGTCCTGAACACCTGCTCCCAGTTGCCGTCCGGGAGGACTTGGTATTCTATCTTGATGCCCAGTTTTTTTTCGATATTGGCCATGATCTGATTTTCCACCTTCTCGTGGAATTTCGTCTGATGAGACATGATGACGATTGTCTTGCCGGCGGCAAAAACGCTGCCGACGCACAAGACGAACGCCATCGCGAGAGCAAGACGTAGGATCCTTCTCATTTGCCCCTCCTCTCTGACTTGCCCTATCCATGCGGATAGGAACTCCTGGACCGAAAACCCACACAAATCATGCATTCCCATGTGCCTGGTCCTGATGCCATGATGATGCGCGGCACGCCACCCTGAAAGATCATACCCTGACTGCGAAAACATGAAATGAGTGAGAGTATGGAATCATTGAGCAAAGAGGACCGATCTGAGGCACGCGTCTCTCCCGCTCAAGCGCCAAGGCCGGCCAGCGCGTACGCTTCGCCCAGGACTTTCAGGTCCCGGTAGCCTTGCCCGAAAGAGCTTGCAGTCGGGCATCCTTCGCGGACCGCCCGGTAGAAGTCCTCGAACTCACCTTTGAACCCTTCCAGGTAGCCCAACCCCCGATCATCACAGGCAATGGCGTGTTCCAGCTTCCCTCGACGGAACACCGAGAGGTGAAAATCCACCAGGACTCCTTTCGCCTCCAGTTTCAACGTTCCCTCGGTCCCGAAAACCACCAGCTCATACAGCGAGTTGCCCGCGGTGCTGAACTGGAGGGTGTACACCCCTCTCAGCGCTTCGTCTGCCTCGAACTGAAGCTGCATGCACAGCAGGTCCTGCCGGCCAAGAGCGGGAAACGAGCTCCCCACGAATGCCGCAGTCGCCCTCATCTCTCCCAGTACCACGCGAAGCGCGGCGACGCGATGCACACCGCCGTCCGTCAGAAGCCCCCCGATGTGCCTGTGCTCGACGCGCCAGTCCTTCCGTGCGAAATCCATGTCATCCGAAATGTAATTGAAATCGTTGAACACCACCCCGCAAGGTCGGCCGATTGCTCCCTGAACGATCAGCTTCCTGGCCTCGTGGTAGGCGGACACAAAACGAAAGTTCTCCGCGCACATGGTCACCGCGGGGGAGCGCTGCTCAAGCTCGACAAGCCGAGCTGCCTCCTGCATGTCTGCCGCCAACGGCTTTTCTAGGAACACGTGTTTGCCCGCAGCCACGGCTGCCCTTGTCACCTCGCCGTTCAGGTGTGTGGGCAGGGCGATGGCCACCGCTTCGATCTCATCCCTTTTCAACAGCTCACGATAGTCCAGCGTATGGGGAATCCCCCCCACCATGTGCGCGTACTCCGCAGCCGCTGCTTCACTCCTGCTGCAACAGGCAACGACCCGAAAAAAGTCCGGCATGGTTGTCAGAACTGGCCAGTGAAGGCTCTTTGCTGCGATGCCGCAGCCGATCACACCCAATCGAATCGGTTCCATCCGGCCTCCCCTGCCTGGCGGCAGTCTACTTGCCCACGATTTCGCCGCCGGAAGCGTTGATGATGGTGCCCACGATGAAGTCCGCGTAATCAGATGACAGGAAGCAGGCGATGCGGCCGATCTCTTCCGGTGTCGCCATTCTCTGCAACGGTATGCCCTTGAGCCTTCTTGCAATTTCGTCCTCCGGGGACGGGAAGGACTGCATGAGCATGTCGGTCTTGATCGAACCGGGCGCAATGGCGTTGATCGTGATCTTGTGGCGTGCCGCATCCTGGGCCCAGGCAAGCGTCAGCTCGTCGGCGAACCGCTTGGAAAGGCAATAGTTGTTCCGGACGAATATCAGCGCGCCAAGGCTGGTGATGTTGATGATCCTGCCCCAGCCGCTCGCCTTCATATGGTCGATGGCGTGGCGCATGAAAAGGGAAAGCGCACGCACGTGCACGTTCATGATCCTGTCCCATGCGCTCCCGTCGTACTCGGGCTCGTCTGGCACGTCCCCAATGCCCGCGTTATTGACCAGGATGTCGAACTTTTCGAATGCCTTGATGGTTTGATCGATCACCCTGCGGATGTCGGACGGGACACTGACATCCCCCTGGACGAGCACGGTTTTCCGGCCCATGCTTTCCAGCTCCTTCGCCAGCTTTTCCGCCGAGGCTCGATCGCTCCTGAAATTGATGGCGACGTCCGCCCCGCAACCCGCAAGGGCAGTGCAGATCCCCCTGCCGATTCCGCGAGAACCTCCCGTGACCAGGGCCTTCCTGCCGGAAAGATCTATTCTCATATTGTTTTCACCTCCCCACGGATTGGCTGTCCCCGGCGGCGCTGACTTCTTTCACGTTGTCGCAGCAGCTTTCTCTCCGGAAATGGTATTCACCCGATCCTATCTCCACTTCACAGAACCCGGCCCCCCACTGCACCGCACGCAGGTCTCCGTTCTGCTGAACAGGCACGTTGCTTTCAAGCACTACATCCTGCCTGTCTGCCGGCACCCGCACCGTCGCATGCACGCCGCATGGGATGCGCACTTCAATTTCGAGGATCTCGCCCTCGGTCTTCCAGGCGACGTGGACAGTGCCATGAACGGATTCGTAACGGGTTTCCGCCCGGCGAATGTCCCCGCCGGGCACCGGGTGAACGCACACGTGGGCAAACCCGGGCCCTTTTTCGCTCGGAGAGATCCCCCCCAGGGTGCGATAGATCCACTCTCCCACCGAGCCAAAGGCAAAATGATTGAAGGAGTTCATGCCCGCGATGGGGCCGAACTCAGGATGGATGAAGGTCGGGTGCTGCGGATCGAACACATGCCCCTCCTCGTCGAGGCTGTCCCAGCGCTCCCAGATTGTTGTTGCTCCCTTCCTGATCATATAACCCCAGGAAGGCACTGTCGTATTGGCCAGAAGCCTGTAGGCCACCTCGGCATATCCATTCTGGGAGAGCGCCTGAAGAAGGTGGGCCGTTCCCACGAAGCCGGTGGAAAGATGCCCGCCGCGCAGCTCGATACCCCTGACCAGGTGACCCGCGGCTTCGGATCTTTTCTCTTCCGGAAGTATGTCCATGGAAAGGGCGAGTGCGTAACAGGTCTGAGTATCACCGTGGATTGTGCTGTCTTCTCGCACGAACGCACGATTGAAAGCAGCCTTGACCCGATTTGAAAGTTCCTTATAGAGGTGGGAATCCTCGGTTTTTCCGAGTATCCCGGCGATCCCGGCCATGATGTCCGCATCGCAGGCCCAGTACGCGGTGGCCAACACCTCGGGAGGCGTCAAGGAATTGTACGAGACCCAATCCCCCATGCTCTTGTTGAGCTTGTTCCTGCGCACATGATCAGGGTTGGAGCTGCCGATGTAGTCCATCCACCGGGTCATCGACTCGTAGGACTCCTCCAGCACGCGGGTATCCCCGTAGTACTGGAAAAGGATCCACGGCAGGATTACCCCCGCGTCCCCCCACCCCGGGGCGCCATCCGTTTTCACGGCCACGCGGGGCGCTACATCGGGGAATGCCCCTTCAGCTGATTGAGCGTCCCGCAGGTTGATCAGCCAGAGGCTGAGAAAGGCGGCCGCATCCATGTTGAAACACGCAGTGCGGGCGAACACCTGGGCATCCGCGGTCCACCCCAGGCGTTCGTCACGCTGGGGGCAGTCGGTGGGCACGCTGAAGTAGTTGTCCTTCTGGCTCCAGAGGATGTTAAGCCACAGCTTGTTGACCAGGTCATTCGAACAGGAAAAGAACCCAGTCTGCGGCAAAGCGGAATGGACGACGACCGCGGTGGTTTCCAGCAGATCCGGCTGCCCCGACACGCACACCGACACGTAGCGGAATCCATGATAGGTGAAGTGAGGCTCCCACGTCTCGACGCCACGGCCTGAACACACGTACGTGTCCGTGGCCCGTGCAGTCCGGAGGTTTTCGGTGTACAGCGATCCGTCTGTATTCAGGATCTCCCCATGGCGCAGCTGGACACTGGTTCCGCTCTGAGCCTGTATCCTCAGCTTGACCCAGCCGGAAATGTTCTGCCCGAAATCCAGGATCAGCTCTTCCCCGTTCCTCCGGGTTGCAGATATGGGCTTGATCTCCTCGATTTTTTCGACGGCTGGTGCGCAGCGCCCCGCCAGCCGCACGCCCTTGTGCATGCCCCTGGAAACAGCCGGCGCCCAGCGCGCATCGTCGAAATCCACGGTGCTCCACCCCGGCATCTCCAGGCGCGCGTCGTAGTACTCACCCTGGAGAAAATCGGAATAGAGTATGGGACCCGTCGAGCACTTCCAATGTTCGTCGGTGACAACGATCGTTTCGGAACCTGCTGGGCTCACGAGGGTGAGCTGGGCAAGCACTTCGGGAATATCGCCGTAGTGACGCTTTTCTCCGTGAAAGCCGACATGGCCCGCGTACCAGCCGTCACCGAGGATGATGCCAAGTGCGTTCTCGCCATCCCGAAGCAACCCTGAGACATCGTGGGAATCGTAAAAGATTCTCTTGCCGTAGTCGGACCAGTCCGGCGTGATTTCCGCGCTGCCAACCCGCGTTCCGTTGATCCAGCAGCGGTACAGGCCCCTCGCCGTGATGAAGAGGACCGCCCTTTCAACAGGTCGATCCAGGTGGAATACCTTGCGAAGGAATTGGGCCGGATTCAGATCGCCTCCCGCGCCGATTTCCGGGCAGTGGATCCAACTCGCTTTCCATTCCTCCAGACACAGCAGGCCCATGCGCCACTGCGCTGGTTCGCTGTACTCCGTGGGGTTGCCCTGGGAGTCCCACGTGCGCACCCTCCAGAAGTACGTCTGCTTCGAGAGGAGTTCGCCTCCTTGATACTCCACGTGCAGGGACTGCGCGGATGTGACCTTGCTGCTGTCCCATACATCAGCCGTGGTTTTCTCGAGGTCATCCGTCCGGTTCGCAACAAGGATCTGGTACGCGGTCTGCGCGTCGTTTCTCCTGTCCGAGTCTGCGACCCAACTCAGCCGTGGGTTCCGCGTGTCGACACTCTGCGGATTCTCCATGTATTCGCAGCGAAGCTTGCAGGGACGATTCATTGCAGGCCATTATACCTTCTCTCTTGCGTATTCGAATGAGCGCCGGTATGATGTTATTAAGGTACGCGGATGGGACGGCCTGGAAAGCATCCGGTGGTGGAAACAAAGGATTTCGGTTTCTTCATGGAAACCAAGCAGGAGAAGATCGTCCTCAACAGGTTTGATCACAAGCAGGACCCGTGCCCGTTGCACTATCACAATTTCGTGGAAATCACCTTTGTCGAAGCCGGCCGGGGCATTCATGTGGTGGGTGGCCACCGATACGAGATCGGAAGCGGTGACCTGTGCGTGATCAACACGTGGATCGCCCACCAGTTTCTGCCTGTCCCCGACAGCTCGATCCGCGTTATCAACTGTTTGATCGAACCGGATTACCTGTCGCATCTATTTGACGGCACTCACACCGACAGCAAACTGCATTCCCTGTTCTATTCGTACTACGTAATCAACAAGACCTACGATCTCGATGCCGACTTGAATCTGAAGGGAAAAAACACCCTGCAGATTCACCAACTGCTTGACCAGATGTTTCTCGAATACCATGCCAAGGACCCGGGATACACGCAGATCCTCGAAAGCTACCTGCGGATCCTGATCTACAAGGTCATGCGCATGTACGATGAAAAAAGGCAGTTGTACACCGACAAGCGGGCAGACAAGATCGCCAACATCATGTCGTACCTGCGCACGCACTCCAACGAGGATCTGAATGTCGAAACCCTCTCGGCGCTTTTCTATGTCAGCGCAAAGTACCTTTCGACGCTGTTCAAGAGCTTGACCAGCATGACGATCACTGAATACATGCAGCGCATCCGTGTTGAAAAGGCCGTGGCGCTCCTGAAGAGCACTGATCTCTGCATTCGGGACATCGCCTTCGAGATCGGCTACAACGACGTGACCTTTTTCTACAGCATTTTCCGCAGGTACACGGGACAAAACCCGAGTGCAATTCGCAGCAGTAATTCCTCCTACTACAACAGCGGAGAGGTTACGACTCCGCGAACCTCGTAGCCGACCCCGAATGCCGGGTCCCGGGCGCTGACGCGATCCCGAGAAACTCGCGGATGGTGCGGGACGTCTCCACGGGATCGCCCGCCCGCACGAGCGCACCGAACCGTTCCCATCCAAAGCCTTCCATCTTCCGACACATGCCGTCGACCCACCTCACACTCTCCCCGACAGCGCCGCTCCCGTCCTCCCGATACGGGTACTGGTCCATGGAGTACCACCCCGAGTAGCCGAGGGTGTGCAGCCAGTAGAACAGCTCAAGGTAGTCCAGGAGGTTGACGCTCCCGACGATCATGTCATCATCCCACGTGCGGTAGTTGTCGTTGCAGTGCAGGTGAAAGAGCTTCTTGTGCCGCATCAGGAGCGCGGCTGCCTCGGCGAGGTTATCCCCGCCCACCATGGAGTGGCCCGTGTCGATGCACACGCCGACGTTTACTCGGTCGACTTCGAGGGCCAGGAGCAGCGTATCCCCTGCGTGGGCGAGGTAGCTGTGGGTCCGGGGCTCCTTGGCCTTGTGCTGCAGAACGATCCGGAAGTTCGGGCAATACTCAGCTGCTTCGACAATCTCAACCTGGCCGACAGAATGCGCGCGAAGGCAACCGCGAGCTGCGCGATGAACGAGCTTTGCACACCGCCTTCCCCGTTTTTACGGTGTACAATTGGATCCAAGTGTACAGAGAAATGATCGTGATGCCCTACTATGCCCACGGTTGGGACACTATCATCGCATTCGATGAAAACAGGGTGCGGCTGGTCAAGACGCTGCTCTGAGCTCTGCTGTCGCTGACCCCGTGCTGATTGACCCAGGACTTCCCAGATCACCGCAAGGCTGGTGGCTGCGACTGCGGACCGGCCGATGCAGCAGTACTGAGGGGCCACGCGGCCTCGAGGACAGCCTCCGAGAGCGTGGGGTGGATGAACAGCGACTCCAGGAGGTCGTCGGCGGTCGCCGCCCTGTCGATGAGCGCCCCGAACGGCGCAGCGATTTCCGAGGCTCCTTCCCCACAGGCCCAGATGCCGCGAAGCCGCCCGCCGGCGTCGGCCAGCAAAGTCACGAACCCCTCGCACAGCCCTCGCGAGATCCCCCGCCAGGTGTCGGCGATCGGGTGCGTCGACCGCCTGTACGCGATCCCGAGCCGGTCCAGGTCTCGAGCCTGCGCGCCGGCTCCCGCGATCTCGGGGATCGTGAACATGGCCCGGGGGAGCGAGGGCCAGGACGAGGGACCCGGCCTGCCGCCGTTAATGATGCGGGCGAGCAGGATCCCCTGCTGGATCGCAGCGTGTGCCATCCCGCACAAGCCGTTGATGTCGCCGATGGCGTAGATGTGCGGGGTGGACGTGCGGAATCGATCATCGACGCTGATCCGGTCAGGTCCGGCAGAGACCCCCGCGCCAGCAATACCCTCCGGGACGTTCGGCCGGCGGATCCCGGTCACGATCACCTTTTCCGCGCGAACGGTGCCGCCGTCAGCGAGCAGGACGGTCGCTCCGCCGCGCTCGGGACGCACAGCGGTGACCTCGCTGGAAAGCCTGAACCGGACACCGAGTCCGCACAGGCGCTGCTCGACAGGCTGCACGAGGTCCCGGTCCATCCCCGGCAGGATCTCGCCCAGCTTCTCGATCAGCTCGACCCCGGTGCCGAGGTGGGCAAGAAGGCATGCGAGTTCGATGCCCTCCACGTCGGCGCCAACGATCGCTGCCGTCGCAGGCGGTGCGCGCCACCCCACGAAGTCGGCGTGGCTGGCCACGGCGCCCCCGTCCAGCGTCACGCCGGCAGGCGCCCACGGGCTGGTTCCTGTCGCGATCACGATCGTCGGCGCCGTGAGGGTGGCGCTGGCGGCCCGGATCGTGTGCGCGTCGGCGAACGCCGCCTCCCCGCGGATGATCTCGATGCCGCTGCGCTGGAGTTTCCCTTCGAGGCGTCGCTCGACGCCGCGCATGGCATCGGCAGTCTGGCGCAGGAGCCTTAGGCCGAACCGTCGCGGTGCAGCCGAGGCCGCGCCCCCGCCCTGACGGCTGCGGATCGCATCCAGCATCATCTTCACCGGGAGGCAGCCCCAGCGAAAGCCCGTGCCTCCCAGCTCCGCCTTCTCGATGATGAGCGTGCGCAGTCCCGCCCGCGCGCAGCCGAGGGCAGCATAATAGCCTGCCGGACCGCAGCCGAGGATGATAACGTCAAAGCTCATTGCGGCCAACTATAGGGGGAAGCGTTTCCCGCAGGAACGAGCGCACCTTCTCGCGGATCGCATCCCGCACTTCGCGCACCTTCTCCATGACCTGCTCGTCGCTGCCCGTGAAGCCCGCGGGGTCGGGGAACGGCCAGAACAGCTTCTCGTGGGCGCCGGGGAAGATGGGGCAGCGCTCGGCCGCCTCCTTCGAGCAGACGGTGATCACGTGGGTGTAGCTCCTGCCGGCCCGGTACAGATCGAAGACGCTCTGCGTCGGCCTGCCCTCGATGTCGATCCCGTCCTCGTGCAATGCCCGCACGACGAACGGATTGAGCGAACCGGGCTCGAGGCCCGCGCTCTCCACGGCGATCCTCCCGCCGAACTCCCGGCGCAGGTAGGCCTCGGCCATCTGGCTGCGGGCGGAGTTGTGGACGCAGATCACGAGCACTCTGATCATTGCTGCTCCTCGCGGTGATGCTTGATCACCCGTCCCTCCGTCATGTAGATGACGTCCTCTCCGATGTTCGTCGACAGGTCCGCGATGCGCTCGAGGTTTCCGGCGATCTTCAGCACAGCCAGGCTCTGGGAGACGCTCGCGGCAGACTTCGACATGGAGGCGCTCACCCGCTCGAGGATGCCGGTGGCGAGGGTGTCCACCGACGTGTCGGTCTCGCAGACCTTCTGCCCGAGGGCAGCGTCCCCCCCAATGAAGGATCGGATGGCGCAGTCTACCATGATGATCGTCTCCTCGAACATGCGCGGCAGGGCATCGGCGGGCGGCGGGGGGAAGCCCGCCAGGAGCTCCCGCACCGACAGCGCGATGTTCACCGCGTGGTCAGCGATGCGCTCGAGATCGTTGGTGATCCTGAGGATCATGAGGAGCGTGCGCAGGTCCCGTGCCATGGGCTGGTGCTGGGCGATGATGGAGGTGCACTCCTCCTCGAGGTCCATCTCGAAACGGTTCGCCCGCGGCTCATCCTCTTCGATGATGCCGGACAGGATGTCGGGCTGCTGTTCGACAAGCGCCGTCCTGCTGCGGACGATCATCTCCTCCACGAACCGCGCATAGACGGCCAGGCGCTCCTTCAGGGCGTCCATCTGCTGAATTGGCATTGTCGCTCCTATCCGAACTTCCCCGACAGGTATTCCTCCGTCCGTTGGTCCTTCGGGACCGTGAACAGCTTCTTCGTCGGCCCGAACTCTACGAGCTCGCCGAGGTGGATGAAGGCGGTGACGTCGGAGATCCTCGCCGCCTGCGGGATGTTGTGCGTGACCTGAACGATCGTGACCACGCCCTTCAGCGACACGATCAGCTCCTCGATGGCCGCCGTGGCCTTGGGATCCAGGGCCGAGGTCGGCTCGTCCAGGAGCATGATCTCGGGCTTCATTGCCAGGGCCCGTGCGATGCACAGCCTCTGCTGCTGGCCGCCCGAGAGGAAAGTCCCCCGCCTGTGCAGGCTGTCCTTCACCTCGTCCCAGAGCGTCACCCGCTTGAGCGTCTCCTCGACGATCCGGTCCAGGTCCGGCCGCGCCATGCGCGTGCCGTTCAGCGTGTAGCCCGCCACGACGTTGGTATAGATGCTCATCGTGGGGAAGGGGTTGGGCCTCTGGAAGACCATGCC
>Ga0315291_10001665_pt1 | contig 29606 bp, 20 predicted proteins | sample YL17G12_20_MG_FD_203070 | JGI IMG/M metagenome (GOLD analysis project Ga0315291, IMG submission 203070) | Sediment microbial communities from Yellowstone Lake, YNP, Wyoming, USA - YL17G12_20 | ecosystem: Environmental > Aquatic > Freshwater > Lake > Sediment | place: USA: Wyoming | collected...
ACCCGCCCGCGCTGCTTCTACGTCGGCACCACCGCGCAGGAGACGATCTCGCTTCTGGCGGGGCGCGACTTCGAGGGCGAGTGGCGGCCCGGCGCGGAGTGGGACGGCTCGCGCTGGAGTCCCCGCGCGGGCGCGGTGGACCGTGCGAGCATCAACATCAACGGCGGCGATTATCGCGTGTGGGTGCTCGCCGCCCCGCGCGGAGGCGCCATCCGCGTCGCCGTGGACGGACGCGAACTCAAGCCCACCGCCGCCGCCGCGGCCGACGGGTGGCAGTCACTGGGCACCTTCGACATCGCGCGCGGCCGCCACGAGGTGACGCTCGCTTCCACCGACGCCGCAGGGCCGGGCTGCGCGCAGGTGCTCATCAGCCGCGATCGCAACCTGGCGCCGCCCGAGGGCGTGGTGTGCGACCTGTTCAACAGCCTCATCGCCGTCGCGCCGGCGGCGGGCCAGACGGTCAGCGGGCTGGTTGACATCGAGGCGACCGCCAGCGGCAACATCAGCGTCGTCGAATGCTATGCCGACGAGAAGCTCGTCGGCCGCGAGCGCAGGCCGCCCTACCGCTTCCGCTGGAACGCCCGCCGCGCCACCCCCGGGCCGCACGCCATCGAGCTGCGCGCCCTCGACCACGCCGGGGAGCTGCTGCTGACCACCACGCTGGCGGTGGAGGTGGGCAAGTAGGCTCCGGGCGCCTGGGGCCACAGGCTTAAGCCTGTGCTCCTATGTCACCCCGAGTGTTAACGAGGGGTCTTGGTGTGGTCGAGCGACACCAAGATTCCTCGCCGAGCTCGGAATGACACGGACGAGACCCTTCGGCGTTATCCCGCGCACGCACAAGGAGCGGTCACACCCGCGACTGAGCAATATCCGTTGAACCGCAGAGGACGCGGAGGGGGCAGAGAAGGCGTTGGCCGCGGATGGAGACGGGGCAGGCGGGTAGGGCCCCCTAACCTCTCCCTCGGGGAGAGGCCGAACGAGGGCAGATAGCGGTGGCCCTTCACCCCCACCTGGTTCCTCCCCCTGTCAGGGGGAGGAGTATTGGCCCAATCCCAGGACTCTGCGGTCACCCGCGGCGGGCGTTCCTCTTGCGACACCGCGCCATTGGTGGCACAGAAATGGAGCACAGGCTTAAGCCTGTGGCCCCTAGGCTTCTGCGCGGGCGAGCACGCCCCGGGGCGGGGCGAGGTGGCGCACATGCAAGAACGTAAGTCTGGTGGAGCGTTTTTCGGGCGGGCCGAAGGCGGACGCGGCGCCACCGTGGTGGCGCAGATTTTCAATCTGCGCGCCCGGAAGGGGACAGTCCCCATTCGGGGACAGTCCCTTCGGCGCGGCCTTGGCAGGCTCGGGGTAAGCTGCCTGTGCCACGTCATGGTGTGCGGCGAGCCGACTGTGCCGAGCCTTCGTCGGCTAGAGGGGGCTGCGCGAGGCGGCTTGCCGGCGAGTGCCCGTCACAACAGCCGCCGGAGCTCTTGCGGCGAGAGCCCGGCTTGCTGAAGGATGGCATGAAGGGTGCCGCGAGGGAGTTCCTTTCGCTGCGGCACGATAACCAGGCGGATGCGCCCGTCCGGGTCACGCCGCACCAGGGCGTGATGGCTGCCCTTGCCTCGCTTGGGCGCGTCATCAAAGCCCGTGCGGCGCAGGTCTCTAATGAGGCGTTCGGAAGACAGCGAGGGCAGCTCGCTCAAGGCACCGTGACCTCGAGCGGCGCGCTGAAGCGCCGCGGCGCAGTGAGGGTGGCTTGTAGGTCGTCGAGGATGCCCAGTTCGCCCGCATTCTCAAGGTATAGCTCAACCGCCTCGCGCAAGGCCTCCAGCGCATCCTCGGCGGTGTCGCCACAACTGGCAATTCCAAGCTCCGGACACTTGGATACGTACTGGTCGCCCTCGCGCCAGATGGTGGCCGTCAGTTTATAGCTCGTCATCGGCACTCCTCAGTCCCGCAGTGCCCCACATCACCACCGAGGGCCATTGCTGCGCGTGCTGCGATTATAGCACATACAGGCGCGGCCCTGGCAGGCTCGGGGTAGGGACTGTCCCCGAATGGGGACTGTCCCCTTGCGGGCGGGTACAGTCCACGTAGGGACAGTCCCCGCCCGCCCGGACGGCTCAGCGCTGGCCGTAGCGCTCGCGGTGAACGACCTGCTCCAGCGGGCGCTTCTCCTTCTGCTCGACGGGGCCCGTGGCCCTGCCTACCGGCAGCACCACCATCAGGCGCAGCTTTCCCGGCACGGCCAGCATGCGCTTCAGCTCCTCCTCGTGCGGCAGGATGCGCCCCTCGATCCACACGCTGGCGTAGCCCAGGGCGGTGATGGCGAGCAGCATGTTCTCGGTCGCCGCCGACAGGTCCTCGAGCCAGTACTTGGAGGCATCGGGGTCGGCGACGACGGCGATGGCGGTGTTGACGTCGCCGATGCAGGCCTGCGACAGGGCGAACTGATGCAGCGACTGCGGAGCGCGGATGACGATGAACTCGAAGGGCTGGCGGTTGTATCCCGAGGGCGCCCTGCGGCCGGCGTCCAAGATGCGATTGAGGTCCGCGTCGGGGATGTCCGCCGGCTGCAGATTCCGCACCGACGCGCGCTTCTCGATAGCCTCGAACAGGTCCATATCTTCACCTCGCCGATGATCGCGCTATGCCGCCGCGGCCGCGCGCCCGGTCAGGCGCAAGGCGGCGGGCGGCTAGGCCTCCGGCCGCCGTGGCGGTCGCGCGCGACCTAGCCACCGCACCGGCTGCTTGTGCAGAAATGGAGCACAGGCTTAACGTGGCTCTGCCATCCCGTTGGGCTGGCAACGCCATCCCAGAGGGACCTGTGGCCCCAGGCGCTACCACATCGGCGGCTTGTATGGCTCCGTCAGCGGGTGGCCGTCGAGCGGGGGATCGATCGCCGACAGGTCCACGCCGAAGCGCCACAGGATCGTCGGCGCAACATCCTCGCGCAGCCCGCGCCGCATCACCAGCGGGTCGTCGGTCGCCAGGAACACATACGGCGCGTCGCCGTGGCTGGTCATGCCCTCATCGAAGCCGTGGTCGGCAGTGACGTAGATGAGCGTCTGGTCGCGCACGCCCAGCTCCGCGAGCTTGGCCTGGATGCGGCCGAGCCATTCGTCATCGTGGCGCACCGAGTCCGTGTATGCTTGCGAGTTCTCGCCGTGCGCATGGCCGGGGTGATCCGGCTCGGCGAAGTGGATGAACATGAAGAACCGGTCGCGCCCGTGCTGATCCAGCACCTCCAGCGCGCGCGCGCCGACGTTGTCGGCCACGCCGAGGCCTTCTTGGAAGAGGTCCATGTTGCTCTTCGTCAGGTAGTAGGGCTCACCCGGCATGCGCCCGCCGGCCTGCTGGGGGGCCTGAACGCGCGCCCGCTGCAAGCGCGGCCGCAAGGGCTGGCGGTTGCCCGTCGGGCCGACCGGCGCTCCGCCCGGCGGAGCTGACCCCACGTGGTGCAGCTTGCCGATCACCGCCGCGGTGTAGATGTTATCGGGGCCGAAGAACTTCTCCAGCCGCTCGAACACGGTGTAGCCCTCGGGTACGGGCTGGAAGCGGCCGTTGCTGAAGACTCCCGTCACCTCCGGCTCGTAGCCGGTGAGGATTTGCGCCCAGCCGGCTTTGGTGTCGGTGGTGCGCGTGACGTCGATGGCGACCAGGTTGCCGTTGGCGGCGAGGGCCATGAGGTTGGGCACTTCGCCGCGCGCGATCATCTCCTTGAGATGGTTGCGCTGGCAGCCGTCCCAGCCGATGAGGATGATGTTGCGCGGCGCCTGCGGCTGGGCGACCGCGGCGGCGTGACTCGATCGGCCGGCGTAACTCGAAACAATCGGCAGCGCGATCACAGCGACGGCCAGGGCAAGCATGATTCTTCGCGTCATCGGTGACTCCCTCACAATTAGTTGTGAACTACCTCGGCGGTGGCGCCAACGGCACGGCATAGGGGCACGGCATGTGGCTAACCCGGATTATTCATGATGTGCTTGAATCCGACGCACAGTGCAACTTACCTTTCGGTGGCGCAGAGCCTGCCCTGAGCCTGCCGAAGGGATTGCATCCTGTGTTCATTCTTCGCAGGTTGGAAACCCGCGCCACCGGGAGTATGAATAATCCGGCTTAGGGGCTGTGCCCTTATGCGACGCCCACATGGATTGACGCGCGCCGCCGCGCTGTTGTTTCGTCCGCCAGGTCGCAAATGGAGCGCAGGCTTAAGGTGGCTCTGCCATCCCGTTGGGCTGGCAACGCCATCCCAGAGGGACCTGTGGCCCCACGCCCCGGCGCTAGCCCTTCATGCCGGTGAGGGCGATGCCGCGGATGAAGGTGCGCTGGGCGAAGAAGAACAGCACGATCAGGGGCAGGCTGATGACCGCGGACACGGCCATGAGGTACGCCCACTGGCTCTCGTGCTGGCTCTGGAATTGCTGCAGCCCGAGCGCGAGGGTGTAGTTGGACTCGCTGCTGAGGAAAATCAATGGCCCCAGGAAGTCGTTCCAGGCGCCCATGAAAGCGAACAGCACCACCGTCGCCAGCGCGGGCTTGGCCAGCGGCAGAATCACGCGCGCGTAGATGTCGAGCTCGCTGGCGCCGTCGATGCGCGCGGCGTCCGACAGCTCCTGCGGGATGGTGAAAAAGAACTGGCGCAGCAGGAAAATGAAGAAGGGGATGCCCAGGAACGCGGGCACCCACAGCGGACGGAAGGACCCGATCCATCCCATGCGCTCGAACAGGATGACCAGCGGAATCAGCGTCACCTGGAACGGCACCATCATGGTCGCCAGCGCGATCATGAACAGCGCGTCGCGCCCCGGCCAGCGCAGCCGGCTGAAGCTGTAGGCGACCAGGCTGCTGGAGACCACCGTCCCCAGCACCACCAGCGTGCAGACGTACACCGTGTTGCGCAGGTAGGTCATGAAGTGGATGTACTTGAGCGCCTCGATGTAGTTGCGCCACAGCACCGGTCGCGGCACCCAGATCGGCGGGAACACGAAGATCTGCGGGTCGGCTTTGAGCGAAGTCGACAGCAGCCAGGCGAAGGGGATGAGGAACACGACGCCGCACACCACGAGCGCGGCGTGCGTCAGCGCGGTGCGGCCCCACGGCGCCCGGCGTCGCACGGTTGTCGCGTGCAGCGGGCTCACAGCGCCTCCCCCTCGTAGTAAACCCAGCGCGCGCTGGTGCGGTGGATCAGCAGCGTCAGCCCCAGGATGATCAGGAACAGCAGCCACGCCATGGCCGACGCATAGCCCATGCGCAGGTAGCGGAACGCGTTCTGGTAGAGGTAAAGCGCGTAGAACAGCGTCGAGTGGGTGGGCCCGCCGTTGGTCATGATGTAAACCTGGGTGAAGTACTGGAAGGAGCCGATGAGGCCGATCACCAGGTTGAAGAAGATGGTCGGGGTGAGCATGGGCAGGGTGATGTGGCGAAACTGGGCGAAGCGATTGGCGCCGTCGATGGCGGCGGCCTCGTAGAACTGGTAAGGGATGCCGGCGAGGCCCGCGAGAAAGATGATCATGGTGCCGCCGACTCCCCACAGGCCCATCACCACCAGGCCGGGCTTACTCCATTTGGGGTCGGCGAGCCAGCCCGGGCTCGGGAGGTGGACCAGGGCGAGCACCGCCTTGAGCACGCCGTACTCGGGGTTGAGCACCCACAGCCACAGGATCGCCACCGCCACTGTCGGCACGATGGTGGGCAGGAAGTAGAGGGTGCGGTAGGCGGCGATGCCGCGCACCCCCGCGTGCAGCAGCAGCGCCAGCCCCAGCGCCAGCGCCAGCCCCAGGGGCAGCGCCAGGGCGGTATAGTAGAGGGTGTTGCAAAGCGACTTCCAGAACAGCGGGTCCTCGGTAAAGAGGATGCGGTAGTTCTCGGCACCGATCCACTGCGGCGACCGCAGGATGGTGTAGCGGCAGAAGCCGAGGTAGATGGAGGCGATCACCGGGTACAGCGTGAACACCAGCAGGCCCGCGATGAAGGGCGAGGCGAACAGCAGGCCGTTTATCAGGTTGCGTCGTGTCGGTGTCGTCATCGCTCGGGGAGCCGCAGGTAGGCGAAAGCCCGGTTGATCTCGCGCTGCACTTTCGCCTGCACGTCGCGCAGGGCCTGCAGCGGCTCCTTCTGGAAGCGGATCACCTGCTCGCGCGCGGCGTCCACCTCGTCGGTGTAGAGCATCACCGCCGGCATCGACGGCTCGTTATGCACCTCGTCGCGCAGGAACATCTCGATGAACGGGCGGAACCTGGGGTCGCCCATGAAGCGCTCCTGCGCGGCGGCGTCGCGCCGCGTCGGGATGTTGTGGATGGCGTAATTGAAATCGCTGAGCGGGGTGCGGCCGCTGCGTCTCGCGGTGTGATACCAGGCGATGAAGTCGGCGGCCTGCTCGGGGTGGCGGGAGCCCACCGGGATGGCAAACAACACCAGCCCGCCGCTGGAGGCCAGCCGCCCGCCGGGCGGCGGCGGCATGGGCGTGGCCGCCCAGTCGAGCTTGGGCGCGTATTTCTTGGTGAAAGTAACCTGCCACTCGCCCTCGACGATCATCGCCACCTTGCCGGTGTAGAAGGGGCTCATGGCGCTGAAGTAGGAGCCGAACCCCTGCTGGAAGCTCATGATCTTGTTGATGTCGTAGCGGCGGGCATAGGTGCGCTGCCACTCGAAGGAGCGCACGATGGCGGGATCGGTGGGGGTGACGCGGCGCGCTTGCGTGCCGTACCACTCGCCCCCGAACAGCCAGCCGTACATGAAGCTGTGATCCCACATGATCCACGGCACGAAGCCCATGCGCTCGAGCTCGCCGTTGGGTGCGTACTTGGTGAGGCGGTCGGCGTACTCGTCAAGTTCGGCGAGGGTGCGCGGGGGGCGCTCGGGGTCGAGGCCGACCTCGCGGAAAGCATCCTTGTTGTACAGCAGCAGGTAGGAGTCCGCGGTCTCCGCCAGCGCGTAAAGACGGCCGTTGATGACGCCGGCGCGCCAGCACGAGGGGAAGTAGTCTTGCTCGCGGATCCCTCGTTGCGCCATCATCTTCTCGAGCGGCATGAAGGCGCCCTGCCATCCCAGCTCGATCATGGTGTCGCTGCCGAGGGTCATCACGTCCGGGGGGGTGCCGGTGACGATGCCGGTGACCAGCTTCTCGAGGTTGGGGCCGACCGGCAGGGGACGGACGCGCACCTTGTTCTGGCTGCGGTTGTATTCCTCCACCCGTTCGAGGTCCGCCTCGTACTCGTGGCCGGTGTGGCGCGCCCAATAGGTGATCTCGACCGGGCCCCCGTGCGCCTGGCGCGCGCGGGTCGTCACCGCCGCGGCGCCCATCCACACCAGCACTCCCACCCCGGCTGCAATAAGGGCGACGATCCCCACCCACGACCGCGCGCCTGGCGCATACTCGGGATCTTGGCGACCACTGCCACTCGGGCTTCCGCGCACAGCCACGTCAGAACCATCCTCCGGGGCGCAACCATCGCCATTCTTCGCCGGCGCGCAAGCGGGAACCTGCCTGTGGGACCCGTGCGGCCGCGGCGTCTCGCGGCAGGGACTGTCCCCGAATGGGGACTGTCCCCTTCCGGGCGGGGTAGGGGCAAGGCATGCCTTGCCCCTACACTTCGAGGAGAGGGACAGTCCCCGCCCGGGCTCTGGCGGGAAGGTTAGCCGGCGGAGCGCGGATAATAACCTGTGTTCGTGGCGCCTGCCGCTGTCGCGGGCGGTCGCGGGAGGATGAGATGAAGTGGGTTGTGCCCGAGTACGGCCTCGGCGCCGTGTACGGCTTCGAGGAGATGGAGGCGGTCGCCCTCGCCCTGCAGCAGGACGGGTACGAGGGCGGATGGATACTGCGCGAATTCGAGAAGGAGTTCTGCGAATACACCGGCGCGAAGCACGCGGTCGGCACCGTCTCCGGCACCATGGCCCTGCACATGGCCGCTCATGCGCTCGACCTGGGAGCGGGCGACGAGGTTGTGTGCACCCCCCAGACCTTCCAGGCCACCATGCTGCCCTTCCTGGGGCGCAAGGTCGGCGTGCGCTTCGCCGACATCGAGGCGGACACGCTGTGCATCGCCCCCGGCGCCATCGAGGCGCAGATCACGGGAAAGACCAAGGCCATCTACGTCATGCACTACGGCGGGTTGCCGTGTGACATGGACCCCATCTTGCGGATCGCCCGCAAGCACAAGCTGCCGGTGGTGGAGGACGCCGCCCACGCTCCCGGCGCGGATCACAGGGGACGCAAGATCGGCGCCATCGCCGACATTACGTGCTTCTCCTTCGGCTCCCTCAAGAACATGACCACCCTGGGGCGCGGCGGCATGATCACCACCAGTGACGACCGCATCGCCGAGCGCCTGCGCAACATGCGCGGCCGCGGGTTCGGCGGCCGGCGCGTTCAGCGGCGCACCGCCTCCATCGGCTCCTACGCCCGGCCCAAGCCCTCCTACAGCGACCACTCCGGCGACGCCTATACCCACGACTGGCGCGAGATCACCGAGGCGGGGATGAACATCCCCATGACCGGCGCCGAGGCCGCCTGCGGCCGCGTGCAACTGCGCAAGCTCGACGACATGAACGCTCTGCGCCGCGAGCGCGCCGCCCGTTACTCCGAGGGCCTCACCCGCATCGAGGGCGTGCGCGTGCAGCCCGCCCTCCCGGGGCGCCTGTCGGTGTACCACCTCTACCCGTTTTTCATCAACCAGAGCGAGACCGGCGTCAACCACGACGGCCTCATCCGCGGCCTGGAGGCGCGCGGCGTCCGCATCAACAACCGCTTCTTCCCGTGCCACCTCACCAGCTACATGCGCCCGCAGGGGCATCGCTTCGGCGAGTGCCCGGTAGTCGAGCGCGTGTGGTTCGAGGAGCAGGTTAACCTGCCCATCTCGCCCCTGCACACGCCGCAGCAGGTGGACTACGCGGTGGAGCAGGTGGCCGCGCTGGTCGCCGAGCTGCGCGAGGCGGGGGCGCGCGCCAGACTGCGCAAGACGGCGCCCGGCCGCGGCGCGGGCCGGGCGGGGACTGTCCCTGCGTTGTAGGGGCAAGGCATGCCTTGCCCCTAGCCCGCCCGCAAGGGGACAGTCCCCGTTCGGGGACAGTCCCTCGGGAAGAAAGCAAGGAGCAAACGTTGAAGCTCAGCATCCTCAGCAATTACCTCGGTCGCGAGGAGACGAGCCTGCCGGCGCTCGCGGCCATCGGGTATCGCCGTGTCGAGATGCGGCGCAAGGGAGAGGTGGAACTGCCGGTCGCCAGGCTGCGCGAAATCGCAGGCGACAGCGGCATCGAGATCCACTCCATGATGGACTGGCATCCCGGCATCGCCGACGTTGACCCGCGCCAGCGGCGCGAGGTGCTGCACCGCATCCGCGACAGCGCCGCCTGGGGCGCCGAGCTGGGCGCGGCGGTGCTGGAGACGGTGCCGATGTGGAGCGGTGAGCCGGCCGAGCGCGCCGACGCGTGGAAACGGGTGGTCGAGTCCTACCAGGAGGTCGGCCCGTTCGTGGCCGAGCACGGGGTGACCTTGGCGATCGAACCCATCACCGGCAAGAGCGGGCAACTGGTGCACACGCTCGCCCAGGCGGTGGCGATGGCGCGGGAGGTCAACCTGGATTGCGTGCGCGTCATGGGTGACACGCACCACATGCACTACGAAGAGCACGACCCGGTGCGCGCGACGCGCGACGCCGGGCCGTGGCTCGTCAACTTCCACTTCTCGGACGAGGACCGCCTGCCCCCGAGCATGGGGCACATGGACCTGCTGGGGATTGTGCGCGCGCTCGCTGAGGTCGGCTACGCGGGCAGCGTGAGCCTGAGCGAGATGACGAAGGTGCCCGACCCCGAAACGGCCGCCCGCCTGGCGTACCACTTCATGCAGGGGGCGATCGAGCTGGCGGAGCTGCGCGAGCGCAGGCTGCGCGAGGGGTAGCGGGGGCGCGGCGGCTAGGTCGCGCAGCGACCGCCGCGGCGGCCGCTGGCCTAGCCGCTCCCGGACTTCGCGGCGCACGCGCCTAACCGCAGCAATCGGCATGGCTCGCCGGGGCGTGGATGATGCGCGAACGTCCTTACACCGACGAGTGGCGGCGATCGAACCCGGATTTCGCCGGGCGCGACTTCCATGAAGTCGCGGTTTCTCGCGCGCTCATGGAGCGCGCGCCCCTAACGACGGCGCCGCCAACGGCGCCCGGGGGAGGGCGCATCCTGCGAGAGCGAGGACTATTGCGACCCGAGCGGGTTGTTCCGCTTCCGCTCCGCGAGCCAGTTGTCGCCGGCGCCCGGGCCCACGATAGTGTCCAGCGCGCGGGTGCGCGTCTGGAGCTCGTCCACTTTCCAGCCGCCGGTTTGATGGACGACATATACCGTGAGGTCGTAGTGCCGCTGGGGGCCGGCGAGCCCGCCGGACCACACCATCTGGAACGCCGCGTCCACCTGTGCGCGCGCGGTGGCGCCGTCCACCGTGACAGCCTTGACGTCGTAGGACACGAGTCGGTTGGGCGCAAAGGGGTTGGGGATGTCGCCCACCGGCGGCGGCAGGGTGGTAAGCGACTTGACGTCGTACGCGTCGTACTGGCGGTGGTAGTCCCCGGCCTTCTCGGCGTCGAGGTATTGGGTCACAACCTCGCGCACCTGCTTCTCTCGCATCTCGGCGCAAGAGGTGGCAGTCAGCACGGCCGTCAGCAGTAACGGGATCACAACCCAGGTTCGCGCAAGCATCTTCATGGCGGGCCTCCTGGTTGCCTGCTCAGCCTGCTCGCGATATTCTGCGGGGGCGATCGGTCCACCTGCCGTCGGCAGCCCCGCCTCGCGATGCCCAGTCAGGGGCCGGCTGCGGGCGGTGCGCCGCCTGCGGACGCCTCTAGTGTTCCACCCAGGCCACGGCAAGACCCATGGTCCAGGCGCCCTGCGCGGGCGTGGTGAGACGCTGGCGTCCGAGCACGACGATCGTTACGACGTGGGGGCTCACGCTCTGCGAGATGGAGACGCCGGCATTGAGGCCGCGGCCATCGTACTCCAAGATCGCCTTGCTGAAGCTGTCGAGGCTGGAGGAGACCGCGCCGAAGGGGCGCCGGCTAAAGCGCCCGCCGCCGAAGCCGGTCGAGACCGTTGTGTGCATGAGGAACGCGGAGCGGGCGGAGGTGTCCCAGAAGGTCTTGGACGCGGCCACGTAGGGCGTGGCGCTGTGCGAGGCGGAGGCGGTCAGGTCCTCGACGCCGACGGCGAGAGCGGGCGAGCGGGCGGTTTCGTTGTGGAAATGCCACTTGACGCTGGCGAAGGGGCGGGAGAGACGGCTGAGGTCGCTGAGCACCACGCTGAACTCCACCGCTGAAGCCACGGTGCCGGTGCCGGCCCCGACGACGAAGATCCCATCGAGGGCATCGCGCGCCTTGGGCTCGGTGTGCCCGCTCACGCCGACGTAGCCCACCCCTGCGGGGGCGGCTGCGGAATCACGCCGCCGCCCCAGCAGAAGCCGGGGTCAACCACCACGGTGTCGCCACCAGCGCCGCCGCCCGATTGCGCTGGGTCCGCCGCCACAACTGAGGGCGCAAACAGGCCGATCGCAACCACCAGCACAAACCAACGCATCTTGGTGCCCTCCGCTGCGACCATGATAGTTCGCGCCACGGCTGCTATCAAGCCTTCTGCCGTACGCTGTACCCTTTGACCGCGGCGATGCCGGGGAAGCCCCTCCTTGAAGTATCGCCCCGTGAGCGATTGCGCGCACAAATCCACACACGGGCGCACCCCACGAACGCGCGCGGTCGTGGAATAACGCCGATGTAACCGCGCGAAGGAGAGGCTTTGTCGCCATGTCTCGAGCTAGGCTTGTGGTGTGGGGCGGCGTGATGGTAATCGGGATGGGTACGCTGTGGCTGGCATCGGCGCGCAGCGCAAGCATGCGCGAGACCGAGATCGCGCTCGGCCGCGCGGAGCGCCTGCTGGATAGGGGCGACGTGGGCGCCGCCGCGGCGGTGCTTACGCGTCTGGTGCGTCAGCAGCCGCGGTGCGCCGGAGCCCACGCGCTGCTCGCCGACGTGCGTTCCATGCAAGGGCGCGACGCCCAGGCACTCGAGCACTACCGCGCGGCGGTCGAACTGGCGCCCCGCGACGCACAGGCCTGCTATGACCTCGTCGCGTGCTGCGTGGCCGCTCACAGCTACGACGTCGCCGAGCGCTACCTGGTTCGCCGGCTGCGCGATGAGCCCGCGGATCTCTACGCTCGCCGTCTGCTGGCCCTGGTGCGCGACCGGCGGGATCGGGGCTAGCCGGCGCACGCGCGCAGCGCGTAGGGCAGGGGCTCGTGGCTAGGTCGCCTTGGCGACCGCCACCCCGGCCCGAAGGGCTTAGGGGCCTGCTGCCCCATTGCCCGTTCCCCCTAACCTGCTGCGATGTGCTTGCGCCGGCACGCCGCGCACTGCAGTTGCCAAACTTCGCCGAGGGTATATAATGATTACAGCATGCCCGAGTTCGTCGAAGCCATCGCCATCACCAGGATCCTGCCCTGCCCCAGCGAGCCCGGCAAGATTCGCGTCAACGCCGAGCCCTCACGCGATGTGAGCGGCTTGCTGCCGTATCTCAACGCGGTGCTCGGGCGGCCGATCTACAACCCCGCGGCGCCCGCCCTCACCGTCAACCGCGACGGGCGCATCATCACCATCTACCCCCATATGGTGTTCATGGCCAAGGTGCGCGACGAGGCCGACGCCCGCGCGCAGCTGGACTGGGTTCGCGGCGCCCTCAACGACGTCCACGCACGGCGCGCCGAGATCCAGCCGGTGCACGAGCGCCGCCAGCGCCTGACCGAGCTGGAGATCTACAAGCTGCTGCCCGGCACCAACTGCAAGGCGTGCGGACGGCTGACGTGCCTGGCGTTCGCGGTCGAGCTGGCCGCCGGCCGCGTGGGAGTGCTGCAGTGCTCCCCACTGTTTGACGGATCCTACCAGGACAAGCGGCAGGTGCTGCTGCAGCTCCTGGACGCCGCGGGCTACGCAGTGCCCGATGCCTTTCTGAGCCCGGAGCGGGAGTGAGCGGTGGGCGCGCCGCGCACGCGAGTCGCTGCCGGGTTGCCGCGCCCGCTGGTGCGCGAGCTGCGCGGCATCGCGGGCGGGCGCAACGTGCTCACATCACCCGCCGACCTCGCGCTTTACGCCTACGATTCATCGCTCGAGCGCCACGCCCCCGAAGTCGTCGTCTTCCCCGCCTCGACTGACGAAGTGGCGCGCGTCGTGCGCGCGGCCGCCCGCTTCGGCGTCCCCTTCGTCCCGCGCGGCGCGGGCACCAACCTGAGCGGGGGCTCGATCCCCGTCGCCGGCGGAATCGTCATCGCCCTCAGTCGCCTGAATCGCGTGCTCGAGATAGACATCGCCAACCGCTGCGCCGTGGTGCAGCCGGGCGTGACCAATCTCGCTCTGCAGGAGGCGCTGGCCCCGCTGGGCTGGGTTTTCCATCCCGATCCCGCGAGCCAGAAAGTCTCGACCCTTGGCGGCAACGTCGCCGAAAACGCCGGCGGGCCGCACTGCCTGAAGTACGGCGTTACGACCAACCACATCCTGGGCGCGCGCGTGGTCCTGCCCGACGGCGAAGTGGCGGATCTTGGTGGGATGGCGCTGGACGCCCCCGGCTACGACCTGCTCGGCCTGGTGAACGGCTCCGAGGGGACGCTGGGCATCGTCACCGAGATTACGGCGCGCATCTCCCCCCAGCCGGAGGCGGTGCGCACCCTGCTCGGCGTCTTCGACTCCATGGACGCGGCGAGCGCGGCGGTGTCGGCCATCATCGCCGCCGGCATCATCCCCGCCTGCCTGGAGATGATGGATCGCGTCATGATCGGCGCCGTGCAGGCGTCGATGGACGCGGGTTACCCGGAGGACGCAGAGGCGGTGCTGGTGATCGAGGTTGACGGCCTGCGCGAGGCGCTGGAGCAGGAGGCGCGGCGGTGCGCGGAGATATGCCGGCGGGTCGGCGCGCGCGAGGTGCGCAGCGCCTCGGATGAGCGCGAGCGCGAGCAGTTGTGGGCCGGGCGGCGGGGCGCGTTCGGCGCGGCGGCGCGGCTGGCATCCGCATTCCTGGTCAACGACGGGACGGTGCCGCGGTCGAAGCTGCCCGAGGTGCTGCGGCAGACGCAGGAAATCGCCGCGCGCTACGGGCTACGGGTGGGCAACAACTTTCACGCGGGCGACGGCAACCTGCATCCGCTCATCCTGCTCGACGATAGCGACCCCTGCCAGCGCGAGCTGGCCAAGCGCGCGAGCATGGAGATGCTTGAGGCGTGCATCGCGGCCGGCGGCGCCATCAGCGGCGAGCACGGCATCGGCTCGGAGAAGCGCGCCGCGATGCCACTGCTCTACTCGCCCGCCGACATCGCGGCTCACGCCGCCGTCAAGCGCGCCTTCGATCCGCGCGGCCTGTGCAACCCGGGCAAGATCTTGCCCGACACGCTCTCCCCGGTGCGGGTGGATCAGGCGCCGATTCCGCCGCGCAGCCGCGCGGTCGAGGCGCCCGGCGCGCCCGAGGTGGACGGCAGGGCACCGACCGCCTGCCTCGTCCCCGAGTCCGAGCAGGAGGTCGCGGCCTTGCTCGCCGGCGCCGCCGACGAGCGCGCCGCGCTCGTGCCCCTCGGCGCGGGCACCAAGCTCGGCCTGGGCATGCCGCCGCAGCGATTCGATTACGCCCTATCGCTGGCGCGCGTAGCCGGCGTGGTCGAGCACGACGTCGAGAACCTCACGGTGACCGTGCGGGCGGGAACGCGCCTGGCCGATCTGCAGGCCGAGCTCGCCCGCCGCGGGCAATGGCTTGCGCTCGATCCCCCGCACGAAGAAGCCACCATCGGCGGGATCATCGCCGCCAACTCCTACGGCCCCGGGCGCATGCGCTACGGCGCCTGCCGCGACCTCGTCCTCGGCCTGCGCGTCGCGCTGCCGTCCGGCGCGGCGATATCGGTCGGCGGCAAGACCGTCAAGAACGTCTCCGGCTACGACCTGCCGAAGCTCTTCATCGGGTCGCTGGGCACGCTCGGCGTCATCACCGCGGCGACCTTCAAGCTGCTTCCGGCGCCGCCGCAGACCGAATGGCGCGCCTGGGGATTCGCCAGGCTGGCCGCGGCGGTCGAATGCGCCCGGCAGCTCGCCGCCAGCCGGCTAGAGCTCTCGGCGGCCGAAGTCTTCTCAGGCAACCTCGCGCGGGCGGGAGAATGGATCATGCTGTGCCGCGCCCAGGGTCCGCCCGCCGCGGTGGAACGGCAAGTCGCTGCCGCGGGCGACCTCTGCGCGCGAAGCGGCGGCGTGCCTATCGATGCCGCGCAGAGTACGGGCATGGCATGCCATGCCTCTACGCCGGCCGCGGCGGCTGACGCCGGCGGTGGCGCAGGTTTCACACCCTTCGACCCGCTCAGAGCCTGCCCTGAGCGCAGCGAAGGGGCAGGCTCTGAGCTCCACGCTATATGCCGGATCGCCGTGCCGCCGGCGCGGCTGTTCGACGCCCTGACGGCCGCGCAACGCCTGCTGGGCGAGGGCGGGCGGTGCGCCGCCTGCGGGCCGTGCGTATTGGCCGCGAGCCCGGCGATCGGGGTCGCGCGCGTGGCTTTCGAGGCCGACGGGGCGGGCGCGGCGGTCCTGGAATTGCGCGACGAGTATGGCGCCGGCGGCGGCAGCGTCGTGATAGAGCGCGCCCCGCTGGGGCTCAAGATCGCGGCCGGCGTGTGGGGCACCGAGCACCCGGGCGCGCGCGTCATGCGCGCGCTCAAGGCCGAATTCGATCCCGATGGCGTTCTCAGCCCGGGTCGGTTCGCGGGAGGTGTATAGGTGCGGCACGCGGCGCTCGATGCCGTGCAAGAGCAGATCGCACGCTGCAATCGCTGCGGCTTCTGCCAGGCCGCGTGCCCGATCTACAGCATCACCGGACGTGAGGCCGCGACCGCCCGCGGCCACAACGAGCTCGTGCGCCGTGTCCTGGAGGGCGACCTCGCGCTGACCGCCGACATGCAGCCCTCCTTCGCCGAATGCCTGCTGTGCCGCGCCTGCACCGCCCACTGCTTTCCGGCCTTGCCCACGGACAGAGTCGTGACCGCCGCGCGCAGCGCGTTCAACCGGCGGCGGCTCGGCGCCGCTGTCGAAGAGCGCGTCATGCGCGCGGTGCTGGCCGAGCCCGGGCGCATGGCGCGGCTGGTGCGGCTGGCATACTTCGGCAAGCGCTCCGGCGCGCTGCGCGCCCTGCGCCTGCTGCGGTGGCTGCCCTGGCTGCCCAAGGGCCTCGCGCAAGCGGATGCCATGATGCCCGTGCCGCCGCGCTCGTTTCTGCGCGAGCGTGTCGAGCCCCTTAACTTGCCGGCGAAGGGGCCGCGCGGAACCGCCACCTATTTCGTTGGCTGCGGGATGAACTTCGGTTTTCCCGACGCGGCGCAGGATTCACTGCAACTGCTCGCAGGCTGCGGCTACGGTGTGCGCGTGGCCGACAATATCTGCTGCGGGCTGCCCGCCTACACCCACGGCCACCTCGACCTCGCTCGCGATCTGGCCCGCGCGAACCTCCGCCGGCTGGCGGACGCGGACATCGTCGTCACCGACTGCGCGAGCTGCTCGTCCTTTCTCAAGTACTACGCCGAGCTGCTGTCCGGCGACCCCGCCGCCGAGGGGGCCGCTGCGTTCGCCGCGCGCGCGCGCGACCTGTGCGAGGTCATCGCGCCGGAGATGTTGGGCGGTGCGCGCTGGCCGGGTGCGGTGACCTACCATCAGCCCTGCCACCTGGGCCGGTATCAGGGGCTGGCCGCGCGGCCGGGCGAGCTGCTGCAGGCGGTGAGCGGTCTCGAGTTTCGCCCGCTGGCCGAGGCGGACTGGTGCTGCGGAGCCGCGGGCACCTACGTTGTCAGCCAGTACGAGATGAGCATGGGCGTGCTGGAGCGCAAGATGACCAACGTGCGCGCGGCCCTTCGACCGGCTCAGGGCCGGCCCGAGTGGAATCGAGGCGCGGCCGGAGCGCCTACCGTGGTCACGTCGTGCCCTGCCTGTCTCGCCCAGCTCGCCTATGGCGCCCGCCGCCACGGCGTGGCGGTGGCCGTGCGTCATCTGTCACAGATCCTGCGCCCCTAAGGCCCTACGGGTCGCCGCGGCGGTCTCGAGACATGGTCGCCAGGGTGGGCGGCCTTCAGGTGGCTAAGTGGCTCCGCCACCGCCACGGCGGCCTTTAGGCCTAGCCGCCGAAGCACCCGCCCGTTCGCCTTTCCTTGACACGCCCGCAAGGCCCAACCTATAATGCCGTTGGCCGCAGGGACTGTCCCCGTTGGGGCCACAGGTCCCTCTGGGATGGCGTTGCCAGCCCAACGGGATGGCACAGCCACGTTAAGCCTGTGCTCCATTACTCCCCCGGAGGCCCCGATTGAACATCTCCGTCATCGGCATGGGCTACGTTGGCCTGGCCACCGCCGCCGTCTTCGCCGACCTCGGCAACGACGTGGTGGGGGTGGACAGCGACGCCGCCAAGGTTGCATCGCTGCGCTCCGGGGAGTGCCCCATTTTCGAGCCCGGCCTGCAGGAAATGCTGAGCCGCAGCCGGGCCGAGGGGCGCATTTCCTTCACCACCGATACCGCGGCCGCGGTCGGCGCGTGCGAGATCATCTTCATTGCCGTGGGCACCCCGCCGGGCGCGGACGGCGGCACCGATCTCAGCCAGGTGCGGGCGGCGGCGCGCGACATCGCCCGCGGCATCAACGGCTACAAGATCGTCGTCAACAAGAGCACGGTTCCCGTCGGCACCGGCAACCTGGTGGCTGACATCCTGCGGCAGCACGCCCCGCCCGGCGCCCAGTTCGATGTCTGCTCCAACCCCGAGTTCCTGCGCGAGGGCTCAGCCATCGAGGACACGTTGGCCCCCGACCGGATCGTGATCGGGGTGTCCAACCACGAGGTGGCCCAAAAACTGCTCGAGCTGTATTCCCCCCTGGAGCGCCCGCTTATCGTCACCGACGTCGCCACCGCCGAGATGATCAAGTACGCCAGCAACTCCTTTCTGGCGGCCAAGGTTTCGTTCATCAATGCCATCGCCGATATCTGCGAGCTGGTCGGCGCGGATGTCTCCACCGTCGCGCACGGCATGGGCGCCGACCGGCGCATCGGGCACGAGTTCCTGCAGCCCGGTCTCGGCTACGGCGGATCGTGCTTCCCCAAGGATGCCGACTCGCTCATCTCCGCCGCCGCCGCACGCGGCTACGACTTCGCGCTGCTGCGGGCCGTGCAGCAGGTGAACGACGCGCGCGTCGGCCGCCTGGTCGAACGCATGGTCGAGGCCATGGGCGACCTCGAGGGTAAGACTGTGGGCGTGCTGGGCCTGGCGTTCAAGCCCAACACGGACGACCTGCGGGAATCGAAGGCAGTGGGGTTGGTGCGCGCGCTGCTGGAGCGCGGGGCCGCGGTCAGGGCCTTCGACCCGGCGGCGATGGACAAATGCGCGGCGCTGCTGCCCCAGGTGCACTACGCCGAAAGCGTGTACGAGGCGGCCCGGGGATGCCACGCGCTGGTGGTGGCCACCGACTGGAACGAGTTCAAGCTCATCAACCTCGCGCGCGTCAAAGAGCTGATGGCGGCGCCGGTCATCTTCGACGGGCGCAACATCTTCGCGCCGGACAAGGTGCGCGCGCTGGGCTTTCGCTATTACAGCGTGGGGCGCCCGTGAGGGCGAGGCTCGCGGGAGGTAGGGGCGCACGGCCCCGTTCGGCAGGTGGCTAAGCCCGATTCATCGGGCCGCCACGGCGGCCTTAGCCTAGCCGCTCAGGGGAACTAGGTCGCGCGCGACCGCCACGGCGGCCTTTAGCCCGAATTATTCATACTCCGGTGGCGCAGAGCTTGCCCTGAGCCTGCCGAAGGGTTTTCAACCTGCGAAGAATGAACACAAGATGCAATCCACCTTCGCGGGCGACGAAGTTCCGCTACGGCGGACGAAGGCGTCCTGCGCCACCGAAGGTTAGGTTGCACTGTGCGTCGGATTCAAGCACAGCGTGAATAATCCGGGTTAGGCCTAGCCGCGTGCGCCCCTACGCGGTGGGTACAAGGTCAACGCGGCTTGTTGGTAACACGTGCGAGCAACGATGACAACGACGCGTGAACCGATGTCAGCCGCCCCGGCTGGACGCCTGCTGTGGCTCGGCGTTATCCTCGCCCTCATCGTCGGGCTGCCGTTCTTGACCAAGCCGTTGCACATTGACGACACGGTGGTGCTGGCGGTCGCCGAGCAGATCACCCGCGCGCCCCTGCGTCCGTTCGACGCCTCCATCAACTGGTTCGGCGATCCCAGGCCGATCTTCGAGGAGACCACCAACCCGCCGCTGGTGTCGTACTACCTGGCGCCGGTGGTTGCCCGGTTCGGCTTCGCCGAGGCGCCGCTGCACGCGGCGATGCTGCTGTTCCTGGTGGTGCTGGCGGTGGCGATGGTGACGCTCAGCCGGCGCTTCGCGGGCGGGTCGGCATGGCCGGTGCTATTCGTGATGCTGTCGCCGGCGGTGGTGGTCTCGACCAACGTCATGCGCGACGTGCCCCTCGCCGCGCTGTCGGCAGCTGCGGCCGCGCTGTTTGTCAGCGGCGTTGACCGGCGGCAGTGGCCGCTGGTTTTGGCGGGCTCCCTGGTGGCGGGGCTGGCGGCGCTGACCAAGTATTCGGGGGCGGTGATGCTGCCGGTGCTCGCGCTGTACGCGCTGGGGCAGCGGCGCGGAAGGTACGCCTGGTGGCTTGCGGCGCCGCTGGGCCTGGTCGGCTTGTGGAGCCTGCAGAACGAGCTGGTCCAAGGGCGCGTCCATCTCGCCTATCTCATGGCCGAGCGGCGCGGGGATCTGCCGTGGAGCGACCGCTTCTACGCCGCCCTGGTAGTGATAGGCGCTTCGCTGTTTCTGGCGCCGGCGATGCTTGCCGACGCCGCGCGCCGGGCGAAATGGTGGCTCCTGGCGGGCGCCGGCATCGCGGCCGGGTTGGCGCTTGTGGGCGCGCGCATGCATAACGACGGCGCCGTCGGCTGGCAGTACGGCCTGTGGCTGACCACCGGCGCCGCGCTCGCGTTCCTCCTCGTCGTCCCCGGTTTGGCGGCCGGGCGAGGCGCGGTCTCGCGTGCTACTCTGCGAAGGCTCCGTCGCCCCTTCGAAGCGGGGCTATGGAGCCCCGCGAAGGAGGGTGGCGAGGCCACCTCGCTACGACCCCTTCGTCCACCGAAGCGGGACTTCGTGGCCCGCGAAGGCGGAAGCACGAGCGACTACGCGGATGCCGCCGACACCCTCTTTCTCGCCCTGTGGGCGGGCGCCGTGCTGGCATTCAGCGTGTTTTTCGTCATGTTCCAGGCGGTACGCCACATCATACCGGCGCTGGCGCCGCTGGCACTGCTGGCAGTGCGCTTGCTGCGGCTGCCGCACGCGCGCGAGCGATGGCTGCCGGCGACGCTGGGGGTGCTGGTGGGCGTTCAGGCGATATTGGCTTTCGGCGGAGCCGCGGCCGATTACGAGTACGCCCGGACCTATCGCGATTTCGCTCGCCAGGCGCGGCAGCGCTTGCCCCGGCTCGTGCTTCGTAGCGAGGTGGCCTCGCCACTTCGCAGAGTAGCAGCGGGCCGGGAGGTCTGGTTCTCCGGCAACTGGGGGTGGCAGCGTTACGCTTTGTCAGCCGGCTTCACCCTGCTTGCCGAGCACGGGCGGCTCCCCCGCCCCGGCGACGTGCTGATCATCCCCGAGCGGGTGCACAAGGGCCCGCTGCCCGCCGGCCTCGCGCTTACCCAAATCGAGGAGAAGACATATCGCGGTCGAATACCCATTCATACCATGGACGGTTCGGTGCGCGCGAGCTTCTACGCGGTGGTCGGCGATAAAATGCCCTACGCCTTCACCTGCGACCGGACGCTTGAGGTATTCCGCGTGTTTCGCGTGAATGGGCGCGCGCTCGATGAGCGCGCTCATGGAAGTGTACGGGCAAGGCATGCCTTGCCCCTACAAGGTCGCGCCCGAATGAGGCCGGCGCCATGAACGGGCCTGTGATTTCGTTCGTCGTGGCGGCGCGCGATGAAGCCGCTAGCGTCGTCGCGCTGCACGGGGAAATCGAGGCCGCCATGCGCGAGGTGGGCGGCGCGTGGGAGCTGATCTTCGTTGACGACGGCAGCACCGACGCCACCTTCGAGCGCGTGCGCGAGCTGCACGCCCGACACCCGCAGGTGCGGGCCATCCGCTTCACGCAGAACTTCGGCAAGTCCGCGGCGCTGACCGCCGGCTTCGAGGCCGCCCGCGGCGACATCGTCATTACCCTCGACGGCGACCTGCAAGACGACCCGCGGGAGATCCCTCGCTTCCTTGCCGCGCTCGACGAGGGCTTCGACCTCGTCTCCGGCTGGAAGCGCACGCGGCGCGATCCCCTCGGCAAGCGCGTCGCCTCGCGCATCTTCAACCGGGGCGTTGCGCGCCTCACCGGCCTGCGGCTGCACGACATCAACTGCGGATTCAAGGCCTATCGCGCCGAGGTCACCCGCGGCCTGCGCCTGCGCCACGGGCTGCATCGCTTCATCCCCTTTCTGGCCAAAGCCAGGGGCTTTCGCATCGGCGAGATCGTCGTCGCCCATCGCGCCCGCGTGCATGGGCGCTCGAAGTACGGCTGGGAGCGCATCCCCCAGGCGCTGGTGGACGTCCACCTCGCGTGGCTCGCGGCGCGCGGGATCGAGCGGCCCCTGGCGGTCTTCGGCCCGGTGGGAGCGGCGCTCGCGGCGTCGAGCGCGGCATGGGCGGGGGCTTCCATCGCTGCCAGCCACGCGGCGTGGTGGCCGTGGGCCGCGATCTGGGTGCTGGCGGGCCTGGTCGGCATTTACATCCTGGTGATGGCCTTCCTCACGGCGCGCGCTATCGCGCGCGAACCCGAGGGCGCTTCATACTCCGTGGCAGAGCGGCTTCCCCAGGGACTGTCCCCGAACGGGGACTGTCCCTGGGGCCACAGGTCCCTCTGGGATGGCGTTGCCAGCCCAACGGGATGGCAGAGCCACCGTAGGGGCAAGGCATGCCTTGCCCCTACCCGCCCGGAACGGGACAGTCCACCAGGGGACAGCCCCTGCGCGGACGAGCCGCGCGCCGGCCGCCCGCAGGCGGCGCACCGCCTGCGCCAGATCGCCGCTGTCGTGCAGACCGTCATCCTGGCCGCGGCGGTCGCCTATATCGCATGGGGGCTGGCCGGCCAGTGGGCGGAGCTGCGCCGGCACGCGTGGACCCTGCGGCCGCTGCCGGCGCTGCTGTCGCTGACGCTGGCCGCGGGCTGGTTCGTGCTGCGTGTACGGCTGTGGCAACGCATACTGGCGTGCTTCGGTTACCCCCTCGCCTACCGCCGCGCGTATCGCACCTGGCTGCTGTCGGAGTTGAGCCGGTATTTGCCGGGCACGGTGTGGCATGTGCTCAGCCGCTCGCATCTTTCCGGCCGCCAGGGGGTGCCGGCGCCGGTCGCTCTCACCGGCATCATGCTCGAACTCGCGCTCGTGGCACTGGTCGCGGTGGCATTGTTCCCTCTGCGCGCCATCGGCTACGGCCACCCGCTTGAGGGCGTGGGGATATGGGCGCTCGCGGCGGCGCTGGCGCTGCTGGTGTTCGCCCATCCGCAGGTGGTGGTGCCGCTGGTCAACGCGGGGCTGCGCCGCCTGTCGCGGCCGGCCATCCAGGCGCGGCTGCGCTATCGCGACCTGTTCGGCATGCTCGCGCTGTGCGCGGCGATGTGGTTGTGCCTGTGCCTGGGGTTCGCGGCATTCGCCTACGCCATTGCCCCGGCCGCAGGCGGCGCACCGCCCGCAGGGCGCAGCGCCATCGCCATCGCTGCCTCGTTCCCCGTGGCGTGGGTCGTGGGGCTGGTCGCGGTCGCCGCGCCCGGCGGATTGGGGGTGCGCGAGGGCGTGCTGGCAGCGCTGTTGTCGGGCGTCCTGCCCGGGGGAGTGGCGGTGGTGGTGGCGCTGGCGTCGCGGGTATGGCTCACCGGCGTGGAGCTGCTGTGCGCCGCCGTCGCCTGGCGGCTGCGCGAGTGAGAAATGGAGCACAGGCTTAAGGTGGCTCTGCCATCCCGTTGGGGTGGCAACGCCATCCCAGAGGGACCTGCGGCCCCACCGCCTCACTCCTCCAGCAGGTTGCACGGCGTAATCGTGATCCCGCGCGCCGTGCGGGCGGTGCGCCGCCTGCGGGTGGTGCGCCGCCTGCGGCCGATGCGCAGAGTCTTGATCTCGAACGGGCGGAAGTCCAGCTCCGCCGGCACGCTCATGCCCGCGATTTCCAAAGTCGCGCGCGTCCGCCGGCCGAGCGTTTCGTTGAGCCGCACGATGATGTCGTCGCCCTCGTCCGCCTTCTTCAGGGCCGCCAGCACCACCGTGTCGGGCTTCACCTCCAACAGCGACTCCGAGCGTTTGGGGGCGCCCGGCGCCGGCGTGGGCTGATGATACATGAACAGCGCTTCCAGGGGCAGGTTCAGTTCCATGGCGGCGGGAATCAGCGCCTTCGCCAGCGTCGGCGCCTTGCCCCACAGCAGCCGGAAGCGGAAATCATGGAGCCCCTGGTCAATGTAGGTATGATGCTCGTCCGCCCGCGCGGGGGCGTCGCCGAAGCGACAGTGCACCGCCCCCCGCACCAGACTCAGCCCCAGCTCCCCGTTGGCCCGAGCGTGAAACGCGTACTGCCCGTCATTGGCGACGCCGACAGCCAGCCGGTCGCCCGCCTTCTCCTCCAGCCGCACCCAGCGGCCCCCGACGTTCTCGGTTCCGTCCGCCGGGCGCTCGATGGCCGCGAACGGCACCTCGCACACCGCCCGGCAATCTTTCAGCCGCAGCGGCAGCACCCACTTCAGGCACTGGCGCCGCTCCTGCCAGTGCACGCGCAGGCTGACGTCCACGTGAGGCAGGTCGGCGTACACGGTGAACTGCTGGCACACCCGCGACCGCCGCCACCCCACCAGCGACTGGATGGTGACGCTCACCGGGCCCTCGAACAGCACGTGCAGCGCCGGCACGGCGGTTTCTTCCTCGCCGGCCCAGCGCGCGACCTCCCGCGATGATAGGGGCGTGAAGTCGCCGAGCGGGGTGGAGAAGTTGACGTTGGACTCGCCGCCCCATGCGTCGAGGGTATCTTTCATCGCCAGCAGGCGCGCGCTGTCGCGCAGCAGCTCGCGGTCAGAAATGGAGCACAGGCTTAAGCCTGTGGCCCCACGCCGCCTGCGGGTGGTGCGCCGCCTGCGGCCGCTGCGCTTGTCCACCAGCGAGGCCAGCCCGCCCGTCGCGCGCGAGAACTTCGCGCGCAGCCAGCGGTTCTCGACCACGATGGCGGCCTTGGTCTGCTTCACGGTCAGGTCAGAAATGGAGCACAGGCTTAAGCCTGTGGCCCCATGCCGCCTGCGGCCGTCGGCGAGCGTCTGGTGGCGCAGAGCCTGCCCTGAGCCAGTCGAAGGGTTTGAAACCTGCGCTACCACCTCGTAGCGGCGCACCGCCAGGGCCGGCACCTCGGCGACGAACGAGGCGTTGCGATGCCACGTTCCCGCGGTGCGCTCGAACACGCCGCCCGTATCCTGCGACGCGACCTTGCGGCCGCGGTCGTCGTAGAGCGCGAACGGCTCGCGCTGGCGGGGGGGCATGTAGGCCATCAGAAAATCGAGGCTCACTGGGGCGGTCATCGCGCAGGCGTGCGGGTTGAACACGTACACCGGGATGGTGCCGGGCTTGGGCGTGATGTTGGGCAGCAGGGCCATGTGCGCCGCCATGCGCAGGCGCCGGCAGACATCGGCCGAGCGGCCGAAGATCTCCGCCGCGTCGCGCAGCAGCGCCTCCTCCGACGACGAGCCGGCCAGGATGTCGTGGAAGGTGTTGAAGAGCACGCCCTTCCAGGCTTGTTCGAGTTCCTGCCGCGGGTACTCGCGGCCGCGCCCCAGCCGCAGGCGGCGCACCGCCCGCAGGCGGCGCACCGCCCAGGCCACGGTTGACCAGCGCTCGGCCGATGCCAGCAGCGCTTCGCCGCGGCGCATGGCGCGCTTGATGGGCGACATCGAAGTGTAGCACCCCGCGAAGCTGCGCTGCAGGTCGCCGCGGTGGACGGGATACGCCGAGGGCGGTGCGCCGCCTGCGGGCGGTTTGAGGCTCGCCAGGTAGGCTTCGGGCGTGCTGTGACGAATCTCGACATCCGTGGTCTGCGCCCGCAGGCGGCCCACCGCCCGCAGCGCCTCGATGGCATCGAGGGCAACGCGCGTGGGGCCGCCGCCGTGATCGCCCAAACCCCACAGCACGAGCGCGTCCTCGCCGGTCTCGCGCGCCAGCTCCACTCCTCGGCGCACGCTGGCAGTCGCGTCGGCCTCGAAGGTGCCGTACCAGCCGGTCGAAGGACGCAGAGCCAGGATCTGCGATCCGTCCAGGCCCTGCCAGCGGTACTGCGGGGCGGGCAGGTCGAGCAGATTGGCGCCGGGGCGGCAGTGAATGTACATCTCGTAGCCGCTCTGGCGCAGAAGCTGCGGCAGGCTGCCGTTGTGGCCGAAGGGGTCGAAGTTGTAAGCCACGGTCGGCCGCACGCCGAACCGCTCGGCGAAGTAGCGCCGCGCCGTGGTGATCAGCCGCACGAAGGTCTCGCCGCCGGGCATGTTGCAGTCCGGCTGCAGGTACCACCCGCCGGCGATGTGCCAGCGGCGCTGCTTCACCATTCGCTGAATGCGCGCGAACAGCGCCGGGTCGTACTGCTCCACCCACTCGTAGAGCACGCTCTCGTTGTGATTGAAGACGAAATCGGGGTACTCGTCGAGGATGTCGGCGGCGGTGCGAAAGGTCGAGATCGCCTCGCGCGCGCCCTCCTCCCACGGCCACATCCAGATGGGGTCGATGTGGGCGTTGCATACGAGGTGAACGACGGGCCTGCGCTTGCTCATATCGCTGTCTCCGGTAGGGGCGCGGCCCCTAGGCCCTGCGGGCCGGTGGCTCTGTCATCCCGTTGGGATGGCAACGCCATCCCAGAGGGAGGTGGCGGTCGCAGAGCGACTTAGCCACATGGGCTGCCCGTGGCGCAGAATTGCATTCTGTGTCGGGGCGCGCTCCCCTGCGCGAAAAGTAGGGGCGCAGCCCCTAGGCCCTGCGGGCCGGTGGCTCTGTCATCCCGAGGCTCTGCCTTCCCGTTGGGGAGGCAACGCCTTCCCCAGAGGGATTGGGATGGCAACGCCATCCCAGAGGGAGGTGGCGGTCGCAGAGCGACTTAGCCACATGCTGCGCCCCTACCAGCTGCCCTGCGGTTGCTTCGCAGGTGCGCAGCGGCCGCTGAGCGAAATCATCGCACGGCGGGCGGTGCGCCGCCTGCGGGCGGTGGGCATCATGGCGGATCTCAGCGTCAGAGCACGAAGACGCAGGTCGAGGGCGCTTCGATCATCAATGTGGTCGGTGGCGATTGCGGCGATGGCGCCGGCGGTCGCCGCGCTGCTCGGCGGCCCCGGCGTGGCTGCGGCCGCCGCCGCCGCTCGGGAGGAGGGTGCAATGCCCCAGCCGTGGGTCAATACTTCGGCGCACGAGGTGCGCGCAGGCAATGGCCTGGTGAGCGTGGCTTTCGCGCGGCGGGGGAACGCGGTCGTGCTCGAGAGCCTCGCGCAAGCAACGCGGGGCGTCGAGCTTCTGGCCGAGGCGCAGGAGTCCGATCCGCTGTGGGAACTGGAGTTGCGCACCGCCGGCGGCGAGCCCGTGACGATCACCAGCGCCCAGGCCCCGGCCGCGATGTCTGGCGAGCAGGCCGCCGATGCCGCCGAGATCCGGCTGCGGTGGACGGGCGTGCCCGTCGGAGCAAGCGGTATCAATGTCGAAGTCCGGGTGCGCATCGGCCAGGGCGATCCCATCACCCATTGGAGCCTGGCGGTGGCCAACGCAGGGCCGGCATTGGGCCTGTGGCGCGCGACTTTTCCTATCATCCCCAACGTCCAGGCTTTGCCCGACGCCAAGCTAGCGTTCCCAACCGGGTGGGGGCTGCTGTATAGCGATCCCCTGCACGCCGGCGAGATTCGCGGCACCTATCCTTCCATGACGCCGGCCATGCAGTTCGTGGCGTGCTGGCGAGCGCGGGGCGGGATATACTTCGGCGCGCACGACCCGGGGGCCGCCCACAAGCAGCTCGTCTGCACCCCCGATGCCGACAATGGGCGGCTGCGGCTCGCCATAATCAACTACCCCGCGGGGATGGGGCGTCCGGCGGCACAGTACGATCTGCCGTATGAGGCCGCGGTGGGAGCCTTCGTCGGCGACTGGTATGAAGCAGCGCGCATGTACCGGGAGTGGGCGCTGGCAAACGCGCCGTGGATGGCCCCTAAGCCCGGCGGGCCGGGGCGGCGGTCGCATGGCGACCTAGCCGCGCGGGGCGAGCTGCGCTCGCGACAGAGCACGCCGGAGTGGCTGAAGGATATTGACCTGTGGTGTCTGGCCGGCGGCGGCCCCGCGGAGGCGGTCGAGCCAACCAAGCGCTTTGCGGCGTATTTCGGCGTCCCTACGGCGGTTCATTGGTACAACTGGCACCAGATTCCGTTCGACGACCATTACCCCGAGTATTTCCCGGCCAAGGAGGGCTTCGCCCAGGGCGTCGCCGATCTGCACGCCGCGGGGATAAGGGTCATGCCCTACATCAACGGCCGCCTGTGGGATCCCCGGACCGACTCCTGGACCGCCGAGAACGCCCAGGCCGCCTGCGCCAAGGACGAGCGCCTGGGCCGCTACGAGGAGACCTACGGCTCAGGCGTGCCGCTGGTCGTGATGTGCCCCTACACCGAGCAGTGGCAGGCGAAAGTCGCCGGCCTGGTGGAGCGGCTGGTTAACGAGTGCGGGGTGGATGGGGTGTACGTGGATCAGATTTCGGCGGCCGCCGCCGTGGCGTGCTTCGATCCCGGCCACGGGCACGATGTCGGCGGCGGCGGGTTGTGGGTCGAGGGCTACCGCCGGCTGCTGCGGCGGGCGCGGGAGAAGCTCCCGCCGGAGGCGATGCTGACCACCGAGGAGTCGGCCGACCCGTGGATCGACCTGCTCGACGCGTTTCTGCTGGTGAACACGCCGCCGGCCCCGGCGCAGGTGATCCCGCTGTTTCCCGCGGTCTATGGCGGCCGCACCATCACCTTCGGCTTCCAGTACATCGCGGGCGACGACCTCGACCGCGGGCTGGCGTTCCGCGCGAAGATGGCGCGGGCGTTTGCGTGGGGCGCGCAGTTGGGGTGGGTGGGGCCGGCGATACTGGACGCCAAGTACGCGCGGGAGGCGGAATACCTGAGGAAACTTGCTCAATGCCGGCGCCGGGCGCACGAATTCCTCGTCTTCGGCGAGATGCTCGCCCCGCCCGACGTCGCCGGGATACCGCGGGTGTCGGTCGAGGGCCAGGCCGCCTTCGGCGGCGCCTACCGCATCGAGCTGCCGGCGGTGATCTGCTCGGCCTGGCGCGCGGCGAGCGGCGAGGTGGGCATCGCCCTCACCAACATGACGGATGAGGCGCAGGTCGCGAGGCTGAATCTCAGCGGCGAGGGGCTGGGCTTGTCACCGGATCGGCGCTATCACTTGACCCGCATGACCGCCGTGGGCGAGCAGCCGATCGGCGTGGCGGCCGGGTCGAGTCTCACGCACGACGAGCCGCTGCCGCCTCGCTCGGCGGTAGTGCTGCGCATCTCGCCGGCAGGGAAATAGCTACGTTTCGCCCTTGCCTACGGCCTGGATTATCTCGGGCTCCCGTTGCGGCAAGCGTCCGGTAGGGGCAAGGCATGCCTTGCCCCTACATCGGCGAAGTCCGTAGAGCAGGAGCTGGTCTCCCGCCTTCGCGGGCTACGAAGCCCAGCTACGGCGGGCGAAGTAGCCTGCCCCATGATCCGAGAGGGCAGAAGACGAGCTTCTGCCCTACGGTAGGTCGGCCAGGCTGGGCAGGCAGAACTCCTCGAACATTCGCGTCGAAAGGCTGCCTGCGCTGGTCAGAGCTGGCCCAGGCGGTCCCAGTCGCTCAGGTCGGGCCCCTCGACCTCGGCCATGACCACCACGCCGAAGGTGAGGATGCGGCAGCCCTCCTCCAGGTGGCCGCCCATCGCCTTTTCGGTGTTGGAGAAGGTGATGTGGGCGTGCACGCGGCCGTCCATGACGAGGCCGGTCACGGACAGCACATCGAACGCCCCCTCGCCGCGGAAGAAGATGTCGCCCGGCGGCAGGTTGGTGGTTTCCACCACGTGGACGTGGTAGCTGCTGATGGAGCCCACGCCGCTGAGGATCACGCCGTGGCGAATGCCCTTTTCGGCGACCGCCGCGCGAAGGGATTGCAATATATCCTCACCCGAATCCAGGCGGACGATAAACAGCCGACCGCATTGGGCGCTCTCCACTCGCATTTCCCCTGTTCCTTTCCTACACACGGGGCTGCGCGCGTCAGGCGACGTATTCCACGTCCCCCATCAGCGCGAGGTGCTCGTGGCGCCGCTGGCGCTGCGCCAGGAAAGCGGCGAAGAGGCCGTCGGCGGTCTCCTGGGTGGTACGGCGGTTGTTGGTATATGGGTCCTGGCGCGCGGCCTCGTTGACCTGGGCGATCCACTCCGGTGGAATCCCCGCCGCCCCGGACAGCGCCCCGGCCAGTCCCCCGGCGACCGCGGCTAGGCAGTCGGTGTCGCGCCCGAAGTTGACGGCGGTGATGATCGCCGTCTTGGGATCGCCGCGGGTGATGG
>Ga0315291_10001666_pt1 | contig 29573 bp, 25 predicted proteins | sample YL17G12_20_MG_FD_203070 | JGI IMG/M metagenome (GOLD analysis project Ga0315291, IMG submission 203070) | Sediment microbial communities from Yellowstone Lake, YNP, Wyoming, USA - YL17G12_20 | ecosystem: Environmental > Aquatic > Freshwater > Lake > Sediment | place: USA: Wyoming | collected...
CGCATGGCCAGATCGGAGGGCGATGGACACTCCAAGACGCCGAGTTCCAACAGCGTGTCAATGACCTCGGCGCACTGGCGTCTGGATCGTGCAGGCGACTTTACTCCTACCAGGCCAGCGAAGATGCCCTCCTCACGCACGACCCCCTGTTCGCGGACCGTCAACACCAGGGCCATCGCCTCTCTGTCGATCTCCAATGTCGTGCCCGTGCGTGCGTCGAAGACGATGCCGCCGAAGCATTCTCTTCGCAGCCGCACGCCGCGCGAAAGACTCAGATATCTCGACGACAAACCAAATCTGACGCGAGGCATAGATGCACGCCCTCGCAGAGACACTGCCCTCTGATCTTGGGGTGAAGTCTGTGCAGGCGAACGGCAGAAGTCTCGAATACTGAAAGACGTTCGGCGGCAAGGTCATGATCGCCTTTCGCCCGTACGCACACGCCGCAGCCTGGCGCGAATGCTCACTCCCGGCCCGTACATCGCCGGAGATCCGCGCGATGCTCGACGGTGACATCAAACTGGGACTATCGCTGCTGTCGCGCGAGGTCGAACGGAACACCCGACCGCACCTTTGCACAGGATGCAGCGATGGCGACTGGGCCAGCCTGCTGGTTCGGGTGAACGTACCGCGGCACCCGCGCTGGACGAGGTAAGGGAGCAGTACCGGACGGCGGCTCGGAACCCATGGGCTGCGACGCCCAAGGGCCTCGGAGTGGGGCATTGCACCGAGGGCCAGCAGTGGTCGTACGCAAGCTAGCGAAGAGGTATTGGGATAGCAGGTAGGCAGAGTGGAAGCAAATCGCCCAGAAGTGCCTGGATAGAGTTTCTGGGGGGTACAAGGTGGACATCAGGCATTCCTGGCCCTGTACGATCGTGTCCGTACCGCAGTCGCCGGTTGTGCTGTCGTCGGCCCTGTCAATGGCGATGTGGAAATGTACCAATTCTCGCGGTGTGAAAATGTACCACCCGCGGCCGTCGAAGCTAGCTGTGTGGCATCACCTCCCCTGCTCCCAGTTTGTCCTTGAGCCAGTAGCTATTGCCGTTGATGTTCACCACCGTGCTGTGGTGCAGCAGCCGATCCAGGATCGCGGTCACGATCACCGGGTCATGGAAGAGCTCCGACCACTCCTCGAAGGCCTTGTTCGAGGTGATGATGGTGCTCATCTTCTCGTAGCGCATCGCCACGAACTGGTAGAAGAGGTGGCACTCCTCCCGGTCGATCGGGGTATAGCCCACCTCGTCCACCACCACCAGACTCGAGGTATAGTAGCGGCGACCCCGGCCCATCACCGGCCGGTCAAGCAGCTTCCAGAGAGCCTGGCGTGGCAGATCGGCGAGCACTGTGATGTGCCGAGCATCTTCGTCGAGTTCAACGGCGGCCTGAACAGCCCATACGGCAACACTCGCAGCGGGATCGCACTGCTCAGGACCGCGATGAACGCCTTGGCTGAGGCCGAGCGCGGCCATTAGCGCCGGGTCGCTTCTCCGACGGTGTCACAACGGGCGTCGCTGGCAGAGCTATCCATCTCGAGCGATTAGAATGGAACCGTCGACTGGACTGTGGCCTGCGCCGGAGTATGGACTGGCTAGAGCAGCCTTCACGCGCTTCCGCGCATGGAGCGGCTAACGCCATCGGGTATCGTGCGCCTATTGCGCAGTGTATCCGCCGTCGATGACGAGCTGGGCACCGGTCACGAACTTCGCCTCATCCGATGCGCTCTTTGGCATAGAGGAGCGCATCGGTCTTGGTCATGAGGGTCACCGCTCCCTTGGCTGCGTGGTACGGAGGGATTTCGGGGGAGCCGACGAGCCCGTAGATGGACGACACGTTCACAATGCTCCCGCCGCCGCCCCGCCGCATGTGTGGGATGGCAGCCTTGGTGCAGAGGAACACGCCCTTGGCATTCACGTCGATTACTGCCTGCCACTGCTCCTCTGACAGCGCGTCTGTTGGCATCCCCGCTCCGGAGATGGCCGCATTGTTGACCAGGACATCGAGCCGGCCGAACCGCTCCACAACGGCGGCGAACTGACATTGGATCTGTGACTCCTGAGTCACATCCATCCGCCAAGAACCCGCCACGCCCCCCTCCCGGGTGATCTGCTCGCCCACCGCCTGCCCGGCGCGTTCGTCCACGTCGGTGACTGCAACGGCTGCGCCCTCGCGCGCCAGCAAGAGGCAAGTCGCCTTGCCGATGCCACTCGCGCCACCGGTGACGAGAACAACTTTCCCCTCCACTCGTCCCATGCTGTCCTCCGGGTCGCCGCGATTGGCCGGCCGCTATACGGATGGCGCATGAGTCGGGTCGAGCCAGACCGACTCCATATGTCCTTGGACAATGGCGAGCGGGATAGCGGCCGGTGCGGACAGCGTCACCCTGAGCTCGTCGACAGCGCCGCGAACACGCCCGTCACACTTCTTTGCCGCGGCCCGGGCTTGATCGATGCCAGCGTCTGGCCGACAGCATTCCATGGATATCCGCTACCAGAGTATCCTGCCGGCTAGGTCCCGTCTGATCTGGTATGCCTGTTCAGCGACGCGCAAGATGCTCGTATCTACGCGCTGGATGAGCAGCTCCTCCTGCTGGTCGAGTCTGCTGAGCGCTCCCTTGAAGGGGACCGCTATCTGGCTGTGACCGATGGACGTGGTATAGCCATCACGCGCGGTGGTCCCGGCGGCGTTGCAGTAGACCATGCAGATCTCGTTCTCAAACGCCCTGGCGACACATAGGGAGTCTACGAACTTCTCCTCTGCTTGACGGTCATACTCGAGCCCCGGCCCGGCGTCTTCGTAGCACCAGAAGCTTGCGCAGAAGACCACCTCGGCTCCGGCGTGCGCCATGCGCCGGAATAATTCAGGGAAGGCGAGGTCCCAACAGATCGCGAAGCCGACTCTGCCATACGAGGCATCGGCGACGACGACTTCGTTCCCCGGGGTGATGTCCTCGGCCTCGTAGAGCCAAAGGTTGATCTTCCGATACCTGGCCAGGATCTCACCCCGGGAGTCAATGTAGTGGGTCGTGTTGAACCACCCGAGCCTGCTGCCCTCCGTGACGGAGCCGGCAACAATATCGATCCCATAGGTGCGCGCAAGGCGGCGGAAATGCTCTCTGTACTTGCCCTTGAAATCGACGAGATCCTCCCTGCCTCTGGGATGCCGGTTGAGGAAGTTTTCGGGAAAGACGATCACCTTCGCTCCGCCGGCCGCCGCCTTTTCGACGAATGCCGCCGCCTTCTCGAGGTTCACCGCTGGCGCGGCGGGCTCCACGTCCATCTGTGCCACGGCTATGTCGATTTCCATCTCAGACGCTCCTTGTCACCAGGGGGAACCTTCCTCTGAGCAGTTCGGTCCGTGAGATGAAGGTTCCGCTGTGAGTTGGCATCTCCTGTCTCCGCGGTCCTCGTATCGAGGCCACGCTCCCGCTCCGGCGCAGGTCAGGTGCGGAACGCGTCGTAGTGATCATGTCAGCGAGGTGTCAGCAGGTGGATGAGGGAGCGATCGTGATCGGAGCTGGGGCCATCTCCGGCCCCTGGCTGACCGTCCTGTCTGGAGGCGGCGTCGAGGTTGCCGCAATCGTGGACCCGCTGGTTGAAGGAGCCCGCGAGCGGCCGGCGACCTGGGCGCACGATCCCTCGTTCGTTAGCCACCACTGGGCGCGCGTGACTGCTATGGACGGAAGGAAGCGTAGGACATGTTGCCCACGGCGATAGACGTTCGCGAGTATGGCGCGGTCGGGGACGGGAACGTGTTGGACACGAAGGCTATCCAAGCGGCGATCGATGCTTGTGCCGAGCGCGGGGGTGTGGTGCATTTCCCACCCGGCCAGTACCTGACTGCATCGATCCGCCTCAGGAGCAACGTCGGGCTCCATGTCGGCCAGGGAGCGGTGATCGTGGGAAGCCCCAGGCCAGAGCATTACCCCCTGGAGCCGGACGAGGACATGGCTGGCACCAGGTGGGGTGGGGGCGCGGAGGCGACGCTTGTGAAGGTCCTCGGTTGGCACCATGCACTGATCCGCGCGGTCGACGTCGAGAACGTCACCATCTTCGGCGAGGGAGAGATCGACGGGCAGGGCGGGAGCTACCCCAAGCCGGAGGAGGGGCAGCCGCTGGCCCGGCCGCAACTCATCAGTACAGCCGGGTCTCGGGGTATTTCAATAAGAGACGTGCTGCTCAGAGACTCGACTCAGTGGGTGCTGCGCCTGTCGCTGTGCAAGGACGTTGATGTTCGGGGGATCACCATACGCAGCCGCTGCCGACTGAACAACGATGGGATCGACATCAACAGCTGCGACAACGTGCGGATCTCGGACTGCGACATCAGTTGCAGCGACGACGCCATCGTCTTCAAGAGCCTCTATCCCGAGCCGACGAGGAGGTGCACCGTCACGAACTGCCTCATCAGCACGGACTGCAACGCAATCAAGTTCGGCACCGAATCCTATGGCGGGTTCCAGGACATAAGCGTCAGCAACTGCACCATCTATGACACCGCTCTCGGCGGGCTCACTTTCGAGATAGTGGATGGGGGGCTGATGGAGCGCATCACGGTCTCGAATATCACGATGGACAATGTTGGGGGGCCGGTGTTCATCCGCCTCGGTGATCGAGGCCGTAATGTGCCGGGGGTGCTTGAGAGGCAGCCGACAGGTAGGCTGCGTAGTGTCATGATCAGCAATGTGCAGGCGAGTCGGGCTCCAACTGTGGGCTGTGCCATCGCGGGGCTGCCCGGACATCCGATAGAGGGAGTGTCGCTCTGCAACGTGAGCATCTCTTACAGGGGCGGAGGGACGGCCGAACATATGCACCGAGCGGTTGGTGAGTGCCCCGACAAGTATCCTGAATTCGACATGTTTCAGGAAGGATGGGATCCGATCGTTCCGCAGCCTTCGTACGGGTTCTTCTGCCGGCATGTCCAAGGCCTCAGGCTCAGCAACATAAGGGTGAGCCTCGAGAGTGACGACTGCCGGCCGGCGATACTGTGCGAGGATGTCGAGGATCTGGAGGTATTCGGGTTGGACGCCATGACCATGCCTGAGACCGCGATGCGGTTCAAAGGCGTGCGCAACGCTATGATCCACGGATGCCGCGCCCGCCCAGGCTCGAAGACCTTCCTGCTGCTGACGGACAGCGAGCACATCCACCTCGTGGGCAATGAACTGAGCGCGGCGTCGAAGGCGCTCAAGGGTCCGAGGTAGAAGTCGCTACGCGCAACATTTCCACTATACACTGTCATGGTACATCGGAGGCGGAACTATGGCCTGTAAGATCGTTTTCATCGGGGGCGGGAGTTACAATTGGGGCCCGGAGCTCATCCGCGATTGCATGGTTACGCCCGAGCTGGCCGATGGGAAGTTAGTGCTTCACGATATCGACCACGAAGCGGCGAGGCGCAACCTCGCGATCGGCGAGCTGCTCAAAGCGCGTGCGGGGTCGAGTCTGAAGCTGGAGGTGATCGATGACCGTCGGGCGGCGCTGGACGGGGCGGACTATGTGGTGCTGGCGATCTCGGTTGGGGGCCTGGAATCGTGGCGGCTGGATATGGAGATTCCCGACAAGCATGGGAGCCGCCAGACCATCGCGGACACGGTGGGTCCGGGTGGGTACAGCCGCGCCTTGCGCAGCATTCCTGTGGTCGTTGGGATCGCGCGGGACATGGAGCAGATGTGCCCGAACGCGTGGCTGCTGAATGTCACCAATCCGATGACCACGTTGACCCGGTGTGTCTGGCGGGAGACGGGCATCCGATGCATCGGTCTGTGTCACGAGGTATACCACTTCCTGCGCCGGGTCGAGAAGATGCTCCAGGTATCGACCGAGGATATCTTCCTCAACTATGGCGGCATCAACCACTGCGGCTGGATTCTAGAGATGGCCGTCAACGGGCAGGACGGCCTGGCAATGCTGCGCCAGTACTGGAAAGAGAATCCGCCAAAGGATACAGTCGCGCTCGTGCTCTTCGACATCTTCGGTTGCCTGCCGGTGATCAACGGCCGGCATTTGAGCGAGTTCTTCCCGCACTTCCTCAGGCCCGAGACAGGCTACGGAGAGCGGTATGGATTCCTGGACCAGATGGTGACCGTGCCCGACCGGCTGAGGGTCATGGCGGAGGAGCGGGAGAAGTGGCTGAGGATGCCAGAAGGCGAGCACCTGCCGGATCTGGAGCGAGGTGTCGAGCCGGTCGCGCCGATCATCTCCGCGATAGAGACGGGCCAACCGTTCCCGTTCGTGGCTAACTGGCCCAATGTTGGTCAGATCCCGAATCTCCCGGCAGACGCGGTCGTCGAGACGAGAGCGATTGCTGACGGACGAGGCGTCACCCCGATGGCCGTCGGGGCATTGCCGGAGGGAGTCCGGTCAGTGCTGGCGCGGCACGTCTCCAATCAGGAGTTGATCGTCGAGGCAGCTGTGGAGGGTGATGCGCAGCAGGCGCTCCAGGCGTTTGTCAGTGACCCGTTGGTGCGGGGGATCGAAGAGGCGAAGACGATGCTGGATGAACTGCTCGCGGCCCACGCGCGTTATCTGCCCCAGTTCCAGCGCGCCGCTCGGCGCGGCGTCACCGAAGCCGCGATTAGCTGAGCGGCTCCAGCGGCCCTTCCTCATGGACGTGTTCCACTGCGTCGGAACCCGGCGCAGCCCAACGGACCGCGTTGCTGATCACGCGGAGCACGTTGGGGTCGTGGAAGGTCGGGCAGAACTCGTGGCCGGGGCGGAAGTAGAAGACGCGTCCACGGCCCCGGGTGAAACAGCAGCCGCTCCGGAACACCTCGCCTCCCTGAAACCAACTGATGAAGACGAGTTCGTCAGGCGCCGGGATGTCGTAGAACTCACCGAACATCTCCTCATGCTCAAGTTCGAAATGCCGAGCCAGCCCAGCCGCGATGGGGTGGCTCGGCATGACGACCCAGAGGCGTTCGCGCTCGCCGATCAACTCGCCGAACATGCGATGTCGATCGAATCCACAGCCTGTTCCCATGAGCCGTCGAAACGGCTTCGACGCGTGTGCGGAGTGGAGTGCGATGAACCCCATGCCCTGGTTGACGCGCCGTTGGACTCGCGAGACGATCTCGTCTGCGACTTCGTTGTGGGCTATGTGCCCCCACCAGATCAGCACGCCGGTGTCGGCAAGTCGTGACTCCGAGAGCCCGTGCTCGGGCTCGTCCAGCGATGCGAGCTCGGCGTGTATACCAGAATCGCCATTCAGGTGGAGCGCGATCAAGGCGTGCATGCCATCAGGATAGAGCTTGCGGACCGGATCGTTGCGCTTTTCATGCCGGAACTCATTCCACACGACGACTTTGATATCGCGGCTCATTGATCTGACCTCATCAGGAGATGGAGCTTCACTCGAATTCCACCTGCTCGGTGCGCCCGCTCACCGCGGAGCGCTGCGCGGCCTCGATGACCGCGATGACTCTGCGGGCATCTTCCGCCGTGACCAACAACGGCTTGCCGCGGTGAACGTGATCGGCGACGCTCCGGTAGAAGAGGTGGTATGGGCCCTCCTCTACAGGCACGTCCATGGCGGCGTCGACTCCCTTCACCTCCGCGAAGACGCGAATATGCTTGTCCGTCTCTTGGTCCTGGAGCACGGACCCCCTTGTCCCGAGCACGCGGCGCCAGGCCTTCGGCGCTCGGGCGATGCTTGATATCTGAAGGTCGGCGGTCTCGCCGCCCTCGAACCGGATCAGGATCTGCCCCTGGTCCTCATTAGTGTCCGGGGCGCCCCGCTTCTTGTGGAGCACGCCCGTGACGCCAGCGATCCTGCCGGGCAGCAGGCCGCATGCCCAGTCCACCATGTGCGCACCCAGGTCGTAGAATATGCCGCCCGATACGGCCTTCAGGGCACGCCAGCTCCGAGCAGGGCCTGTCCGCTTGTGGTAGCGGCCCCAGAACATCTCGACGTGGAAGACGTCGCCGACCAGACCGCGCCGGACGACCTCTTTGGTGGCGACATAGTCGCCGTCACACCGCCGCTGGTGGAAGACAGAGAGCATCTTCCCGGCTTCGCGCGCCGCCTCGATCATCTGGGTGCACTCGCGCGTTGTGATCGCCATGGGTTTCTCGACAATCACGTGCTGGCCGGCTTGAAGACACTGGATCGCGAGAGCGACGTGCGTGTTGTGGGGTGTTGCCACGACGCAGAGATCGGTGATCCCGGCGGCGAGCATTTGCTCGACGCTCTCGAAGATTGCTATGCCTGGATACTTCTGGGCGGCCTTTTCCCTTCGCTCAGAGAGCAAGTCGCAGACGGCGGTCAGCGTCAGGCCGGGCGTGCCGCTCACCTGTCCTGCATGGACGGCGCCCATGCCGTAACCGATCACACCACATCGTATCGCGGTGTCTCGTTTCGGCAGGTTAGCGTTCCTCACTTCTCTGCATCCTCTCCGCCGAGCAGTACCGATGTGAGGGGGCAGCCGGCGATCGCGCCACTGCTCCAGAGCCTATCGGCCACGGAGGATGTCCTCAATCTTCTGCTCCGTTTCGGCCGGCAGTGGCTCCGGCTTGTGCCCATCCATTATGGCGAGAGTCCTGTCTCGCAGATGGGCGCCCATTCGTCTCCCCCCTGCCTTCGCCCACGCCTCCCCGCCGAGGCGGCCGAACAGCGCAGGCATCCAGAGCTGGCGGAAGTGCCGGAAGGTGTGGTCGGTCTCCAGGAAGTTGCCGTCGGGGCCGACGGTGTGGATAACCTGCATCGCCATCGACTCCTCGTCGAGAGAGACGCCGGCCATGAAACGCCGCAGCATGGAGATGATCTCATCGCAGAGGACGATCATCTCTGGAGAGGTGGTCTTGCCGCTCTCCAGGTAGCCGATATCATGGGTGAGATTGTTGCCCGCGAGCAGGGATGTCATGATCGAGAAGGTAGCCTCGGTCGCGGCCTGCTCGTCCACGACACAGGCGTTGGAGTCGCCAGCGTAACCCCAGGTGGGCATTCCATAGTAGCGGCCGATTTCGGCGACAGCGACGCGGGCAAGGGCGAACTCGGGCGAGGTATAGACACTGATAGTTGTGCGCATATCGAGCTGGTGCATGCCTTGTCCGTAGACGAATGGGGCGCCGGGCCGCTTGAGCTGGTGGATGACAAGCCCGCTGAGCACCTCGGCGTTGGCCATAGCTAAAGCTCCGGCCAAAGTGACTGGGGCTGTGCCCCCCTGCACTGGGGCGGGGGAATGCACGACCGGCAGATTCTGCTCCGCCATATAGAGCAGTTTGGCGATGGCAGTTTCGGAGTGGCGCAAGGGCGATGAGGGCTCGGAGTAGAGCAGGAGTGTAGGGTTGAGGCGCAACTGCTCGATACCTCCGGCTGCGGCGACCGCCATGGCCACAATCACTTCACAGTCGGCGCGGTCGTTGCAGACGAACACGATCGGTTTAACCGTGTTGGCAAGCATGATGGCGAACTGATCCCGGTAGAAGCCACCGGGCAGATCGCGCAGCACTCCCATCGACATGCAGAACTGCATCTCTGGCAGAGCATCGACGACGTGCACGCAGTCGACCACGTCCAGCCTGGTGAATGGCCGTCGCTCGCCTGTCCGTGGATCGAGATAGGTGAGGCAGTCGGAGCCGGTCCCGAAGCAGACCACCCGGCCCTCGAGTGGAGCGATCACCTGGCTGCTGCCGCGGCGGCAGAGGGCGACGCGGGAGGGGGCGCAAGAGATCGCCCACTCCACGATGCCGGGCTGAATCCAGACCCGGTTGCCGTCGATGCGCACCGAGCCGGTATCGGCCAACAGCTTGAGCGCCTCGTCGTGGTAGACGCGCACTCCCGTGCGCCGCAGGATCTCAAGAGACGCGAGATGTATGCGTTCACAGTGCTCGTTTGTGAGCATCTGGAAGCGGGGGATGCATGATGTAGGGTCATTCATGGAGCCATTTTCCTCGCGCAGCGCATGGCCTCGCCCGCGTCAGAATTCAATGTCCAACGCTTGTGACAGTATCGGCACTATATGCTCGCGTCCGATGTCCGTCGGGTCATACCCGAGTTCGTACTCAAGCGGCATCGCGTATGCAAGGAGCGACCATCCCAGGAATGGATTCTGCCCCAGCCCCGAACCGGTCTCTGCGTTGTAGTACTCACGAGTGTCGGGCTCGCCCATGACCATCTCGAACGTGCGATAGGCAAGCTCCCGTGCCCGGTCACGGTAGCCCGACTTCTCAAGGCCGTGGAAAATCATGTAGTTGGTCGGCACCCAGGCGGGGCCACGCCAGTTGCACTCCCCCCGCCTGCTTCCCTGATAGTAATCTGGCTCTGCCTTCGCCCAGGTCGCAACCGGATATGGCAGCCAGAATTCCTCTGCGTTCAGCAGATGCTGCGTCACGAGGCGTTCAGCCCGGTCGGTCGGGACTATGCCCAACCACAGCGGGATCAAGCCGGCGACGGACTTCACGCGAACTGGCTCGTCGCTGCGCTCGTTGCGGTCATAGTAGAACCCATCGCCCTCGTGCCAGAAAACCTGGTTTATGAGGCCCTTCAACTCCGCAGCATGCTGGTTGGCGTTAGCGCTGGCTTCCGGCTCGCCGACCTTACCCGCAAGAATGGCAAAGGCTTCGAGCTCTCGGGTCAGATAGCAGGCAAGGTCAACGCCTTCGACTTCCATGGCGTTCATCACCCCGCCGCGGCGGCCTTGGTTGTCCATGCCCGTATGGTCGGCGCTGTCCCAGACCGGCAGACCGTTCCTATCGAAGTCGCAGTACCAGAACCAGTAGTCCAGGTACTTGCGAAGCCTCTCGAAGTAGCGGCCTTTCAGCCAGCGGTAATCGCCGGTCTGACGCGAGCCGAGAAGAGCGATCTGGCATAGGAACGGCTTGAAGTGCTGGCGGGCCCGCGGCTCGAGAAGCGTGCGCGAAACGAATCCGCAGGCTAACTGCTCGTCGAGGAATGCCTCGAGGTTATTGCGGCAATACCGGCTTTCCCCTAGGTAGGAGAAGAAGATGTTATCGAAGTAGAGGTCCCAGTCGAAGTACTCCTTGAGATTCCCGTAGGCGTATCCTGTCCAGAGAGTCGCACGCTTCCTGCGCCGGAAGCCGCGGGCGTTTATAGCCTCAACTGCTTGCCGTAGCCGCCGCCGAAGCAGCTCGACGACCTCTGCGCCCAGGTTTGAAGCGAGTCTATCAACGGCCGCCTTCATGTCCATATGTGGCTCAGGCTCCTAGACCTCGACCGCATTGGACTGCGACATCTGCTCGATCTCGCTCACCGACAGTTCCTTGCGCAGACGGTGCGAGAGGTAGATGCCGTCGCTGATCTTAGCTGTCGCCAGCGTGATCCCTGCGGTGTCGACGAGAGAGACGCGATTCTGGAGGGCAGCGATCCAGTGGACCTGCGGGCTGTCGTAGGCATCGACGTCCGGGAAGCACTCGTGCCATCGCCAGTCGGCCAGGTCGATGTCGAAGGTGGCATCCATTTCCATGTCGGCGATGGTGGTGTGATAGGAGAACGGGGAGAGGCAGACGCCTCCCTTCGATCCGAATACGCAGGACGGGCGGAGGCTTCGCCCTGTGCCTCCCAAGTGAAGCGCGCAGGCCACCTCAATGGTCAGGGTAATCCCTCCTGCGAGTCGCACGAATCCGAGGGCCAGTTCCTCGAGGTTGTAAGAGCCGTCTCCGCCTCGCTCGCGGTACATCGGCATCTCGAGGTGAGTCGTCCCGGTGACAGTCTCAATCCCAGGATTGCCCAGGAGATAAAGGACCTGCCCGACGTGATAGACGCCGAAGTTAACCAGCGCGCCCCCGCCCATCAGTTCCCGCTTGGCGTAGCCGATGCTACCATAGCCGTCGACATACGAGCGCGCCCGGCGATACTGGAACACCGCCTTCGCATAGTACAGCTTCCCAAGGTGACCCTCAGCAATCAGGCGTCGGGCGGCCTTCGTCTCCTTTGAGAAGAGTGTTCCGAGCTGGATACTGAGCTTGCGGCCGGTGCGAGCGGCGGCGTCCACCATCGCTTTGCCATCCGCGTAGGAGCCGGCGATGGGCTTCTCGCAGAAGACGTGCTTACGCGCCTCAAGCGCGGCAATGGTGATGGGCGCGTGCAGGTTGTTGTGCACGCAGACGTCGACGGCCTCAATCTCCTCGACCCTCAGTAAGTCGCGGAAACCCGTGAAAGTGCGCGGAATCCCGAACTGCTGGCTGACTCGCTGGCCTTCCGCCTCGTCCGTATCCGCAAGCGCCACCACCTCTACCGGCAGAGACCTGTACTTCTCCAGATGCTGCTTGCCGATCTGGCCTACGCCGATGATGCCGACCTTCACGCGATCCGCCATCGTCTCTTCTCCTTACTATGCGATCAGGGTTGTGAACAGCGCGGTGTAAAGTCGCAACACCTTTTCTGGGTCTGGGCCGGTGTACGAGCTTTCGTTGGAGACATAGCCCGCGTAGCCGTCTCTCTTCAGCAGCCGGAACCACTCCTGCCAGTGCGGCAACTGGTCGGGCCGCTCGATCTGGTGGAAGTGGATCGATGTGAGGTGCGGCCGGACCAGCTCGTAGAACGCCTGAATGGAGGTCGAGCCGCCGGGCGGTGTACACTTCCACTCCCGACCCGCCGGGAACGCGCCGTTGAAGATGAGACCGACATTCGGGAGGTCGACCCGGCGCATGATATCCAAGGCGTAGTGCGGATCGTGGAAGCTTCCGTGCATTTCCAGCGAGACCCGCATGCCAGCGCCCGCGTACAGCCCCAGCTCGCGGATGCATTCCGCGATATTCGCGAGGGTGGCCGCGTGCCCGCTATCGTCGGCTGGCAGGCGGTCGCCGGCTACCCGAAGGTGATCGCAGCCCACCAGCCGCGCCATGTCGATCACGCGCTTTACCCGTCGCACTGACTCCGCTCGCTCCGACGCGTCGAGGGAGTCGAAAGTGCGGCAGCTTGACAGCGTGCCGATCGCCGTAACGCCACGCGATCATCGCCCTCCCCGAACACAGCCGCTCGGACCTGGAGCGAATCGTGCACCTGCTGCACGAAGCACTTGTAGTAATCCCCGGGTATCTCACTGCCGAAGGACGGTGTGATGTCGGCCTCGTAGAAGCCAGCTTTCATATTAGTTCTCCTGCCTGGCAGTCCGCAGTCAGCCGGATGCCTGCCTGGCTGCTCAACTCTCGATCAGCCCGCGCATCGCCGCCTGGAGAACGCCGATGCCGTTGCGCGAGTTCCGGTAAGGTCCATTCAGTCCGCCGTTGAGTTCATAGAGCACCCCCGGCGCGCCGAGATGCGCGGCGACGCGATAGCAGAGGCTCTCCGGTTCGCCCGCCAGATCAAGTGGATGGTACCGCGATGACCCGGCATCAGTACCGAACATGATCCGATCGCGGATGGCCCTGTGGACGCGAGCCGCGGCCGGAGGAAGCAGTCGGTTCTGCGCCGACTCCGACAGCATGATCAGCGCCTCGCCTGGAGGGTCCTGATGGTGACCGCCGCCGCTGTATGCATGGAAGTCGATCAGCAACGCCAGTGGGGTAGATGCTGCCTGCTGCCAGATAGCTCGCGCCTCGGGGGAATCGAATCGGCCCTCGCTTGCCGCGCCGAAGGCGTGGATCAGGTCGACCCCTGTCGAGGTGAAGCAGCAGTTGCCCCGCGCCAGACCGTCGGGGTTGGCAACTGGAAGGCAGTCGAAGCGGTAGCGGTCGAGCAGCGCTTTCGCCTCAGGAAGCACGCTCAACAGGTAATCGGCGATGCCCCAGATGGCGTAGCTGCCCGCGGTCTCGGCCGGGTGCTCGCCGGCGATGAGCATGACGCGTTCGCTCGCGGTGCCAATGGTCAAACAGCCGATCTCGCGGCCCTCCGGCGTGGACCCGATGCTGCGGTAGCAGCAGACGTCGGGCCTATCGGCAGCACGCCCCCTGATCATCTCAACCCAGCTCTCCGGCGTCAGCGGATGGTGGCTGCTCACGTAAGTGACGGAGTTCGCTTCGAGCCACAGCCCCACGCGGATGAAGTCGCGATGCCACTCGACGAGATGGGGCCTGTGCGGACGCCAGGCGCTGATGTCTTGCGTGAACGGGCCCTTCGCGGACACCCATAGGGTGGCCGGTGCGAAATGCGTGTCGAGGATGCGACGGCTCTCGGGCAGGAAGTCCTGGTCGGGGTGGATGTCCACGAAAACCTCGCCCTCGTCCTCCTCGGCGTCGACGCGGAAATGGAAGTAGTTCTCGTAGACGCGCTTGTCGCGCCGCATCTCCAGCGCGTAATGCGCCTGATGGAGCTGCCGGATGCGCTTGCCACTGCCTGTGCTGAAGTCGCTGCTTAGCTTCACGGCTCGTCATCCTCTTGCGGCGCCGGTCCCTGGGGGTAACGCCGAGTGCTGGCGGTCAAAAGGAAGTCGGCACGGGAACTCGGTAGACATCACACCGGCCGGCGCGGTCACTGTTGAAGTACACGCAACGGTCGTCTGGAGAGAACACTGGAAAGGGGTGGCCGAGCACGGCCTGCCGTGTGCAATCATGGCGGCAGAGGGGGATCGGCCTAGCCAATTCCTCCTGGTATCTGATGAGGCCGATGTAGTCCCGGCCGTGAGGGAAGTCCTTCTCGGGGAAGGCGGCATCGCCGACGCCCAGCGTCTCGTCGTGCCACGACACCTGGTTGTGTCCCACCGGGCCGGGCGAATCCCAGAGATAGCGGAACGCCTGATGGTCGCGACCGTCGGGCCAGACGAAGACGTCGAGGTTGATCCAGTCCCGGGCGTTGGGGTGAAACCGCCAGGCGTACTCGGTCACGACGCGCCCGCTCCTGGTGAAGAACTCGTGACCGGCCCGCTCGCAGGCTCGCCTCTGGAGGATGATCGGCCATACCTCGCCGGTGCTCGCCCGCAGCACCCAGGTGCGCTGCACGAGGTGCCACGGCCCCTCATGGCAGAAAACGATGATGTCGGGGGCGACAGGGCTGACGTTGACATGGGTGATCAGGTTCCTCTCTCCCCACAGTGCCGTGGCGAAGCCCGAGCCGGTGTCGACACGCATCACCACGCTGGTCGGCCGCCGGCAGAACCGCTCCATGCGCTGGGCGACCAGATGGCCTGCCGCTGTCGACAGAGCCACCTCCTCGATGTAGGCGAAGACAACCGAGGAGCCGTCCGCGGTGGGCGACAGCACAGAGAGAGTGAAGCCGGGCGGGGCTTCGTACAGAGTCGTCAGGTCTGAGCCGTCAAGGCCCACGCGCTTGAGAGCACGTCCTGCCACGAAGACTACCTGGCTTCGCGATGGCAGCATCGCAGACGCTGTCCAGCGGATGCCCTCTGGCTCATCTGAAAGCTGCACCATCCGTCGCCTGTCCAGCTCGACGAAGTACGCCTGCCACGTGCCGGTGCGGTTGCTGCTGACGAGCAACCCGGACCCGTCGTCGCTGAACAGCGGCTGGGTGAAATAGGGGGAGCTCGTGTCGCCGCGGTCGTCAGTGAGCCGCGTCACCTCGACCCCTGTGTCGGGGTCGCTGGCAGTCGCGAATTCCAGTCGGATCACATCGCCGATGGTCAACGCATGGCTCCCTGCGCCAGTCGGACTCGGTGCGGATGCGCCCTATCTCGTGTAAGCAACCGATCCGCGCGCGATAACGGTGAGCAGGTTCAGGTCGCGGTCGACCACGATGACGTCACCGTCCCGCCCGACCGCGATCTCCCCTTTGTTCAGCCCCATGAGGGTGGCCGGGGTGGCCGCACAGACCTGAGCCGCCACCGACAGGTCTTTGCCGAACAGGTGGACGACATTCCGCAGGCTGTCTATAGGCGTCATCGCGCTGCCGGAGAGAAACTGGGTATCGGCCTCGCGCACACCATCGTTAGGGCCTGTGCAGATCACCTCGTGGGCGCCGAAGGTGTACCGGCCTAGCGGCATGCCCGATGCTTCGCTGCTGTCGGTGATGAACGCGAGGCGGCGTGGCATCTTGCAGCGGAACGCCTCCTCCACCAGGATCGGGGCGACGTGCGTGCCGTCGCCGATGATCTCGCACACAACCCTATCCTCGATGAGCAGGTAGTCCACCACTCCAGCTGGATAGACTCCGGAATCAGGATCGTCTGACTCGGGCAGGAAGAAGACGTCAAACAGATGGGTCGCTAGCCGGGCCCCTGCCTCCACCGCGGCCTGGCACTGCTCCATGGTGCAGTGGGTGTGGGCGATGCTGCAGACCAGACCCCTCTCCACAAGCTGCGAGATCGTTCGGGCCGCGCCTCCCAACTCCGGTGAGATGTCCCAGATCCGGACCTGCCCCCCGCCTGCGTCCAGCAACATCTCGGTCACATCATCGCTGATCGAGAATGCCCTGGGCGGCGCCGGCCCGCCGTCATCGGCCAGATACGGCATCTCCAGCCGGAACCCGCCCACCTGGGGCACGGCATTTAGCTCGTCGGTCTCCTTGCGATGTCGCCGCATCAGCTCAGCCGCCTCTTCCGCGCGGTGGTAGAAGGTGGGGTAAAACGTGGTCGCGCCGCGCTCAAGGTGCCGCCGGCACAGCTCCGCGAGATCGCCGTCCGCCCCCACTCCCGCCATCCCGTGGGTGTGCAGGTCGATCAGCCCCGGCAGCACAGAGCAACCGGAGGCGTCGGTCTCCTTGGGGGCTCTCAGACCAGGGCCGACCTCATCTATCCGGCCGTCTCGGATGAGCACGTCGGCCACGGTGATGCGGCCGTCGGGCAGCACCACCTCTCCGTTGCGTATGGCAAGCTGGGTAGCCATTTCCGAACCTACTCCGGCCCGTGCGGCAGCAGCACCGCCTTGATGATGGGCTGGCTGCCATCGATGATCGCAGCCATCGTTGCCCGCGCTTCGTCGAAGCCGAAGGTGTGGGTGACGAGTTGCTTGGCGTCGATGAGGCCATCGCGCAGGAGCCGGTTTGCCACTGGGAAGTTGATCGCCGGCTCGGCGAAGGTGGGCCGCAGCGTGATCTTGCGGAAGATCAAGTCGTTGACATCCACGTTGATCATGTTCCTGCCGCCGAAGTGCAGCCCCAGGAAGGTGATAATCCCCCCGAACCGGATGATCTTCAGCGCGTCATAGAGGCTCTCGGGAGGCGAGGTCACGATCACGCGGTCGACGCCGGTGGGGAACCTGCTCTTGATCTCGTCCTCGATGCTCTGCTTGCCCGCCTCGATGATGAGGTCGCAGCCCAGGGCCTTCGCCGTCTCCAGCCTTGCCCTCTCTCTGGGCGTGTCGGCCGGCTGCCCCGTGATCGCCACGAATCCAGCCCCTCGCAGCCGCGCCAGCCGTGCCGCCATCAGCCCCAGCGGCCCTGGCCCCAGCACCGCCACGCTTCCGCCAAGGGGGATCTCCGCATTCAGCACTGCCGTCAGCGACACCGCCAGCGGCTCGGTGAGCGAGGCCGACACGAAGTCCAGCCCCTCGAATCTGTCCAGGCAGTTGTAGCGCACCGACAGGTATTCGCCCATACCGGGCTGGCCCTCCAGGCTGTAGAGGTTCCGGCACCACTCAGGATGACCGCCCTTGCAGTCCACGCACAGACCGCACATGCTCACGTCTTCGACGATCACCCGGTCTCCGGGCTTGAGGTTCGCCACGTTCTTGCCGACCTCCACCACCTCCGCCGCGATCTCGTGGCCCAGCGGCATGGCGTCTTCTTCCCAGTCCCGCACGAAGTTCACATCGGTTCCGCACACCCCGCAGGCGCGGACCTTCACGATCACGTGATCTTCATCGGGCGGGCCGATCTCCCGCTCCCTCACCTGGATGTCGAGGCCCTTTCGCCCGAAGAGCCCTATGCTTCTCATGCGATCCCTCCTATCCGACGCCGTACAACGCGCCATCGAACCCCGGGTAGACCTTGTCGTCCGCGTGGGCCATCACTTCATCGAGGTTCGAGAAGACCTTCTGGAAGGCGGCCACGATCTTCTCCATCGTCGGCCGGTTGTTGGGGGCGTGGATACCGTGCACGACGGTGTAGGTGTCGCACAGCATCTGGGTCACTGGGAACTGCTTCGGGTCGTAGTTGTAGCTGATACCCTTGGACTCGTTGATGATCCACGGGTAGCTGGTCCCCGCATACCCAAGCTTGCTCTGGAAGATGTCCTGGGCGGGTACGGGCATGGTCTGCCACTGCCCCACCAGCATCCCTTCCTTGTAAAGGGCCTTCTCCACCGCGATGCGGAATTGCCTGGGCGAGGCATTTACCCCGGCCGCCTGCGGGTCGAAGCGGATGTTGTACATGAAGTAGACATGGGTGCGGTCCGGCGGGCAGTAGGGCGGGATGATGCCCGCGATCCTGCTCAACTCCTGGGTCAGGTAGTTGGCGTTGGCGACGCGGACGGCGTTGTTCTCCTCCAGGTGCATGAGTTGCCCCCGCGCCAAGGCCGCGGGCAGTTCCTGGTTGCGGTACATGTAGCCCAGGATGGAGGCGTTATACTTGCGCCGGTGGGTCTCTTCATCCACTTCGTCCCCGAACATGCGGATGAGCGCGCCCTTCTCCCGGTAGTCATCGTTGTCGGTGCAGAACAGCCCCCCTTCGCCTCCGCACAGGTTCTTCAGGCAGTTTAGGCTGAAAGCGCTGATGTCCCCGATGGAGCCCACCCGGTTGCCCTTGTACGTCGCCCCATGGGCCTGGCAGGCATCTTCGATCACCTTGAGATTGTGCTTGCGGGCGATCGCCAAGATCGGGTCCATGTCGGCCGGCAAGCCCTGGATGTGCACGGGGATGATCGCCTTGGTGCGTTCGGTGATCGCCGCCTCCAGCTTGCTCGGATCCATGTTGTAGGTCTTCGGGTCGATGTCTACGAACACCGGGATCGCCATCTGGTGCAGCGCGCACGAGGCCGATGCCAGGAAAGTGAAGGCGGAGGTGATGATCTCATCCCCCGGCCCCGCCCCCAACGCCGCCAGCGCCATCTGCAGGGCGGAGGTGCCGCTCACCGTCGTCAGGCTGTACTTCGTGCCCACGTAATGCGCCCACTCTCGCTCCAGCGCACTCACCTGCGGCGCCGTCCCCCCAGCGACGATGCCGCTGTCCAGCACCTCGTTGATCAGCCGCCGGTCGTCGGCGGTGATGACGGGCCAGTTGCTGTAGTCACCCCGCCTCAGCACCGGCTCCCCACCGGCAATCGCCAGCTTAGATCCAGGCTTGCCCATTGCTCACTCCTCATTGTTGGTTATGGACATCTCGAAGCAAGGCGCAGCTCTGCTCTACCGCGATACGTTCAGCGGGGGCATCCACCAAACGCATGTCCTCCGAGTAGCCGCCTTCACCGATTGCCTTTTCCGTCGGGATATACCCGACACCCCCATTGGCCAATCCGATAATGTATGTCTGTTCGAACGGGCTCCGGGACTTGATCTCTTTGCCAATCTCAGTATACAACTCGCCGGGGAAAGAGATGAAGGCGCAGTCGTCAACTGCAAAGCAGATCTGCTCGATCTCGATCTCACGCCGGGCTTCCTCGCGAACTTTCCGGTAGAAAAGCGCCTTGAAGTCATCACCGACACCGTCCGCCATTGGCTGCACTGCGCCACCCGTCTGGGCGAGAATCCTCTCGGCCCACGCGTACTCCTCGTCGGTGATCCGGCGAGCCGGCATGAAGTACCGACGGGAGTTCGCACGCAGTCGCGCATCGGGCCGATGGGACACTTGCGAGGCGATCTCTTTGACAGCTTCAGCCAGTGCCGACCCTGCCTGCTCCACGCCCCTCCAGTTTCGGTCCTTAAGCCCGTCTATGTCCGCCGTCCCGAGGGCGCCGTTCACGAACATCGCGAGTCCTCCGAACTGCTCTTCCAGCAGTTTCGCCGCGTACCCTGGATAGTCCGCGCTCAGCAGACAGTTATCCCCTGAGAGCACGTTAGGATGGCCGGCGTGGTTGAACAGTAGGCAGAGATCCTTGCCGGAGTCCTCGGCCGAGACTACCCTCAACACGCCCACCTCCGAGTCCACCTCACCCAACGGGCCGACGATCCGCTCGGGCGGGAACGGCTCCCAGTTCATCACCACGCGCCCGTCGATCCCCAGCAGCCGTCGGTAGTGACTGATGGTCCGCTCCTCGCCCGAGGCCGCGCCGACGGCCGCGGGGCACAGGTAGCTCGTCGCATTCTGGATCAGCCCCGCGATCTTGCCGATCAGTTGATCCACATAAGCAGTCTCTCGGGGGTTGAAGTATCCGATGGTGGCGGGGCCGGAATGGGTATGGGTGGCGGCGACGATGATGCGACAGGCCGGGACGCCTGTTACGGCGGCGGCGCGGTCTCTGATCAGGCGGCTGTCCTCGGTCCTGAGTTCGACGAGATCGAGCGACACCACCACAATCGCCTCAGCCAGATCGTCGCCGGGCGACAGGGCAAGGGCTCGGGCGAAGAGCGGATCGTGAACGCCCTTCGACCGGTGTTCGCGGATCATGCCGTCCAACCAGACGGTCACTTTAGGTGTTATGTCGGTCTTTGCAGCTCCAGCAAGCATTGCGTGCTGCTACCTCTGTCCAGGGGCTCGGCTGTTGCTGGTCAAGCGTGGTCTCTCGTTCGGAACCAGGAGTTGCCGGCTTCCCGCGTCGGTGCGTCGGGATAGCCTATGCCTTCTGCAGGGCTGGCGACACTGACGCCCAACCTGCGCATATCGCTTACTTCCTGAGTCAGTCATCGTGTCCTTCTAGATTGCAGCCATCGCTGAACAGACCCGTTCGCGGCCGGGCTCGCCGTTGGAGCCCCGGAGTCCCCTGCCGATGACTGCTTACCCCGCTGCGGGGGTCAGCGCCCCTCGGGCCCCGCCACACAATCCTCGTCCAGAGTGAGGGGCGGAGCGCCCGAGGGCGCTCCGCCCCTCAACCGTTCCCGCTGCACCGTCATGCGAGCTAGAAGATGAACGGGGTGCCGGAGCCATGCGTGGTGTTCGGTGCACAGTCAACGCTGTTGCCGCAGTAAGCGCACCAGGCCGCGTCAATAGCGCTCGGTTCGCCACGCTTGGACTCCGCGTACGCCGTGTTCACCCTCTCGGAGTCCATCCAGGCCGCATGCCCATCGGCAAAGCCGATGTTGATGCCGCCCAGGTGGCGGGCCCACTGCTTTCGCACACTGGCGTCAGTCTGCCAGCTGAAGTCCGTAGGGAGTGGAAGCGGAAGCTGCTCCTGGAACGGGCACATCTCATTATAGTAGTCCACGCAGCTCGGGTCCTGATTGCCCGGGTAACATAGCATCTGACATGCATCCGGGTAGTTGGAGGCGACAATCTGGAAGACGCTGGTCCGGCTCCCGCCATCAAAGACGACCGGGACAGCGACCGGATCATCCAACGCACCCAGCTTGACGTCACGGAGATTGTCCTCATTTGAGCCGATGCTCTGCGCGAAGGCCTTGTTGGCAGCAGTCTCACTCGCCGGGTTGGGGTCGGCGCCGATGCCGGGCATGGCCCCTCGCCCCTGGAGGCACGAGTCAGTCACGTCGCCGCCCCAGCCCTTCGGCCAGGAGCCAAAGCACGGGCCGACGCCTATCCCGCCGTTCGCTGTCAACCCCCAGGTGCCTACCCACTTCTGGTACCAGGCGAAGTAGTCCGGCTCGCCGACGATACAGAACGCGCCAGCCTCCAGCTTCGCGCTCGGGCACCGCCAGACATCCCGGTTCTTGACGTACTCGTCCAGGACCACCGGCCACACTGTATATGGGTTGGCGGCTCCCGGGTACGGGCACCAGCCCCAGCCTCTGCCGTCTTGAGCAGTGAACCAGTCCAGGACGTCCTGGCGATGCTCCGTTGTGGGGAACGTATCGTTGTTGTCCGCCAGGTACATCTGAACCGCCAAGGCAATATTCTTGACATTCGACAGACACACAGCCTTCCGTGCCGATTCACGCGCACGGGCAAACACTGGAAACACCATCGCTGCCAGGATGCCGATAATCGCAATCACCACCAGCAGCTCAATCAGCGTAAAACCTCTGCTTCTCGCGCGCATTACCTTTCTCTCTCCTTGCCAGAGTCCGCGTGGCCTCTGTGACGGTGCGACGAATCCACTCAACCTGAATCACCGGGGGAGATCGTCGTCTCCCCAGCCAGAGCGACAACCAGTGCTCTCAGGGCATCACCTCCTCGCTCTGCTCCTCTGTTCTGTCGCGAGGATCCAGGGTGAGTGCACCGGCCTCGCGGCTACACACTACCCTACCAGGACAATGGTGACGCGTCACTGGGCCTCCGTATCGGCTTCCTGAATAATCGTATCGTTGTGGTGCGGCGGGCCGTCCCGGCGGCGAGGTCACGCCTTCGGGTGGCGTGACCTTAGAGATGCCCCTGTCGTCCCCTGTGGCCCCGGGAAGGAAAGGCGGACCCCCAGTCCGGCTGTGCTCGCAGACCCTCTATCCATGTCTCGCCCGGGTCTCCGTCAGGTGGTCTTCCTGCGAGCGGGCCCCTTTCCCCAAAAGAAGTCGTCCTGGATTCCACGCGTCGCGTCATCTTTCTTCACGACGCGGATAGTCTCCGCGAGAGCTCGCGCTCGGGCCTGGAGCATCAGCTGCCCCAGTTCGGCGGTCCCCGGCACGCCGTCTGAGGCGAACTGATTGGGGAAGTCGGAGTACCAGCGCAATGTCGTGTAGGCGTAGCCGTCGAGGTGCTCAAGGTGCCGCTGGGGCATCCCGTCCCAGTCGCCCATGCGATCCAGCTGCACCAGGTCCGGCCGGACGGCCAGCATCATACTCGTTTCGGATTCACCGGCATGACCGTCCATCTTGCTCCGTTTTTCAGCCGCGATCTTACTCGCGTCATCTTCGTTGGTGCGTCTCTCCGCAAGATACACCACGTAGTTCCGCGGCTTGTCGAGTTGGAGCCAGCAGAAGAACTGGAGCCAGGCGGTGTTTCCACCGTGCCCATTCAGGATCACGATCTTCTCGAATCCGACGCGAGCCATCTCCTCGCACATGTTCTGGAGCAGTGCGTTATAGAGTTCCGCGCGGAGGCTGATGCACGGGGCGGCGCCCGGCTCGTAGATCTTCCCGAAGTACCAGAATGGGAAGACGACGGCATACTCCTGCCGCGCCGCGCGTATGGCAATCTCACGCGGGATGAGCACATCCGTCGCCAGCGGCAGGTGCGGCCCGTGCGTCTCGATCACCCCCGCGGGCAGAATGCAGACCCCTTCCGATCGCCTTACCGCTTCCGGGAAGTCGGAGGCAGTCAGATCCTCCCATTGCACGGGGAGCGTCTGCTCGTCGGTCCTACTTGCCCGTGCCATCACGTCCTCCTGTTACCGTGATAGTTGCCGGCCCCGATGTGCCGTGCCGGCCATCCGTTGTGAACGCTCGCGCGAAGAAAGTGTAGCTGCCCACGGGGAGGTCCCGCATTTCACGCCGATAGGGAGCGGCCGTGGCGTCGCCGACCTTCTCGACGTTAAGGTAGAACTCGACCCGCTCGATCTCGCCGCCGGTCGCCTCCGCCTCGACCGTGATCGTTGCGGGTCCGCGCCGGGAACTCCGATGGGTTGGGCTGGTGATGTTCACGACGACCGAGGAGTCTATGGTGAAATCGCTGTTGGCGGACTCCGGCCCGATAATGTCCCAACCGAGTCTCTCGCCTGCCCGGTACTTCGCGATGGCTGACTCAAGGCCTTCCACCACGCCCGACCAGGGTTCGTCGTAGTCCGTTCGCTTGTTGTCATTCGCGCCGCGGAACCAGTAGGCCATCATCTCCGAATGGCACCAGATGTACTCGTCAGCGGTCGCCAGCCCGTAGTAGATGTTATGCTCCCACCGCCGGCGCATGTCGTCGAGGGAGGCCTTCCACTCGTATCCCTCCCATACATAGCGGCCCCAGATCAGGTCGGTGTAGGGCGATCGGGCGAGCTGCACTTGCGTACGCCACTTCTCCAGGTTTTCCGGTTTTATGTACTTCTCGCCGTGGAGGCCGGAATCGAACCAAGTATTGGTGCTGGCCCAGTAGTAGGAGGACTCGTCGCCGTCTATCAGCACGGCCTGGGGCCCGAGCCCGTCGAGGATGCCGTTGAAGAACGCTGGCAGGAGGTCCCAAGTCGGGATGTTGTACCCGAAAACCCAGAGCGACAGCACTTTCACATCGGGCATCTCAGACTGCCAGGCATCGATGATCTCGCGACCTCGCTGCCGGACCTTGGCCTCGACCTCTTCGCGGGGTCGGCCTTCACCGGTCCGGGCATAGGGCCAGGGCGACCTATCGCGGTCGGTCTCGGGATCGAACATGATGCCATCACCGCTGGCGGCTCTCGCCGCCCTCGCAAGCATCCTCATATTGTCCAGAATCGTCGCCCACTGTCGGTCGTCGAACCAGGAGAAGCCGTCTACCAGATTCGGGGAGCACAAGAGGAAGTTGTGCCGGAACCGGCGCCACTCAACCTTCGCCAGTCCCTCAACATCGCAGTAGACCGGGTCGTGACCCCACGGCCTTGCGTCCAGCATCGAGGCATCCTCCGCACCTGCCTGCAGCGCAATGCCATCGAACGGAAACTTCTCCATCTCGCGGATATGCTCCGCGAGATATGCTGCATCGGGCGTGACCCAATCGAGTTCTATGACCTTCTTGTCAGGCGAGTGGAGCGGGCGCTCCGCCGCTACGGCCGCCAGCGAGAGGGCCGTCACGATCCCGATACACATGATGAATGACCAGACGACTGAGTCAGACATGCATGGCCCTCCTTGTCTCTTGCCTCGCACTTATGCCTCCGGCGCCGTCAACTGTGGCTCAGCAGAAGCACCACTGCCCAGAGCGTACTCGACACCAGATCTCCGACGATCAGCCCAATGGCGAGCGGGACGGTATTGCGATAGAGCTTCAGCCCGCCATAGCGGATCACAAGGGTCTTGGCGGCCCAGCCGATCACAAAGGGGGCGATGTGGAAGATCAGACCCCAGCCCATTGCGACGGCAAACCCGACCGGGTTGAGCGGCCACCACCAGAATCGGAGCCGGAGCAGGCCCAGCGTGATACAGATGACCGCCCCGGCGATCATGGCCAGAACGGTGTTCATGCTGGGCCCGTTCGGAGCAGTAATAAGCTGGTTGATGAACTCGCCGTCCCGCCTGTTTTGGCCAGATGGCCATCCGTAGTGCAGCCCCGCGGCCGTGCCGAAGTAGCCGTAATGGTAGATGCCGACCAGCATGACGACGCAGCCGGCGGCGAGCACGATGGCGAACGTGACGACAAGGGCGGCGGCAAGACGGCGCGTGCGGATGCCGGCGGAGTCGGCAATCTTCAGCGTCTGCAGTGCGTTGATGACCGGCGCGCTGTAGATCATGCTGCTCACTGGGAAGGTCGCCCACCGCATGCTGACGAGCGTGATGATCTCCTGTGGGCGCAGGGCGCGGCTGTTGATCGGCGCCAGCAACCAGTCGTAGCCCGCGGCAACGATCGGCTCGAGCGCGGTCTCTGCTCGCACCTTCGCCCACACGAAGTAGGTGCCCACGATGCTCGCCATCAAGATCACGCCGAAGAGCGCTCTGCAGCCGGACAGCCAGCAGAATGCCACTAGCCACGCGAACGAGACCGCGAAGCCGAGCATGGCCCAGCGGTAGAGCGGCCCGTCGTCATCCTGGTCGCTAGGCCGGGTCAACACGAGGCGTGCCGCCCTCGACAGGTGGCGGCGCGCTATCCAGAGGGCCCAGATGCCCAGTGCGACCACAGCTCCCGCGCCGACCTGGTACGGCGCGGGGAAGACATCGCCCGACCACTCCTCGGGTGGCATCGGAGTCGCCCCGTAGGCAATCGCGAGGACGTGGCTGACAAGGCGTACCACCCAGAAGAACCAGCATGAGAACGAGAGGTCAGTCGGGATGAGATAGACAAGCCCGATGACCGCCGGCGAAAGCTCGACGTAGAGCGCGCCGAAGCCAGCGAGCGGACCCACGCCGCGCCATTCCATGAGCTTGGTGGGCTCCAGCGGTATGGTGGGCAGCGAAGGAACGAAGTGGTTGATGCTGTTGTACAGGGTCATGCCCCCCGAGATGGCAAGGCCGATCCACAGCGCGCGGCTGCGCGGGAGCCGGCCCGCTCCGTTTCCGCTCTCGGGCTCCTGCACGATCTCGAGGGGGATCTGGGCGAGCGGGAACGACAGCCGCTCATGAACGATCCACTGCTTGCTGATGAGAAGTATCAGGCAGAAGGAGGCACCGAACAGGGCAAGCATGACGGAGTACCACATCGCCAGCGGCGCAGCCCATTCGCCCCAGGGCACACTCACCTCGCCCCGGAAGAAGCCATCCACCGCGGTCGGGCTGACCGGGGAGTACCAGGGCGGCACCAGGGGGAGGAAGCTCGTCTCCCACTGAGGGTTCTGGGCGGCCATATATCGGTAGAAGATCGCTTTGGGGACCACATAGAACAGCACGAACCGGCTCATGAGCGGCGCGCCGACAAGCACAATCGCGTAGACCACGAGCAGCTCGCGGCGGGCCAGGCCGGTGCGACGGAACCGGGGAATCATCATCAGAGCAGCGGCAACCACCAGCACCGCGATGGGGAAGGGAGGTGGCGAGGGCTCGCCCAGGCCCCAGTTCGCCTCGTCCCAGAGGATGGCGCTGAGAAAGGACACGGGAAGCGTGATGAGCAGGAGCAGCGTGCCTACTGCGACTGCGCGCAGAGTCACACCCGCTGAACGGTCACTGTAATGTGTGGCCCCTCCATCTTCCACGACGTCAGGTCCCCGGCCGGATGACCGTGGAGAAGCCGTTTCCCAGATGAGCTGACGGTCGACGCAATACGACTCTTATACCATCCAGGCTGCGTGCGCGTTCGAGAGGCGAGTCAGCACGCCTGAGCACACCACCAGGTGGCGCCCCCGCACGGTTCACCGATCCAGCAGGATGATATGACTGCAGCACCGGACTGTCATTGCACGACTCTATCGGGTTTCTGGATAATCGGATTGGTGGGACCTTGGGATCCAGGGCGAGATCGGCGTGGCAGTCGCGGCCGTCAGCGGCGCTTATTCGTGGTCGCCGGGCTACTGGGGATCACGACGCGGGGCATAAGCGTGTGCTCGATGGGAGACCTGAGATAATGCAGATCATGCCGCCTGCCCCGGTACTCTCCGGGGGAGCATCCCCAGTATCTGACGAAGCTCCGGTGCAAGTGGCTGCCGTCGGCGAATCCCTCCTCCCTGGCAATGTCGTCCACTGGCACTGCCGTCGCGGCCAGGGCATGGGCGACGAAGCCGACACGCGCTCTGAGCGCGAAGGCTGCGAAGCTGGCACCCATCGCTCGTTTGAAGTTCACATGAAAACGGGGCACGCTGAGTGAGCAAGCGGCGGCCGCCTCGCTCACCGATATACGGCGCCCCAACCCGGGCCGGATAAGCTCGATCGCCGGGCGAATCCGGCGGAAAGCAGCGACAGAGATCTCGGCGAGAGGCGCCGGCTCAACTGCCCCGCCGCAGTTCCGCAGGAGTTCCACCAGTATGCGAACGAGGTTGTGGCGGACGACTGCATCCCACGCGAGGCGCTGATCTCTCGCCTCCTGTCTCGCCTCGTTCGCGATGGAAACCAGCAGTCTCCTGGACTCAGCCGTTACCGCCTGCGGGCGCTCCGTGGGCGGCACGGCGAACATCCCCATCCACGTCTGGTTCGGGGCGAACGTCTCCTCCAGAGTCTCGGGGAGGAACCAGAAGACTACGGAGCCGGCGCCCTCCTTCGCCACGCGAAGACGATGCGCTTCCCACATTCCGGCGAGCCAGACTTGCCCTTCTCTGAGCCTGACCGTCCGGAAGTCGTCCAGTAGCTCGAACACCCCAACCGTCACTATACCGATCTCGAAGGGCTTGTGGATATCGCAGAGAAACTGACTGCCATCTCCGCCCTCTGACGCATAGATCGTCACCGGGTGTAAGGCATCCGGCGTGGTGACGTCAATGGTCTCGCCCGGTGCTGCGCGGTGTCGCCGGTCGCTATCTCTCATGGCGATACGATTTTACACCCGGTGAGGGAGCCGGTCAAGCTACCTTTCAGCCGGGGGTGTGACCCCAGTTTTCTGGCCTTCCGGGCAAAAAAGTGATACCCTATCGGTTATCAACAAGACAGCGCTTGTTAGGAGCGCTCCGAAAGGGTATCGCAGAGATGATAGCAGATCAGCAGCAGGGATGGGAGCAGTTGGTGCAGCGAATGCAGCAGGAAGTGCGGCAGCTTTGGGAGGGGTTGGACGGGATGGAGAGCGCGGACGCGTTGGAGACGGCGGTGCAGGGCTGGGTGCGGCGGGCCGGCCAACAAGTGATGACCGCTCTCTGTCAAGAGGCGATCCAGCGCCGGGAGCGAGCGCAGAAACCAGCCTGCTGCGGGCGGGGCATGGACCATCACAGTCGGACCTGGCGCACGGTGAAGACCCTGCTGGGAGACGTGCGGGTGCGGCGGCGATGGTATCGCTGTCTGCGCTGCAGGACCAACCGCTATCCGGCGGACGAGTGGCTGGGATGGCGAGGCAGCTTCAGCCATCGTTTTGAAGAGGTGGTGGCTTGGCAGAGTTCCCTGTTGCCCTATCGGGAGGCGGTGGCCAGCCTGGAGAAGCTGGGGGGACTGGCGGTGTCGGTGCATGCGGCGGAGCGCATCACGGCCCGCTGGGGCCAGCAGGAACTCGCGCCCGCCCCCTATGCCCAGCGGGTGGCGCAGGAGCTGGTGATCCAGATCGATGGGACCAAGGCGCACCTGGAAGACGGGTGGCGAGAAATCAAGGTGGGAGCTTTCTTTGCTTGCGATTGTGGCGATCCGCAAGCCAAGCCGAAAGCCATCAGCTACGCGGCCGACTGGGAGTCGGCGGAGCAATTCCGGGACACCATCTGGCAGGAGGCAGTAGTGCGGGGCGTCACCCGGGCCCGGGCGGTGGCGGTGGTGGGAGATGGGGCGCCGTGGATCTGGGATCTGGTCTCCCATCTCTTCCCTTACGCCACCCAAATCCTGGACTGGTACCACCTCACCGAGCACCTGTGGGCGGCGGCGAAAGCCGTGCATGGGGAGGGCACGCCCCAGACGGGACGGTTGGCGGAGAGATGGAAGACCGATGTCTGGGAGGGCCGGTCCGAAGGGGTGGAGGGGCACATGCGAGAGCTGGTGGAACAGGGCCGAGATGATCGCGACCAGACCCTACGCAAATGCGCTGATTACCTGCGCACCCACCAGCACCGGATTCGCTATCATCTCTTTCGCGCCCAGGGCTGGCCGGTGGGATCAGGAGTGGTGGAAGGAGCCTGCAAGCACGTCATCGGCCTGCGCTTCAAACGCCAGAGCACACGCTGGACTAAAGCGGGAGCGCGGGCCGTGCTGCATCTGCGGCTAGACCGTCTCAACGGCCGCTGGCAGCAGCGCTGCCAGCTCCTTCGCCAGCCCCAGCCACTCCTGAGGAAAGCAGCATGACCAGATAAACTCAGTCACACCCTCAGCCGGTGCGATAGCGCCCGGAGAGAGAGCAAAGTGACAGGGTGATCCCGTCCAGCACCGCGGCCGGCGTGTCTGCGGCCGCCTCCCGGACTCCGCCGAGAGAAGGCCACGTGCCGGCGGTAGTGTGCCTCGCCGCGTCCCAGTCTTGTCGCCAAGGCCGCGGTCTGACGGGGGAACACGTCTAGAAACCCGGCCGAAAAGTCTCCTGCATTAACAAGGTAACGATTGATTGATGGCGAAGAGGAGAGGCAGACCTTGCATTGCTGGGAGCAGGAGATGTTA
>Ga0315291_10001668_pt1 | contig 29546 bp, 18 predicted proteins | sample YL17G12_20_MG_FD_203070 | JGI IMG/M metagenome (GOLD analysis project Ga0315291, IMG submission 203070) | Sediment microbial communities from Yellowstone Lake, YNP, Wyoming, USA - YL17G12_20 | ecosystem: Environmental > Aquatic > Freshwater > Lake > Sediment | place: USA: Wyoming | collected...
TATAATTCATCAAAGATATTCTCATACATAATCATCAGGCTACCGTATGGCAACTCAATCATACTCTTCAGATTAATGACAGTATACTCCGGAGTACCACCGACTGGAATGCGAACATCAATCACATCATCGCTTGAGAGGCGTTTTTGTTTCGCTGCCATTTTAACCTCACCTTCAAACCAGAGCTTTTTGGCAGCGTCCCAACGCAATCCGATTAATCCTGTCAGTGGGGGAACCTTGCTTGTCGGTTCATTCGCTGTTTTATTTTGCCCGTATGTATAAAAACAATTCCCCTTAATAGTAAACGTATTCCATTTATATGAACTGTATAATTCTGTACCGGTAATATAGCCATTACCAACGTTGACTTTCTGAAATACATTTTTATTTTTATATTTAGGCAGTCCCTTGTAAGTACCCGGGCGGCGGTCAATAATATTTGTGAGTTTATTATAATAGACAAACCAGCCGCCGCGAAAAGCTGTATTGTCTACTTTTACACCGATTTCAAATTCATCGCTGATTTCCGGGTTTAATCCGAAACTCGGGGCGTCGTACCCCTTATTCATTGACTTTAATACCAGAGTTTCATTAAAATTCGGGGCTCGGAAACCGCGCGAGTACGTTCCAACAAGATTCATAGAAGGCTTAACCTCGAATCCAACCCCGAGAAATCCTGTTATGTCTTTATAGGTGTCTTTATTAATTGGCGAGGTAATGCCATTAGCCGTGTCTATCGGTGTTTCATACCATACCCTGCTACCGCGGATACCGGCAGTTATATCCAACTGCTTATTAATTATGTAATTATCCTGTAAAAATACACCAAAATTATTATATTCAGAATTATCGGGATACGCCGGACGTGCGATGGATACTATTGCTCCATCAACTTCTATCCTTTTGCTTCGGACTTTATCATAATAGTACTCAAATCCGGTATTGATCCAATGCTTTTGAGATAAAATGGAAGAAACAGTTAAATAGGTTCCTGTTGTTGTGATGTTATCAGTATCGGTGCGAACTTTTGTTGAACCTACTTCCTGATTTATTCTGCCTTCGTGTTCTTTCTGATAGGACACATTCCATTTAACTCTATGAATCAATGAAAGCGGGGGCGACCAGACGTAGGTCAGTGCATATAACTGTCGCTGCTGGGGTTCATACATCCATTTTTCATAAGGTTTTTCGCTCGGATCGCGCGGCTGTAAATACATATCATAGCGCGGGACGTCATTCTGATTGACATTCAAGTAATTGAATTCAAATGTGTGTTTTTGCGTAGGTTCAAAATAGAGATTAAAACTCACGCCGCTTTCGTCCCAGCTTGTCGGTTTCTGCCGCGGTGAATCATCTCCGGGTTTTAAATCGCCTACTTTTTTATAACCAAAGCTGCCTGAATATGAAAACTTATTATAGGCAGCCCCTTTGAGATAAACAGAAGAGTTTTTTCCGTCATCTGCAGAAGAATAATCAAATTTTATAGACGGAACAATTCGGAATCCTTGATCAACCGGTTCGTAACGTTCGGTAACCATATTTACCGAGCCGCCAATTGCATCACTTCCATAGAGAACTGATGAAGGTCCCCGGGTAATCTCGATGCGCTGAATTGATTCCGGACTAATGGTATTCATATATTGGTTACCGCCGGAACGGAACGTTGGCCTGTTGAGCCGGATTCCATTATACATTAAGAGAATATCTTGACCTATTTTTCCGCGGATAACCGGCGCTCCGTGTCCCCAAGTTGTCTTCTGCACTAAAATTCCGGGTTCATCCCGAATTATATCGGCAGTAGTAATATATTTTGTTGTCTTTATCTCCGCCTCGGTAGTAACTGATATAAAGTTTGTTGCGTTAAATTCCGTTTCAGTTACTCGACCTCCGACAACGCGGATTTCTTCTATCTTTGTTGAGCCGGGATTCAAATATACTGTAATAAATTTCTCTTCCCCTGAAGCCAGATTAATTTCTATCTGCTTCTTTTCATAGCCAACATATGATATAACTACCATTGCTTTAATCGGAGCGGTAAATTGTAATTGAAACATACCATCTTTATCCGTTGTTGCTCCGATAGAAAGGGAGGGTATATAGATACTTGCGTTTTCCAGCGGTTCCTTGGTAACAAAATCTATTACTTTCCCTTTTAAACTCCCTTGATGAGCTTCTGCATTACTAATAACAGTAGCGATTGATAAAAATAATATCATAAGCACAATATTTATTCTCGATAAAGAAACCATAATATGCCTCCTTTAAACCACATTATATATTGAGAAAGTACATTTCTTTAAGAATGAACTAATATTAAAAATGCGAAAATAATGATGATTAGAGACTTTTGAAAAATTATGAAGTTCGAACGAATAACTATTCAAACCATTTAGAAAATCCCGAGTATTCGGGATTGAGAACCGATTTTTTCAAAGATCTCAATTACAAAGTAATCTGGTTTTTTTATTTCAGAAACTTGGGTGGCGGGGATATTACATCCAACATCAAAGTAAAATACTGCAATGGATTGATTTCTTTGAATAGAATTTTGGTTTGAAAAAACGGATAGATAAAAATATTTAAAACTGATATTTCAACAGACAACTTTTCTATTAAGCTTTTTGTAGTAGAATCATTGTTTATTAAGTCTTTTATATATTGCCCAAAATACGATATTAAATTGGTTTCCTCTACATCATACACACAGAATAAATATATATTTGAATTTTGTATAACATGCTTTACAACATCATACATTTTGCCGTTCAAACAGAACTCATTTTCTTCGTACCAAAATAGATTTTTTACATCTTTACTCTGAATTTTTATCACCGTTACATATGATTGTTCAATGTTGTTTGTTCTAATTAACTCTCTGACTTTAAATTTAATCGCAGATTGTAAAGCCAAGAAAACCAGGAAATAACCAATTGTAAAATATAAAATACTAATAGAAAGGAGAATTACTGTAACTGCCTTTAAACTATATCTCATATAAATATATTATCTTGAAAATATAACTAATATTTAGAATTATATATTTACATCATTCTTAAAACTTCTTAGAAACACGATCTTTAATACTGTAATTGATTTACAACTATAGCGAAATTTTATTCAATATAAATGTTATATTACATTCCAATAAAACTACATAAACATAATAATTTCAAAAACAAATCATAATTGAAGGTATCAAATCACCACTTTTTTCCATTTACCGCCAATAAATGTCATTCCCATTACAATACCGTAAAGGAATAAATAGACAGCAAGGCTGAACCAGGCGCCGGCAGTGCCAAAATCCAATTTGATACCTAACAAATATGTCAACGGGAGAAATATGCCCAAATTAATTATAATATCAACGGTCATAACAAATTTTGTCATTCCGGCGCTTTGAAGACAGCAGCCAAACACTATTCCACAAGCATCAAAAAATTCAACCATTCCGAGTATTCGCAGTGCAATTATTCCTTCTTTTATTATGTGAGAATCCTGGGTAAAGATTTTCATAATCGGCTCCGGTATGCTGATAAAAATCAATCCAATAGAACCCATTACTGCCACTCCCAACTTTAAAGATTCCCACCCAAAGCGTTCAGCAAGATCAGCCCGTTTCGCTCCTAACTTCTGCCCCAACATCGTTGATGCCGCAACCCCGATTCCGTATCCCGGCATAAACGATACCGACATAATCGCAATACAGACGTTGCTTGCGGCAAGTCCAACAGTACTCATCATCCCGACAAGTTTTAAAAAGAACAAAAATCCTATGTTTGCTAAAAAATTCTGAACCATCACCGGCGAGCTTAACCGGAATAACCTTGCTATTAAGGAAAAATCTATCCAATAGGTTTTATATAAACCATACTTCCGACGATGTAGCAAACGGAGGCTGTGCCCTATCATAATACTCAGCCCGATATAACTGCTAATCGCAGAGGCAATTGCCGCACCAGTAACCTCCAGCCGCGGAAATCCGAATTTGCCGAATATAAGAAGATAATTGAGAACAATATTGACGGCATTCATAACGACCATAGACTGCATATTAATAGAAGTTTTTCCGATACCATCAAAAAAACCACGAAACACCCCACCGAGAAAAAAGGCAAAAAGTTCTAAAAACCGAATTGAAATATACCGCTTCCCCTGGATAAAAACTTCCGGATCATTGGTAAAAGATTTCAGTAAACACGGACCCCAAAAATACCCGGCAATCGAAAAAATACAACCAACGACCGCAACAAAAAGCAAAGTTCTGTTAAAAGTATTCCCACACTGCTCAAAATACTCTTCACCGTAACGTCGCGCCGTAATCGCCTGAATACCAACATTAATAGCCCCGAATGAAAACATAAATACTATAATAATATTAATACTTAATCCGGTGGCTGCAAGCTGTGCAACGCCTAATCTGCCGACCATCGCCGCATCAACTAAATTCATAACCGTCCGAGCAGACATACCAATGACGACCGGGTAGGCTAACCGGAACACAGGCACCAAATACTCTCGCGACGGCAATATTTTTAAAACTATTTTCTTCACCGTTCAGCAGATTCACCCAAATAGTCAATACTTAAAGAACTTTTGTATTTTTTGATTCCTATTTAACCGCAGGGAACCCTCCAAATCCGCCATAAAGATGGCGGACGGCGGACAGGCACAGAGGAATTTTCTTTATATACTTTTTCTCTCTGTCCCGAGTACTCGGGACGTCTTCTCTTTTTTCCTCTCTACGGTTAATTCTTTTCCGCCGGAGGCGGATTTGTTTTCAAAGTTTTAGTGATTTTATAAAAAAACCACAAAAGTTATAGCACTTATATGTTTTTTGCCGACAATAAAATAACCAATATAATGCAAAAAATAAGCAATAATATAGCAAAATAACCGAAGTAAAGCAATGAGTGCATAGTAAGAACGGGAACTTTTTAAAACAATTTATCAGTATCATACATATGCGTAAAGTTTTTATTGCCATTTTTGTGACGGTTTTTTTCTGCGGATGTGAATCAAGCACGACACAGCTCTTGCGGCAGGCAGAGTACCTGTATACTCAAGGAAACACCACACAATTTGAAACAATCGTCACGGTGCTCCTTAAAAATACCGAATCTTCCCGTGATGCCGCTTTAACCCTCGGCAGAATCGGTAATAAACGTGCAACTGAATACCTGACGGAGGTTATTCGGACTGATGGCACTGCGGCAAGAGAAGCAATCATTGCTGTCGGAATGCTCCAGGATACCCGTGCTGTTCCCGATTTAATTCAAGTCGTTAAATCCAATAAAAAGACGGCACCAGAGGCGGTAAGAGTTTTGGGGAACCTGAAAGATTCCCGTGCCGTCCCCGTGTTAAAAACGGTTGTTGAAGAAAACCGCTCATATAGCCTGCTTGCCATTACTGCACTGGGAGAAATTGGTGATAAAGAAGCTGTTGACCTGTTAGTATCTAAGCTCCAGGAGCCTCCGCAGGGACTGTCTGAAAAAATGAACCTGCGAATTATCCAGAAAGAACCCGGCAAAGAACATTATTTAACCTTCGATGTTCCATCAAATTTTCCACCGAAAATCGAAATTCTGGACAGGGTAATGAATTCTGAGGGCTATACCCTTTTTCGATACCGGCTTCGTGATACTGAATTTGATTCCCTGAATCTTACCGCAGAATTTTCAGTTGATAACGGCCGCAATTGGCATCTGGCTTCTACCGCAGGAAAACTGAACGGCATCAGCGAGCAGGAATATCAAGGGAGCATTATATGGTTTATTAATCAGGACATTAAGCTGCAAGAATTCCGCCCCGATCCTTCCGTCGGATTGTTATTTAAAATAACTCCGGCTGACAAAATGCTCGGCGTCCCGGCATTCTGGCAAATCAGCGTTGACACAACAATTATCTCTCTTCGCCCGATTATCGGTGAAGAGTCCGGTAACGTGTTACAGCGGATATATTATCCCAATCCGATACGTGCCGCACTCGACAGTTTTGTGTATGAATATACTATTGATAACGGACGAACCTGGAAACCGGCGGCTATCCGGAAAGCGCCTGTTTCCAGCGCTACACAGGATTCAATATATATCATCTGGACATCAGACACCGATGTACCGAATCAGGATATTGACGTCGTCCAATTCCGAGTATCCGAAAATAAAAACAATACATACGGGAAGATTGCGGCAACAAATTATTTTCACTTAGACAATAACACCATTCCGCATATTTCATTTCTCGATTTTAATGAGGATGAAGGCGGAATATTCCATATCGGATATGAAATCAATGATATTGAAGACGACACCGTCTCACTCAACATTCAATATTCTATAGACCAGGGAAAATCCTGGCAATTAGCAACCATATCAGGGGATTTATCCCACATCAAACCTGACCAGTACAAAGGTGAAATCCGATGGTTTGCAGGTTTTGATGTTGTGGACTTCCGCGATAAACCAATCCGCCTGCGGATGCGGGCATCAGACAGAGACCCCGGGCAATTTACTGACTCTCAGGATTTTTATCTGAAGAACACAAATTATTCTAAAATTACGCAGGGAAACACAAGTGGAGCATTTGAAGTATCGTACACAACGGCAAAAGAGGATTCTATTAAGCCCATTCTCCAGTATTCCCTTGACCGCGAAAAGACCTGGCAGAATGCCTCAATTAAATCTGTTGCCGTCAAGGAGCTTGAAAATAAAAAGCAGGTTACGGTTACCTGGGATGCCAGCAAAGATATTGCCGGATATATGAAGGATATTGAAGCAGTAGGGCTTGCACTAAATAAAATTCAGGACCCGTCAATCGTTCCCCAGTTGATTATGCTTACACATCAGAAAGACAGCCCCTTCCGTGAACAGCGTGTGCAGGCGGATGAAGCATCCCGGGTGCTTAATAAAAAACCAAAATGGGTCATTGACGGGCTGGTACAATCGCTCGTATATCCTGATGCAGTGATTCATAAAGAAGCATATACACGCCTGAAGTCTATTGACGACCCGGTAGTAAAAACAGCGTTAGCAGATTACTCTTATTACTGGAATGAGTTACCTCGGGTCAGCCGGGAAGATATTTCACGGAGAGAAGAAATTGTCGAACAGCTCTATCAGGATAACCTGCGGAAACCACGGGCTGTCTCACCACAGGATGTTATGAATGATATGCGCCGCTGGTGGGGATTCACCTCTGCACAATCTGACAGATTCTACAAAGACTTTGAATCCTTACGACAACAACAGCAATTACTGGAAGATTATCGGGCAAAGCGGATAACCGATACCGAATATCTAAACCGACTGGAAAAAATTGCTGAAGAAACCCGCAAACGCTATGAACAAGAACGGTTAGAACAGGAAAAACAAGCGGTAATTAAGAAGTAAAAAATTATCGTTCTCTCAACATTTTATTTGCATATAATACCATATTCCCTTAGAAAAGACACTTGTTCATATAATATATTTTTTGCATATCAACAGAAATTTGGTATTATAAATTTTTAAAGCGAAGTAATTGAAGTCTTTTCCCGAAGGGAGGATTCCCGGATTCCCGGAGAAGGTGGGTAACGAGGAAAAGATTACTTCGGAGAAGGTAAAAAATAAGGGCGAACGGCCGTTCGCCCCTTTCATTCATCACGTAGGGGCGAACCTATGTGTTCGCCCATTTTATTTATACACCCACCCCGAGTACTCGGGGTGGGTGCCACATACCCGTTTTGTTTTGGGCAGACACGCCCGCCAAAAGAACGGCGGGTAAACAGGTCTGCCCCTACTATAAATGTTGTTTACCCGTAGTGGCGAACTGCCGTTCGCCCCACCTTATCCCCATCGGTGATTTAATTATCTTTATTTTCATATATTTGCGGATTCAGTTTATATTTTTTAATTACGGGAAAGCCGTTAATATAGTCATTTTTATATCCGTAACCATTTTTTATATCATTGAAAACAATATTTGATATTATTGATTTGATAACTTTACCAGTAGTAATATCTATAATATCAATAAGTATTCTCAGCTCTTTCGGATTAGATCCAGTTGAAGATGGCCAGGAATTTGAAGAAAATCGGAAAACAAATATATAGTTGCTGTCCAATAAGCATTTACTGACGGACGGCAGATATTTTTTGTTCAAAATAAAATTCATTTCTTCTTTGATTCTTGCGTTTGCTATATTTTTATCTTTTACCATAGTCCTATGAAAATTACCTATCACTTTTTCTACTTCATCTTTATCAGGAAATGTAAAGGCTAAATATTGCACAGGGAATCGTTTTATCAGCGTACCATTGAATGAGAAAAAATTAACATAATAAAATGACTCACCTTTTTCATTATGAGTATCTTCATCTGTGTTCGTAAATAAAATTGTATTATCCTTTAATAATATCCAGGAAAAGGTTCCGAAAAGAGGCCAAGCTCTATATTTTATATGGACTCCTGAAAAAATCATTGGTGATTTAAAAAATAGTACCGGTGTAATATTGTTTTTATTTTTGTATATAATAATATATGAATATACATTCTTATCATAATCTTGTACACTTATACAATATAACTGTTCATTTTCATTTATTGCATATCCTGAATTAACAGTATAAAAACTATTGGAAGAAACACCTTTTGATGTAAGAAAATCGGAAATGCTATCAGGTATAGTTAAACGTTTTTTTTCAATAAAAGTATAGTCGGGTTTAATAACACTTATGTATTCCATTAACGTTCTTGAAGGAGATCCGCTTATAGCCAATAAATAATTCAAAGGGCTAACACTAAAGCGTATACTTCCTGTTTCGAATTCACCCGGTCCCTGTCCGGGCCTGCCGACTATCTTTTTTTCTTTCCCGCGTGCGTCAAATACTTTTAACCTGCCTTCATCACTGACAATAATATCTCCCATATTGTTGACTTGCAGACTAGATGGATTCACTAACAAATAATCTTTTTTAGTTTTATTATCTTCCCCGATAATATTATCCAATAAGTAAACAGTATTTGAATCAAAGTTAGTTACTGTTTTTCCCTGCCCTTTCCCCTTCAGTATCTTTTTCCCGTTTCCTTTGCTGTCATATATTTTTATGTAAACATCATCAAACACTACAATATCATTATTTCTTGTAGTAGATACATATCTTGGGCTATCGAGTAAAAATTCCCCCTTTGTTCCATATGCTTCATTTGCGAAGGCAAACTCAAATTTCAGAAGGTTATCGTCTTTGAGCTTTAATTCTTTTTCCTGAGCATAAAGAATCGAACAAGAAGCGCAGTAAAGCGCAATTATTGTCAAAATGTAAGGATATTTCATAGTTTACTCCTTTTTAAAAAATATCTACTGAAAAAATTACTGAAAAAATTATAAGATTGTTCCGTTATTATGAAAATTAATAATTTCCTGCGATTACAAAATCAATTAAACCGTCATTACCCACCTTATAAATCAAAAACCGTGCTCTCCGAATGGATAAAAAAGAAATTAGTATTGTGTCCCCGAATTACTTATTTAATATATTTATTAACTTCTGAGTTATTTATGAGCGGTAAAAAAATATCTCCATTTTGTGAAATATCATATTGCATATTAACGCGAGGATTTACATCATAATATATTTTATCAATTTTATCAGGAATTATGATTTTTTGTACAAATTCAAATCTATCATTAATCTGACAAAAACTAATATCCACCCAGCTATTTTTCAATCTTGGTGCAGGGAATATTTGAATCAAAATATAATAATAACCATTTTTATATGAAATATCATAGTATAAATCAAGAAATGTCATATTACTTTCTGATTGGTTTTCCGGCAAAGTATAATTATGCCTGTCCAAAGCATCCTCAATTGATTTTTCGGATAATAAATTTCCATCTTTATCAAATATTTTCACTATTGGATTATATCTTATAAATAAAACATAATTTCCATTAGAAGATATTACAGGGATTCCATAAGCAAACGTAATATTAACCCAAACATCCGGTTTATATTCATGTATTTTTGCAATTTCTCTTATTACTTCTCCATTACTTGGAGAAATTATTGTAAAATAATATCCAGTTTTTGGGAAAAGACGGTCTGGTGCATTTAGCACAATTTCACCTTCTTTATTTACAACAAAACTTGACACTATAGGTGGAACTCTAAACATTTTTAGATGTTTTCCCGTTTTATCGAAAATAGATATTCTTTCATTTCCTTCTTCATAAACATAAATATTTCCGTTACTATCTATAAATATAAATTGCGGATGAAGAAAATCACCGGGACCCTGCCCTCTTTGACCTATTTTATATTTATATTTTCCCTCTTCTGAAAACACATATAAACAATTATCTTTATAATCACATACTACCAATTCATTAGTTACCGGGTTGATTTTCACTCCTGACGGTTTATTTAATCCTTTATATTCGTCATATGTTTCATTAATACCAGGAAGAGGTATTTTTTTATATTGATAGGTGTATTCTTTTATATTAATAACTTTTTTCTCCGTTTTTGATTTATTCTTACATCCGCCACAAAAATATAAAATAATTATTATACAAAAAAATAAATAAGCACATTTATTTAACATCATTTTTTCCCTCATTTTACTATTTCCTTTTAAATTCTCTTTCTAATATTTTTCCAATTGTGTATAAAGATAGATTAAAATTAGCCATCCTTACGTTATTATTTTCATCCAATATAATATTATAACCGCATTTGCAATCCTCAACTTTAAATATTTTCTTTGTATTATTTTGTCTACATATTCACATATTTATAATTTTTAGCATTAATAGATTGTCCGCCCAATTGGGCGGATCGTCCCGAGTCCACCTGAATAGGCGGAAATCTCTCATAACCAAAAATAATATAAATTGTGTAAACACCAAGATAAAACAGTATATCGGGGGTGTTTTATAGTAATGACCAGTACCAGACTAACCGCAGAAGACCATCAGAACAAGAATTCAGAATCAGTTGTACAATCTCCGCAAACTTCGCCGTCTTTTCGGCGAACCAATCAGAAATCGCCTCAAAAAGAACACGAATAACAGAATGAATAGCCTATCTCACTCCCCGGTCAATAATTATACTTTTTATTAATATAATATACACACACATACAATGCAAACAAATCGTAAGAAAATTTCAAAAATTATTAAATTTTCGTTGAAATGGTTTTTTATTTATCTTTATACCAAGTCCCCAGTCCGCCGCTGGCATAACTGGGATGGATAAAACTATCGCACCACATCTGAAAAAGAACCAAAAACGGGATTATTGTTTAATTTTAGAAGATATATTTTACGTATTCTTTTTTATTTCAATCTTAAGAGCATGAGCGATTGATTCGGAGAGACGATTAATTTCAAATGGTTTCGGCAGAAATCCGCAGCCGCCGCTCTTCAGTATTTCCATTGTCTTACTATTTTCACTGTACCCGCTCATTAAAAGCACACGCACATCGGGATTAATCTTCTGTAACGCAAAAAATGTGTCATACCCGGACATCACCGGCATTATCATATCAAGCATTACCAAATCTATAGTATCCCGATTTGCTTTATATATCTTTAGAGCATCTTCACCATTTTTTGCCTGCAGAGTTCGATAACCGAGCATTTCTAACATTTCGGATACTAATTTATTAACGTCTTCTTCATCATCAACAATCAGGATGGTGTCTTTCCCGCGAATGATTGCTTCCTCAGTTTCTTCTGGAGTAATTTTTTTTGAGCATGCGGGAAGATAAACAGTAAACGTTGCACCTGCTCCTAAATTATTTTCAACGGCTATAGTGCCTTTATGGTCATGGATAATTCTGTATGCAGTAGACAATCCTAATCCGGTGCCCTTGCTTTTGCGGGTAAATAACGGCTCAAAGATATGCGGCATATCTTCAGGGGCGATACCGACTCCCGTATCGGCTATTGAAATGAGCGCGTAATGTCCCGGTTCAAGTTCAGGGAATATCCGTGCTGTTTTTTTGGTAAGGGTAACATTCTCTGTTTTTATAACAATAGACCCGCCGTCAGGCATTGCATCACGGGCATTAATCAGGATATTCGTAAATACCTGACTAATTCTATACAGGTCTGCTTCCACGCAGTATAAACTGGATGCTAATCGGTAAATTATTTCTATATTCTTTTCAAATATTTTTTCGGACAGCTTAACAATATTTATCAACTCTTTGTTAATATTCAGCGGTTTTGGACTGAGACCGGCACCCCGGGCAAGACCCAATAACTGTCTGGTAAGGTCTGAAGCCCGCTTAACATTTTTAAATATAATATCAACCGCTTTCCCTTCCGAGGTTTCGGTATTTGAAAATTGCATACGTAATAAATCGGTGTAGCCCATAACAATGGATAAGATATTATTAAAATCATGAGCGATACCGCCAGCTAATCTGCCGATAGATTCCATCATTTGAGCACGATAGAGCTGTTCTTCAAGCTTTTTTCGTTCAAGTTCAGCCTCTTTTCGCTCAGATATATCACGGAGTATACCTTGTGCGGCAATAATTCTCTTCCCCTTTCGCCTGAGGGTAATATTAATCTCTGTATGGACAACATTACCATTCTTTGTTTTTATATTAAACTCAAAATTTCTAACCAATCCTGCTTCAGTCAGCCGCTGTCTCATATCCTGGAGCTTTGGCAATTCCTCTTCGGGAATAAACATTTCAAAATGTCTCCCGATGACTTCATCCGGTTTATACCCGTACAAAGCTTCAATGTTCGGGCTGATGTAAAGAATAATTCCACCCGGGGCAATTTGAAAAATAATATCGCGGACATTCTCAACGATGTTTTTCAAACGTTCTTCTGATTCCCACAGGGCATCCTGGGTCTGCTTTTGTTCAGTAATATCGGTAGTAGTGCCGATAATTCGAATGACTTTCCCCTGCTCATCGCGCATTGTAGTGCCATTTATTAAAAGCCAGTGTATTGAACCATCCCGGTATGTAATCCTGACTTCAAAAGAAGTGCCGGGTGTTTTTCCTTCTATATGCTGACATGCTTTTTTTAATACCATTTCCTTATCATCGGGATGAAAAAAGAAATTGACACAATTCGTGAGCGTACCTAAAAAATCATCCTTTACTCTGAATTTTGCAAAACTTTCAGGGAATGGCTCCCCATTATATCCCATTAATTTATTTTTATGTTCCGCATATATTTCGTTCGTTGAAAGATTCCAATCCCACACTCCTACCTTCGCGGCACTTGTTGCCAAAAAATACCGTTCTTCTTTTAATTTGAGTTGCTCTTCCGCCTGTCTCCGCTGGGTAATATCCCGGGCAACACAGATAAGATTCCCACCTTTTATAACACTGCGCGTTACTTCCAGAGGAAACAATGTTCCATCTCGCCTCATACCGGTGCATTCACCACTCCAGTGTCCGACATCAGCTAATTGAGTTTTTTCTTCTGCGTCATATCGTTCCCATCCTTCAATTGTATAAAAATCTTTCATTGAACGGCAAATAAAATCTTCATTTGAATCATATCCAAAAATGCTTACATAAGCTTTGTTCACATAGATATATTCTCTATTCTCATTAAAAATAGCAATGCCATCACGAGACGCCTCCATTGCGGCAAGCCGCTGGTCAAGTATCCGGGCTGCCTTTTTTATCTCGGTTATGTTCCGTGCAGTTGAGATAATATATTTTTCTTCACGAAATTGAATGACACTCGCTGAGAGAAGTATTGTTCCACGTCTCCCATCCTTTAATGTGAGTGATAATTCATAATTCTGCACTGATCCACTCTTAACCAGCTCTTCAACAATTCGTTTCCGAATTTCTGTATTGTATCCTATCTCCAAATCGGTAATTCTTCTCCCGATAACCTCTTCCTCTTTATATCCTGTGTATTTAAAAAACGCATTATTTACTTCTAATATTATTCCATTCTGAAATGATGAAAGTATATAAACATCGGGGCTGTTGTAGAATGCTTTTGAGAACTTTTCCTCGCTGATTTGTAGGACTTCAAGTGCATTTTTATTTCCCTCTATTTCAGCTTCTAAAATCCGATTTAATTGCTCAACCGTGGTAATTGTTTCTTTGAGGCGAGCATTCTCCGCCTTTAAGGAAAGTGAAACAGTAAATGCCCGGCGTAATACCTGTGATACTATAATGAGAACTAAACCGTACAAAAAAATTATTACTCCGGAAATACGCCACATATCTCGCTGGATCAACAAAACCCGAATGACAGAAGGTACATACACTGGAATAATAAATGCGAGTGTTGCGGATGGACGAGGGAAATACACTCCCGCCGCACAAGCACCTGCTCCAGCCATAAAAAACACCAGTAAATACCTTAGTATCATCCGGGAGTCCGGGACAAATAAAAACGGCGCAATTCCCCAAATAATCCCGGAAAGGATAATTCCCATGAGAAAAATCCAAAACCATCGTTTTACTGCGGTATAATCACCAGAAACCCGCTTGAAACTCAAAAGTAAGGCAAGCTGAAATACCGTAATAATTGCCTCTATTCCAAACCAAATTCCACCCTTCATTCCCCGCTCAATAAAGAGCAAAGTCAATGAAAATATCAGCAGAATCATTAAACCTACCGGGGCAATGGTACAAAGCAGCCGCACTTGCTCAACATAATAGTATAACGTACCATTACTGCTCGCTTTCAAAGCAGAAGGTGAGTCACCAAATTGTCGAAACGGCCATTGTAAATGCTTCAAAAATGAAGTATGCATATACCGACTCATCAGAAAATATAGTATACTGTTTGAAATTTATGCTTACTGCCGAGTTACACTATGGATTATATGTTATCTACAATAATCTGTAGCGATTTTGTCTATATATTGGTAAATTTTATTAACTTTTGCAACAATAATATTAAAAAACAATAAAATATTTTTTGCTACAGACACCTTTTGAGAATTAAAATTGTCTGCTCTAAACAGTATTTGATTATTTTGCTTGACCTGTTGAATGAAATTATGTAACTTTAACAATAATTATTGTTATGCATAAAAACTGTGCAAAGAGAGAGTATTAACCGCAGAAATTTTATATACGATGGCTCCTTTAAATAATACTAAATAAAATGAGAGTTCTCTATTTATATTTCACAGAATGCTTCATAAAAAACAATTAAAATAAATCCTATGAGGAGGTAATCTATGAATAGACTATTTACCCACAAGCCAACAACGAGAGTAACGGTATCCATTCTTCTCACAGTAATTGGAGCACTGTTTCTGTTTTTTGGCTCTGGAATCGCCCAGCAAAAAATTGACGAAGCATACACGGCAAAAATCAAAGAATTCACCATTGAGCCGTTTTCAACGCCCTACGTGAATTACCTGCCGTATTCAAAAACCGTCCCGACACCCTTGAAAATACTGGGATATATTGCGGGTGCACAGGATATTCTCACCTATTCTACTGAAATGTACAAATATTACCGGGCGCTGGATGCAGCCTCTCCGTGCGTTAAAGTATTTTCAATGGGCAAATCGGAAGAAGGGCGCGAAATGCTTCTTGTTGTGGTTTCAAGCGAGAAGAACATCGCAAACCTTGAAAAATACAAAGAGATGACTAATAAGTTAGCTGACCCACGGAAAATCACCGAAGCAGAAGCAAAACAACTTATTAAAACTACTCTCCCGTTTTACTGGGCAACCGGCGGTATGCATTCTTCGGAATCAGGTGCACCGGAGATGCTGATGGAGCTTGCCTATCGGGTAGCCGTTGATGAATCAGAATTTATCAAAACAATTCGGGATAATCTCTTTCTTATGATTACTCCCATCATTGAAGTTGACGGCCGGGACAAATATGTTGACACTTATATGGCACCCAGAAAATTCCCCGGGGCAATTAATGCCAGAAGCCTTGTTTACTGGGGACAATACGTATCCCACGATGACAACCGCGACCAGATTGCGTTATGCTTAAAGCTGTCGCAAAACATAATGAAAACCTTTCTGGAATACAAACCCCAGGTTGTCCACGATTTACATGAATCAGCAACTCACTTATATATTTCCACTGGAACAGGACCATACAATGCCTGGTTAGATCCCATTCAAATTGATGAATGGCAGATTATGGCATACCATGAAGTAACGGAAATGACCAAATTAGGGGTACCGGGTGTATGGACTCACGCATTTTACGATGGATGGGCGCCAAATTATATGTTCTATGCCGCAAACGGTCATAATGCCACCGGACGGTTCTATGAAACACAGGGTGCTACCGGTACATCTGCCGGCGGGAGTAATGCACGGTACTGGTATCGTCCGAACCCGCCGCTCCAGAGAACTCAATGGTCAATCCGAAACAACGTAAACCTCCAGCAGAGCGCTCTCATTATCGGATTAAATAACTATGCAAAAAACAAAGAGGTGTTCCTCCAGAATTTCTACCTTAAGAGTAAACGCTCTGTCGCCAAAGCAACGAATGAGGGCCCCGCTGCGTATGTTTTCCCTGCTTCCGATCCTCGCAAATGGCAGCAAGCCCGGCTCTTAAACCTGATGATTGTACAGGGTGCTGAAGTCCATAAAGCTACCCAGGCATTTACCGCAGATGGGCAATCGTTTGATGCGGGTAGTTATATCATCCGAATGGACCAGCCTTATTCCCGTCAAGTAGATATGCTTCTGGACAAACAGTACTTTAATATAAACGATCCAAGCCCCTATGATGATGTCGGCTGGACACTCGGACCGCTCTTTAACGCTAAAACAGTTCGGGTAGAAGATGCCGCTATTTTAAAAGCCCCGATGACACTGGTAAAAGATGTTAAGCCTGAAGGCGGTGTTAATCAGCTTACCGGTACGAATGCATTCATTATTGACTATAAAGCTGATAATAATATCATCACATTCCGTTATAAATACAAAACTATGAAAATTAATGCGGCTGATACCTTATTTGAAGCCGGCGGAAAACAGTTTACTCCCGGAGCATTAATCGTCAAAACATCGGATAATTCAAGCAGTATTCAACAGGACCTTGATGCTGCTGGCAAAGAATTTGGATTTATTGCATACGGCGTTTCTGTAGTACCGAGCATTCCAATGCATTCGGTGGAGGCACCGCGGGTCGCTGTGGTGCATACCTGGCAGTCAACCCAGACTGAGGGATGGCTCCGAATCGGATTAGACGAGTACAAAATCCCGTATGATTATATTGACATACAAGCACTGCATAACAATCCGCGGCTCCAGGATAAATACGATGTCATTATAATTGGTCCGTCAAGCAGTAATGTTTGGAGCCTCATTAATGGAATACAAGGTAACACTCCGCAACCATGGAAGCAGACTGAAGCTCAACCCAATTTAGGAAAACCGGTTTCAACTGATGATATGCGCGGCGGCATTGGCTTTGAAGGTATTATAAACCTGAAGAACTTTATTGAGCAAGGAGGCGCCTTTATCACGGTGACCAGCACGTGCGTTCTTCCAATTCAATTTGGATTCGTGCAAGGAGTCAATATTCAGGAAACACCGAATCTCTGGGCACGCGGCAGTGTATTCAAAACAGTACTTGCTGATACAAGAAGCCCGATTGCCTACGGATATGACAACGAATTAGGAGTGTACTTCAGCTCTTCCCCGGTATTTAGTGGAGCTTCACGGGCTGAAGGCGGAACGGTATCAACGACATCTCGGCCTTCAGGTCGCGGCGGATTGCTTGACCAGGATATCCCTCAGGGACGTCCCAGAGAAGCAGCAGCGGGAGGCGGGAGAGCAGGGGGTGCTGGAGCCGGAGCTGGGCGGAGAGGTGGAACTGAAGTAACGACAACAGCGGCAGCTCCTCAGCGAGCCGGCGGGGGTGGTGGATTTGGTGGTGGAAGAGGCGGAGCAGGCGGCGGCGGTTCAAACAGAACCATATTCCGTTTCAGCCAGAACACCCAGGACCTGCTTATCAGCGGTGGTATTAATAATGGTGAGCTTCTTGCCGGTGCGCCTGCACTCGTCGATGCAAAAATGGGGAACGGACATACGGTACTCTTCAGCTTTAATCCGTTCTGGCGCGGCGAAACCCAAGGCTCGTATGCATTGATATTTAATGCTATGATGCACTATAAAAGCCTTGACATTGGCGGACGGTAAAACCAGAGAGTAGAACGATACATCACTAATAAAAATTCTGATGATATACAAGGGGCGGTATTTGCACCGCCCCTTTTTTTTATCCTTTATACCAATTCAACAATAGATAAAAATTTTGATTCAGCTATTTTTTTATCATTCTACTCATTCACTGTATCCTCTCTGAGAGCGCCGTCAGTCCGTATGACTTTGCCGCTTATAAAATGCAAAATTAAACGGCAGAGTCTGGATAATACCAAATTAATGTTGATATGCCACAATTATAATATATGAATAAGTTTCTTTTCAAAGAGAACATAGTAGGGGCGAGAGGCATCTCGCCCGAAATAAAACGGGGTATGGGGAAAAGGGCGAATACATCCCGAGTACTCGGGACGGGGTGAAACAAAAAGGCCGGGGAAACCCCGCACATACAGAGATTGTTAATGTAATATAAAATTTCTGTTAATATGCAACAAATATATTATATGAATAAGTTTCTTTCCAAAGAGAATATGACATAACACCTTATTTTCTCCGTATTTCATCAAAACCACTGGAATGAGGTATGTTGTCCCCCATAATTATTTATAGTGCGAGAGAGGGGACTTGAACCCCTATGGCATTTCTGCCACAAGATCCTAAGTCTTGCGCGTCTGCCAGTTCCGCCACTCTCGCTGATATAATATACGACACACAATATTATTTTTCTATATTCAAATTACGAAAAAAAATCAACGTATACAATGAGAAGCGGAGGAAATATTATATAAAGTAATCTTCCTTTCCTTCATCAACAGCCGAAATTCTACTTGCGATAATACGAGAAATTTACTACTTTTTGAGGTATAAATGCAAAAACAGGAGCAATTATGGGACGAGTAGGGATTATCTTCGGGAGCGAATCCGACCGGGAGGTGATGAATGAGGCGGGGACGTATCTTGACTTTTTCGGCATTGAATGGGAGATGCAGGTTTTATCTGCACACCGAATGCCGGAGGAGACCGCCGCTTATGCAAAAAATGCATCGGCGAACGGTATTTCGGTTATTATTGCCGCCGCGGGAATGGCAGCACATCTTCCGGGGGTCATTGCCGCATACACCGATTTGCCGGTCATTGGCGTTCCGTTAGACGTTTCTCCATTAAACGGTCTTGATTCACTTTATTCAATTGTTCAGATGCCAGCGGGAATACCAGTCGGTACAGTAGCAATCGGCAAAGCTGGCGCTCGCAATAGCGCGGTGCTTGCCGCACGGATTATTGCTCTCCAGGATGAAAACGTCCGTAAAAAACTCGACAGGTTCCGGAAAAATAAATTCAAATTGTAATTAGTTTTACCACAGAGAGCACAGAGTTCACAGAGATTTTTTAAAACAGATTATTTTTCTGTTTCCAGCATTCAATATGTATTATTAAAAATGCTAAAAAAATAAACTGCAGAGACAAAGAAAAGACACAGAGTGAAACTGATTATTATTAAATCCATATATTTATTTTTTACATCTGTGTCTTCTCTGCATTCTCTGCGGTTAAAAAACAGAAAATACAAACATACTTAAATGTGCCTCTTATTTTATTTGTAATTTTAATAGTTCTTTTACTCGGTGGCCTCTGTGTTCTCTGTGGTTATAAATATCTTGAACGTATTATAAGAACACGATATAACTGATGGCAACACTATCTGCAGCGGTTTTAGGGACGGTATGCTGTGATGAAGTACACAGCATCGGTGAACCGCCGAAAACAGGACTCGGCGGTATTTATTATAACCTGATTACGCTTGCTCAACTCTTTAACACTACTGGAGACATTTACCCGGTTGTAAAAATCGGCACCCTCGATTATAAAAACATCGTTGAACAATTGAAACGGTATCCTGCAATTCACCGGGAAACCGTTCGTCAGTACCCCGGCAGAAACAATCAGGTCATTTTAAACTATTTTTCTAAAGAGGAACGAAAAGAATATTCTACCTGTCTGCCGAAACCATTCACCATTGCTGAACTTTTGCCGATTCCGAATGTACAACTATATCTGGTGAATTTTATCTCCGGCATTGAGATGTGCTATCGGACGTTCCAGGCATTGAAAAAACGGGTGAAGGTGCCTCTTTTTGTAGATTTACACAGCATTTTTATGGGGTTCAAAGAGCACGGAGAGCGGTGCTACAATAAAAACCGGGATTTTTCTCTCTGGCATACGAGCGGTGATATAGTTCAGATGAATATAAAAGAGGCTGGCATTCTTGCCGGTGGAAGTTTAACTGACAGAAAATCGCTTCGGCAATTTTCGCGGTATTTACTTGAAAAAGGTGCACAGGTTATCCTTATCACGAAAGGTACTGACGGCGTATTAGCAGGATGGAAAACCGGCAGCCGAATTTACACAAAAGATATACCGGCGTATTCATTTAATCCATTATGCGATCCAACTGGCTGCGGGGATGTGTTCTCGTCAGCATATATATATTACTATTTATCCGGTTTTGAACCGCCCGAATGCGCCGATTTCGCCAGCAAGGTTGCCGGAATCCGCGCCTCGCAGGAAAGCAGTGAAGAACTGCATAACCTGAGAGCGGTTTTAATACGGGAAAAAATTATATAAAATGTATATATGATTCCATTGAAGATACTTTTAACTGGCTGTAATGGACTTTTGGGACAGCGGGTTGTGCAGTGTATGCCGGCTAACGTGCATATAACCGGCGTAGACCAGGACGAGCAGGTATATATTCACGGTGAGCACTTTAAATATATTAGATTAGACATAACTGACCGTAAATCGGTAAAATGTCTTATTGATGAGATTGCACCCGCCTGGATTATTAACGCCGCCGCATACACTGACGTTGATGGCTGTGAAACTAATAAAGAGATCTGCTGGCGGGTAAACGTGGAGGGTGTTGAAAACCTCGTGAAAAGCGCAAGAAAGGTTAAAGCAAAGTTCATACACATTTCTACCGATTATATCTTTGACGGTAAAAAGGAGCTTTATAAAGAAGATGACAAACCATCGCCCTTGAGCTATTACGGCAGGGCAAAATTGGCAAGTGAAAATATTGTCCGGGCGTCGGGCATTGAGGGTGCTATCTTAAGAACATCAACATTATATGACATAGATACTTTAAAAGCGGGAAAAAATTTTCCTCTGTGGGTAGTACAGAACCTTCAGAAACGGAACATTATCAAGATAGTTACTGACCAGTGGGGGAATCCGACGCTTGCCCGAAATCTTGCTTCAGCAGTATGGCGGATTATAACGCTCAACCGCTCGGGGGTGTATCACACAGCCGGCAGGGATAATATGAGCCGATATACGTTTGCCCGAAGAATTGCTGATATATTCGGGCTTGATGACTTTCTCATTCAGCCGATAACAACAACTGAGCTTGGTCAGGCGGCAAAACGCCCGTTAAAAATCGGGATTGATATCTCAAAAGCTGAAGCCGAGCTTGATATTATAATGATTGGTGTTGAGGAAGGTTTAAAAATATTTAAGAAGGATTATCTGTCACTGCATAGGAATAACTAATAAATATTCTCACACTTTTAGATTACATATAATGACAAAAATCCCCAAAAAAACGCAAAGTAGCTATGAAAACACTCGTTATCATCCCGATGTATAATGAAAAAGAGAATGCGGCAAAGATTATCAACGTTGTAATGCAGATGGATGCTTCCATTGATGTGCTTGTCATTGAAGACAACTCCCCCGATGGAACGGCAACTATTGTTAAAGGTCTGCAAAAGTCAGAACAGCGAGTCCATCTGATTGAACGCTCCGGAAAAATGGGATTAGGCACTGCGTACATCACCGGGTTTAAATATGCACTCTTACACAACTATGATTACGTTTTTGAGATGGATGCAGACTTTTCGCACAACCCGAATGCAATCCCTGAATTCTTGGAAAAAATAAAAGAATATGATTTGGTTTTAGGCTCACGATACTTATATGGCGTTACCGTTATTAACTGGCCTCTTAAACGTCTCTTTTTAAGTTATGCCGCAAACGTTTATACTCGAATTGTTACCGGGCTCCCTATAAAAGACAGCACCGGCGGGTTCAAATGCTACCGGCGTGCGGTACTTGAGGCAATTGACCTTGATAAAGTCCACTCTAATGGGTATTCTTTTCAGATTGAAATGAGCTTCAAAGCCTGGAAAAAAGGATTCCGCATTACTGAAATTCCGATTATTTTTACTGACCGCATCCAGGGCACGTCAAAAATGTCCCGAAAAATCGTCTATGAAGCAGTCTGGATGGTTTGGAAACTGCGCCTTTTGAGCATCTTCGGGAAACTTTAATATAAAGTACTCGTATACATTAATAATAAATTCTTTCATCTCTTCTTTTCTATGGGGGAAATTATGAAAAAGAATAGTATTGTTCTTGCAGCAATAAGCATTCTGTTTCTGCTTTTCCTTTACACTTCCGACAGACAGAACGCTGAAGCACAATCCAGAGTACTCGAGACTAATGTTTTAACCTTAGTAAAAACAATTGGCGATGACGAAACAGCGCTTCCGAAAGAATATCTCCTCGCATCCCCGTTTAGCTTCTGTGTTAATGACAAGGAAGATATATTTGTCTATGACGAATACAAAATAAAAGTATTCGATTCAAATGGGAAAGCAAAAAAGCTTATCGGTGGAAGAGGCCAGGGACCCGGAGAATTTACGATCTATGGTGCGACAGTATCTATCAGCGCCGCTAATTATCTTTCGGTTGGTAATATTATGGAATCATTTAACATTTTTGCACCGGATTTCTCCTTCATTAAGAAAATCGTTTTTCAATCATATACTCCATACTTAACTCTATTTGAAAAAGAAGAGTTCGCACCGGTATTTTTGGTTAATGTCTATTCAATAAACCAAAACCTCCGATTTGTTGCGTTTGAAGGCGTATCACTTGAGCCAGACGTCAGAATTCGATGCGAATTGTTATTATACGAAAGACCTGACTCAGTTATCACCATTATTTCAGCAAAAAGGCCTGATTCCTATCCTGACGCAACAAGGGGCGGACAAACAGTTAACGTTCCCTACTCCTCAAAATTATGGTGGACACCTCTCTCAAAAAATCGGGCTGTATATATCAACACAATGTATGGATATGAAACTGCATCAATGAACCCGATATATACATTGAATATTTTTAGTGCAGATTCCTATCAAATCACAAACCTTTCATTTCCCTATAAACCGGTAAAAGTATCAGATGATTCAAAAGACAGGGCGCTTCAAACCGCAGAAAATACAAAACTTCCAAAAGACCTTAAAGACCATATTAAAAAAGTTACCTATCTCCCCGCTGTTCGATTGTTAGCCGCCGATGGAAATATCCTTTTTGTGTATACAAGTGAAACGAATGAGAAAAATGAGTATGTCGTTCAGGTGATTAATGTTGATACTGGAAAATTACTCTCAACGATATGGTTTCCGGCATTATATTCAGCGATAAAAAATGGTTATGTGTATGAGCTAAAACGACCAAGGGACGAATACCCCCGAATCGAAAAATATAAAATCTCCCCGATTGTATATGGGAAATAATACCTTTTATTGCACCCGTGGTTTTTCTTGCGTTTTAGTGGATTTTTTCAAAGTTTTTTTGTATTATTTTCCTTTCTTCAAGAATGGGACACCTTTTGTTATCCAGTCGGGGGCGGGTTTGTCTTTCAGATAATAGTCATAAAATTGCATCATTCGAACGAGGAAATCCTTCTGATTTTCAAGTTTGCTTAAGCTGTGCCCTTCACCGGGATACGATAAAAGGATAACGTTTTTCCCGTTAAATCGCAGAGCGTTGTAAAATTCGACTGCCTGCAGCCACTCTACCGAGCCGTCGTCAGTGCCGTGCAGAAGCAGAAGCGGCGTGTTCATATTTCGTGCACTAAATACCGCAGACTGGTCAATATATAATTTTAAATCATCATACGGATTCGTGCCAAACCTGCCCTGCCCGTAAATATCATACCGGTGCTGGTTGGTGCCGGCGCTTTTCCAGAGCTGATTAAAATCACTCACTAAATCGGTTGCGGCGGCACCGGCTATGATGGCGGCAAACAGATTCGAGTGGGTCGAGATATATGCTGAACCCTGCCCGCTGTAGCTGTGCCCGTGCAAGCCAATTCGCTTCGGGTCAACATAGCCCATCTCAATAACCTTTTTCACGGCGGCTTCGATGCATTCTAACATATCGCCGTGTGAAGTCCGTGTATTAAAATGAATATCCGGCTGCATCACCAGGTATCCTTCGCTGACGAATCCGGCAAACTGCGGTGACGATGCATACCGTGGTGCAGAATAGGAATGAAGGTTCTGCGAATTTTTTTCATAAAATTGAACCAACATCGGCAGGTTCTGCCCCTTCTGGTAATCATCAGGGATTGCAAGCGTGCCTTGCAGATGTACACCTTTTTTGTTCTTATAATCAAAGAGAATGCGATACCCCCAGCGGTATTCAGCCTGCTGGGGATTGGCATCCGTGAATTTTTGCGGATTAGTAAATTTTACATCGCTGACGTAATAATTCGGAAAATCCTGGAAGGTTTCTATCGTAAAGATGACTTTGTCGGTGTTTTTTGCCTTTGTCGGGGTGCCGAACCGCTTATCCTCGTAGACAAGCTGAGTCAGGACGCCATTATTCAGCTCAAAGTATCCGTTTTTCTTTGTCCATTCACCGAACGCTGAGAGCAGAACCGGTTTGCTCAGGTCAATGAAGCGCTGCTCGGGGTCAAGACGGATAGATCGAAAGCGGATTTCTTCATTTGTGCCTTTTCCTCCCGTAAGGTTTTGGGCAGGACTGCCATCCACCGGCTGAAGGTAAAGGTCGTACCGGTGATTGAGAATCATCGCTTTATCATCCTTCGTCCAGCCGGCAATCCCCCAGGACGGCTTTGTCCCCGGATTATCGTATTCTGTATTTATGAAGCTGACAGAGGCGTTTTTCGTGAAATTCTTGATTTCGCCAGAGGGAATAACGTATCCACAGATATGGTTGTCCTTCCAATAGAGGAAGTACGTGCCTTCCGGCGATAGCCCCATTGTATTGCTGATGCCGGTGAATAAGAGTTTCCGCTCCCCGGTAAGAGTGTTGACAAGATAGCAGTCAGACCGGGATTCTTTCCAGTCAGAGATATATTTTGAATCATCCTGTCCGACGCCCCATTTTCCGTCGCGGGTGAGGGAGATTCTGCGCATTTTATCGTCAGTGAGGCGGACGAATTTCTTTTCTGCACTGTGAAATACCGAGCGGTACGTAAAATTGCGGTCAGTATTCGCCTGAATCATCTGGACTGATTGAATGCGGTCGTCTTTCCAGTGCCAGATATCAACATTAGCAACCGGCTCTTCATCCTTTTTCTTTTCCGGTTCTTTTTCCTGTTCTTTAATACCGAGGAAAACCATTGAAACGTCCTTATTCCACGAGAGGTTTCCACGCTCGCTGATGACCATATCCTTCGGGAAATCGGAAGCTGATTCGGGATTGAACGTAATTTTTGTATCTTGGCTCTCAGATAGTTTCGGGTATATTAGGAGAATATTGGTTTTTTCAACGTTTCCCTTCTTTTTCTCACCTTTGAGCACGGCAAGTGCCGTTCCTTCTTCATCCCAGGTCAAGCGGGCGTATTCTAACGTGTCATTGTCTAAGGGTTTTGTAGCAGCATCGGAGAGGATTATTATATAAATGCCATTACCGTTTCGGTCTGCGGCATCAACGGTATAGGATAAGAGCGTTCCCGGCTTGTTGAAGCCATATTCATTAACACTCCCGATAAGCTGGTCGGTATTGATGCTCAAATTGTGCAGGATGAGGTCTGTTCCATTGAATTTAGCATCCGGGGCTGATTTTGTCTTTTTTATAGCCAGGAATTTCGAACCTTTTGCGAATGTAATCCTTTCTACATTTTCCCACGAGTGCTTTCCTCCTGTCTCAAGATTCATTAGCTCTGCTTTTACCGGAGTGGGTTTTTTATCCTTCCGGAGCATTTCCTGTTCTTTATACGGGAGGCTGACGATATAGGCGACCCATCTGGCATCGTCTGAGAAATTCGGCTGAGCGGCGCGCGGAAGCTTATATGTTTTATTGGTCGTCAGGTTTTTTACATACAGGGTGTCATCGCCTTCTCGGAGACGGTAGCCGTATGTTACCCACTCGCCATTGTCGGAAATTTCCGTTGATACAATGCTCCGCCATATACTGTATTTGTCTACGGTGAGAATCTTTTTGCCAGTTTCCTGCTGGGCAAAACTAATCTGGACAGAAACCAGCAGGAGAATACAGATAAAGGGAATAAAAGACTTTTTAAATAGTTTCATCGGTTCCTCCATAACAAATATCATTATAGATAAGTATTAGTGTTTGTTAGTATAAAATATAAAGAATAAAATACTTCATAAACAACAATTATTTGCCGGTCAAGCTTTAAAAATACCCGATAGAGACATAGCATGCTCCATCTCTACGAATGCCAATATTCAAACGCAAAAGATGCAAGGGACGCATGGTCGCAATAAAACTGATTATGATTTTGAATATATGATGACGGATGCGGCATTTCCGGCGCCGAGTTTTTCAGCCGCTGAAGCTTGATTACAGGCTATTTCAAGAAATCCAGCGCTGGAAAAAAGAGCCGCAGGATGTCCTACTGGAACCGACGAGTAAGAACTGCTCAGTCCAAAAATAGAAGTATTATTTATAGTAATAAAAAGATTGCCGGTTATCTTAGCCGTTGCGAGGTCGCTCTCCTGAATATTGGTGATGAGGTTCCCGAATGTATCTTGATAGATAACGGCGCCAATAATTTGTTTATGGAGTACCTGGGGACGGGGGATAAGGTCGCACCGAACTGCATCGAACGGCTCACCGATTTCTTCAATCGTCGCTTCTTTTGAAAGATGTGCCGCTATCGGCGCAAAAATATCCCGCCCGTGAAATGTTCTGCTCACCTCAGGCAGAAACAACTCCCGCCGGGTTATCCGAAATGCTAACGCATCCGGCTCGACATCTAATATGAGTGACAGAACCCCATTATCCGGCGCTAAAAAAATGTACTTCGGAGTTTTGACAGCAATAACTTCCCGCTCGGAGCCGACACCGGGGTCAACGACAATCACGTGAATTGTACCGGGCGGGAAGAAACAATACGCAGAATACAGCACAAACGCCGCCGCAATACGGTCGAATGGCGGAATTTCGTGGGTAATATCAACAATATGAGCAGACGCATTAATCCCCAGTATTACACCTTTCATTATGCCGGGGTAGCCGCCCTTTGTCCCAAAATCGGTTAAAAGTGTTATAAGAGACATAGCTGTGAATATATATTTACATTTTTTTTATCTCAGAGTACAGAGAGAAATAAATAAATTACAAAAGTTTTGACATTAAATTAAATTTTTGACTTCTTTATATTTGGAACCTGGGCAACAGACGGCGCATCCCTCACATCAACGATGACGACGGTGCCCGGTTTTTCAAATCGGTAACACTTCCCGGTTATCGGTCCTTGTACGACCATACTCGTCTCGCCGATATACTCAAAAGAAACATCACCACTGGAGGATAACCGATTTATCAGAGAAAAATTTACAGCAATTCCGGAAGCCCTGCGGTGCGCCTCAATGTTAAAATTGATTCTCTTTTTTCCGCAGCAGGTCATTGTTCGATTCTTTTATCCTGAGGTTTTTGTTCTTCAAAATATAACGCAGGGGGGACACCTAAATCCTTGAATACCATCTGTTCAAGCAGAATTGCCCCCGCCGATAAACCAAACCACAACAAAACTATTTCCAGCCACCCGGTTCCAAGAATGAGCGCAAAGAGGAGTGCAATCCAGAAACTCAAACAGCAGAAACAATCCATCAGTTTCCCCCAGAAACCCTCCCCAACACGCTTCCGGATTTTAAACACAACATCCCATGGCCCATCCTCCACATAAAAAAAATGCGTCACCCGCCAAACACACAAAATACCTAATAAAAGCTTGTAAAAGGGGGTCATAACACACACCAAACGTTTATTTTTTAACAATGTAATGAGTTTTTCTTATAATAGCAATATTATAAGCCAATTTAAGCTTTGATTTAATCCGCCAGAGGCGGAATTATATAACAATTTTAAGCTCATTTTTTGGTAGCGGCGGCGTGAATCCCGGAGGGATGGCTCTGCCACAAGCACGACTGGCGAAAGGCAGATCCGCCTCTGACTAAAGTTTGCGGTTTAATGGATATTTTTCAATAGTCTCATTTCATTTTGCATCTGAACTATTTCGCTATTTCATTGTAAAACCTATACAAAAACCTGAAAGGATTATCTTATGCCTGTTTATTCTCTATTTTTGCTTATCTTTTTTGCGGTTCCCGGAGCAATTTTGGCGATGTTACTCCGTCGTGAACTAGTAAACTACAAACGCACGATACTCTGGTGTTATGTATTTGTATACACAGCCGGCTTGTTGTGGGACTGGCTGTCGCATAAAACCGGTTTATGGCGTTACGACAGCGCCAAAGTCATCGGTATCTGGCTTGACGGCTTGCCGGTCGAGGAATTTGTCGGGTTTTATTTACTCGGAACGTTTCTTATTATTGGAATAACACTGGTAATCAGAAAGAGGGTCAAGAATGTTTAATTTATGGACATATATTGGATACACGATGCTTTTTTGCATTCCACCGTTAATCTTATTATGGCTGCGGCGGGAATTTTTTGCAATTCTTGTAGAAAACAGTAAAACCATCGCACTGTCAACAGCGGTATTAACAATCTATGGCAGCCTTATCTGGCCCATTGCAATTCATTATGGTGCCTGGACATATACGGAAGGAAAATTCACGGGTATAAAGCTCTTCCATTATGTCTATATAGATGATGTTATCTGGTGGTTGCTTGTCAGCTTTTTATTCTCCTCGTTCATCGTCCTTTCCGCGGTGTATGAAAAGCGGGGAGAGGACGTATTCCTTCACGAAGTAAAGGGACTCCTTTGGAGTTTTAAGAATGCCCTGCGAGGATTTAAAACAATCCCTCTTGAGCGGAATTCAACCATCCATATTGCCGTTGCGGTTTTTGTTTTGCTTGAGGCTGTGTTTTTGAAACTATCTCCTGTTGAATGGTTTATTGTGCTTATTCTTATTGGTTTAGTAATTGCTCTTGAAATGCTCAATAGCGCCATTGAACGCCTCTCATCAAGAGTCAATCCCGAATCCGATGCCGAAATTCGCCTCATAAAAGATACGGCAGCGGCAGGTGTCCTCATCGCATCCGGTGCTGCGCTTATCGTCGGAGTTAAAATATTTTTATGGAAAATGATTGCATATTTTTAGAAATAATCTCAAATTACTGTTGATATGCAACAAATATATTATATGAATAAGTTTCTTTTCAAAGAGCATACTATATTACAATTTAAAAGTATTTAGGTGAAAAAAAAAAGGCTATACT
>Ga0315291_10001669_pt1 | contig 29545 bp, 23 predicted proteins | sample YL17G12_20_MG_FD_203070 | JGI IMG/M metagenome (GOLD analysis project Ga0315291, IMG submission 203070) | Sediment microbial communities from Yellowstone Lake, YNP, Wyoming, USA - YL17G12_20 | ecosystem: Environmental > Aquatic > Freshwater > Lake > Sediment | place: USA: Wyoming | collected...
CTGAACATCAAGGACTTCGCCAAGGTCGTCATCCCCTGCATCTACCTGAGAGAACATCAGGGGATGACCAAGGCACTGCAACTTGAAGACAAGCAAATTCAGAAGGAGATGCTCACCACCGTAGGCGACACCGGCTCCGCCCACGCCCTGCTGATGCTGGTCGCTGCGCTCGAGGACGCCAAGCCAGGCGATAAGATTCTGGTGTCGAGCTACGGCAACGGAGCCGATGCCCTGTTCTTCCAGGTAACTGAGCACATAGAGAAGGCTAGAAATAGAAGGGGCGTCAAAAAGCACCTGGCCTCCAGGAAAGACCTGACCAACTACGAAAAATATTCCTCCTTCCACGACATAATCCCTATGGAGGCAGGCTTCCGCGGAGAGGTCGGCCCGACTAGGGTATCAATGGCGTGGAGGGAACGAAAGGTTATCCTGGCCCTCTGTGGAGCTCGGTGCAAGCGCTGCGGCACTCCCCAGTATCCTTACCAACGGGTATGTGCCAATCCCAAGTGCGGGACAATCGACGAAATGGAATACTATCGCTTCTCCGACAAGAAGGCTAGACTCTTTAGCTATACAAGTGACAGCCTAGCTTACAGCGTCAGTCCACCTGAAATGTATGGCGTGGTAGAATTCGACGGAGGAGGAAGGTTCGCTTTCAATATTACCGATTGCAATCTGGAATCACTAGCTGTAGACATGCCTTTGGAAATGACCTTTCGAAAAAAATATGTTGATACAGTGCGAGGCATTCACGGCTATTTCTGGAAAGCTATGCCGCCGAGAGCATAATCAAAATGTAGTCGCCTGATTTATCAGGCAGACCTGCCCAATAAATTGGGCAACTACAGAGACACGACGACTAAAGGACATAACTAGAATCAGCCCAGAAGGAGGCAATGGTGGCAGACGGAATAAAAGATAAAGTTGCCATTATCGGAATGGGATGCACACGCTTCGGGGAGCTCTGGGACAAGAGTCCGGAAGACCTGATAATAGATGCCTTTAAGGAAGTCATCGCTGACGCCGGTATTGAGAAGAAGGATATTCAAGCCGCCTGGCAGGGTGGACCCGAGTTCACGGCGGGCAGCGTGGGGGACAGCGCCCTGCCCCTGGCTCAAACGCTGAAGCTTCCTTTCATTCCTGTGACCAAAGTCGAAAACATGTGTGCTAGCGGCTCGGAAGCCTTCAGGGGCGCCTGCTACGCTGTGGCTGCAGGTGCTTGCGACATCGCTATGGCTCTTGGCGTGGAGAAGCTGAAAGATACCGGCTATGGGGGACTTCCCGAATTCTCGCACTACTCGACCATAGGCACCAAAAACAGGATTATCGGAGCCAACCAGACCGCGCCAGGGATGTTCGCTATGTTGGCTACCAGATACTTTAACAGATATGGCATTAGCCCTGACGAAGGCAAGAGGATGCTGGCTGCGGTATCAGCGAAAAGCCACCACAACGGCTCCCTGAACCCGAAAGCCCATCTGCGTAGAGAGGTAACTATCGAACAAATAGTGAATGCTCCAATCGTTGCTTGGCCCTTGGGATTGTTCGACTGCTGCGGCGTGAGCGATGGGTCAGCAGCAGCCATCGTCTGTCGTGCAGACATGGCAAAGCAGTTCAGGAGTGATCCTGTCTATATTAAGGCCCTGCAAATTGCTGCGACTTCTGGTGAGGAACAGACATACACAGATTACGACTACACTCACGTGGAAACAACCACCCGTGCCGCAGTAAGAGCATACTCCGAGGCAGGAGTTAAGAACCCGCGCGAAGAGATAAGCATGGCGGAGGTTCACGATTGCTTCTCCATCACCGAGGCTGTAACCATGGAGGACCTGCAGTTCAGCCCGCGAGGCAAGATGAAAGACGACATTATGGGTGGCAGATTCAACCTGGATGGGGCGCAGCCTATACAACCCGACGGCGGATTGAAATGCTTCGGCCATCCTATCGGTGCCTCTGGGATTCGAATGATTTACGAGATGTACAAGCAGCTTCAGGGCAAAGCCGACAAGCGCCAGTTGAAGAACCCCAAGTATGGTCTCACCCACAACCTGGGCGGCATCCCGTACCGGAGCGTAGCCAGCGTCATCATCGTAGGACACTAGCCTCAAACAACAGGAAATTATCGTAGGGGCGGGTTTGAAACCCGCCCCTTTTTTATTTAGACAAGGGGCTTAAGCCCCTTGTCCGTATCGCACTGCGGGGACGTATTGTGACTGAACGCACAAAGTGCTATAATGAACGGCGAAAGTCGCTAATTAAGGAGGGCAAATGGCAGGGATTGCATCGTATGGTGCGTACATACCGCTATTCCGTCTGAATCGAGCAGATATCAACAGCGCGTGGGGTGGTATGTTCCCAGTCCCCGGCGAGAAAGCTGTTGCCGGCTATGACGAAGACAGCATAACCATGGCAGTAGCAGCCGCCAGGGATTGTCTCAAGGGCGTCGACCGCAGCAAGGTCGACCGTTTGTATTTCGCCTCAACAACCTCTCCCTACAAGGAGAAGTTGGCGGCATCTATAGTGGCTGGTGCCCTGGGGCTGCGCAACGACATCTGCACCATGGACTTCGCTGGCTCTCTGAGGGCAGGGACAAGCGCCCTGAGAGCGGCTATGGACGCCGTGGACTCCAAAGCTGCCAAGTGCGTGCTGGTCGCCTGCGCCGAGACCCGTCTGGGCGCTCCCAAAGGCGATAAGGAGATAACCTTCGGCGATGGCGCAGCCGCTTTCCTGGTTTCGGATGCCGGCGTCGCTGCCCACTTCGAAGGCAGCTACTCTATGTTCCAGGAAATGCACGAGAACTGGCGCTCGGACAAGGACGTCTTCGTACGCTCCTGGGAGGAAAGGTTCATCCGAGAAGCAGGTTACACCCGCGTTATCCCACAGGCTATTGGTGTCGCCCTGAAGCACTACAATATAACAGCGAAGGATATCGCCAAAGCCGCTATCTACGCTCCCGACCCCAGGCTGCTGGCTAATGTGGCGGGAAAGATTGGCTTCGAACCCTTTTCTCAGCTTGTGGACCCCATGTTCATGACTGTCGGCAACACCGGCGCGGCGCTCTCTCTGATGATGCTGGTGGCAGCCCTGGAGGACGCCAACCCGGGTGACAGGCTGATGTGCGTCAGCTACGGCGATGGCTGCGACGTCCTGATTATGAAAGCCACCGAGGGGATTGCCAAGATAAAGGACAGAAGGGCGATAAAGCGCCACCTTGAAACGAAGAAAATGATTCCCAACTACCTGAAATACATCCAGTGGCGCGGTTTGATGGAAACCGACCCCCCGCCCCGCCCACCCATCAACCACATATCAGTGCCGGCGCTGTGGAGAGACCGCGAGTGGGGTCTTTCGCTCACTGGTCAGAGATGCAATAAATGCAAGACTCCCCAGTACCCGCCTCAACGCGTTTGCGTTATCTGCCAGGCTCAGGACGATTTCGAGCCTTACCACTTTGCCGATAAGAAAGCTACTCTCACTTCCTTCTCCCATGATAATCTGGCAGCCAGCATAGACCCGCCCACAACCATTGCGGCGGTCGACTTCGAGGAGGGTGGCAGAATCATCTTCAACATGGCTGACCGCGACCCTCAAGAGGTGAAGACCGGCATGCAATTGGAGATGGTGTTCAGAAAGAACCACTACTGGGAAGGCATTCACAACTACTGGTGGAAGTGTGCCCCTGTCAGGTGCTAAAACAGACTATAACCAGAATTGCTATATAAGGAGGGTAAATGGGGAGCATCAAAGGCATTAGAGATAAGGTCGCAATCATAGGAATGGGCTGCACCAAGTTCGGTGAGCATTGGGATAAAAGCAAAAACGACCTGATTTACGAAGCAACTAAAGAAGCTATAGAAGATGCCAAGATAGAGTCTAAAGATATCGAGGCAGCCTGGGCAGGGACATGGGTTTCCGGCTTCGATGGGCGCAGCCTGGCTGACCCGCTGAAGCTGCAATACATTCCCGTAACCAGGGTGGAAAACGCCTGCGCTTCGGGGTCGGACGCCTTCAGAAACGCCTGCTACGCAGTAGCCGCAGGCGCTTACGACATTTGTCTGGCTGTTGGCTTCGAGAAATTGAAGGACTCCGGCTACAGCGGTCTCCCCGACCAGCAGAGTTTGCCCAGCAACAGGTATGCGGACCGCACCGCTCCGGGCATGTTTGCCCTGATGGCTACCACATACTTCGGCAAGTACAAGCTTAGCCCAGAAGAAGGCAAGAGGATGATAGGGCTGCTCTCGGTGAAGAGCCATCACAACGGCACCCTGAACCCGAGAGCGCACCTGCGCAGAGAGGTAACCATAGAGCAGGTGATGAATGCCCCCATCGTCGCCTGGCCACTGGGTCTTTTCGACTGCTGCGGCGTGAGCGACGGCGCAGCGGCAGCCATCGTGTGCAGAGCCGACGCGGCGAAGAAGTACAGACCTGACCCTGTTTATGTAAAGGCGCTGCAGATTTCAGTGTGCCCCAGCGAGGGCGAGCTCAGGGCTGACTACGACTTCACCACAGTGAAGGCAACAGTCCGCGCCGGTGAAGCAGCTTATCATGAAGCCGGTATAAAGAACCCGCGCGAAGAAATCAGCATGGCAGAGCTTCACGACTGCTTCAGCATCACCGAGGCAGTTACCTGCGAGGACCTCAACTTCAGTCCCAAGGGCAAGGTGAAGCAGGATATCGAGGCAGGCTTCTTCAACCTGGACGGCAAGCTGCCCGTGCAGCCTGACGGCGGATTGAAGTCCTTCGGGCATCCCATCGGCGCCAGCGGCGTGAGGATGCTGTACGAGATGTACAAGCAGCTTCAGGGCAAAGCCGAGAAGCGCCAGTTGAAGAACCCGAAGTTCGGGCTGACCCATAACCTGGGCGGCATCCCTGTGAGCAACACCGTAAGCGTGCTCATCATCGGACTGTAAAAAACGCATCGCGACAAACTGAAGTAGGGGCACGGCATGCCGTGCCCCTACAATAATACCCAAAATCTTGGCGAAAGCCCCTTGAGAATGTGCTATACTACTGCCAATATTAGGCATATCGTAAATTCCCTGCATCCCTTAACACGGAGGTAATAATGGCGAGCAAGCTAACCGCTAAAGAGGTGAGAAGGGTCTGCAATCCGGATAGCCTGGGATTCGAAAGCACGGAAAAGCTGGAGCCGGTGCAGACCATAATCGGACAGAGCAGAGCCCTTCAAGCCATTCAGTTCGGACTGGGCATACAGAACTCGGGGTTCAATATCTACGCCGCAGGGCTGCCGGGCACAGGAAAGATGACAGCCATAGTCGCCTTCCTGAAGTCCCTGGCTCGGGACAAGGAAGTCCCCCCTGACTGGTGCCATGTCCACAACTTCCAGGACTCTTATATGCCAAAGGCGCTCAGACTGAAGGCTGGCATGGGAGCCCAGTTCCAGAAAGACATGAAGCGGTTCATAGAGAACGCCCAGGCAAACATTAAGAAAGCCTTCGAAAGCGAGGACTATGCTAAGCGGCGTGATGCCACAGGGCACACCTTCAACGAGCAGAAGGAGAAGCTCTTCAGCCAGCTCAATCAACTGGCTCACGACAACGGGTTTGCCCTTCAGATGTCTCCCATGGGCTTGCTGCTTATACCGATGGTAGAGGGCAAGCCCCTCTCCGAGCAGGAGATGCTCGCCCTCACCCCGAAAGAAAAGGAGAAGTTAGGCAAACGCCGTGAGGATATCCAGGGCCAGATTAAGGAAGCTATGGGGCAGATGAGAAGCTGGGACAGGGAGAGCAGCGAGCAGGTGGAGAAGATGGACGAGGGAGTGGTTCAATTCGTCCTCGGGGCTCAAATCGAAGACCTGACCAAAAAATACGGCGAGAACAACCCCGCCCTCGTGGAATACCTGAAAGCAGTTGAGGCAGATATCATCGAAAACAAGAACATCTTCCGCTCGCCGACGGAGGCAGAGCCGGTCAATGTCTTCACACAGTTCACGGCGAGCCAGAGCCTCAAGAAATACGAGGTGAATGTCCTGGTTGACAACTCGCACCTAAAAGGCGCTCCTGTGGTCATTGAGACCAACCCCACATTCAACAACCTGGTAGGGCGTCTCGAAAGGGAGGCTCACTTCGGCGCGATAAGCAGCGATTTCACCATGATTCGTCCAGGCTCGCTGCACAAAGCCAACGGCGGCTACCTGGTCGTCAGGATAGACGACGTGCTGCGCAATCTCATGTCATGGGACTGCCTCAAACGCTCCCTCAGAGAAAAAAAGATCGTTATCGAAGACCTTGCTGAGAGATTCGGCTTTCTCAGCATGAAGAGCATACTGCCGGAGCCCATACCCTTGAGTGTAAAGGTCATTGTCATTGGTGAGAATTTATACTACTACATGCTCTACGGACTCGACCGCGAGTTCTCCGAGCTATTCAAGGTGAAGGCGGATTTCGATAGCCGGATGGACCTCAATGCCGAGAACCTGAAACAGTACACCTGCACCCTCTGCGCAGTCTGCGGCAAGGACAACCTTCGCCACATGGATAAGGTAGCTGTGGCAAGAATCATAGAGCACAGCTCAAGATTAGCTCAGGATCAGCAAAAGCTAACTACCAGATTCGCCGAAATCGCAGATATCATCAGGGAAGCCAGCTACTGGGCAGGACTGGACAACGAAAAATTGATAGGAGCCAAACATATCTCCAAAGCCATCGAACAGAATGTATATCGTTCTAACCTGATTCACGAGCGTGTAACCGAGATGATAGAGCGCGGAACCCTGAAGATAGATACAGATGGAGATGTAGTGGGACAGGTGAACAGCCTGTCTATAATAGACCTCGGCGACCTGATTTTCGGCAGACCCAACCGCATCACCGCCAGTATAGCCTCAGGTCGCGAGGGGCTTGTGGACATCGAGCGCGAAGCCAAGCTGGGCGGTCCCATACACACCAAAGGCGTCCTCATCCTCAGCGGGCTTATGGCGGAACGCTACGCCCACAAGTCGCCTCTTTCCCTGAGCGCGCGCCTGGTCTTCGAGCAGAGCTACGATGAGGTGGAGGGCGATAGCGCCTCCAGCACAGAGTTCTACGTTTTGCTCTCCGCCCTGGCGAATGTCCCCATAAAACAGGGCATCGCCGTTACCGGCTCCGTCAACCAGAAGGGCGAGGTGCAAGCTATCGGCGGCGTGAACCAGAAGGTCGAGGGCTTTTACGATGTTTGCAAGGTAAAAGGGCTGAATGGGAAACAGGGCGTGCTAATCCCCCAGAGCAATGTGCAGAACCTGATGCTCAGAGAGGATGTAGTGGAGGCGATAAAGAAAGGCAAGTTCCACATATACAGCGTAAGCCACGTGGATGAGGGCATTGAGATACTCACCGGCATGAAAGCCGGCAAGAGACTCAAAGACGGCACCTTCGAGAAGAACTCCATAAACAGGCGCGTTCAGAGCCGCCTGGAGGAACTCGCCAAAGGGATGAAAGAGTTCGAGAAGAAGGACGAGGAAAAGAAGAGGAAAGAGAATAATAACAAAGCGTCCTCGAATAAAAAGTAGGGGCACGGCATGCCGTGCCCTAGCCCTTACAAAGCAGCAGTTGTCCCGCTTTCAGCTAAGAACCTGTGGTAATCAGCGAAGCGGCTGATGGCTCGGCAGGCTTCGCGCAAAGAGCTATATGCTGGTACCCCGTGTTCCCTCAATTGCTGAGTGTACTTCTCGGTTTCGCGCACCTGCCCCTCGTTCGACACGGCAACCACCACCGGCTTGAACCGGTGGCCATGCTCGGCAGAACTCGAAATGTGCTTCTGAAACTCAGCCATAACATCGAGTGTCGGACCCATGAAGAACTCAGCACCTAAATGCAAGATAACCATGTCAATCAGTGGGTCAGCCGCCAGCACTTCATATGTTCGCAGCAGGCTGGAGTAATCAACCACCACAGCCGGCACATCTATCGGATTTGCCACACCCTGATTCACCAGAGAGATAAACTCCAGCAAACGTGCTTTCGTCTCCTGAGAGAGCGCAGGCAGTTCAACGCCCTCCTGAGCGCAGATATCTCCGGTAGCTACGCTGCTGCCCCCGCCGGCAGCCAGAACCGCGGCGCGCTTGCCGCGCGATGGTTTCAAACGCAGAAGCGCCAACGTTACCTCTGCCATCTCATCAATGGAACCAACCTCTATTGCACCCGTCTGCTTGAAGAAAGCATCCCATATCTTCCTATCACCTGCCAGAGAGCTTGTGTGCGACATGGCTGCCCTGGCTCCCGAAGTGGTGAGGCCGCCCTTCCAGATAACGACAGGCTTCACAAGGTTAACCTGCCTCACCAGTTCCATGAACCTTCTGCCGTCCCTCACACCTTCGAGATAAAGGCAGATGATTTTCGTCTCCGCATCGGTGGCAAGATACTCCAGAAAATCAGCGGCACCCATCAGAAGCGCGTTCCCGTAGCTTATAGCCTTGCTGAAGCCGAAGCCGAACTCGGGACCCCTTATCAGGAATATACGCGCATGCCCTCCGCTTTGAGAGACAAAAGCCACGGGACCCGGGACAGGAGGTGTATCCGCGTGCATCTGCATCCCGACCGTCGGTACCTGGAAGCCCAAGCAGTTCGGACCTATAACTCGCAGATTCCCTTCCAAGGCTATCTGCTTTATCTCCGCTTCCAGCATCTTACCCTCCTCCAGCCCCGTCTCGCCAAAGCCCGAGGTGCATATCAGCACATTCAACGCCTTAGCTTCCACGCAGTCCCTGACCACCTGAGGTACCACCGCAGTCGGCACGGTGACGATAACCAAATCCAAACGCTCAGGAATAGCAGTTACCCTCGGGTAGACCTGGAGACCTTCGATAACACTGGCATAGGGATTGACGGGATACAGGCGACCCTTGAAGCCTGCTCCCAGAAGGATGCGAAGCAGACTCAGCCCCGTGTATCCCGGGACAGAGGTGCCCTCGCTTCTGGAGACTCCTACTATAGCAACAGTACGGGGAGGAAAACCCTCCCCAAAATTCCAAGCCCGCTTCACTCAGCTCCCCTTGTTGTATATAAACAGCTATTCTAGTATAACAACCAAACTGACTTTTGTCATTCGACCCCGCTTAGAAAGTAAAGGGGGCATCCGCCAGAGGCGGATGCCCCCTTTACCCCATAGAGCACCTAAACCTATAAGATTAATCCCAGCTTCATTTTCACCTGAGCACCAATGGCTCTTTTCTCCTGTTCCGAGCCCACAAGGTCGGTTCGAATGCCCAAAATGTTATCCGGATTATACACAATGAGGGGGTTATCAAACCACACAAGAACCGATGTCTTTGGGGACATTGCTCTCGCAATCATAGTTGCCAGTTTTCCCACAATCTCCTCAGCTTCCTTGTCGTCAGAGGGCAGGAGATATCTATGGTCCAGGTTTTGACCGCCCACAGTCAAAACGCGCACTATCAATTGTAGATTTCTTTCTTCGACCATTCCATTACCCCTCTCGCTTCGTCTTTGTACCAGCATTATACCCGCTACTTGAAGCATACCGCAAGTAGCACAGGAGAAGGTCGTTTAGTAACTAGGGTGTGCAGAGGGACGAAGTCCCTTTGCCAGGGGCTTGCCCCTAATGACACTCAGGGGTCTGGGGCCTGCCCTGAGCTTGTCGAAGGGGTGTCCCCCAACTTAAATAGTCCCCCCAATCCTCCCAAAGGAAGGAGGGGGATTTAGGGGGTTGAAGAGAGGGTTGCCAAACCCTCTCACAGAAGTCTTCCGAACCTGAGCCAGGGCAATTTTGATGTATAATATTTGTTAGTGCTAAGAGACGGCAATCTGGAGGGTAACATTTTACAATCGAAATGTAGTGGCGCATGGCTATGCGCCCTCACTCCCAGGATTGGGGATTCAGGCGGTTGGAGATAACTGATAAACGTTCCCGATTGAGATATTAAGATGTCAGAAGAGCCACAGAAGCAAGACCTCCAGGGTTACAGCCCGATAGTAATCGAACATGCTCAAAACCCGCGTAACGTAGGTGTTATACCGAATCCCGATGGCTACGCCAGCGCTATCGGCTCCTGCGGCGACGTCATGGAGATATGGCTGAAGATGAATGGCGACAGAATTCAGCAGGCTACCTTCTCCACCACAGGCTGCGGACCCACTGTAGCCGCCCTGAGCTTCATCACCGAGCTAGCCAGGGGGAAGAGCATAGCCGAGATTAAAAGGATAACTCCAGAATATGTCCTGAACGCCCTGGGCGACTTGCCCGAAGAGAACATTGAATGCGCAGTCCTGGCTGTTCAGATACTGAAAGAAGCCATCAAAGACTACCTGGCTTTCAAAAACGAGCCCTGGAAAAGAATGTATCGCCAGCAACGCTATTAATGTATCGTAGGGGGCAAAGGTGGTTTTGCGAATCGAGCTTGTCCCCACTCTAGACCATTGCATCGAGAGCGCGGCAAGGTGGGAATACCTCAAAAGCGCAGATGAATACATGCAGCGTGGCAATAAGAAACTCTAACGGAAGATAGAGTTGCCCAGGATGTTTCTGGAGACGGCGGATTGCCGAAAACTGAGAGCGGAAAGCGAAAAGCTCCTGGTAGAAGGCAGGAAGGTAAAGTTCATATTGACCGAGGCGAAAGGGAAGCCCGAATTCGAAATGAAGGTGGATTAGCACTTAGAGATGGATTCTATTATTTACGGACCGGTTTCATCATGGCGGCTGGGCAGGTCGCTGGGTGTAGACCTATTCTCTGGCAGAGCCAAGACCTGCTCCTTCGACTGCATCTACTGCGAGTGGGGGGCAACCGTCCACCCGTTAACCGAGCGCAAGGAGTTCGTGACCATCGCCGAGCTGAAGAAAGGTCTTGAACAGGCAAAAGGCGTTACGGCTGACTACGCCACCTTCGCCGGCAATGGCGAACCTACTCTAGCCAGCAATCTGGGCGAAGCCATCGAGACCGTCAAGTCAACCCTGAAGCTGCCGGTGGCGGTGCTCACCAACTCATCGCTCATGCCCGCAGAGGACGTGCGCCGCGACCTTTCCCGCACCGATCTGGTGGTGGCGAAGATAGATGCGCCCCACAATGAGATATTCAAGGCAGTCAACAAGCCTTTCAGCGAGCACGCCCTCGCTGAGATACTGGAGGGCATAAAGCGTTTCAGGTCGGAGTACAAGGGCAGGCTGGCGCTTCAAATGATGTTCGTCGAGGCAAACAAAGGCTATGCTAAGGAGATGGCTAAAATAGCCCGAGAGCTTTCGCCCGATGAGGTGGAGATAAACACTCCGCTGCGTCCCTGCGGCGTGAAGGCCTTAACGCCCACAGAGATAGCTGCTATACGAGAGAAGTTCAGCGGACTTAAAAAAGTGGTGACGGTTTACGAGGTAGTGAAACGAAAGCCTACTTGATTACATCCACACCCACAAAGGGTCGCAACACCTCAGGGACAACCACGCTGCCGTCGGCTTGCTGGTAGCTCTCCAGCACTGAGATGAGGATTCGGGGCAGCGCCAGCCCCGAGCCGTTCAAGGTGTGCATGAACTCAGGCTTGGCATTGGGCTGAGGGCGGTAACGGACATTCGCCCTGCGAGCCTGGAAATCGCCGCAATTGCTGCATGAGCTTACCTCGAGCCACTCCTGACAACCGGGCGCCCAGGTCTCGATATCGAAGGACTTGGTGGCAGCGAACCCCAGGTCGCCGCTGCAAAGCTGGAGCACCCGATAGGTCAGCCCCAGCTTCTCGCACACCTCAGAGGCATCCCTGACCATCCTGTCGAGCTCTCCGTCAGACCTCTCAGCCTCGACGAACTTATATAGCTCCACCTTATCGAACTGATGTCCGCGCTTGATACCTCTGGTGTCCTTGCCCGCCGACATCTTCTCGCGGCGGAAGCAGGCTGTATAAGCCACATAATAGATGGGCAAAACTCCAGGCTCAAGTATTTCATCGCGGTGCAGGTTGGTCAGTGGGACCTCCGCTGTGGGCACAAACCACAAATCGTCTTCTTCGTCGTGGTAAAGGTTATCGGCGAACTTGGGCAGATTGCCCGACCCCACCATGCACTCCCGCTTCACCATGAACGGAGGATAGATTTCCTTATAGCCATGCCCTTTAGTGTGCAGGTCGAGCATGAAAGCGATGAGCGCCCTCTGCAGCCTGGCTCCCAGCCCCTTCAGTATATAAAAGCGAGTCCCCGATACCTTCACCCCCCGCTCGAAGTCGATGATGCCCAGCTTGGGACCGATGTCCCAGTGAGGAAGGGGTGTGAAATCGAATTTCTTAGGCTCGCCGTGTTTCCGCACTACCACGTTATCTGCTGAGTCCTTGCCTCCAGGCACCGTGGGGTGCACCAGATTGGGAATGCGGAGCAGGAGTTCGTTCAACTCCGCCTCAGCACGCTCTACCTCAACCTCTAGAGACTTGATGGAATCGCCCACATCTCTCATCTCGGCGAGCAACTCGGGCGGCTTCTCTTTCATCTTGGCGATGTCTTTGCTGACCTGCTTCTTCCTGGCGCGCAGGCTCTCCGCCTCCTGAATCAGACGGCGGCGCTCCTCATCTATGCGCAGCACCTCGTCGATCCCCGAGACCTCGCCACGCCTGGCGAGATTCGCCCGCACCAGGTCTGAATTCTGTCTGATAAACTGAATACTAAGCATCAGCCTTATCCCCTCGTGATACTTTATGGTCCCCAAACTTCTGTTCCGAGGGAATCCCTTCTGGTCTTATCTTTAACTGCGGGAACAGGATGACCTCCCTTATCGATTGCTGGTTCGTTAATATCATAACAAGTCGGTCAATACCCACACCCAACCCCCCTGTGGGCGGCATGCCGTACTCCATAGCGAGCAGGAAGTCCTCGTCAAGCCTCTCCACCTCCTCATCTCCCAATGTGGCGCGCAGGCGCTCCTGCTCCTCGAAGCGCTTCCTCTGTTCTACAGGGTCGTTGAGTTCGGTGAAGGCGTTAGCGAACTCCATGCCACCCATAAAGCACTCGAATCTCTCCACAAGCCGCGGCTCACCAGGCTTGCCCTTTGCCAGAGGAGACAGCTCAACCGGATAGTCCAGGACAAAGGTAGGCTGGATTAAATGAGGCTCTACATAAGTGGAGAAAAGCTTATCTATCAGATGCCCCCAGCTCACACCGCTCTCCGCCTCCATGCCCAATCTCCCCATAGCCTCCTGCAGGGAGGCTATATCACGATATTTGTCATCCAGGAAGTCCACGCCGCATCTCTTGTTCAGTTCATCCCGAAAGCTTACCCTGCGCCAGGGAGTGGTCAGATTGACCGTGTTGTCGCCAAAACTGAATTCCAGAGTGCTGCTAACATCCCGGGCGATATAGCATACCATCTCTTCCAGCATAGCCATGACATCGTTGTAGTCAGCGTATGCCTCGTAGCTTTCCATCATGGTGAACTCAGGGTTGTGCTTCGCAGAGATGCCCTCGTTGCGGAAGATGCGCCCTATCTCGTACACCTTGTCCAGCCCCCCGATGATGAGGCGCTTCAGGTAGAGCTCGGTGGCTATGCGCATATAGAGGGTCTGGTCAAGCACATTGTGATAGGTGGAAAAAGGACGAGCCATCGCCCCTGATGCAACAGGTAACAGCACAGGCGTTTCCACCTCTATGAAACCCCGCTCATCGAGAAAGCTGCGCATGGCAGCGATGATGCGACTGCGCATGGTGAAGATATGCCTGGCTTCATCATTGGAGATAAGGTCAAGATACCTCTGGCGATAGCGCTTCTCCACATCGGTGAGCCCATGCCACTTCTCCGGCAACGGCTGAAGCGACTTGGAGAGCATGGCGAAATCCGAAACCTCTACGGTCACCTCGCCGCTTTTCGTCCTGAAGACCTTGCCGCTGACCCCTATGAAGTCACCGGTATCGAAATCGTGAAGAAACTGATATTTCTCTTCCCCGATGGCGTCCTTGCGGAAATATGCCTGAATCTTGCCTGAGCCGTCCCTGATGTCTATGAAAGATGCCTTCCCCATGCCTCGTTGTGCCATGATGCGTCCAGCAACACGAATATGGGGTGCCTCTTCTTTATTGCCTTCCAATTGCTGGAAAAGCGCTATTGCGTCGCGGATGCTATGAGTCCTGGGGTATCGGGGGGGGTAGGGGTCAATGCTGCGGCTATGAAGCCTTTGTAGTTTGGTCTGCCTTTGCTCGGTTATCGCTTCTTTTCTATCCGCCATCTCGCGAGCCTGGGTGAAACAGTCAATAGTGCCTCATTGCGTTGGACCTATTCTATGGCAACTATCTTCATCTTGCGTGCACCTGCGGGGGCATGAACCTCAACCTCAGCACCTACCCGCTTGCCCATCAGGGCGCGACCCACCGGTGATTCATTGGAGATCTTACCCTCGCCGGGATTAGCCTCAGTGCTGCCCACGATGGTATAGAGTTCCTTCCCGCCATCCTTGCTGCGAACCGTAACCTTTGAACCAAGCCTGACTGAGGACGAGGGAGACTTCTCCTCCTGGATTAAAGAAGCGTTCTTTATCATCTTCTCCAGAGTGAGAATACGTCCCTCGACAAAAGCCTGCTCGTTCTTGGCATCGTCGTACTCAGCGTTGTCGACAGTACCACCAAGCTCTTTAGCTCTGTGAATCTGGTCGGCAACCTGTTGGCGGCGGGCAGAACGCAGGTGCTCGAGTTCTGCCTTCAGCTTTTCCAACCCTCCGGGCGTGAGAAAGACCTCTTTCTGCGCCATCTCCTCCCTACAACCTCCTGCCTATTAAAAAAGACTGAGAGCCAGCTAACGCTCAGTCATCTGCCTCTCGAGTTGTGTTATTATATCCGAATTTTTTAGAATTGTAAAGAGCGCAGCGCGATATTCTCAAAACACAAACCCCGAAAAGTTGTCCACACTCAGGTGTCTTTTGGGGGGGAATCAAGGGGGTAAAGGGGTTTTGGCGGATAGCCCGACTACAATTCGTGTTACCGGTATATCGCCTTTTTGCTCAGCAGCAGATGCTCCATCTCCCCCAGATTCCTCGGACACCATCTCCACCTCAGGCAAATCCCAGAGTATCTTACTGAGCGGTGTGGGCGCCTTCAGAAGAAGCTTCAGCGATACATCCTCATCCGCCGAGCCACCCACATCCAGTACCTCTAGCTGGCTGACAGCCTTCAGGTGCTCATACAGTTGTAACATCTGCCATAAGCTGACAGGAGGCGATATCGCTAATTCCACAGTGCCCTCGTAAGAGGCTGCGCTCGCTCCAGCGTCTTGCCCGGATGCAATCTGCGCCTGAGGTCTCTCGGTTGTTGCCACAGTTTGTGATGAAGCTGCTTCGCCCTTCTCGCCAGGCAGATTAGCCTCCCCCCTGTTAAACAACTGGGCTAGCTTTCTAGCGAGATCTTTGGCAGTGCCAGAGGGTTCACCAGCCCTTGCTGCGACCTCTTCATTAGGCACAGTCTTCGGCTGCTTAACCTTGCGCGTAGCTTGCAGCTCCTCAACAGCCATCTGCTCATGGGATAACGCCTGAATGGCATCCTGATAATACTGATGTATTTGCTCCGTCTGTTGTTTGACCTTCTGCTCCAGGTTGAGGTGATATTCCCTGTTCTCCAACAGCAATCTCCTTCTTTCCAGAGCCTTATCCACCCTCATGGTAAGGTCATCGAGGTCGAAGGGTTTTGTCAGATAGTCATACGCCCCCAGCTTCATGGCTTCCACAGCGTTTTCCGTGTCCACCACCGCAGTCAGCATGAGCACGCAGGTGTCAGGATGATTCGTGACCATCTGAGGCAGCGCCTCCATGCCAGACATCCCCGGCATCTTAACGTCCATGAGCACAAGGTCAAAGTCCCTTAGGAATGCCTTCCACAAAGCCTCTTTGCCGTCGGCTGCAACTTCGCATTTGTAGCCCTCTGATTCCAGCCTGCGAGAGAGTATGCTCCTGATGGACTCTTCGTCATCCACTATCAATATCGTTCCCTTCCCCTCGTTCATCTCATACCTCTCGAGCGCGGATTCGGCACACGTGCTTTAACAGAGGACGAGTCTTCAGAAACCAGCGGTATTTCAACCACGAAAGTAGCCCCCCCGCCTAGATTACTCCTGACGTGTATATGACCGCCATGAGCCGCAACAAGTCCATAGCAGATGCTCAGACCCAGACCAGTCCCCTTGCCCACCTCTTTTGTGGTGAAGAAGGGGTCAAATATCCTTTCGAGGTTCTCCTCAGGGATGCCCGGACCATCATCGCTGAATGTTATTCTTATGAGTCTGCCTGCCTTCTCTGTCTTAACCTCAAGCCTGCCTTTGCCGTGAGCCTCCACCATAGCCTGCTCCGCGTTGTTGATAATGTTCAGGAAGACCTGCTGCATCTGGTGGGAATCAGCCATAGTCAGGGGAAGCTCGGCATCGAGCTCCAACACAAGCTCTATGTTATTCATCGTCATCTGATGAGCACGCAACTCCAGGGTTTTCTCCACCGCCTCGTTCATCGAGATAAGGCGCTTCTCAGGCTCATGCTTGCGAGCGAAGGTAAGCAGGTTCTGAGTGATTTTACTGACACGCTGCGCCTCACTGTAAATAGTGCTCAAGTCTTTCTTAGTAGCCTCATCAACATCTTTCCGACCGTTCAGAAGCTGGGCGAACCCCCTGATGGCGGCTATGGGATTGTTCAACTCGTGGGCAACGCCCGCAGCCAGCTCACCCACCGCAGCCAGGCGCCCGGCAAGCTGGATTTGTTCCTCCAGCCTCCTCTTCTCCTCTTCAACTCTCTTTCGCTCGGTGACATCCTTCATCGAAAGCAAAATTGCTAATCTTCCCTGGAATTCGATTCTTGTTGCAAGAGCATCTACCCATATCTCTCGACCGTCCCTGGTCTTCGCTCTAACCTCATATTTCTTACGCCGCTCTAGTGTTTGCAGGTCTTCGACAACCCCTCTGACTACTGCCTCTCTGTCCTCAGGGTGTATCAAGTCAAGAATATTCAGCCCGATTCCATCACCCAGTATTGGATCAAATCCAAACATTTTTGAGGCACGCCGATTACCGAAGACTACCTTCATCGTTTCGGCGTCCACAACAATCATCCCTTCAAACGTGCTCTCCAATAATAGCAAATAGCCCTGCTCCCTTTGCCGTAGCGTTTCCTCCATACGCTTGCGCTCGGTGATATCCTCTACAATGGCGACGAAATATCTCGCCTTGCCCTCAGCGTCCCGGACAACAGATAGATTCTGGCGACCCCACAGAACCTGTCTATCCTTTCGAATGTAACGCTTGTCGACAGTGTAGTGGTCACGCTTACCCTTCACCATATCCATATAAAGCTTCGCATCCATCATTGCATCGTCAGGATGAAGATATTCCAAATTCGTCAATCTTCTAAATTCTTCCAGGCTGTAACCAATCATCTGCTGAAACGCAGGATTGACACCCAGGATCTTTCCGCCGAAGTCTACAAGCGCTATGCCCATACTTGACCCTTCGAATACTGTCCTAAATCGCTCCTCGTTCTCCCGCAGCTCGTCCTCCAGTCGCTTGCGTTCGGTGATGTCACGAGCAACACAAATTGCAGCGACCACCTTGCCATCTGACGAGTATATAGGAGCCCCGCTCACCTCGCCTAATATTTTTGTACCACCCCTGTGAATGAACTCTACAGCCAATGATATCATTCGCTCGCCAGTAAATATGCGTGCAATGTCAACCAACCCTTGTTCCAGAGCCTCCGGCGCTATGAAGCCCAAATCGGTCATCTTTTTACCTGTCAACTCCTCAGGCTTGTACCCCAGTATTCTCTCTACGGAAGGCGAAATGCTCAATATGGTCCCCTCTGGGCTAATTGAGAAAACGACATCAAATACATTCTCAAAATAGAGACGATGCTTCTCCTCGCTCTCCCGCAGCGCGTTCTCCATACGCTTGCGCTCGGTTACATCCCGGGCAACTACCACAAACCCAACCGATTCATCCTTTGCGTTTCTAAAAATAGAGGCGCTGACCTCTACTGGCAGCTTGCTCCCATCACCTCTCTTTATGGAATACTCCAGAGCACTAACATTTCCTTCCTCTATGGCCTTTTTCATTGACGCAAGGCCTTTCCCCAGGTCCTCCAGAACCAGAAGGTCAGCGGGGTTTTTGCCAATAAAATCCGTTCTATCAGACACACCGAACAACTTCAAGGTTGCCTCATTAAAGTCCACAACAATCCCCTGAGGGTCAGTGATAATAATGCTGTCTTGGGACATCCTGAATGCATCGGAAAGGCGGCGCAGTTGCTCCTCCACTCTTTCGCGCTCAGTGATGTCACGGACAACCGCCATATACCCTGTATGTTCTCCGTTTTTATCTTTTACCTCTGAGATAGTAGCCTCGCAAAGGGATATACTGCCATCATTTTTTATGCAATGATACTCTAAAATTAATGGTAGACCGCCTTCTGCCAGTGCTGTTGTCATCTTCTCAGTTGCCATCTCACGGTCCTCAGCGGAGATTAATTCCAGGGCTAGTCTTCCAATTAAATCTTCTCTATTATCCATCCCGTGCATTTTCAGGGTTGCCTCGTTTAGTTCTATAATTCTTCCTTCCAGGTCTGTGATAGTCATGCCATCCTTAGACAGCTTCACTGCATCAGAGAGGCAGAGCAGTTCCTGCTCCATCCTCTTTCTTTCTGTGATATCTCGCGCAATGCCCTGCACACCAACAGGATTTTCACCTTCATAGATAAGCCTGGTGCTGACCTCAAGGAGCACTCTGTGACCGTCTTTAGCTATAATCTCCAGTTCGTATCGGGTCGGGCCTCCCTGATTAACCTTGCGATCCATCATTTGGCGAGCCAGTTCCAGAGACTCAGCGGTCAAGAGGCGAGATATATTCATGCTCAACGCTTCTTCGCGCGTGTATCCGGTGACCTGTTCCCCCATCTTGTTGATTGAGGCAAAATTACCGGCCAGGTCGTGAGTATAGATGATGTCCTGGGCATTTTCGAACAGCTCTCGATAGCGCTCCTCGCTATGCCGTAGCGCCTCCTCAGCCTCCCTGCGCCCGGTGATATCGCGGGTCGCCCCCATGATTCCAATAATGCTCCCATCCTGACTCTGCATGAAAGAGAGCATCACCTCAGCCCATACCGTCGAGCCATCCTTGCGCACGTGCTCAAGTGTCATGGAAGCAGGGGGGTAGTGCATTCCCCAGGCACGCATATTCATTTGCCCCTTCACAAACCTGCGCGCCTGCTCAAGTGAGTCGGCGGTCAAAATATCACCGATTTTCAGCCCCATTGCCTCATCGACCGTGTAGCCCAGCAAGCGCTTGATAGATGGGCTTACATAGGTTATCCTCGCTTCCGCATCCGCTGTCCAGACAATATCCGCAACATTATCTGCGAGCAAGCGGTAGCGTGCTTCGCTTTCATGTAACTCCACTCTCAAGCGATGGCGCTCGATGGCATAGCGCAGAGAGCGCACCAATAAGCCTCCGTCCATACTCCCCTTCACCAGATAGTCCTGAGCGCCCTCCTGCACTGCCTTGACTGCAACCGCCTCATCGCTGAGGCCGCTCAGTACCACAATCGGCACCTTCGGTGCTTGAGCATGCAATTTGCCCAGACTATCAAGCCCCTTGCTATCTGGTAGAGATAGGTCAAGCAGGATTACATCGATGTCACCCTGAGCAAGGCGCTCCAGCCCCGCCGAAAGCCGGTCAGTATGATATACATCGAACGGAGCGCCCTCCACCTCAGCAAGCAGTTCCCGTATCAGCCGTGCGTCCCCGGGATTGTCTTCTATCAGCAATACCTTGATTTTCTCGTTATCCAATCCATTCACCTCGTGGCAGCTTTACTATAGCAAGCCAGAAATCACCAATTGACTTCACCGTATTCAGGAACTGGTCCAGGTCAACCGGTTTAGTTACATAGCAATTAGCCTGAAGTTCATAGCTTTTGATAATATCCTGCTCAGCCTGTGAGGTGGTCAGGACTACAACAGGGATATGCTTTATTCTTTCGTCGGCTTTGACTGCTGCCAGAACCTCACGACCATCCTTCTTGGGCAGATTCAAGTCAAGCAAAATAAGGTCCGGGCTCGGTGCGCCTGTATAGGCACCCTCATGATTCAAAAAAGCCATAGCCTCCACACCATCGCATACTGTGTGTATCCTGTTGGAAATCCTGGCATCGCGAAACGCTTCCCTGGTAAGACGGACATCGCCGGGATTGTCCTCAACCAACAGAATCTCGATAGGACTGCCGTTGTCGTAAGAATTCATGATTTCCCGCCTTCCCCGTCTGGTATAGTGAAATGGAATGTCGCACCCTGTCCCGATTGCGACTCAACCCAGATGCGTCCCTTGTGACGGTCAACTATTTTTCTGCATATCGTCAAGCCGATTCCTGTGCCGGGGTATTCTTTCCTCCCGTGTAAGCGCTGGAATATCAAGAAGATGCGCTCATGGTCGTTGGGGTCAACTCCGATGCCATTATCTCTAACAGAGAAAATCCAATCGCTACAGTTGCGCTGCGCCCCAACATGTACCTCAGGTCTATTAGCGCCATGGAACTTAACAGCGTTTCCGATTAGATTCTGGAACAACTGGGTCAGTTGTATAGGGTCAGCCATGACTGTCGGCAGTTGGTCATGGGTTACCACTGCATTATTCTCATCAATAGCGACACGCAGATTAATGAGCGCCTTGTTAAGGATTCCCTCACAATCGGTCGACTCAAAGGGCTTGCCTCTCGTGCCCACACGCGAATAGGCCAGCAGGTCATTGATAAGCTGCTGCATCCGGGTAGCGCCATCCACAGCGTACCCGATGAACTCATCAGCATCCTCATCCAGCTTGCCTTTATAGCGGCGCGCCAGGAGCTGGGTGTAACTGGCTACCATGCGCAGTGGCTCCTGAAGGTCATGTGAGGCTACATAGGCGAATTGCTCAAGCTCAGTGTTGGAGCGAGTCAGCTCTGCCATCAATAGCTTTAACTTCTCCTGCGCCTGCCTGCGCTCGTCAATATCTCTCATACTGCCGACTAGCGCTATCGGCATATTTCCTTCGCCGTATACTACAGAACGATTGTCACTTACCCAACGGTAATCCGAGTCCTTGTGTTTGATCCGATACTCAGCAGATAGAACGCTATTTTCTCCATGCGTAATCAAATTGATGATGTTCTGCTCCAGCTTTTCTGCATCATCAGGATGTACTAAAGAAATCAAGTCTTCTGGATTAAGTGCTAAGAACTCTTCAGGACTATATCCCAGTAATTTTTCCGATGATGGACTTACATAGCTATATTTGCCAGTCCAGAGATTCAAGCTATATATCATATCGAGAGAATTGTCGAGAACATTACGGAATCGCTCCTCGCTTTGCCGCAACGCATTTTCTATCTGTATGCGCTCGGTGACATCTCTGGCGACCGAGACCAATTCCATTGGCTCTCGCCCTGGTATCTTTGAGATAGAGTACTCAATATATATTATGCTTCCGTCCTTCCTTCTAACTTTGGCTGTGCCGTGGAAATACCCCCGTTCCTTTATTGCAGCAGAGACCTCGCTTATGAATTCCGGCGGGTTGACATCCACAGGGAAAAGGATGCTCGGCTTCATGCCAACGAGTTCATCCTTCCTGTAGCCGTAGATCTCCTCGGCTCTATCATTGCACCAGTCAATTACCCTCCCCTTGATTTTGAAGACCGCATCAGTGAGACTTCCCACCAACGCTGAGTAGTGCTCCTCAGATTCCCGCAGAGCCGCGTGCGACTTCTCCAAAGCCCCCAGCATCCTGTTAATCTCGCCGCCCACACTGGACAAATCATCCCTGCCTGCTACAGTAACCCGAGCTGAGAGGTCTCCGCTTGCACCTATATGGCTGACACTGCGACTGAGACGAGACAATGGGGACAACACTAATTTCTCTAACAACAGCATCGCCACCACCATGACCACGACACCAGCACCTAATAGCGATAAAACGAAGTAAAGCATGCTGGTCTGCCCTTGCTGGTAGATGTCCCTGGGCATCTCCGCCCTCAGCATAAGAACAGGCGAGCCGTAGATATCCTCCACAAGCGCATACCCTGCAACATACTCCCTACTCAGGGGATGGGTGAAAATCGGTGTATCTTCGGATAAAGCAGAGCTGGCTGCTTCAAAATCAGGAGTTGTCGGAGGCTCATCCAGACGCTGAACGACAAGAGACAAACGTGTCATCTCAGCAAGCTCCTCAACCTCAACAGAATCAAGGAAGCGACCGAAAATCAGAGTCCCCTTGATAGGACCATCATGCTCACTGGTCAGTATAGGATGTGAGGCAACCAGCATGGGCCCATCGAGAAGAAGAAGCACCCCAGACGTTGTGCTATCTATGTCGGAGTGATACGCAATCGGGCTGTTGGGAGAAAGATGTTCCTGCAAGCCCTGAGGAACAGGAAGCTCCTGCTGGTCCTCCAGCTCGAAGGCCTTAGCGAAGACAACCTGCCCTGAAGAATCCAGGAACATTATAAGGTTGAGTTCCAGATTGTTGAAAGTAGTATCCAGCAGATTGCTCTCTTTATACTGGGCGTTCAAATCATCGATGAAGGTATAAGTGTCATCCCAGGGTGCCCAGTCGCCGACCACCGTTTCTAAACGGGAGACATCATCGGACAGGGCGTTCAAGGCTCGCTGGACGTTCCGGCTGGTGTCTTGCTCCTCCAGCCTGACATAACTGTGCAGCAAGATTTGCTGTGATACTCCAAACAGGATTAGTATCAGCCCAGCCAAGGTTACCAGGATGATAGCCAGTATTTTCCCACGCAGGGTCATAGCTCTACCTCTAAAAGTCAGCCTCGCATGGCGTTCCGGGTACTCTCTCAGCCGCATTGTGCGCGAACGTCTGGTCAAACATTATCTCACCCGACACTGGATTCCAATGGCTATTTAGATATGTGGGGGATGGGAAAATAGTACCGCAGTGGTATATTACTTTGGTATTCAGCTACCGGAAAGAAAGCTGGAGGGAACAAGCAGCGCAACTGAAAACTGATAGCTGAAGGCTGAAAGCTCAGGAAGAAGTGGCATACCCCATCATTTTGTATGCCAGTTTAGCGGCAAGGTAAGCGCAGGAGGTGGGACCTTCCCTGGGACATAGCTCCGTCAGGTCGAAGCCGACGATTTTCTTCTCAGCACCCACCGCCCGCAGTAGCTCCAGCACCTGTTGCCAGCTCATCCCGCCCGGCTCAGGAGTCCCCACCGCTGGCATTATCGAGGGGTCGAATACATCCAGGTCGATAGATACATATACCTGGGGTGTTAGTTTTGAGACCACCCGGGATACGAAATCGGGGCTGGTCGCAGCCTCAGCGTAGAACCGCTCAATCTTTTGCTGTTGCATGAACTGACGTTCCTCCAGGCTGAAGCTGCGGACACCTACCTGAACAACAGGGCATAGCTCCCACACGCGGCGCATTACACAGGCGTTGCTGTATTTTGTGCCCTGGTATTGGTCGCGAAGGTCGGCGTGGGCGTCCAGTTGCAAAACCGAAAGCTTGCGGTATTTCTCTTTGCAAGCCTTGACCATGCCCAGAGTGAGCAAATGCTCCCCACCGAGCATGGCTATCAGTTTGTTTTTGTCGAGCAAGCTCTTGGCTATCCCGTAAACCCTTTCCACCATAAGCTCAGGGCTTCCCATGTGAGGCTGAACTTCGGGCAGGGTATGTATGCCCACTTCGCTTATCTCACGGTCGAGTTCAGCATCGTATAGCTCGAGGTATGGCGAGGCGTCTATGATAGCCTGAGGACCTTCACGGGCACCGCTTTTAAACTCCGTAGTGCCGTCATAAGGCACAGGCAGAACTACGACCTTTGCTTTAGCGAAAGCCGCAGCTTGAGGAGATAGACCAGCAAAGCTCCTGGGGGGAAGGAACAGTTCTTCGCTCACTTCGTCTATCCATGCAAGCGGTAGCGCTTCACCTGGTGCTGGCGGAGTCCAAAACCAGCGAGGGTTGCTGGTAATTGTAGTACTCTAACCCTCGGTTAAGGATATAGCTCCTCACCTCAGACAACCCGAAATGCTGTTTGAACTCCTTGATAGCCTTGTCGGCATCGAACTCCTTGCAGGAGAATATATCTACGTTTATGTATAACCGTTCAGGGAAGGTGTGAATGCTGATATGGCTTTCAGCGATGAGAACAAAGCCGGAAACACCCCAATCCTCCGGTTTGGTGCCTATGTACTTGGAGACCTGTGGGGTTGAGATTTTGGTCATCCCGATCTGCGAGGGATAAGCATCGAGCAAGTTGGAGATGAACTCGACGTCCTGCATTTTCCGGGGGTCTCCCCCGTAGCCATCAATAATCAGGTGCATTGTTCCCACCCCCTTTTAGGCTTTTGAACAAAAAATCACCACCTTCCCGCACACGGTGGTTGATATTTGCTCGCTCTTCTATTACCAACTTAAGAAGCCTAACGTCCAGCAGTTACCTTCTCCTTAAGTTTGCCCTCGTACCACTTGTCGAGGTCTTCTTTTCTGACCCGATATGATTTTCCGATCTTCGCCGCAGGAAGCCTGCGGTCCCGGCACCACCTCTGCGCCGTCCCCTTGCTTATCCTCAGAATCTTCGTTAGATCATCTACAGATAATAATTCAGGTTCCATAACGTGGAAACCACATCACCCCCTTTGCTAACCTGAGGAGATTAGCGGGGGCAGCATATCACAATTTTGTTGATAATGCAATACTTTAGCTACTTTTTGTGCCGAAAAGATTGAAAATGCTGCTTATAGATGCTAATTGCTGCGCTGCTCTATCTCAGAGAGAGGTACCTCCAATACCGCTTCGCTCTCGAGTTGAATCGTGACCGTTTCCTTGAGAGGATTACCACCTATCACTTTACCTTCGCCCAGGCGGGTCTTGATTGTTTGCCCTATCTGAGGCAGCTTCTGCTTCATGACACGGTATTGCTCGTTCTCGTAAGCCAAGCAGCAGAGAAGCCGACTGCACACACCCGAGATATTAGCGGGATTGAGGGGCAGGTTCTGCTCCCGCGCCATCCTCATGGAGATAGTATCGAACTTGGTAAGATGGCTGGAGCAGCAAAGGGCGCGACCGCATCTGCCCACGCCGCCGACCAGTTTGGCAGCATCGCGAGTGCCCACCTGCCTCAGCTCAACACGGGTCTTCAGGGCGCTGGAGAGTTCCCGAAGCAGTGCCCGAAAGTCAACCCTCTTCTCAGACTTGAAAAAGACGGTAAGGTAACTGCCATCCAGGTTGTACTCTGCGGAAAGAAGATGCATGGGAAGATGAAAGCGCTGCACCAACTCCTCACACTTCGCTAGCGCTTCTTTCTCTTTTTCAACCATCTTGCCCATCTGCTCGATGTCCTCCGGCTGCGCCTTGCGCAAAACTGGCTTCAAGGGCTCGGTGATTTCTTCGGGTCTGGCTTCCTTGGGAGCGATAGCTACTTTGCCAATAGTCGCACCACGAACGGTCTCTACAACTACATCTTCACCGCGGGCGAGCTCTATTTCCTGGGGATTGAAGTAATATATCATCCCCGCTTTCTTAAATCGAACGCCTACAATTTTGCTCATCGTAACTAACCTGAGTGCTGGTGTACTTTGTTCTTTTCCTCGCCTTTGCTCGGAATACTCAGCATTAAGACTTCCAATACCAGCCTGGGATTTGCGTTCTGGTCTAATTGCTCCCAAGCCTCCCTGATGGCTTCGATAAAGCCCCTTATCTCCGCCAAGCTATAGCGCCCCGCATGATTCTTTAACGTCTCTTCCTGGTCAACGTTTATCATGAAGCCGGCGCATCCTTCCTTAACCAGTAGTATATCCCGCCACCACTCCAACCACAACTTCAACGTCTCCTCCACAGAGTCGCGGCTTTTGCTGAACTGAGTCGCCAATCTGCTGGCGAAGGCGAACCTCTGCTGAAGGCTCTCCTCAGCCAGACTCACAAGCTCAGCCAACCTCTGAGAGCGTCCCTCTATAAGCTTCCCCTCAGAAGCGGCAGAAATCGCCCACCCTATGCCACCCCGGCAGAGCCTGCTCAGCATCCTGGCTTTGTCCGCAGCCACCTGCCAGCGTTCCAGCAACGCCTGTTCTATAACTGGAGCCGAGAGCGGGTAGAGTTCAACTCTCTGACACCTGGAAACTATCGTGGGCAGCAACCTGCTATCGTTCACCGTCAGCAAAATAAAGAGCACGTTTTGCGGCGGCTCCTCCAGGGTCTTGAGCAGGCAATTCGCTGACTCCTCGTTCAAATACTCTGCGCCATCCAAGATGAAAACCCGGTATTTACCCTGATAGGGTTGCAAGGCGGCAGACCTCTGCAACTCCTTTATCTGCGCGATGCCGATCTCCTTCTTTACGCCAGCTTCGCCAGCATCGGCGCCGGACAATCGCCCTATCACCTGGACATCTGGATGACTGCCCGTTGCTATGTGGCGGCAGGACTTGCAATGACCGCAAGGCTTTTCCTTCTCCTCGCAGTTGAGTGTCTGAGCCAGATTGATGGCTAGGGTCATTTTGCCCACGTGGGGCTGCCCTACTAAAAGATAGGCATGAGAGAGGCGCTCGCTTTCCAAGCTGCGCCTCAGCAACTCTATTGCCCTGGATTGACCAATCACCTGCAACATCGCCTTCTCGCCAATGGCTAAAAGCTTCTTTTATTCTTACTTATGCTTTCTCTGCCACCTGGTCTTCTTCAACATCTTGCGATGCTTGTGCTTGGCCATCTTCTTGCTTCTCTTTTTGACAACTGAACTCATCTCATCCCTCTATTTAGTTAGTAATCGTCAACATTTCACGTCTGCTTACCGAGCAGGTTGTCCTCAGAACAAGCTCTAAATTCTAATTTCTAAACGATATCAAATTTCAAAATCCAAATGCCTTAAACGCTTTCAGGTTTTGAATTTGCCTTCGGCATAAGCTCAGGCCAGGGTTTAGGATTTCCCCTTACTTCCTTCCGTACTTCTCCTTGAACACAATCTCCGAAAGCTCTTTCCTCTGTGGCGCCTTCGGCTCCTCATCCGGATAGCCCAGAGGGGTCATCTCCACTACTGCCACGTTCTCCGGTACCTCCAGAATCCTAGCCGCCTCTTTGGCATCGAACAGACCCACATGCACAGTGCCCAGACCTGTGGCGCAGGCTGCCAGCGCCAGATTCTGCATCGCCAGCGCCGTATCGAACATGAACCAGTCGCCCTTGTCGGTGCCCGCCTCGCCCTTGTAATAACCCGCCCTCTTCAGCTCAGCGCAGGCTACGATAAGAACCGGAGCCTGTTTAATTGCCATTATCGCGCGATTTGTCTCGGGTTTCAGGGTACTCGCCAGCCTCTCCTTCAACTGGGGGTCACGAACTACCACAAACCTCCAGCACTGGGTGTTAGCCCAGGAAGGAGCCCACCTCGCAGCCTCCAGGACAACCTCGATTTCCTCATCTCGCAACGGGTCAGGCTTATACCGGCGAACGCTCCTTCTCCCCTTAATAGCCTGCATCACATCCATAGCTGTTCCCCATCCATTTTATATCTTAGGACTGTCACCCGACGAAGCTATATTGTGCCTTAGTTTACCCAATGTGTCAAGGTGAACCGCAGACAAGGGAATGATAAATAGACGCTAGCGCTCCTAAAGTGCTAAAATAATTCAATGAACAAGCATGGCTTTGCCAGGAGGAAATAGACTGTGAATTTCAATCTGACTGAACACCAAGAGGCATTCCAGAAGCAAGTCAGGAGGTTCGCTGAGAAGGAGATCGCTCCCCTAGTGGACATAATGGACAAAGATAACACATTTCCCCAGGAGATTCGGCCAAAGCTGGCCGCTATGAATCTGTATGGGATTCCCTGGGAGCCGAAATACGGCGGAGCCGGGGCAGATCATGTGAGCTTGACCCTGGCTCTTGAGGAGCTGGCCCGCATCATAGCTCCACTCTCAATGCACGTGCAATGCCAGCACACTGTGGGCGACAGGTTCGTCAAGCTGGGTACTGAAGAGGAAAAACAAGAGATACTAGCGCCGATTTGTGCAGGTAAGAAAGTAGGCTGCTTTTGCTTCACCGAGCCAGACACGGGTTCAAACCCGAAGATGCTCAAGACCGTGGCGGTTGAGCAGGGCGACAGTTATGTACTCAACGGGACCAAACGTTTTGTCACTAACGGCCGGTTTGCCGATGTGGCTTTGATTTTTGCCAAGCTCGAGGGAGATATCAATATATTCATTGTGGAGACTGATAGGGAAGGTTTCTCGCGCGGCCCGAAGATGGACAAGCTCGGCTTGAGAGGCACAGAGCTCTGCGACCTGATTATGGATAATGTCCGAATACCGAAGAAGAACTTGTTGGGTGGCAAAGGCGGAAAATTCGATGCACTGAAGGATGCCATGACGTTGGGCAAGCTTTGCCTCAGCGCCCACTGCGTGGGACTAATGCAGGCAGCATTGGAAGAGGCAATTAAATACTCCATGCACAGAATGCATTTCGATGAGCCCATCTTCGATTTGCAGGCTATTCACTGGCTGTTGGCTGAGATGGCGTCCAGACTCGAGGCATCACGCTGGTTAACCTACAGGGCTGCCTTCCTGAAGGATCAAGGTGTCGGTACCATAAAGGATATGGCAATTACGAAGCTATTCGTAACCCAGACTGCCGTAGATGTCTGCAGATGGGGCATGCAGGTTCACGGCGCCTACGGCATCAGCAAGGAGTACAAGATTGAGCGAATCTTCAGGGATGCCAAAATGTATGAGTTGCTTGAAGGCACATCTGAGATACAAAGAGAATTGATTGCGAAGCGTTTGCCTCGTTGATGCGTGGAAGCGGAGGGCCGCCCGCCCTGCATGCCAATTACCAGGCGAGCCAGCCTCCATCCACAGCTATAGTTTCGCCGGTGACGAAACTCGACGCCTCAGACGCCAGAAAGACCACGACCCCTGCCAGCTCGTGTGGCTTGCCGCTCCTTCGCATAGGGATCTTGCTCAGGTTGAACTGGAGGACCTTCTCGTCTGACTCGATGTCCCGCTTAGTCATTTCGGTTTCGATATAGGATGGAGCGATAGCATTTACCCTTACGTTATACCTGGCCCACTCCACTGCCAGCGCCCTGGTTAGCTGGACTATGGCGCCTTTGCTCGCTATATAAGGAGAGATATTCATGAAGCCAGTGAGCCCAAACACCGAGACCATGTTTATAATACTGCCCGATTTTCTCTCCACCATACCCTTTCCCACAGCCTGGCAGCAATAGAAGCACCCTTTCAGGTTAGTATTCACCACCGCATCCCACTCCCCCTCAGTCAACTTTAGAAACGGTTTCACCAGGTTAATTCCAGCATTATTTACCAGAATGTCCACCCTGCCAAAGGTTTTAAGCGCCTGCGATACCATGGAATCGACTTCTTCTTTGCGCGTTACGTCCGTGGGAATGGCTAGCGCTTTGCCTCCCCGGGTTTGGATTTCCGAGACAACCCTATCTAAAAGCTCCTTCCTGCGTCCGCTTGCCACAATTGAGGCACCCGCATCAGCCAACGCTTTGGCACATGCCTCTCCCAGGCCGGTTCCTGCGCCTGTAACTATTGCCACTTTTCCCGTCAGGTCGAATATTTTTATCTTCGCTCTCCTATCTGCCCTTGAAGCGAGGCTTGCGTTTT
>Ga0315291_10001671_pt1 | contig 29534 bp, 26 predicted proteins | sample YL17G12_20_MG_FD_203070 | JGI IMG/M metagenome (GOLD analysis project Ga0315291, IMG submission 203070) | Sediment microbial communities from Yellowstone Lake, YNP, Wyoming, USA - YL17G12_20 | ecosystem: Environmental > Aquatic > Freshwater > Lake > Sediment | place: USA: Wyoming | collected...
AGGCTACGAGGGCGGCAGTCCCGCGGTCACCCGCAGCAGCGCCGACCTCAGGCCGGGCACCGCCGCTGCATTCGCCATCCTGGCCGCGCTGAACTACCGCGAGGCAAGCGGCGAGGGCCAGTTCATCGACTTCTCGGCGCGCGAGGCCATAAGCTGCGGCATCGGCGAGGCGATAATGGACTATACAATGAACGGACGGGTAAGAACCCGACACGGCAACCGCGACGATATATTAGCACCGAATAACTGCTACCGCTGCAAGGGCGACGACAGGTGGATCAGCATTTCGATATCGAACGACAAGGAATGGAAAGCTTTAGTTCAAGCGATGGGCCACCCGGCGTGGGCTCAAGACGCGCGCTTCGCCGACCAGTTCCGAAGGTGGCACAACCAGGACGAGATCGACAAGCGCATCGAGGAGTGGGCGCTAAACTACAGCGACTACGAAATAATGGACATGCTCCAGAGAGCCGGCGTGGCCGCGGTGCCGGCATTCGACGGCAAAGAGCTGTTCACCGACCCGCACTGCCGGGAAAGAAACGCTTTCGTGCCCACGGAGCACGCGACGGAGGGGCGGTTGTACGCCGTGGCCCCGCCCTGGAAGTTCTCCGAGACGCCGGCGCAGGTGACCAAGGCTGCGCCCCAGCTGGGTGAGGATAATGGCTACGTCCTCCGCGAATTGCTCGGCCTGTCGCAAAAAGAGATCGACAAGCTGACTGCGGAAAAGGTCCTATATTAGAGGTATCACCTTCACCTAGCATTAGGGCAGACACAGAGGTCTGCCCCTACATCCGTTACCCTATTTTCAAAGAGGTGCAGGAGAGTTTTCTCCTGCTAGGGTATTAGGGGTGTCCCCTAAATCTTCTTACGTCCCCCAAAGTATGGGGGACTATCAGGGGGTTTGGATATTGTATCCCCCTTGAAAGGGGGACAGCAGAGGGTTGACTTCAGCTATAAAAATTGTCATTTTTACTCGGTGTGGTATTCTTCACCTCACATAAATCGGTGGGAATTGTCGAACCCGCCCTACCTTGTCTTATATGACTTGGCAGTAGAAGAGTCTTCGATGCGCCTTCCGCCGGGAGCAGTAACAAAGTGTATATACGGGCCGGGAATAGATGCAGAAGGTCTAGATGGTGGAATAGGAGCAACTTTAGGAATAGCATCGGGCTTTCCGCCGGGAGCGGTAACGAAGCGTATATGCGAGTCAGGAATGGCAGCAGGCTGTCTAGATGGGACAATAGAAGGAGCATTAGGAATAAATTCAGGCAAATCAACAGGTGCAACAGGCTTTCCACATATGATACAAGTCTCTGTTCCCTGAACGAGAAGACCTCTACATTTGACGCAGTGCTTCATCATAGAAATCCCTCATCAATTGTTTTAATGTATAATATATTATTTTATGTAATTATATACTGTTTTAGCTAATCTGTCAACCATTTTAAGCTTGATAAAAGGAGAGCCGCAAGGGAATCACTATGGCAAATGCAGGGTGGGTTTAAAACCCACCGCTACGGAACTCTGGCTTCCGTCCTTCGCCGGAATGACGGGGGGGCCCTCACCCTGACCCTCTCCCTCTGCGGAGGGCGCGGGAAATAAAGAAAGAGGTGTCCTTCCGCGGAAGGACCGGGGTTTTAGGGGTATCCCCTATTTTTTATTTTCCCCCATGACTGGGGGACCAAGGGGGTTAAATCCAATATAAAAGTTGTCATTCATCATCGTTTTCCGTTAAAATGGGGTACACCCATCTGAAAGAGAGGTATCTACATGAAATATCAGAACGTGCTTCTCAAGCTGGACGGCAGGATAGCGACGATTACCCTCAACCGGCCCGAGAAGCTGAACGCCATAAACGATGGCATGATGCGCGACCTGATAAAGGCGCTGGAGAAGGTGCGCAAGGACTACGAATCACTGGTGGTAGTGATAAAGGGCGCCGGCACTTCCTTCAGCGTCGGACAGGACCTGAGCGGCGTAGGGACCGATGAGGTCATGCCACCCAACCCCAGGGAAAAAACATACCTGTTTGACATGTACTCGCAGGGATTCAAGAACCAGAGCGTATGGCAGTACATCTTCGAATACCCCAAGATCACCGTAGCCCAGGTGCACGGCCACTGCCTGGGCATGGGCCTGGACCTGGCCATGTCCTGCCGCGCCATAATCTGCACCGACGACGCCGTGTTCGGCGACCCCTCCGTGAGGATGGGCCTCGCATCGGCGAACCCGCTGTGGACCTTCCGCGTCGGATTGAAGAAATCCAAGGAGCTGCTGCTCACCGGCAGGTATATCGATGGTAAAGAGGCACACAAGATCGGCCTGGTAATGAAGGCCGTGCCCGCCGGGGAGATGGAGGAGGTAATGGCCGTTGAGATCGACGCCTTCGCCCACTCAACCGGCATCGGCGGCTGGGACCAGGAGGGCGTCTTCTGGAGCTCGTGGATGTCCTTCATGCAGCTGGCCGGGCTGGCCGCGGCGCGCCAGATGACCACGAACCTCAACGTCATGAGCTCGATACAGCGGCCGCACCGCAGCCTGATCGACCGCGGCGGCTACGATTTCTATAAAGTGCGCGAGGAAAAAGGGTTGAAGGCCGCCATCGCGGAGAGGGACGCCCCCTTCCGCAAATACTTCCCCGAGCCCAAAGCGAAGAAGAGGAAATAAACGATGAGTACGATATTATTCGAAAAGATAGACGGGATCGGCTATATCACGCTCAACCGGCCGGAGGAGCTCAACGCCATGAACGACGAGATGCTCGCCGAGCTGGACGAGCTTCTGCCCAAGATCGAGATGGACCTCGATGTCAAGGTTGTAGTGTTCCGCGGCGCCGGCAAGGACTTCTGCGCCGGACAGGACCTCACCGGCGTCAAGACCTACGAAGTGCTGTCCGAGCCGGGCGAGCACCTGACCATCAAGAAGCGCATGGAGGCGGAGAGACGCCGCAACCGCAGGTGGGAGTATATATTCAATCTGGCTAAACCGACAATCGCACAGGTGCACGGCCACTGCCTGGGCACGGGATGCTACCTGTCGATGGTATGCGATATTACCATAGCCGCCGAGGATGCGCAGTTCGGCGACCCGCTGCTGCGCATGGGGCTGCTGCCGCACATGCCGCTGTGGCTGTACCTCGTCGGCATCAAGAGGACGCGCGAACTGCTCTTCACCGGATGCTACATCGACGGCATCGAGGCCGAGAAGATCGGCCTGATCAATAAGGCTGTCCCCCGCGACGACCTCGAGGACGAGGTAAATAATATGGCAAAGGGAATGGCGCTCATGAACTGCGACGCGCTGGCCCCGGCCAAGGACGCCGTCAACTCCGTGATGGAGGCGCGCGGCCTCGGTGCCTGCTGGCGTTTCACCAACGACATGCAGCTCGTGATGCAGCAGCGCACCATGCTGCCTGAGGAATTCAACTTCTTCAATGTAAGGGAGAAGAAGGGACTCAAGGCGGCCATCGACGGGCGCGATGCCCCCTTCAAGAAGTTCTGCGAGGAGAGATAAGATGCCAACCGGATTTGGATGGAATTTTAAAACGCAATATAAAGAGTGCTTCTACGAGCACAACGACTACCGCGAGTGGGATTTCCAGACCGCTCTTTACGAGAAGGTCAACGACCGCGTCGCGCGAATTACCCTCAACCGCCCGGACAAGAGGAACGCCTTCAACGACCGCATGTTCGAGGACCTGGCCACAGCCATGCACAAGGCCAACGCCGACCCGGACGTGAGAGTGGTCATAATCAGGGGCGCGGGCAACCACTTCGGCGCCGGACACGACCTGAACTCCCCCGAGGGTGAGGAGTCTCCCCCGGTGCACCCCAGCGTGAACCCCACGCTGCAGGACTACTACGGCTTCGAGCGGCGCCGCTGCTACAAATACGACGACGTTACGGACTATCCCAAGATAACGATATCGCAGGTGCACGGCAAGTGCATCGGCGCCAGCCAGATATTCGCCGCCTCGTGCGACATCATCATCACTGCTGAGGACGCACAGTTCGGCATCAGGGGCTTCGGCAGCCAGCTTCACGGCCTGACGCAATACCCGCTGTGGCCCTTGTGGTCCAACAAGGCCTACGCCGGCCGCGCCATCACCGAGATGTCGGGCAAGGAGGCCGCCGAGCTCGGCTTCGCCACCAAGGCCGTGCCGCTGGACAGGCTGGAGGCCGAGACGCTGCGCTGGGCTCAGGTGTTGAGCAACCTCCCCAGCGAGGCCGTAGCCGTGACCAAGGAATGGATCGGCGGCATGCAGGATATTATGGGAATGGGAGGCACGCAGCGGGCGCACTATCACGGCCACACCGGCCTGCAGTACGTGCGCTTCCGCCCCGAGGAAGTGAACCTGTACAAGGAAAAACGCGATAAAGGGCTCAAGGGATTCCTCAAGGACCGGGCCGAGACGGCCACGCCCAAGGCCGCGCCGAAAGAGAAGAAATAAGGGGTGCCTGATGCAGAACTGGCAGGAAGAATATAAACGGAAACTAATCTCGGCCGAGGAGGCCGCAGCCAAGGTAAAATCGGGCGATAACGTGGCCTTCACCGCCGGGCGCGAGGCGCTCACGGTGGGCATGGCCATCGCCGCCCGACTGGGCGAATTAAAGGGAGTTAAAGTCTCCGTTCCGTCGCCGGGCTACGACTTCGGCTGGTACGATGAGGGCTGGAACGAGGCCTTCGAGATAACAATATCGTGGCCCACGGCCACGGTGCAGGACATGCTGGACCAGAGAAGGTGCGACGTGAACCTGCCTCTCATCATCCCGTTCTCCACCGAGGGCGAGCCCCCCGACGTGCTGCTCACCGAGGTGACCCCTCCCGACGAGCGCGGCTTCTGCAGCTTCGGCGCGTCGCTGTGGAGCAAGCGCCAGCAGATAAAGCACGCCAGGTTGACCATCGCCGAGGTCAACGACCGCCTCATCCGCACCCACGGCGACAACTATGTGCACGTATCCGAGATCGATTATTTCGTCATTCACGAATCGCGCTCCGGCACGCCGGGAACCGGCAGCCTGGGCGGCCGCGTGGTCAAGGAGCCGCCGGCCTATCAGAAGGACATCGTCAAGAACGTGGCCTCCCTGATAAAGGACGGAGATACCATACAGATAGGCGTGGGCCGCACCACCGAGCCGCTGGTAAAGATGGGTCTCTTCAACGGCAGGAACGATATCGGCATACATTCCGAGGCCACACCGCCGGGAATCATCTCGCTCGTCAGAAGCGGCGTCATCAACGGCAAGCGCAAGACACTTTTGCCCGAGCGCGTCGTGGTAACATCGATAGGAGGCGGATCGAAAGAGGAGATGGAATGGTGCAACGACAACCCCATGTTCTATCTCGTCGATCTGTTGTGGCTGGAGGACATCCGCATCATCGCGCAGAACGATAACATGGTGGCCATAAACAACGCCCTGGCCGTGGACATGACGGGACAGATAACCGCCGAGAGCATCGGCCCCAAGCTCATGTCCGTCGCCGGCGGACAGATACCCTTCGCCTTCGGCGCCCTGCTATCCAAGGGCGGCAGATCGATAACAGTACTTCCTTCGACCGCGCAGGATGGGAAAGTATCCCGCATCATGGCGCACCTTCCCGAGGGCACGGCCATAACGCTGCAGCGCAACATCGCCGACCTCATCGTGACCGAATACGGCATCGCCAACATGCGGCACAAGACGCTGCGGCAGCGCTGCGAGCAGCTTATCAACGTCGCGCACCCCAATTTCCGCGAAGAGCTGTGGAAAGAAGCGAAGAAGCTCTACTGGCCGTAGATATTCCAACGCCCCCTGCGGCTTTCCGCCGCTTCCCCCTCTTTAAAAGAGGGGGTTTTTATTTAGGGGTTCCCACCATGTGTCGAAATGTAGGGGCACGTCGCGACGTGCCCTCCCTGGATTCCGGCCTCCGCCGGAATGACGGGGTTTTATGGGTATCCCGTAAGGGCGATTGGCCAATCGCCCCTACACAATTACCAACGTATGGGGGACAACAGGTGGTTGATGCCCAATGTCATCCTGAGGCGCAAAGCTGCCAAAGGATCTCGTCGAGATTCTTCATCATTCCGAAGGAGGATTCAGAATGACAGATGCGAGATGTCTTACTCCTCTTTATAAGAGGTGCAGGAGATATCTCTCCTGCCGGGGTCTTAGGGGTGTCCCCTATACTTTAAAAAATATCCCCCAAGACTGGGGGATTAAGGGGGTTCATTCCTCCTTATCTTATTGACTCCCAAAGCCAGAACATGTTATCCTTGTTCGTGCTTTTTGGTGGCGTAGCTCAGCGGTAGAGCAATCGGCTCATAATCGATCGATCATTGGTTCGAATCCAATCGCCACCATTTTTTATTTTGCACAACCCCCTTTGATTTTCAATATAACTTTGTAACTATCGCCAGCAGTGATATAATGGCACAATGTACTTTAATAGCTGAGATAATTCGACTAGATTTTGGAGGCGTAATGAGCACGGGTGATTCGGAACTTTCCCAGAGCATAGAAGAGTTGAATAAGATGATAGAAGGCTTCTCCAAAGCGCAGACGGACGCGATATTGCTAGCGGTGGGCGCCAATGTCATGTGTTTCATTGAAACTATACAGCGGAAACCCAAGCAGGCCCGCGAGATGAAGACTAACCACATCAACTACCTGCGGCAGCTGGGCGTCAGCGAGAATTGGCTGGAGACCACCGAGAAGCTCTTCGATACTATTGTCGAAAGGTATGAAAAGCTGGAGGATCAGCTCAACAAGACGGCCAAGAAGCTTTCGGCAAAAGGCATGAGCGAAGAAGAGATCAAAGAAGAGCTCAAGAACCAAGCCGCCAAATTCGTGCTGGAACATTAACAATAGCATTAGTGAGTAGGGGCACGTCGCGACGTGCCCTCTCTGGATTCCGGCTTTCGCCGGAATGACGGGGTAGAAACCCTCACCCTAGATGTAGGGTGGGTTTTGAACCCACCGCTGCGAAATAAACGGCGGGTTACACTTCGTTAAACCCGCCCTACCGATTGAATCGGAAAAGAGGTACAGGAGATTTCTCTCCTGTCGGGGGAATTGGGGGTGTCCCCCTATTTTAAAATCCTCCTAAATCCCCCTTTCACAAAGGGGGACTGAGGGGGATTAGGATACAGGGGGTTGATTAACGGAGGTCTAATATGTTTAACGATCAAAAGGCCGTACAGGACATATTCAAGGGCATGGGCATGACAGCGTTCATGCACCTGTGCGTGGCCATCATACTGACGACTATGGCGCTGGTGTTCTGGGACAACTGGCAGCAGGCATTGTTCTGGATACCCGCCGGCGTATTCTATGTAACAGCAGTATTGATCAAGTTCTTCGGCGAGGCAATGCCCTTCAACATCTCAAGCACAATAGTCAATCTGTCCATCCATCAAATCATCTTCTTCCTCACCATCGTCGGAACAGGCCTCGCGGTCATCGTGAGGAGCAGTGATCTGGCAGGCGATCTCGTCATCGGCTTTTCATACCTGTTCCTGCTTTTCTGCATCTACAAATCCTCTCGATTGTCGGCCTACTAGCTCAACGGTTGCATAACCCCCAAGTGTAGGGGCACGTCGTGACGTGCCCTCTCTGGATTCCGGCCTCCGCCGGAATGACGGATGTAGGGTGGGTTTTAAACCCACCGCTACGAAATAAATGGCGGGTTACACTTCGTTAAACCCGCCCTACGGATCGATACGGAAAAGAGGTGTCCTTCCGCGGAAGGACCGGGGTAACAGGGGTGTCCCCCAAACCCCAAAACCCTCCCCCATGAATGGGGGATCGAGGGGGTTGATTAGCTGGATTGCCAGATAAAATTCCTAATCATCTTTAAGCTAAAATATAAGCGGCTGCTTATCGCAGCCGCTTTGTTCTACTCATACCTAATGGGACTACACTACATCTCGACGGGCATGAGGTAGCCGGCCTGGGTGAAGGCCTCTATCTCAGGGATGACCTCCTTTGGAGAGATCTTGGTATCGGTAGCAATCATGGCAATAGTGGCAGCGCCCTTTTTATACAGATACTCTATGATCTTGTAGTAAGTGCCGGTGGTTATGCCGATCTCCCTCCACTCCTCAAACTTCTTCCGGCCCTCCGGCGATAAGACGTAATAGTTCATGTGTATGCTCATACCATTCCCTCCCTGAAACCGCTGCCCGCTCCATTACTAACAATCCAAACCCCTAAAGCAACCCCGTTTTTATTTTCGATAGCCGTCGGGATAATTGAGCCTCCAGCGCCACGCGCTCTCGATTATGTCCTCGATTTTGGTGTACATGGGCTCCCAGCCGAGTTCTTTTTTGGCCAGGTCGCAACTCGCCAGCAGGATCGCGGGGTCCCCGGTGCGGCGGGGGTGGAATTGAACGGGGATATCCGCGCCCGTTATCTTGCGCGCCGCCTTTACCACCTGCAGCACCGAATAGCCGCTTCCGCTGCCAAGGTTATATACTTTCCCGCTCAATGTTTTCAATCTTTTCAAGGCCAGTATGTGCGCCTGCGCGATGTCCACGACATGGACGTAATCACGCACACAGCTCCCATCCTTGGTGGGATAATCGTCGCCGAACACAGCCATAGAGGACATCTTTCCGATGGCCGTCGAAAGCACATTGGGCACCAGATGCGTTTCAGGGCGATGGTCTTCCCCGAAGCGCTCGCTGGCGCCGACGGCATTGAAATAGCGCAGGGAGATATGCTTTAATCCGTATGCCATTCCGTACCAGACCAGCATGCGCTCGAACATGAGCTTGGACTCTCCATACGTATTGATCGGCGCCGTCGGATGGCTTTCGTCAATGGGGATGCTCCTGGGCTCGCCGTACACGGCCGCGCTCGAGGAGAACACAAAGTTCGTAACCTTGTATTTCAGCATCTGTTTCAAGAGCGCCATCCCGCCGATAACGTTGTTCTCCATGCATCCCTTCGGATCGGTCATGGATAACCCGATGACGCTGTCCGCAGCCAGGTGAACCACGGCATCGATCTTTGCGCTTTTGAAAACATCTTCGAGCACCATCTCGTCGCGGATGTCACCTATGACCAGCTCCGCCCCTTTGACAACGGCATCGCGGTGCCCCTGCCGCAGGTCATCTACCACCACGACCTTCTTGCCGCTGGCAATCAGCTCCTCCGCGACGACGCTACCGATGTAGCCCGCGCCGCCGGTCACAAGTATCTTTGTCTCCTGTATTTTCTTCGTCATCTAAACAGCCTTTATAGGTAAAAACCTGTTGCCCAAAGATTTATCTAGCATATTGTTAAACCAGCTTATTGTCAATCCAAACGGACGGCAGCCCGAACCGTTTCCGTCCGATACCCTCTACGGAAGAAAAGAGGTGTCCTTCCTGGATTCCGGCCTCCGTCGGAATGACGGTAGGTGGTAAAGAGGTGTCCTTCCGCGGAATCCTTCCAAATAGTTTTATCATGGAAGGACCAACGTATGGGGGACAGCAGGGGGTTCGGATGATGTTTCCCCCAGAGACGAGATTCTTCACTTAGGCTATACTGAGCTCAGCGAAGGTGTTCAGAATGCCAGACGAGGTAAAGAGGTGCAGGAGATTTCTCTCCTACTGGGGTGATAGGGGTGTCCCCTAACTTTTTTCTATTTCCCCCATGATTGGGGGATACAGGGGGTTGAGTAACATACGAATTCCTGTCTTTACAAATATAACTGTGATGGATAAAATAGATGTGCTCTCAGGGGCGGTTAGCTCAGCTGGTTAGAGCGCTTGCTTCACACGCAAGAGGTCACTGGTTCAAGTCCAGTATCGCCCATTTTGTGTGCAGATAGTAAATCGCCGAAGTGGCGGAATGGTAGACGCGCTACGTTCAGGGCGTAGTGTCCAATACGGGCATGTGGGTTCGAGTCCCTCCTTCGGCACTTTAAAATACGCGCTTGTAGCTCAGTTGGATAGAGCGCAGCCCTGCGGAGGCTGAGGTCGTGGGTTCGAACCCCCCCAAGCGCGCCATGGGCGGTTAGCTCAGTTGGCTAGAGCGTCTGCTTTACACGCAGAAGGTCATAGGTTCAAGTCCTATACCGCCCACCATTTTTGTTAGGGAACCTTTGAAGTAGAGGTGTCCTTCTGCGGAAGGACCGGGTTCTTGCCAACACCCTGTCATCCTGAGGAAGAAATGCGACCGAAGGATCTCGCCGAGATTCTTCACTCCGTTCAGAATGACAGGTTTAAAAAGAGGTGCAGGATTCTTCCTGACGGGGTCTTAGGGGTGTCCCCTATTCTTTTAAAAAATCCCCCATGATTGGGGGATACAGGGGGTTGATCAAGCCAACCCATAGGTTCCTAGATTACGGGGCTGTAGCTCAACTGGGAGAGCGCCTGATTTGCATTCAGGAGGTCAGGGGTTCGAATCCCCTCAGCTCCACCACTGATTTTTAGCTTCGATTCAGCCTTTGAACTTTTCCTTCGCCTTCCCATTTCTGACTCCACCTTTCCTGCCGATTTTTCACAAATTGCTTAACAGTTTGAACACCCTCAGTGAGGATTATAAAAAGAGGTGCAGGAGACTTTTCTCCTGCCGGGGGAACTGGGGGTGTCCCCCAGCTTTCAATAACAAAGTCCCCCAAGTATGGGGGATTTAGGGGGTTGGATAAAATATCATCATACCGCTCGACCGAATGATTCCAGCGAGGGCATATGCAATATGCCCCTACGTGGATTGCCTGATCAAGTCAGGCAATGACAGGCGTGAGAAACAATCCCCGATTCTCCATCCTTATACACCCTCACCTAGCCTCTCCCTATAGGAGAGAGGTATCTTAAATAGAGGTGTCCTTCCGCGGAAGGACCGGGGTTCTGGGAGTGTCCTCTATATTTTCCCTAAAACAGCCGCCATTCAGAATCGGGAAGTCCAGAGGGATCACCCTCTGGCGGGGTCTTAGGGGTGTCCCCTAAATCTTCTTACGTCCCCCTGTAGGGGCGAGTTTGTATACTCGCCCTATCTAGAAGTTCATGGGGGACTAACAGGGGGTTTGGATCATCAGTTTACCCTCTACCGAAATCCCTATCACCTTGTCAATCCACTTAGAATAATCCATAATTGTCGAGATTATTGAAGTAAGCATGCTATGGATAGTACAGTTGTAACCTCAACTCAAATGCCGGTGTGGGCCTGGCTGGCCTTCGGAGCCATCATACTGATATTGCTGGTTCTAGATATCAAGGTTTTCCACCGCAAGTCCAGTGTAATCACCATCAAGCAATCGCTGCTGTGGACCGCCTTCTGGATCGCCTTGGCCCTTCTCTTCAACCTGGGGCTATGGCTGTGGCGCGGCGGCACCCCGGCGCTGGATTACCTCACCTGTTATCTTATCGAGAAATCGCTCAGCGTCGACAACCTGTTCGTCTTCCTCATGGTGTTCTCCTTCTTCGCCGTGCCCTCAGCCTACCAGCACAAGGTCCTTTTCTGGGGGATCATCGGCGCAATAGTGCTGCGACTGGCCTTCATCGAGGTAGGCGCGACATTGCTTGAGAATTTCGACTGGGTGTTTTATATCTTTGGAGCGTTCCTGGTCATCGCCGCCCTCAGGATGGCTTTCCAGAAGGAAAAGGAGCTGCACCCGGAGAAAAATCCGATCCTGAAAATCCTGCGCAAATTCGTTGGTGTCACCGACAACTACGAGGGCGACAGGTTTTTTATCAAGCGGTTCGGCAAGTATGTGGCCACGCCGCTCCTTATCGTAGTTGTGGTCATCGAAACGACAGACCTGGTCTTTGCCCTGGACTCGATCCCAGCAGCCTTCTCCATCACCACTGATAAATTCATCGTATACACATCGAATATCTTCGCCATCCTCGGCTTGCGGTCGCTGTACTTCGCGCTGGCCGGCATCATGCCGCTCTTCCACTACCTCAAATACGGCCTCGTCGTCGTCCTGATGTTCGTGGGCGTCAAGATGCTGATCGAACATGTTTACAAGATGCCGACGGCGATCGCGCTGGGTGTAGTTGTCGTCGTGCTGATCATTGCCGTGATCGCATCCGTCATCCGGAACCGCAGGAACAAAACCGCCGATGGAACTGCTGAATGACAAGATTACAGGAAGGATAAGAAGCGACATCATAGACCGCATATTGCAGGGCGACTATGATTCGTCGATTACCAATATATCCCGCGTCCTCGGCCAGCTGTACGACAACATCCCGGACAATAAACGCATATCATACGGCATAGTCCACACCATAAAAATATTGAGCGAGCACCTGTACAATCGCCTCACCGACGCAGACGCCCCGGTATTGCGCATCGCATCCAAAATATTCGACGAGAGTGATGATCCGAACGTAAAAGGCGTTGCCATAGGTATGCTGTCATACTGCGGGCTGAGCGATTACAAAGCAGTGCTCCCCTATTTCGAATCCGCCGCCGCCTCGCCGGACTGGGGCCTGCGCGAGCACACCCAGATGTTCTTCCGCAAACTGATAAAGAAATATCCCGACGAAATGAGCGCGTACCTGTTGCGCCTGGCCAAATCGAAGGACGCCAATCTGCGCCGCTTCGTCGCCGAGACGCTGCGGCCGGTGCAGGAGAACAGATGGTTCTACAAGAGCCCGGACTATCCGCTGGTCATCCTGAGAGAGATGTTCAAGGAAAACGCGGAATACCCGCGCACAGCCGTTGGCAACAACCTCAGCGACCTGGCGAGACGGCTGCCCGACCTCGTTTACGATCTGGTCGCAGAGCTGGTCGAAAGCGGGGATAAGAATTCCTACTGGATTGCCTACCGCGTCTGCCGCAACCTGGTGAAGACGGAGCCCGTGAAGGTGCTCGACCTGCTGAAAACGGGCGAGTATAAATACAAGGACAGGGTATACAAGCGAAGTGACTATCAGTGAAGTTGAAGCCAAGTCCATATTGCGCAAGCACAAGAAGATCGACTCGTGGTTCATCTCATGCTACGGGATGAACCTGTACCGCGGCTGCACCCACAACTGCATCTATTGCGACGGGCGCTCGGAGGGCTACTACGTCGAGGGCGAGTTCGGCAGGGACGTCACGGTGAAGATGAATGCCCCCGACCTCCTGCGCCACGAGCTCGATCCGAAACGGAAACGCACCCCGTTCAAGCGCAGCTTCATAATGGTCGGCGGCGGCGTCAGCGACAGCTATCAGCCGATCGAAAAGAAGTACGAGCTGACGCGGCGGGCGCTCGAAGTGGTACACGAATACAACTTCCCGGTACACATGCTCACCAAGTCGACGCTCATCGAAAGGGACATCGACATACTGAAGAAGATAAACGAACGCAGCAGGGCCATCGTCAGTTTCAGCTTCTCGTCCGTCGACGACGGCATCAGCGCCGTCTTCGAGCCCGGCGTGCCGCCGCCGAGCAGGCGGCTGGAGACGATCAAGCGCTTCAAGGAGGCGGGCATCGCCTGCGGCATGTTCCTGCTGCCCGTCATCCCCTTTGTGACCGACGCGCCGGAATTAATCGAAGCTGCTGTCAGGAAAGCGAGCGAGGTTGGTATCGACTTCATCATCTTCGGCGGGATGACCCTGAAGGAAGGGCGTCAGAAAGACTACTTCATCGATGCGACAAAGGAACGCTATCCCGGCCTCGCCGCGAAATACAAGGACATCTACAGCTACAGCAAATGGGGCGAGCCGGCAAAAGAGTACGCCGATGCGATCAACCTCGCCTTCAACGCCATCGTCAGGAAATACAAGATGCCCATGCGCATCCCCCCCACCCTCTACCGCGAGATCCTGAGTGAAAACGATCGCGTAGTGGTCATGCTGGAACACATCGATTACCTGCTGAAGATGCAGGGAACAAAGTCATCGCTGGGATACGCGGCATACTCGATCTCGCAGGTGAAGGAACCGCTATCGGACATGAAAGGCGAGCTGCGGAAGATAAAGGGCGTCGGCGAGAAGGCAGAGGACATAATACTTGATATTCTCGACAAGGGAACTTCAGCATATTACGAGCAACTATTGCTGGGATAACAACAGCACGAGCAGCCGGAACCATCACGACTCCGCAAAAACACCCGACCAATTTTATCCTCATATCTATCGGGGGTATTAACAAAAGGCAAATAAAGGATTACAATAACTAATTTCCCTAAAAGGGCTGCTTTGAAAAAAGGTTTTTTAGCAACGAAACAGCGGGGCTGAGAGTTTCAATAGTTGAAATAGGGCGTATTCATGGAAGAGATAAAGAACAACGGCATCCTCAATAATACAAAAGGCCAGGCTGCAGAGCCTGATATATACTCAAGGCACTGGTTCTGCGCCGCTCTGCTAGCTTCAGGGGCAACCTACAGAAAAGATGCTGAATCGCCCGATGTATTTAAAGAGGTATTGAAGGACGCTGTAATAGCATGGGTTGACTGCTGGACAGATAACTTTGAGAAAAATGCCCTTGATGCCGCCATCCAGCTCGGCTTCAGCAAAGAGTTGATTGTCCCGCTGGTTACTGAACCAAATGAAAATTACGAGGACCTCGGAACTGAGATGGGCATCAAGATGGCCTCGGTCCAGGTCAGGGAGTTTGAAGTCACTATACACCCCCTGATACTGCTACTCAGTAAAAACTTTATTTTAACCATACACCCGCGCAGCGTAGACCGCAGATTCCAGCGCCTGCGCAGATATGCCGACACCTTTCTCAAGAAAATACCTCCTGCCGCTGTTCCTGAGGACAGGCTTACCATGCTCCTCCTGCGCATCACCGACGAGACCAACGAAAGGAACTTTGAGCACCTGCGCCAGATCGAGGATTACAGCGATGAGCTCAACAAGGATATGATGGACCCGGCTACGCCGCGGGAGACGCTGGGGCCCAAGATCTACGAGATGAAGCATGCCCTGGTAACCTACCTGAACGCCCTGTGGCAGACCGTTGACGTTTTCCACGCCCTGCGTTACGGAGATGCCGAGCTCATTACCGATAATGTGCGCCTCCTGCACAGGATGAGCCTTCAATCCGAAGACGTGAATCACCAGATATCCCTTGCCGAACATATGGCGGACGTGATGGCTTCAGGACTGGAAGTCCTCCAGACTATCTATAACAACCAGCTCCAGGCACTGAACAACAGGCTGGCGCGCGTGATGGCATACCTCACCGTGGCCGGTACCGCCTTGCTGGTGCCCAATACCCTGGCCACAATAATGGGCAGCTCCGCCTTTGATTTGCAGCCGGATGATCGGTGGTGGTATATAACACTATTAGTCACCTCAACCGCTGTAGCCACATATTTTGTATGGCTATGGGTTAGAAAGATGGGCTGGACGCATTCAATGGATACAAGCGTGAAGGACTTCGGCAAGGACACAAACCCGGATATCAAAAAGCAGTCTTCACGCAAAAGAATAAAAATGAAGAAGCAGTGATTTTCTCTTTCAGCCAATAAGAGCTAATTGTGTACCCCTGACATCTGCTAGCCTTGGAGCACCCTTGCCAGTATCGGGTTCGACGTCAAAACCAGCGACGGCTCCAGACGGTATCGCGAGCCGTCGAACAATAACAAACCTTCATGCGCTAACACACGCAGGCGCGAAAGTAACTGGTAAACGGTTTTCAAGCCGTGCCGCTTGGTGAACTCCACAACATCCAGCCCCTCCTCCAGCAGCCGCAAGCGCAACATAGCCTCCTCGGCCGCCTTCTCAGGTGCGCTCAACTCCTCGACTTCTTCAACGACTCCGGCCGGATTCTGAAGATAAGCATTGAGATCGGCTCGATTCTTGAAACGTTTGCCCCCAAGATGCGACGCCGCCGACGGCCCCAGTCCGACGTACTCGCCACCGCGCCAGTAGTTCAGGTTGTGCAGGCACTCACGCCCGCTGATCGCAAAGTTAGATATCTCATAGTGAACAAGTCCTTTGCCATTAAGAAACACACGAGCCTTCTCAAACAAATCAGCCTGCATATCATCCGACGGCAGATTATACGGCGGGTTCTGCGCCAGCGGAGTCCCATGCTCCAGCGAAAGGCAATACAGCGAGAGATGGCTGATGCCCATAGCGGCCAGCTTTTCAAGCGAATCCCGCAGCGAGTCCCACGATTGCCCCGGAAGCCCGACGATAATGTCTGCGGAGATATTCCGAAAACCGACCTTCTTGGCCGAACCAATTGCATCGACCGCCTGCCCCGCGGAGTGAATCCTGCCTACAGCTTTAAGCTCGCCATCCGCAAGTGACTGCACTCCTATTGAGATGCGGTTGAACCCCAAGCTCAACATTGCCTCAAGCGTTTCCTCGGTAGCCGACTCAGGATTGGCCTCGATCGTGGCCTCAACCATCTGCGACAGATCGAAGTTGCTGCGGAGGCCATCGACAAGCCTCGTCAAATTACCGGCACCGAGTAGGCTCGGAGTCCCGCCGCCGAGGTACAGCGTACGGAACGACATGCCACCATATGCCTTGCATTCGGCAAGCATCGCATCAATATAGGATTCGATAAGCCCGGCCTGGCCTGGCAGGGAATAGAAATCGCAGTATGCGCATTTCCTGACGCAAAACGGCACATGGACATAGAGCCCGGTCAAATATACGCCTCCGGCTGCATGACTTCATCGACTATTATCCGACCACCAGCCGACCGTTGCAACTATGGTCGGCGCCAGCATCGATCATTTACAAAACAAAACGGTAATCCACCCAAAAAATCCGTTTGAAATTGGGCCTGAAATGCCCTTAAAAACTATTGACAATTAAAAAAAAATAGCCTACATTTATGAATGAAGAAAATGTTAAATATCATTCTTCAAGTTATTGAATTGATGAATATGTAAGATAACTGCGGAGTGTTGCGCCACTCCGCTTACGTTTATAAGAGATTGAAACCTGGAAATAAAGGTAAGGAAGGAAAATGAAGACGAACACAGTATCAGGAGCAGAAACAGAAGCCTCAAGCATACGAGAGGAGGAACCTCCACACCAATCCTTCACTCTGAAAGAAGAGGAGGAACCTCCAAGTAGAATCCCGTCTGATCAAAGACGGCGGTTTTTCACAGACGTGTCCGAAGACAATTGGAATAACTGGACGTGGCATTTTCGCAACAGAATCACCACAGTTGAGCAGCTCACAAGCCTGATCCCCATGACGGCTGAAGAGCAACAGAAGCTGAAACAGGTAACGCAAAAGTATCCACTCTCGATTACTCCCTATTACTTTTCGCTGATAAATCCCTTTGATGCCGAAGACCCCATAATGAAACAGGCCGTGCCGTCGTTTCAGGAGATATCATTGAATGATATCGGTTTTGAGGACCCGCTGGCAGAGGAGAGGGAATCTGTTGTTCCCGGCCTTGTGCACAGGTATCCGGACCGCGTACTCATGGTGCTGACCGACATTTGTCCTATGCTGTGCCGCCACTGCACCAGAAAGAGGGAGTGGCGTCATGGCGGTTGGGTCCGCACCCCTGAAGAGATCGACGCGATGATCAGGTACATACGCAGCAACAAAGTCGTGAGGGATGTTGTTATCTCCGGTGGCGACCCGCTGACGCTGTCAACAAAACGTCTGGAACAGGTTATCGCCAAGGTCAGACAGATTGAGCATGTCGAGATAATACGTATCGGCTCAAGGTTCCCTGTGGTGTTGCCTCAGCGAATCGACGATGAGCTATGTGCAATGCTGTCTAAATACAGCCCGATCTGGCTTAATACCCACTTCAACCACCCGCGTGAAATAACGCCGGAGGCCGCAAAAGCCTGTGACCGGCTGCTGCGCGCAGGGGTCCCGGTGAATAACCAGTCGGTACTGCTCAAAGGCATTAACGATACTGTCGAGACACAGCTGAAACTGTGTCAGGGGCTTTTAAAAATAAAGGTCCGGCCATACTATCTGTACCAGTGTGACGAGGTACAGGGTACGGAGCATTTGCGCACACCTGTAGAGACAGGGTTGAAAATCCTCGAGGGTCTGCGCGGACATACTTCCGGTATGGCTGTACCGACATTTGTGATCGACCTGCCCGATGGTGGTGGTAAGGTACCGCTCCAGCCTAACTACGTTATGTCCTTTAATGATGACGGGCTTCTGCTCAGAAACTATAAAGGCCATATCTTCCAGTACCGAAATCCCAAGGGCAAGTCCAGCAATGGTAACGGTCACAAGAACGGAAAGCGGAGAAACAGCTCTTCTCATCAACACTCTGAGAAGGCACTGCAAATGGTGCTTCCAGTAGGGGTCTGACTTGAGAATAGGGCTTGCATACGATCTCAAAGAGGCAGTACGTCGCGAGATCGGCATCGTTGGTACTGATGACTGCCTTGAAGAGTATGACTCCCAAGAAACAGTTGATGCCCTAGCCAACACTATCGGTGCGCTGGGGCATCATGTTCTTCCTCTAGGCGGGGGCAAGGAATTCATACAAAACTTGCTCCGTGAGCAAGTCGATTTTGTCTTCAACATTGCTGAGGGGCGGGGCAGCTACAGGAGCAGGGAGGCCCAGATACCCTCCATTCTGGAAATGCTGTCTATTCCATATTCTGGTTCCGATCCACAGTGCCTAGCTGTATGCCTGGACAAGCCGCTAACTAAGACAATCGTATCAACGGCCGGCATAAGCACACCGCAATGGAGGCTTATCGCGGACAGAAAAGAATTAGCGGCCGTCAACTGGAAAGGCTTTCGCTTCCCCACTTTCGTTAAACTGGCATATGAGGGCTCGAGCAAAGGAATAATCGGCGGCTGCCGGGTGGCGGAACAGAAGCTGATACAAGAGCCTGTAATAAACCTGCTTGAACGCTACCATCAGCCGGTGCTGGTAGAAGAATTCATCGACGGCGATGAGGTTACCGTGGGTGTGGTGGGGAACTATCCGCCCAAAATAGTGGGGATAATGCGGGTAGTACCTCGACAAAAGGCGGAGTATTTTATATACTCGCTAGAGGTAAAGCGCGACTGGGAGCGGTTGGTGGACTACGAATGTCCCGCCAAACTGAATACCGCTGCTATGCAGTCTATAGCTGACGCAACTTTTAAGATATTCAAAGTGCTGGGTTGTCGCGACATCTCTAGAATAGATTTCAGGGTCGATGCAGAAGGTATTCCTTTCTTTCTGGAAATAAACCCGCTGCCAGGGCTCAATCCGCACAGCGGGGATCTGCCTATAATGGCAGGGAAGATGGGATATAAATATCAGGAACTTATTGCAGCAACGCTGAATGCCGCTTTGTCGAGGTATCCCCAATGTGTGCGAAAGTAGCGATAGTTTATAATCAGCCGGAGCGAAGCCGCTACGCCGATATGGGCGAGGGGGCCGCCATAGCCGGTGTGCTCGAAGAGGTTGATGCTGTAGAAAAAGCCCTAGTAGAACTTGGCTACGATTGCTTCCGCATACCCCTCTCACCTCCTTTGAAACATGCCTCAGAAATCATCAGTACCATCAAAGCAGACCTGATCTTCAACCTGTTTGAAGGGTTCGACGGACAGCCGGGAACAGAGGCTACCATTGCTGAAATGTTGGCCGAAATAGGGCTGCCCTATACAGGGTGCCCGGCAGATGCACTAAAGGTATGTCTGGACAAGATCCGGGTTAAGGATATACTTGTAGCTAATGGGATAAAAACACCTCGATACTGCCTCCTCAACGGTAAACCGCCCGCTTCTTTCGATTTGCGATTCCCCTGCATCGTTAAAACCCGCGCTGAGCATGCAAGCCACGGCATCTCCGAGGAGAGCGTTGTACATAACATCAAGCAGCTGGAAAGTCAGGTATCAAAGATCAGCCATCTCTTCGGCGGCGAGGCGTTGGTTGAAGAGTACGAAGACGGCAGGGAGATAAACGCCCTTGTCATGGGTAAAAGCAAGGTGGAGGTGTTCCCTGTATCCGAGATAATATACACCTTGCCGGAGGGGAAACCGCGTATACTCACTTATGCCGCAAAGTGGGAGCCCGAAAATGAATATTACAACTGTTCCACACACCAGTGCCCGGCCGAAATAGATGAAGAAGTCCGACGCAGCGCCGTCGATATAGTCCTATCAGTTTTCCGATTGTGCATCCGCTCAGGCTACGCACGCGTGGACTTCAGGCAGGACTCACAGGGAACCCTAAAGGTCATTGATGTAAATCCCAATCCCGATATTTCACCGGCCGTCGGAGCCGCCCACCAGGCCCAGACCTCAGGCTTGTCCTATAACCAGTTCATAGAGCAGATAATTAGTATCGCTCTAGAGGGATAATGTGGCAGCTAAAATAAGGAAAATGACGAAGCGGGATAAAACGCCGCTCATGAACATACTGCGGGACACCCCGGAGTTCACCCCACCCGAGCTGGTCGTGGCAGAAGAAATCATAGACTGTTACCTCGAGGATCCCATCCTCTCTGGCTACAGAATTCTTATAGCTGAAGACAGTGAGTCAGTCTTCGGATATATATGCTATGGACCAACCCCGCTAACCCAAGGGACGTGGGACATATATTGGGCCGCCGTCGCCCGCAAAATGCGTGGTAAAGGCCTTGGCAAAGCCCTGTGGGAAAAAGCTGAGGACGATATAAAGAAGGACGGCGGCAGGCTTGCTGTTATCGAGACATCTTCAAAACCCAATTACGAGCAGACGAGGCGCTTCCATCAAGCCAGGGGATATGAGAACGTGGGACGTATCGCTGATTTCTATTCACCGGGCGACGATATGCTTATCTATGTCAAACGCCTGCAGTAAAATATTGCCTCTATTCAGACTGTCGAAAAAGAGGTGCAGGACACTTCCTGACGGGGGAACTGGGGGTAACCCCCAGATATTTTACCCTCCCCCCAAGAATAGGGGATACAGGGGGTTGAACAAGACTTTTCCAACACTCCCCTATTGTATAACCCCGAGCATTGTTAAACCCTGGATAACCATGCTTACCGCTATGGCCGCAAGCAGCAGGCTGAACACCTTGGAGATTGCCTTAAGGCCACCCTTGCCGAGAAATCTCATTATACGGTTGCTGGCTAAAAAGATCAGCCAGCAAATCAACATATTGACCATATATGCAACCAGAATCATGTATAGAGGGAATGTAGGATAAAGTAAAAGAAGGGTCGTTATAGTGGCTGGCCCGGCAAGCAGCGGCGTCCCAATGGGCACAACTGCAATCATCTCCTCTTTGACGGCATCAACCCAGTGCCCTGTTGTCATAAATTTGATGGAAAGCACCAGTAAAATTATGCCGCCTGCGATCGCGAATGATTCCACACTGATATTCATCGCACTTAAAATAGCCCGGCCAAAAAATAAGAATGCCAAACCAACGAGAGCAGCGGTCAAGACGGAGAGATTTATCGTTTTTCTTTGCTCACGCCGTGACATTCCTTCACTTATGGCTGTAAGGAATGGGACGACCCCCAGTGCATCCAGTACGATGAACAGGGGTACAAACGTTAATACAAAAGACTCCCAGGTGCTATGCATATTTAATTCTCTGCTTTGACTAAAATATTGTTAAATAGTAGAGCGACTGACGTTGGTTGTCAATGATGCGGTTAGCCTAGTCGTGTATAATTATTAGAACTCGGGAATATTCAGTACCTAATTCTATGCAGAAGATTATAAGAAGAGGTGCAGGATTCTTCCTGCCGGGGTTTTAGGGGTGCCCCCTAATCATTCTTAATCTCCCCCAAGTCTGGGGGATTACAGGGGGTTGGATGATGAATTTATACACTACCACTACCGTACCCATCTCCGGCCCTTGTCTTTACTAAAGCCCTTGCGAAATCTGGCCCAGCCTCTGCCCTGCACAGCCCGTTGAATATTTGCACTGCCGCACTGCGGGCATGCACCCGGCTTTCCTCTTGCGAAGCCCACCTGCCAGTTGTTGCTGCAATCGGAACACACAAATTGTCTCGAAACCGCCATTTTGCATACCCCTTACTTCTTTAATAACCAGGTATGAAATAGGCTGCAACGGGCAAGACTTCCCACTTCACCCTATCTATTGCATTGAGCGAGTCTTTCCCCACAGCAAGGGTTCTCATCAACGATATATATTCGACACCTTTGTTTTACTTTACCAGCTTCGCTGCAATTGCATTGAATAATAAAATGTTACCGCACTGATTACAAGTCACGGGTATGACAGGAATAATAGGCGACCCTATAGCTTTGTTTTGAAACTCCCGCAACTCGAACACCTTGTCAATAACCGCCCAGTCATTGGCACCGCAGAATTTACAGCCCTTGGGTGTATTCCGTATCTTATTTAGATGTGCCAGCACTTTCTTGGTATCAATATCGCTCATAGTCTTCCTCCCTGATTACCACTTGATGACTTTTTACCTTCCGAGTTGCCATATTCTATATGATTCCACCACCTCAGTCAACACAATAGTCAAGAACCTCCTCTATGCAGATGATCTCAAACAAAGGGCTCCTTCCAATACGGAAGGGCTAGGGATTTGATGAGTCGTGTAGGAGTTTTCGGGGTGAACAATAAATCATGGGCTTCATATAGCCATCGCGGCGGCGTAATCGAAACACACCGCCGCCGCGATCTATCAGCAAATCAGTGTCGGCTCTAAGGTAAACCTGCTAAGCGAAACAAGGTAAACCTTAGTTATTCTCAGGACTTGGTACTACTTCCGGCTCGGCAACCGCTGTCTGAACTCTGTTGACCCCGCCTGCTATCCTCGCTAAGAACTGCTTTCTGACGGCGCGGGCGGTCCAGCAGCTGTGTTCATCGTTGTTCTTGGTCAAACCAACCAGCGACGCCATATCGTAGATCATGGCATCGATAGCGCCGAGCTTAAATGACATCTCATCAGCGGCACCGCCGACCTTCTCCCTGTAATCCGACCCCAGTAGCTTCCTCGCCTTCCACTCCAAAATGGTCTCAAACGCACGATCAAGTTCCGTCACTTTACTGTCCCTCCTTCTATTTATTAACAGATCACATCTGTTTTTACCCCATTATTAATATTATAATGACTTTATATAACTTTAGTATTGATACCCTTTCTTGCTACTAGTCGACCCATAGGGGTTTCATGAATTATATAATAGTCTTCTGCTCTGGTCAATGGGTTTTTCAACTGAGGGGAAAAAACCGTGTGATAGGATGTTTATCAATATAACGAAAGGCCAAGCGGGTAGACTATCTCAGTAAATATCTCTTCGGCTGTCTTTGAAGAATGGGAACTGCTGCCGTGTTTTCTCTACGAGGGCAAGATCGATCTCGGCTGTAAGCAAGGCTTCTTCTTCACCTGCCTCAACGACGTGGCGGCCCCACGGATCAACTATCGCCGAGCAGCCGCCAAAAGTTTCCTCCCTGAACTCACCAAGGCAATTGCAGGCGGCTATGAACATCTGGTTCTCTATAGCCCGCGCCATAAGCAATGTCTTCCAGTGTCCAATGCGGCGCACAGGCCATTCAGCTACGATCAAAACAATATGTGCGCCGCGAAAAGCATAGTGGCGAAACACTTCAGGGAAGCGTATATCGTAGCATATACTAAGGCCAGTGAGGCCCCAAGACGCATCCGCTGTCTCAAATCTCTCACCAGGCGTAAGCCACTTCACCTCGTTCATCAGGGAAAACAGGTGCGTCTTAGAGTAAACAGCGAGGCATCGGCCTTCCGCGTTGAAGAGAGGAAATGAATTGTAAATTTTGCCATCGCACTTCTCCAGCACCGACCCGCCGATGGCAATCTTATGTTCGCGGGCCAGGTCGCTTATAAGAGCGAAGACGCCTTCACCCATACGAGCTGCATATCGCTCCCGATGCTCCAGATCGTAGCCGGAATGCCAGAGCTCCGGGAAAAGCACCAGCGATGACCCTCGCTTGGCCGCCTCGCCTGTCCACTCCCGCACACGCTCCAGGTTGGCCTCGGGCTCGCCACGGATAACTTTCATCTGGCCGAGAGAAATGTTAAGATTCATCGTTTTTCAATAGTCACTGTTTAATATTTAAATACTGGATACTCACCTAGATGATAACATGCGCTGAATGACTTTGAACCATATTTCATCAAAGAACACAGGGATATTACAACATCTTACGTTTGGAAGCAACATGCGAGGAGCGCAGGTACCATAGCCACCTGACGCAATATGCTGTTAAAGATACGACCAAGGCTCATCCTAAGGTTCGTGGTAGATCGGTTTTCCCAGGTCTTTAATGGAGAAACTGGAGAAGACATGATGGCCATCCCAGTCAAGCACGCGCAGATCGTCTTGCTCTTGAAGGTCGCCCATTACTGTTTTATAATGCGCTCCGTATTTCTCCTTCGCCATGTTTAAAGGAACTTCGTAGGCAATGAACTTCTTGATTCCTTTAACGGATAGCTTTTTAATCAGATTATAATCCGTCAGTGAATCATAAGAAGCTAAAATTAAAAGAGGACCTGAACCTGTGAAAAAAATACCTGCTTTCATATATTCCCCCTTTCCTGTGATTTTTTCGATCTGATTTAACAGCTACTCCAAGAATAGAAATCCTTCAAGGGAATACTTAATATCTTCTATGGGCTGCGCCGGTAACACTAAGAAAGGAGATAAATATAGTCGATGCTGCAATAGATGTCAAGATACTTACGAGACATGAAATAAAAATGTTTCACCTTAAGTACACTAACTACCTGCTAAGCAGCTCGAAATGCATATATCTGATACTGTTAAATAAATTCTACCTTGCCGCTTCCGATATCGTAAAAGGCAGCGACTATCGTTAATTTACCGGATCTCACCAGCTCCGAAAGCACCGGCTTGCTGGCCTTCAGCTGCTCAGCAACCATTACAGCGTTGGCCCTGGCCGCATTGTTAACCACATCGCCCTGCTGGCCATTCACCTTCTCGACAGCGGGACGGATAGCTGCCGCGATAGCCGGAAGGTGCCCCTCCAGTTCCCCACCCGAAGCTGTGGCAGCTACGGCGCCGCAGCTGTCATGCCCCATTACAACAGCCAGAGGCGCATGCAGGTGTGCGGCGGCGTACTCGATGCTCCCCAGCACGATATCATCGGCTATGTTCCCCGCCACCCTGACAACAAAAAGATCGCCAACCCCCTGATCGAAAACTAGCTCCACCGGTATCCTCGAATCGGAGCAACCCAGCACAATAGCGAACGGATGCTGCCCGTCTATCAGCTCAGCCCTGCGCACAGACGTCTGATGAGGACGTATAAATTTGCCGACGGCATATCTTTTATTGCCCTCGGACAACCTTTTCAATGCCTCCTCAGCGTTAATAATGTCAGATTTCATCTCTTACATCTCTCCATTTCTATAACCCATCATGGCCGATGAACACACTGGAAAGTATTTTACATAGAATCGCCCGCGTAATCAATGGCTTCAGCGGAACGGCGGCAAACTGCACACGACCGCACTGCCATAACAATCGATCATCCCCCGGCCAGTACCCGTATCACAGGCGGGATGAGACGCCGTGCCATATCGCGACGGCTGCCACCGCACAGCACGACGATCAGCCGCCCTCGACAGATCTCATCGGCTATGCGCTTGAGCTCGCGCGCCATCGTGGTGTGAGCCGCGGTGCTGAGGCCGATATCGCCATATTCACCCTGCGTGCCGTCATAGCCCCAGTTCCAGAAGATGGCTTCAGGACGGAACGAGGCCGCGCGCGGAGCGAAGTTCTTTTTTATCAGCTCGACGTATTCGCTGTCTACCACATGCCAAGGGACATTCACGTTCACGTTGTTATTCTCTTCATAATCGCCGCCCGAACAGAAGCACATGTACAGCACATCGGGTTCGTCTTGGAATATCTCCCATGTCCCATCGCCATGATGCGCATCCGTATCGACGATGGCGAAGCGACAGGCGTTGAAGCGCGCACGAATGTCGCTTATAGCGATGGCAGCACCATTGAAGTAGCAGCCACCACCGAAAGAATCAAATCCTGCATGATGGTCGCCGTAGCCGGTGAAGACGAAGGCGTTGTCGATCTCACCTTTCCACATGCGCTCCGCTGCAGCAACGGTACTAGAAATCGAAAGCATCACCCCATCGAACGCGGGGCTGCCTTTCACCTGCTCCACCATACGCTGGCTGTGCACTTGGCATATTAGATCGAGGGAAATAAGTTCGAGGTCGAAGGCGGTCGGCGGCTTTGTTGGGTAAAACGCGTCGTAATAGAGAACGTTATCTCTGGAAAGTATGCCCTCGAGCGCCCCGGGGAAGTCACGCAGCCGCTCGCCATTCTGATAGTGGAAGAATATACCGGTAGTCGTCACGCTCTATTTGCCTGAGATAATTAGTAAATTATTTAGACGAGAAGAATTATGGAAATATATTAAGGAAATGATGGGCCTTGTTATTTGACATCGATATCCAGCATCACCTTTATTACATCGTTGGAACGGAGCTGGGTCTCGAAAGCCTCTTTAACATTCTTGAGGGGATATCTGTAAGTTATCATATCCTTAGTTTTGATCTTTCCCTGCCGCATCAGATCCGTGGCCATATCCCATTTCTGCCCGCCGCAGCCCCTTATAGTGATGTTATACCAGATAACAACCTCGCTGATGAGCTCCCTGGTCAGCTCGATGCCCTGCTCAAAGAACCCGACCTGCATCACAGTGCCGAGAAACTTAAGCATGCGCGGCGCCTGACTGAAAGCGACCGGCGAGCCTGAACATTCGAAGACAACATTAGCCTTCCATCCGCCGGTGGCCTCGATAACGGCGGAGACGGCATCAACTTTAGAAGGGTCGATAACTACATCAGCCCCGACTTTTGCCGCCATGTCCCGCCGCCCCTTTGCCGGCTCGCTGACAATAATCTTAGGAATGCCGTATGACTTGCATACCTGCACAAGACCCAGCCCAATCATCCCCGACCCGAGTATCACCACGATATCATCATGCTTGAGATGCGCCTGCTCGAAAGCGTAACAGGCAATCGATGTCGGCTCGACGGTGGCCGCCTCCTCCCAGCTCATGTTCTCAGGAATATGAAGGAATGAATCACCCACCAGAGGATTCGGCACGGCCACATATTCCGCCATGGCGCCATCGAGCCCCTCGCCGGGCACAGCTACACCTTTATTATCGATTCTGTAACCAGTGCCCAGAACCCTGTCTCCCTTTTTCAGCCCCTTCACATCCGACCCGATCTCCACTACCTCGCCGCTGAACTCATGACCGAGGATCCGGCACGGCACAATCCCGGTACGATAGGCATGCAGGTCGGTGCCGCAGATGCCACAGGCCTTAACTTTAACCAGGACATCGCCGTTTCCGATGCTGGGGATATCAACCGATTCCAAACGAATATCGCGCGGTCCGTGGATGATAGCTGCCTTCATTTGACCCCCTTAAAAAATTATAGCAGTATATCAGCATTATGCACATTAAGCAACAGTTTTTGATTCAATAGTAAAATACGATTAATAAAAGTAAATATAAAATAACAGTTACCTTTAAGACAAAATGTGATTGTACAGAAAGGGCAATTTAGTAATACAGACGAACGTAGGCCTGAAAATCTTTACTCCTTCTTGGGGTATACCGAGGACATTGGCATAATTGACATTATGCCATCGCCTTTTGCTACTAACTTTCCATCTTCATCATTGAACAACGCCTCTACATGGACCGACTTCCTGCTATGATGCAGCACCCGCCCTTCGATATGCAGTGTACCTTTGGAGACCGGGCGGAAGTAAGTGATGCGGAGGTCGCTGGTGCTGAAGCCCTCATCACCCTTCAAGATCGTCATCACTGTGAAGCAAAATGTCATGTCAGCCAGAACACCAAAGTAGCCTCCGAACAGATGGCCGCGGCTATTATGGTACTTTTCTGAAATGGGGAAATCCGCCAGAATCCTACCCTGTGACCACGACCTCAGTATGGGAAATTCCAAGTAGTCAGCACAGGGAGCATAGCTGGGAAAATCCTCCGGGCTTTTCTTGCCGCTGACAATTGCGTCTAATATAGTGGACCACTAAAACATAAGCTCCGATCACTTAAAACCATTTGTTGCGATGTTGTCCAAACAAATTAAGGTATGACAACTAGAAATTCCTCTATTCCGAACTCTCATGGCTTTATTATCACCTTTATTATATCATTAGCTTTAAGCTGAGTCTCGAAGGCCAGGTCAGCTTCATCCAGAGGAATAATCTTAGTAATCAGCTTTTCGGTCTTAACCTTTCCCGTTGCCATTAGCTCCACTGCCTGATCCCACTTCTGGCCGCCGCAGTAACGCAGCGTGATATTCTTCATAATCATCATGCTCACAAGATCCGGACTAAGATGAACTTGCCGCTCGGTAAAACCAATCTGCATAACCATACCGCCAAAGCGCGCCATATACGGAGCCTGTGAAAATGCCGCCGGATTCCCGGAACACTCAAAGATTACCTTAGCCTTTTTCCCATCAGTAGCCCGCGCCACGACATCCACCGGGTCGACCGCCGTTGGATCGATCACCACATCAGCGCCCAATTCAGCAGCCATCAAACGGCGTAATAGAGATGGTTCGCTGACAATGACCTTTGATATTCCCAGTGCCTTGCACACCTGAGTTATACACAAGCCGACCATGCCCGCTCCGAGCACTACCACGGTATCCTTAGCCTGTAAATCGGTATGATTTATAAAATAGCAGGCCACCGATACTGGCTCGATAGTGGCCGCCACCTCCCAGCTAAGCCCTTCAGGGACTCGGAAAAACATCTGCCCCATCATAGGATTAGGAATAACCACATATTCAGCGAAAGCCCCGTCCAGCCCCTCACCTGGTACTTTGAGTGATCCCCCATCGCGTGTGAATCCAGTACCGACAACCCTATCGCCCATGCCGACGCCTTTAATATCCAAACCGACCTCAACCACCTCGCCGCTGAACTCGTGGCCAAGTATCCTATTGCGGGACTTGCCCGTCCTGTAGGCATGAAGATCAGTGCCGCATATCCCGCACGCCTTGACTTTCAGCAGGACTTCGTTCGCTTTAATTACAGGGTTTCCCACCTTCTCTACCCGGATGTCGCGCGGCCCATGCAAAACGGCAGCCTTCATCTATCTCTCCTCACAGGCTAATCTTAAAATAGCTATGAAATGCATCGATCCAACATTATCAGTATATAACATATACAGAAAAATGGTAAAATTCAAATGTCTTTTAAGGGGGTATTTATGTCCAAGCAGATTAAAGGGAATATCTCAGCACTGCCGCCGGTCACGCAGGTCGGCATTGTCGTTCGAGCTATGGATAAAGCTATAGATTACTACACCACCACGTTCGGATGGGGGCCTTTCAAGATCAGCGAGTTTGCAATGAAGGGGGCCAACTACAACGGCCGCAAGATAGACTGCAAGATCAAAATGGCTCGCGCTCGCCAACCAGGTATTGAGATCGAATTGATACAATCATTAGAAGGCGATACCCCGTATACCGACTTCCTGAAGGAAAAAGGCGAGGGGCTGCATCACCTTGGAATACGCGTAGAAGACGTCGGCGCGACGCTAGCCAAGCTGTCCGGACAGGGTATCCGTCCTGTATTCAGCCTCAGCTACCCCGAGATCGGCCTGGCGTTCGCTTACCTCAACAGCGACAGGGTTGGCGGAGTAATGATTGAGCTTATGCAGATACGAAAGAAGGACAAAATT
>Ga0315291_10001672_pt1 | contig 29530 bp, 63 predicted proteins | sample YL17G12_20_MG_FD_203070 | JGI IMG/M metagenome (GOLD analysis project Ga0315291, IMG submission 203070) | Sediment microbial communities from Yellowstone Lake, YNP, Wyoming, USA - YL17G12_20 | ecosystem: Environmental > Aquatic > Freshwater > Lake > Sediment | place: USA: Wyoming | collected...
ATTCTGGAGATGAAAAAATGCTAGCTGACTTGATGTCTGGATCAGATATTCATAGGTTAACAGCATCTGAAGTTTTAGGTATTTTAATTGACCAAGTTACAAAGGATCAACGACAACAAGCAAAAGGTGTAGTGTTTGGATTAATGTATGGTAGGGGAGCAAAAAGTTTGGCTGAGGAGTATGGGTTAAGTGAAGGAGAAGCAAAAAAGATAATTAGTATATTTTTTGGTAGATATCCAAGGGCTGAAGTGTGGTTGAGAGAAGCTATTAAAACCGTGAGACAGTATAAACAAATTAGAAATATTTTTGGAAGATTAAGAAGACTACCGGGTATTGATAGTAATGATAGTTGGCTTAGATCAGAAGCAGAAAGACAAGCTCTTAACAGTCCTATACAATCGGCCGCGTCTGATATGAATTGCAATGCTGCTAATAGAATTAAATTAGCTTTTGCGGAACACTTGAATGGTATTTTATGTTTGCTAGTACATGACTCTTTGTTATATGAAGTACCTGAAAATGAATTAGTAGAAAGTTTGAATATAATAAAGAAGGAATTAGAAAGGCCAACACAAAATGTAGTAGTGCCAATGACATCTGAATTTAAAGTAGGAACACGATGGGGAGTTTTAAATGATTGCAAGATTAAAAATGGCGATTGGTATATTATTGAAAAATCGAATGGTAAAGAAGTTGAGGTAAAACTATGAAATTTTTCAAATCAAAATCACTAAGTGTAAAATTTAAGAAAATGTCAAACAAAGCAAAAACTCCTACTAAAGCATATACTTTTGATGCTGCATTTGATTTATATTCTGTTGATGAAATCGCTATACCTTCAAATGAACAAAGAGAAGTAAAAGTAGGTTTAGCTTTTGAAATACCCGAAGGTTGGCATATGCAAATACATACACGATCTTCTTATGGTAAAAAGATGTTACGTTGTCATTTAGGAATTGTAGATAGTGGATATAGAAATGAATTAAGCATTTGGGTGCATAATTTTAGTAACGATGTTCATTATGTAAAGGAGGGAGACAAGATTTGTCAAATTTTGTTTTTGCCCGTGCCCGAAACAATTTTATCAGAAGTAAATGAACTAACGCCTAGTGAAAGAGGAGAAAAAGGGCATGGTAGTAGTGGCAGATAATATTTTAGCATATCAAAAGGAGACTTATCAATGTTTGATAATGAAATGACAGAAGCAAAGCTACTTGAAGGCAGATTAGTAACTCCCGTACCACAAGATGAAATGCCTATGAGTATTCCACCTGGAGGAACAGAACTATTAGCAGATGTACATGCTTTTCCTGAACGCCGGGGAATTAGAATCAATCGAGTTGGTGTTTGTGATGTTAAATTTCCTTTAATTGTAAAAGAAAAAAGTGGTGGAGAACAAAAAGTACATGCTGTTTTTAATATGTATGGTTCACTTTTGAAAGATGTAAAAGGAACTAACATGTCTCGTTTTATTGAAGAATTGTTAGCTAACTGGAAAACGGATCCTATTTCGGGAGACAGTTTTCAAAAATTGTTAAAATCACTAGCAACCAAACTAAATAGTGATGATGTTTATATCTCAGCGGAATTTGATTATTTTGTTCCTAAAAGAACACCTGCTACGAATAGAGAACATATTTCATCTCATCATTGTAAATTTATTGGACAAATATTAAAAGGCAAGTTCACATTTACTACAGAGACAGATGTGTTAGTTGCAAGTTATTGTCCTTGCTCTAAAGAAATGTGTTTGACAGATAAAGTAAAGGGTGTTGGTAAAGGTGCACACGCTCAAAGAGGTTTAATTTCTCTTCAAATACGAACTAATCCACCTCAACCGGGAACATGGCTAGAAGATCAAATAGACATTTGTGAAAAATCCGGCAGTGCTGAATTGTATCCATTATTGAAACGTCCAGATGAGAAGTTTGTTACTATTCAAGGGTATGATAATCCAAAGTACGTAGAAGACATTGCACGAGACGTTATGGTAAAGGTAAAAAAAATAAAAGAAGTACAATGGGCTAGAGTGAGAGTTAAAAACTTTGAATCAATTCACCCACACAACGTAGATTGTACTATTGAAATAACAAAGAAGGGTGGTAGATGGTACGCTGCAAACCGAGGCAAAATGTAATGTTTCCCGTAATTAATTTTGAGGGTGCAGATGGGTGCGGGAAATCTTATGCACTTGAACACCTAAAGAAGTATTATGAGATTAACAATATTCCAGTCACGTATGTAAAATCTGTACCTTATCATGATTTTATTAATGCGCACAGTAAAGAATGGTATGACATGACAAACGATAATATACGGTACATGGAATACTTAGCATATGAAGTTAATAATTATTACAAAAACATTCTCCCTAATTTAGGAACTAGTGTTATTTTAATTGATAGGTATTTACCTTCGTGTTATGCTTATAATAGTCAAACTAATTTAGATAGTACTTATAAAGGTGTGCTCAGTAAAGTTATGGATACGTTGTGTGCTAATTTTTTTAAACCTAATGTTACTTTTATTTTTGACGTAACTGATGATGTGTTAATAGAAAGATTTAAAGTATTTAGACAACATGAAGAATTACCAAATTTAGACTTTGTAGATAAGTTGAGAAAGAAGTACTTAGAGTTCAAACAGATCTATGGAAATTGGAATATACATTTTGTAAATGGAAATCAACCTATAGAAAGTATAATTATAGAAATGTTAGGCTACATTGAAGGAGTCAAGTATGATTCAACTTGCTTGTGAATGTCCGCATAGTTATTTAAGAACGCACGGTAATTTGTTAGACTATGAATTTTGTCTAACACATATGGCAGAACAAAATGAATCATACTTTAATTTTTACAAAGAACAAAATGCTAAGGGTAGACTAACTATACTTGATAATAGTGTATTTGAATTGGGTGTGCCCGTAGAACCAGAAAGAATTATGAAAGTATATGCTCAATTTCCGAAACCCGAGAATGTAGTAGTTGTGTGTCCCGATGTTTTTAATGATGGAGCAAAAACATTACTGCAGGCAAAAGAATTTAGCACTCAAGTAGGTCCGTCAGTTAGAAAAATGGCAGTCGCACAAGGAACAACTTGGGAAGAGTGGTTGAATTGTTATGAAGCTTTGGCGAATGATTCAGATATAGAAATTATGGGTGTGACATACGATGCAACATATTTGAGTGACCCAGGTAGAGATTTATCTAAGACACAAAATCAAATGATTACACGAATTAGATTGTTCGAAAAGTTAGAAATACTGGGATCGTTAGTAGACAAACATCATCATCTTTTAGGTACATCTGATCCCATAGAATTGTTTTATCAATCTGAATGTAAGCAAATTAGAACTTGTGATACTAGTTTTCCTTTTGTACAAGCTATTAAGGGAAAACAATTACGTGCGAATGGATTAAATATAAGAGAAAACAAAGAAAAACGTCCAGATAATTATTTTGACTTACCTCATGATCCAAAAGTAGCAGCAATAGCTTCTTATAATATTGGACAAATGCAATTGTTTGCTCTAGGAGGACGAGATGACTAAAGATTTACTATGCCTAACGTGCAATCCTGGAGCACGAAGCGGTGATTACATGAAAGGACTTCTTTGGCAACAATTTCATCGTGAGTTGTGTGGAATAGTTAAATTTTCTGCTGTAGATTCTATAATCTCACTTCTTAATAATGACAATCAGGGTGCTATAGTTCTTTATCCAGAAGAAATGTGTAGAGTTAAAAACTTTGATATACATTCTACCTTGGAAATGTTTAATCCTACAAAACCAAAAGGGTTAAAAAGATTAGTAGATCATACAGAAGCTTTAAAAGTGGGAATCAATAGAATTTTTCCCCAATATGATAGAATCTTTATTGCACAAAACTCAGAAGTTTACAAATTATGCGTTGCTGCCGCCGTAGAAGAAACAAATATGTGGAGTAAAGTTACTTTTTACGATCAACTTGCAGGTTGTTGGAATAGAAAAAATGTTTTAGAAGTTTTAAAGAAAGATTTGAATAGTGTTGGCAGTCGAGGTGGAATTGTTAAAGTTCCAGAAAGAGCAACTATAGATATGAAATACATTAATAGATGGACAGCATATAGAAATAATATACCTAGTAGGTGGAAGTATTGGGACTGGAATAGGTTTGTATAGTAATAATAAAAATTAAAGGAGAAATAAAAAATGAAATCATTAAAGTCGTTTTCAAGTAGTTATTTTGGAGCACAAGGGAGATTTTGGCAACACATTAAACCCTTAATTAGACAGGATACTCCACGGTATTTCGATTATACAATGGGAGGATTTAGTAATCCTCTTAAAGCATTTGACGAACTCGGAAAAGAAATTATTGTGAATGATATGTGTCAGTATGTAGTTTTAGGCGCAAAGAGTTTACTTGAATATCCGTTAGATACAAATTTAAACCTTTTGCACAGTCAAATTCTAAATATTAAACGACATCATGGAATATTGAGTCAGTTGGGTGATGCACGAATTTCTAAGGGTATTGAAGAAGGAAAAAATATCTGTTTGTATGCCCCGTTTACTACAGAACAACGGGAATTTATTGATGGTGTTTGTTTAGAGTTTCAAAATAATCCAAGAATGTTGTTTGCTGTTGGAAAAGTATTGATAAATTTTACTTTTCGTGGTGTCAGTTGGTGTAATAAAACTGCACAAAATAAAAAAAGTTCTGAATATACAATCAAAGAGTTAACAGATACGATTTATCATTGGTATGTAAAGTTAAATGAATTTCGTGATTTAGTGATTATGAAAGGTTTAAATTTAAGTCATAGAGTCTTAAGTTGTGATGCACAGAAGTTATCTCAAGAATATCCAGCGTTGCACGAAAATGCGACGTTGTATGCAGATCCTGCGTGGCCGTGGAAGGTGAAATATGATTTACCAAATCCATACTTTTTTGTAGCCCGAGATCTTTCTTCTATTCTTTTACAGAAGCAACAAGATATCGGACAACTGCGTTGGGATACAATGACGAATGATGAAATTGCAGATGAAGCATCTACTTGGGTATTAAATGCTCTTAACGCAGGCGGAAAGAGATTTATTTTGAATACACAATCAACTAATAGACCCGAGGTGTCTTTATTGGAGCAATATATACAACAAAAGAATATTAATGTAGTAAATAAGATAGTTCAAACATTTTCTGGAACACATAATTCTTTTGATGAAACATGGTTAGTGTGTGAAAAGTAACTTAGGAGAATAAAATGGCAATAGGTGTAGAAAGAGCAACTTTGTGGGTACTAAACAAGAAACATTCACATGTTAGAATTATAAGTTGTGACAGTGGAAAATATGTAATTCAATTTCAAAACGAAAAGTTTGATGTAATAGAATTTGAAATAAAACCAGAAGACTTAATTGCTTTATTTGAACAAGATGAATTTATGGAGGTTAAAACATGTGTGGGATCGCAGGACTGATAAACGTAGAGTATGAAAATAAACTTGAAATCTTAAAGAACTTAGAATTGAGAGGCAGAGATGGGTTTGGTTATTTTGCTTGGTCACCAACTAATCAAGGAATGCAAAAGTCATTATTACCCGTATCTGAGTATTTAACTACGAAGTTAGAAGAAAACAAAATAGCTTTGAAAAGTAGTGTAGTTTTGGCAAACACAAGAGCTATACCTACTACAGAATTTCAATCTGGCGCTGGTTCAGATTTAAGAAATCAACAACCATTTAGTAGACGAAGGTATGCTGTAGTGTTTAATGGTTTAATAGCTAACGATAAAGAATTAATAAAAAAGTTTAGTCTAAATCCAGATGCTTTAGTAGATACCGCTATACTGTTGCCATTGTTCGAACGTGTAGGTATAGTAGATGGACTGAAAATGTTAGACGGATCTTTTGCCGTTGTTGTTTTTGATAAAGTTGATCAGAAATTATATTTTGGAAAAAACTTTATGCCTTTATTTTACGTAATAGATAGTGGATCTGTGATAGTAGTTTCATTAAAAGAAATGCTGCCCGATAATTTAAGATCGCTAGCAAGAGAAGTTCCAGCATATTCGTGCATAACATATGATATGAAAACTGGAAAAGAGTTAGCTCCAATTTCTTTGTATAGAAAAGAAAGAAACAAAAAAGTAATGGTTATTTGTAGTTCTGGTACAGACAGTGTTACTACAGCGTATGTTTATAAACATTTGGGTTATGAGGTTACTTTAGCTCATTTTATTTACGGTCAGGCAGCTGAACTTGTAGAGAAATTTGCGGTTGAAAAGATAGCAACTGATTTGAACGCAAAATTAATAGTATATGATGCTAAACCTTTATTTGCAACGTTTAAAGATGTTTCAAGATTGTTAAATCAAAAGGAAGCTGATCTAAACAAACAAATGCTTGATGCTGAAAGTACATTTAGTTACGTTCCAAATAGAAATGCTATTTTTGTTATGATAGTTGCAGCGTTAGCTGAAAAGGAAGGTTGTGATACCGTAGCTTTTGGAGGACAACAAATGGATTCTGTCTATCCAGATAACACACCCGATTTTGTGAGAACTATTGATGGAGCTTTGAAATATTCTTTGAATTGGCAAACGAATATAAAGTTTGCAGCTCCCTTAATTCATTTAATTAAACATGAAATAGTTAAATTAGGTTTAGCTTTGAACGTTCCCTTTAGATGGGTTTGTTCTTGTTACTACCCAAAACTGGAAAATGGTGAGGTTGTTGTTTGTGGTAAGTGTGGATGCTGTCAATTTAGATTTAGTTCTTTCAAAATGCTAGGTGTAGTTGACACTCAAAAATTTGAATATTTACCTAGTCCAAATTGGTTTAAAGATTGTAAAGTCCAACTAGAATGGTCAAATGCTGATCGAGATGAGTTCATTCGCAAATATGTTGAGAGGCTAACATAGTGGTAAGAATAATTAGGGATAATAAAATAGGGCGTGATGGATTTTTCACACGTCAGATAAATACCTATCTTCAGACAAAATCTAATTTTGATTATCCAAGAGATCGTATAATTAGACCATCAGAAATAACTGAATGTACGAGAGCAATTGTTTGTAAACTATTGGGTTTTTCCGTGAGAGAAGTTATTACACCAAGACAACAACGGATTTTTGATAATGGTAATTATGTGCACAAACGTTACTTAAAAAGTTACATACCTCATATGGGTTGGGCAGCTAAAGTAGAAGTAGACGACAATGGTAAAACAAAAATAAAGGATTTTATAGAGGTAACAGCTTACAATGAGGAACTGTGGTTAAAAGGAACTCCAGACGCTGTTATTATTAATAAAGAAGATGGATTACCGTACATCTTTGAATTAAAATCAATTAAACAAGAATTATTTTTTGCTTTGGAACAGCCTGATTGGGGTTATATGGCTCAAGTACATTTGTATATGTTGCTAACAGGAATTCCCAGAGCCATAGTTTTTTACGAAAACAAAAACGATCAAGATATTAAAGAGTTTCTTGTTTTACAAGATCCACACATAATGGAACTTTTACTAAACAAAATAAAAGAAATTCAAACTTATGTTTTAAACTATGAAGAAACAAAATTGTTACCACCTTTTTGTATGGACAAATATTGTATGTTGTGTAAAAATGAAAGGATAAACAAATGAAACTGCGACTAGGAAGAGTTTATCAACTTAGGCCAAAAAATAGAAATGCTTGGGAGTTACAAGTTTTAGTAGAAAGTCGTTCTGAACAACTAAATTATCAAACGGGACAAATTATTCCAGTGAAAGAATTAGATGATTCGGTTGCGGAAGTATTAACGAAATTAGATGGAAAACTATTAGATGATGTCTCTGGATTATCTTATATTCCTAATTCATTAGAATTAATTGTAATACGCATATGGGAATGGTTAGAAGAAGCTATTTCGTATCAGGCTCGCTTAGTAAAAATTAGATTAACAGAAAGGAATGACTTTTTTGTTGAGTACGCAAAGGAACAACTTATTCAACCAATGACGTGTCCACAACCACAACTTAAACGAAAGGAAAGGAAGAAATAGTATGAGAAATAGAGTATTTACTCATATTTGTTTTGGTTGTAAGAGTTCTTTTGAGAATGGAGATTATAAATGGAGATATTGTAAACAATGTAAGGAAAATGCAACGTGTGAAGTTTGTAAAAAACAATTAAGTGATCCTCAATGTAAATTATGTATGAAACACAAATCAGTACCATTACAGGGAAAAACATATTTACAAATTTATGGAACTACGGATGTAAAATGTGGATTTCAAAAAGGAGAAGTAAATATAGCAAAACTACCAGAAATACGAAAGAAAATTAGTGTAAAAGTTATAAATTCATACACACCCGAATTAAGAAAATTACGTTCAAAACATGGAATTGATAGATTTAAAACACAAGGTTATATATTTGGAAAATTAAAGTACGTGAATATTAAGGGGGAACATTTTCGTTCGTCTTTAGAAAAAGATTTTTCACATTTATTAATTAAAAATAAAATTAAGTATAAATATGAAGTACCTGTTCACTTAATAAATGGACATTGGAAAATTGTAGATTTTAAAGTGGGAAATACGTTAATTGAGATAAGTGGTTTTGCGTACAAAGCTTGGCAAGATGCTTTTTTGACAAAAATAGATCTTCTTCGGAAATCGTGCGACAATCAAATCTTAATTTTGACGTATCCAGAAAAAATTAATGAAATTTATAAAGTTTGTCAACGCGACATATATACGGCAGAAGTAGGAGATGAAAAAAGAATTTTAAAAATGTTAAAATTCTGTCAATACACTAATAAAATAAAGAAAAATTTTACAAAATATCTTAAGGAGACAGCTAATGCAAATTAAAAAACAAATAGAATTAGATTACGGGCATACGTTACCCAATCATTTCTCTTTTTGTAACCAAATTCACGGCCATCGTGCATTTATTGTAGCAACCATCCAAGGTGAAATAAATGAAAAATTAGGTGACAGTAGTCAGGGTATGTTATTAGATTTTAAGTTTTTAAAAGAAGCTATGTTGCAAAAAATACATAAAATTTTAGATCATGGTTTTGCTGTTTGGAAAGATGATATTTTAGATAAAGAGTTTATTATGAAACGAAATACTAAGTATTTAATTACAGAAAAGCCCCCAACAGCAGAATATTTAGCTGAATGGGCTTTTTATCAATTGAAACCTGAAATCCCTTCGTCATTAAAATTAGTTAGTATAGAATGGTTTGAAACGCCATCATCTTCTGCAATTTACAAGGTAGGATAAGTGTTAGGATTAGATTATTTAAAGAACGATAGACATCTAACAGATGATACTATTAAAACCTTTAATTTAGGTTTTTGTGAAGCAGACGGTACAATATATACTAACTACGATCTGTCTTCGTTAGCACTAGATAGTAGATTTTTTGGAACTGCTCTCTTTCCTATATTTGATTTATACGATCAGTTAATTGGTGTGTCAGCTAGAAAGATACAAAGAAAGAGTAATATGGATTTGAAATATATTAATACCGTATATTCAAAAACACAACATTTGTTTGGTTTAAATGTAACTTGGCAAGAATGTTTAAAAACTAGAAAAGTGTATGTAGTTGAAGGAAACGTAGATGTGATGATGTGTTATCAACAAGGAATTAAGAATGTAGTTGGAATGTTAGGTTCTACATTGAAACTAACACAATTGTGTTTGTTGGCAAGGTTTGTAGATGAAATTGTATTTGTTCCAGATGGAGATGACGCAGGTAGAAAGTTTTTAGCTAGAATGTTAGATAAAGATATCTTAAAACATGATTTAGAAGTAAAATTTTCTACTGTAGTACTTCCAGAAGGGTATGATCCAGATAAGTTTTTGTATGAGAAGAGAAAAAATTTATTTTTAGGGTTAGAAAATAGTTTATTTCTATCACTTGAACAACGTTTAAGTGATTTAGGGAGCAATAAATGACAAACAAAGAATGGTATATAATTTACATTGGCAATCCGAAGAAAGTGGAAGCTGTTAGGACGGCATTTCATGACATCAACATGCAAGACTTTACATTATGGACTCCTACACAAGAAGTAATACAAAAAGACGCGAATGGAAATATAAAGTCAATCACACGCCCAATGTTTCCAGGATACTTATTTGTAAATTTTCTTTACACAGGTAACTCTATAGAAGATGCATTATATGATTTAAAAGCCGGCTTTTTATTAAAAGGACCTGGAGGAACTGTACCAACAAATGTAACAGACGAACAAATAGAAATGATCAAACAATTAGAAAAAGTTAGAGTTGAAGAGGGTATTACAAATACAACAGTCGCTATAGGGAGTTTTGTAGAACTAACCAATGGACCTTTTATTGGAGTTAGAGGTATAGTAGTAGGAACACGTAAAGGAAAAGTAATAGTAGAGTTAGTTATTTTTGGTAGAATGGTTTCAGTTGAGGTAGATGAAAAGCATCTAAACTATGTGCCATCGGAATCAGAGTTGGAACAATCTAAAAAAGAAATACTTAAACAACGTATTAAAAAGGTTATGGACAAAACGTGAGTAAAAAAGAAAAAGTAAGAGACAAGTTCTATTCTACGGATGACCCGAAGAATGATGTCGACTTTATTGAAATTTCAACAGCAACGTCTGAACAGTTGGATCAGCTAGTACAAAAATACTCAAAATTACAAGCTCCACCAATAGATGATGATATTGATAACGAAGTTGTGCAGCAAAAGAATCATAGAAGGAAAGAACGATTAGTTAGAAAAATTTTTAAAGCTGCTTCTATGGTGCTCACAGACATACAGTTTCAAATATTTATTTTACGAACAGTTTGTGCAGCAAAAGAAAAAGAAATAGCTGCTCAGTTAAGTGTTAATCAATCTTATGTATCTAACGTTTTAAGGGCATCAAATCAAAAAATAAGAATAGCGTTACGTCTTAAAGATGCAAACCTTGAAAAAGACAAATAAATCAACTATAATATCTTTTGATTATATTATAGGAGGTATAAAATGAAAATTTACGTCTTAGGCAAAAAGTTAAGTGAAAAAGAAGTTCAACAATTTTTAAAAGATTACTACCCGTATTCATATCTGATTGCGGAAAAGTATAGAAGTCCATATCTAACTGATGATGTTAAAGAAAACATTGCATGGACAGCACTAGAAAGAGCTTTAAAAACATACGACTCAGAAAAGGGTGCGTCATTTAAGAGTTGGTTGTACATAGCTGTAACAAACGATTTACATAGCGAAGTTGCAAAAATGAAGAAACGACCTATATCTGTAAGAGATATAGAGGAACCAGAAACAGGTGAACGTAAAGATATATTTGAATTCATTGCTGACAGTAAGGTGTTACAACAATCAGATCCAACATTTTATAATGAATTACTGGATGCGTTAGAGAAAGCATTAACACCAAGACAAAGACAATTACTCGATATACTAATGACACCACAGAAATATGTAGATGAATTTAATCAAAAGTATAAAACTGAAGCAACTAAACTGAACTATGACATGATAGGAAAAATGTTAAATATTAGTATAGCCTCTATTACGTATGAAGTACACAAAATTCAAAAAATAACGAATGAAATACTTCAAAAGCTTAATGGTAACGCAAGATAACGAATTTATAACAAAGGCAAATGAATATTAAAAAATAACGAGGTTTTTTATGGAAGAAGAGATACGACCAGAAATTGAAAGTAAAGTTGAAGAAATAAAGTCAATTGAAACAATTGAGGAAACAATAGAAGCAGAAGTTGAAGGTAAGAAAAAGAAGATGTGTAAACTTGAATTTCTGCCCGATGAAATTAAAAAAGAAATGAATGAATTAATCCAACAAGGGGTTAAGTCTGTAACACTTAAAAAGGTTATAGAAGAGAGATTTGTAAATAAAAGTCAATTCCTACCTGCTAGTTATCCTACCTATCAAGTCTACATAGACGCTCATAAAGATGAATTGATGCATCAATTAACTGTTCAGAAGAGTCTTGTTGAGTCAACAAAAGAATCTTATTCAGACATGAAAACGGCAATAGAAGCCATAGTTAGTGAAGATACTTTAGAAAATAAAAAGAAAGCATTGGAAGTACTTTACAAACGTATAGAAGAAAGAATCCAATTACTTAAAGACACGCAAGCGTCTGGATTCTTAAGTGCTCAATTAGAAACTGTTATAGGTGCTTATATAAGAGAACAAAGAACGATCATTGAAAAACTTATTACTTTGAAGAAAGATCTTGAGGAAGATAATACAGCACAACTATACTCTATAATGGAAAATTTGACCTATGCATGGTTTGTAACAGTATTAAATGCATTTAAGAAAGTTCATGGGGAAAATCAATTCATCGAATTTCAGTCAATTCTAAAAGAAGAGCTCCCAAAAATTACAGAATCCTATCGAGTTAACAAAAAATAGTATATTCGTATTTATTAACATGACAGACAACTTCATCCATAAAGTTCCCGTTCAAAAACTCTCTGGATATCAATTTTCCTTCCTTTTATATGCCTATAAATTAGGTTTGTTTGTAACAGACATTTTATTCCATTCTAGATTTTCCGAATCCGCAGTACAATTCCTCGAAAAAGAAAAATACCTCGAACGCATACCTATTGAACATACCCGTTACACAATACTGTATTTGACTGCTAAAGGTGTAGAAACTGTTAAAGAACAGTTTATGGAAGCACTAACTATGGGCTATATTCATCATATTCATCCAATTTTAGTTCCTGGAGATAAGATTAGAGTCATAGAAACATTAAAAAATTGTCCGTTACGTTCAATAACATATGTTCGTTCACCTCAAGAAGACTTACCTAAGGGAATGTATACATTGAGACAAGTTGATAAATACTCGATTTTAGTTACTAATGACGAAACAAATAGTTTATATAGAGTTAAATCTTACGCTGCTAGAATGGCCGTTAAACTTTTTGTAACTCCAGGACGACCAACTGAACAAGAACTAATAAAGAGATGTGGTACAGTTGATATTAAGTATATTTCAAAAGAGTTAGGTAAGAAGGTAAAAGATAACTTTGAATTAGTTAAATTAATGTCTAAACTCTATGAGTTGCCAGCAATTCAAGGACGATTGACGGGAACAAAGTAAATAGTAGTAAACAAAACGCGTAACTTTTCGTATAATTAGTATGAAAAAATTAATTAAGGATGGTGCTGAAATGATTATATCAGCGAAGAAAGATGGTACAACCCTAGATTGTTATTCATTATACGATTGTGAGATGTTAAACGTTGAGACGAAAGTTGTTTACCATGTACATCTTACTGAAACTGAATATAACTATCGTAAACTAGTAGATCAACTAGCAACCAAATTAACTGTTGAAGAACTTAAAATGCTTGATGATGTTGTTAGTGACAAGTGTAGCAAAAGTTATGAAGAAGGTTTTGCAGATGCAAGGGAAGGTTTTGAAGGATGAAAGAAGACGAGAGAGAAAGAGAATTAAAGAACGAATTGTCTGAATGTAAAAGACAACTACATCAGTTAGATGATAAAATACTGATAAGCAGAGTTGCTGCTATACTTTCTCAACATGTTGTTGATACTTTGAATTCTAAGAAACCAGATACAAAACTAGTAGCAGAACGAATTGTACGATTGTTAAGAGAATTTATATGAACAAAACTACTTACGGTAAACTAACAGACTTACAAACTAAAGAAGAGTTTGATATCTTAGGTTTTGACTACATCAACAACTACAACTACAACATCAACAACTTCAACTTCAACATCAACAACCACTACATCAACATCAACTACATCAACAACATCAACAACATCAACAACTACTACTACTACATCAACAACAACTACAAAGGTATTTACTTTCTTCCTAAAATTAATTTTAACTCTAAAGTATTACTTGTAGAGTTTAAAGAAAAAGAATCTTTCTTTGCTAAAGTAGAAAAAGTAAACAATGAACATAAAGAATATACAGTTGTATTTACTAAATATATTAAAAACAATTTAGAAGTAATGAAATTAGTAGGAGAAAAAACATGTTAACGTTACTAATTATCTTATCATTATTAGTTTCTTTTGGTATTATACGTAAGCAACGTATAAGAAAGGAACAAAGACGATTTGAACGTAATGTAAAAATGATAAGGAAGATACTTGAGAATTATAGTCGTTCGTTAAAAAAACGTGAGAATAAAGTAAAGAAGAAATTGAAGCGCTCGGGACGTTGATTGTTTGTCCCCCGGGCCCTGCCCTGCGTGAGGGAGTTATGAACTATAATTGTGTTAAGAGTGAAGAGAGCAATGGAACACTAATGGACTTGACAACTCAGCAAGTCTTTAATTTACAGCATGTAGACATACTTAGTTTTGATACGAGAGAACTATTTAAAGGTTTTATGGAAACAATTATAACAGACTATTCAGCGATCATTGGTACAGAAACGTTCAAACAACTAAAGAACAACAGAGCATACGAATTGAGGACAGAAGGCGGAATAACAGAATGGGTTGAGTTAGTCAAAAGCGTAACATATAACGTAAATATAAAATCAGGACTGGATTATATGATTAAATTACACGTAATAGAGAACAATATGGAAGTACTAGCAAAAGTATGCTAACAGATCTGATAACAGGAAAGCAATATGAAGTGTTTGTGCCTATGAGAAATAAAAATATAATTACAGTATTGATGTATGCTAAAAACGCTAAAAGGTTAACAAAAAACATAATGAAAATAACCTACACTTACCATTACGGAGAGGGAGTGTATGAATTTTGTAAGTTAAAAAAGATTAAACCAAACTCTGAAAAAGATTGTTTTACAACTGAGTATGTTTTAGTTCACTTTAAAATACTCAACAATCTAGAAGTTCTGAGGGAACTAGGACAAGCATATAGTCAAATAAGTATTGCAGAAGTCAATGCAGAACTAAACCCAGAAGGACGACTACAGTATGAGTCATGGAGTGTAGAAGAAATAACTGTAGATTGCTAAAATGATAACAGATCTGATAACAGGAAAGCAATACAAGCATTGGGACATGATATATTGGAAAGATGCAGCGAGAGAAACAATAAGTGTACTAGGAATGTCAACTGTAGCGGGATTAAACATAAACAGTTTAGTAAAGATAAATGGATGTAAAACATCATTTGATGAGATAGATGTATGTGGAAAGATAATAAAGGTAATAGAAATACCAGGTCAGGAAGAAAATTCTATCTACAGTGTATTTGTCAAAGTGTTATCTAATCTAGAAATAATGAGGGAAGCAAGTAAAATTTAAGTTGTCTAGGACTTAAATTTAAGTTATAATGGATTAATATATGTATAAGAACACTAAGTCAAGTGATAAAAGAATACTATAAACGTTTTGTATTACAAAAGGCAAAATAATGAATATAACTAAGAAATCAGATAATATCAGAGATAAAGTAGATAGCATAGTCTGTGCGAGTGTAACGCTTCGAAATGAGGCAGCTTTGCGAGAAGGTAAGACTTACACATGGTGTACAGACTATGAGAAGACAACTGAGCTTATTAGGTATGATATAGAACTGCTCAGAAGATTGCGAGATGAAGGACCATTAACAGATGTAATAGTTAGTTATAACTATACATCCGGACTTAATGACTTTAAACAATTTCAGAGACATTGCGTATTATATTGGTCCTCATGTTTAGATTTGTCCAATTTAGATATAATCAAGTTAATGGAACTAATATGAACGGACTAACATACAAGGGAGTTGTATTAGATGAAATAGGAGAAATAGAGTTAGATATGAGGTTTGCCTCTCAAACCTGCGTATGTGGTCACAGTCGTTATCGACATACCTTAGAGGAGTGTAACATCGTAGGTTGTAACTGTAAAGGATTTGGAGCAACTAATTTAGATTGGTTAATAAAGAATGGTGTCAAGTGAATGATGAGGGATGTTCTATAGATGAGTACGAAAAGTGTATGATGGAGTTCTTTGCAAGAGAAGAGTTGAAACACTTACTTATGGGAACATTTTAAAGTTCCTAAAGACAGCGACGTTTGGTACAGTCAGTTTTGGAATGGTGAACTCAATAAAATGACGGACAGTTTGATAGCGAACAATGGTAATTTAACTTTAGGAACATGTACTTACGATTGGGATAACTTTGTAATACTAGAACTAGCCGAGGTTTATAGAAAATGGAAAAAATAATTGAACTAACTAAAAAAGAAATAGAACTAGGTATGCAAAAATTAACAAGACAACAGCCATATTATAGAACTGTTAGTGGTCCCTTACATACTAGGTATTTAGTTGAACGACAAGTAATAACTCCTTTTGTTTGTAGAGTTAACTGGCCTTGTCATTGTGGACACAGACATGGAAGATATAGTTTAAATAATAGATATAAAGATATGAGAGGCAAACTTAAAGGAATGTGTCCTAAATGTGAATGCAGATGGTACGAAGCGATGAGTAACTTTGAGTATATTAAATGGAAACAGGAAAACAAATGACAGAAAGAGAACGCTTAATAAAAGAGTTGCATACTATATTAAAAGATAATGAACAATTAACTTACTTTCGACGTTATCCTCTTGTAGAGGTCTTCGAAGGTTGGTTTAAGAATTCTAGAAGAGAATGTTTTATTGATTGGCTAAGTGTATGTAAAGAGTTTAGTAACTTTGAAATGATCCAACTAGTAAATTTATATGATAAGTATCGAGGAGCACATGGCAAAACTAACTGACGTACCCACAGGGAAAGAAGTAGAAGTACTATTACAACATCATAACAATCCTTATTGGTTTATTGCACAGTCGGATGAGGGACAAGATCTACCATACTCTGTGACTGTGGCAACTGACAAATGGAACAAATTCATCTCTGGATCAGATACCAATGGAGTCTTTGGTTTTCAATTGAACGCTATTGATTGTTACGTTAGAATAACAAAGATAACATCTCGCGTAGATGAAGATAAGTCTTGGCTTGAGTTAGAACTAGTTAAGGTAGATAATTTAGAAGTGTTACGTGTTATAGGAGAGAAGAGATGACTCCAGGCGGAATTTGGGAAGAAGAGATCGCTATTATGGTTGAAAACTTATATCGCGTATGTAAATGTAAACATTCGTTACTATTTCATGGATTTAATAACAATAGTCCTAATATGTTCTGGTGTAAGTCTTGTAATTGTAAGGAGTTTAGACAAATGTCTAACATGGAATGGTTAGTATGGCAAGGAAAACTAATACCTTGGTACAAACGTTTATATAAAAGACTTGTAAACAAATTGAGATGATTGTCGTATAATTAGTATGATAAAACTTAAAGGAGGAGAAAATACCGTGACAGAACGCTACTATCATGGACTATACGTTAGACTTGATTTATATAGGAAAGAACAAATGAAAAAGAAAACAGGTTTAAAACTAGATTTAAGTACTCCTTGTGATTGTAACGAACACAGAGCAAAGGAAATGACTGTAAATGAGTTCTTCGAGAAGTTGAAACTAGCTATCAAAGAGAAGTATATAGGGAAGACTTATGATATTACTACTGCAGAACTCAATTGGGAACTTGAAACGATTATAGAGAAGGTAGCAAACTAAATTTAAAGGAACTAATAGTTTAAGCAGAACAAGACCCTCTGGTCAAGAGATGTAGGTATCAAATCCTACTTAGTTCCTATACTTTAAGGTAGGTTGAGGCGTAATACAAAGAATAGGCCTTCACAAACTTTTTAATTAAGGTTTGTAATTTTAACAACCTATCAACTTTAACTAGTAAAACTGTTACAAAGGAATGGATCAAGATTCGAACTAAACTCGGGTCTTGATCTACCTAGTTCTTTGTAAACAAAAGACATATGTCTTCGTATAATATAGAGGAACAAACTAGAATATAGGAGGATTACGATGACAGCAAGAATTAAAATTATAAAGGATCCAAAGAGAAGTATAGTTGTCATCAATGGTAAAGAATTTGTGTTAGTGTACCAGAAAGAGGATAGATTAGGTTTAATTGATGAAAATGGGGAAAAGTTAGTGTTCATTACAAAGTATAACAAGTTTGAAAAAGAGGAGAACTAAAATGAAAATTCCATTTACAGGATCATTTAAAGTTGCACAAAAGCTACTCAAAGAAATCAATAAGCGTGCAAGTAAGAACGTTGCAAAGACTTATTGGGTTGAGAACTACGAAAATGGAAGAGAACATGGATTTCATCTCAACGGTGGTGACAAGATTGTTTCTTTCTCCGAATATCGTTCTTCTGATAGCATTGTTGTATATATTGGAGACAAATGTACGTTCGAGAAGGGGAATACACCTTCAGACGAAGCTTATACGAATAAACAGTTCTTTCATCCAGAAGATTATAACAGGGTTGCCAAATACATACTTTCTATAATTGAGCCTTGTGCTGATAAATGGGTTGCTGACTTAAAGAACTCAACTTTGAAAGGTTGCAAATGAACAGACAAGATAGTCTTCACGATCAACTCAAAACTGTATACGATTTAGCAAACAAAGTTGGTTGTTATGACGCTGCTGACTTTATTAAGCGTCACATAGACGAAACAGAAAGAGAGTTAATTAAGATGGAAAAGAAAACTAAATTAAAACGTTGTCCTGTTTGTTACAAGATGAAAGAAGACGTAGAAGTTCGCGTAGATCCTTACGTTGCAGAGTTGTACAATCGTGAAGTAGAAGTACGATGTTGTCTGGATTGTATTGGAGAACGAGCAGGCGATATATAGGAAGAGCTAAACTAACTATAAAACGGAAGTAAGATGTATAGAATAAAACGATATAGGAAAGATTTATATTGTGTTACATTTGATAAGCAGTATGACTTAGCTATGACATTCGTACGTTATCAAGAGTTCTACGAGTCAGAGTCGTCAGCTTTTCAAGGTGAGTACTTCAAACTGGACAACTTTATACGTTGGTACTCATTGAAGCATGGCAAAGGATCTTTTACTTATCCTAAAGACTTTAATGGATTTAACCTTCCAGGAAGACTAATAGGTGACATAGCAAGAACGTTGTTGGAGTCTAAGTACGATCATTGTACAATGTACGATCTGATAATGTTTAAGATTGTGAATGAAATTAAATGCCAAACTGGCGATTGGGACTTCTACTTAATTGGAGTGTGTAAGAAAGGGGATAAGACAACTCATAAACATGAAATAGTTCATGGACTGTACTATTTAAACTCTGACTATAGCGATAACGTTTTGAGATTGATATACAGTTTACCTAAACAAGTCAGAAAGATAATGTACAAAGCATTAAAGAATGCAGGCTACGGATATAATGTTTATAACGATGAAATCAATGCATACATGGTAACAGGACTAAGAAACGAAATGAATTATAAATGTATTAAAGCCTGTAGGAAACAATTTAAAGATCTATTTAAGGAACACTTCTAATGGCAAATGCTACATATATTGCTACATATGCTGTAGATCCTATTATAAAACAAGTCATGAAAGCTGAATTGATTAAGAACTTTTTTGGACAACTGATTGTTAGAATATTTGCTTATTTTGATACAGATCCAAATTGCTTCTATCATCATTGTGTATTTTGTAAGGGAGACATCAAAGATTCTAAATACATGAGGTTGACACTAGCTATAGAAGATCCAACATTTGTTGTAAATTATAGAACAACAACATTAATGTCACATCAATTTTGTTACGAACTTAATAAGATAGGATTGCGTCAAGACTGTTGGGTTAATTTAAGAGATGAAATGTGTAAACAATAAAGGTTTATTTCGTATAATTAGTAACGGAGGTGAACTATGGAACGTTACTACTTGAAGTGTACGTACTGTGAAAGACCTATATCAGTAGAGTGTGAAAGAGAAGATATCAAGTTAATTTCTACTCTAACTTGTCCCTTGTGTGGTAAGCATGACTTACCTTTAACAATTATGGGACGCATTGAAGGAACAGATGCACATTTGATTACAGATGGAGTCAAAGCTGCTTGCGATGCTCGTTGTACTAACGCTATCGGGCCTCATTGTGATTGTATCTGTAACAATAAGAATCACGGAACGCACAGACTTGTTACTTACTCTAAAGACAATGGTACTCTGAGCGTTGTCGATCAACATTTACTTGATGGTAACGAAGAGTACTTAGCAAAGATTAAAGAACTAGCAGAGCAGAAGCAAAACTTTAGGCAATTGATATTAGCTAGTTTGAATCTTAAATATGGTGACGTTGTTAAGTTATTTAAGAATAGGTGGGAAACTAACGTAAGTTTGACTCACGAACAATGGATGGAGCACTCAAGATACACAGGGTACAAAGAGATGATGGACAAGATTGAGAAGTTAAGGACGATTAAAAATAAGGTTAACGCCTATTTAAAACTGTGGGAACAATTAAGATTGTCATGAGTGCACAGACTAGACGTAATACTAAAGAAACGTTGCTTAACATTTATGGAAATAAATGTTACTATTGTGAAGAATCAATTGCATCTCACGAGTTGACTATAGATCATTACATACCTAGAGACATTCAAAAAGGGTTAAAGAACAATTTGAGACTAGCTTGTTTCATTTGTAATAACGTTAAAGCAAATATGCTACCTGAAAGATTTTTGTTACATAGAGAGAAATTAGTTACACAATTTAGGCGTGAGCAATTTAGAAAGTTACTGAGTCGAATATATCACAACTGGAAAGAAAATGAAATATCGTTATAGTGTAAATCATTGTAAATTAAGTTCTTTAAAGAGAGAATGTGAACGTATTGCAAGAAAACGAATGGATTACAATACTACTCTCCGGTTATTGTTAGCAACACAGTTAATAGAAGGTTTAGCGTTCTTTATCAATGAAGTTTGGAATGAAGAAAGAACATTGGAAGATCTTCTAGGAAATGCAGAACTTACTAATCTTGATGCTTTGTGTTTGTTACAAAAAGCAAAAGAATTGAAAGAGAAACTAAAATGAACTTTAGACATTTAGAAGACATTCACACAGGACAACAATTTGAAGTTTCTAGAGGTGGTATTGTTGAACGTCCTAAATGGTTAGGTTTACCCGTTGGAATGAATAGTATTAAATGTGTCTCTTTTCATTTATCTAGTTGGGTCGGATATACTGATGATGGGTTTAAACAAATAGCTTCTCCACAAGATCGTATGTTAACAAGATTGCATGAACTTCGTAATAAAAGAAAGATATTCAAATGGCTTGACTATGATGGGACAGTAAAAGGCTTTGTTATCATTACTAGTTGGAGAAAGAACAAGTACGATATGGTAGTTGATGGTAGATCAATAGAAGAGAATTTAGAACTAATGAAATTAATGGAGGCTAAATGAACGCAACATATTGGAAGAAAGAACTTAAACGAAGATTGGACAACGTAGAACATCAACAACAATTACAACAACAAAGACAAACTTATCAGATGTTTTGTGTACGTAAGACATTAGGAGACATGATAACAACTATTGCTTGTGGTTTGACTTATCCAGAGGCACAACTTATTCTAAAAAGAGTGAGTAGTACTATAAAAGTATTAGAGTTACCTAATGACACAGGACTACCTTATTATGAAATATCAAAATATGAAATAGGGAGAGGTTAAATGAAAACGTTTGTTAAAAAGCATTCTATGACTTTTCAAGAGTTAACAGATGACTTTAACAAAATAGTTCCTAACTGTGCTGAGTATATTGTTTACTCTGGACATAGGGAATGTGTTGAGGTGGACGTTCTTAAAATATTGACTCCTTCAGATTATGTAACAGCTTTCGGAAAAAGTAGTGTATCTAATTTAGATACTCTTCGCATGATAAAAGATGTTGCTAAACAAACAGCAAAGATGAAGTGTAAGATGTATGTAGTTGAGATTGAACCTTATGACTCTTATATGAAATATATTAGAATCAATAGAAGTAAAGAATCGTACAACTGCCCAGACAGAAGTATGTTAACTAGAGAATCAAAAGATTTAGCGAAGAGATTAATGCAGAAGATCAAACTAACTACTTCTGGAGACGTTGTAGGTAATATAATTGGAGCAGAGAAAGCAATAGCAAGAACGAAAAGAGAAATACAATATGCTAAACTATTTAATGTTCACAAAGACAATGTTTCTTCTTACTTTGCAAATGATGTGGACATCGAAATTCCTTTAGATCCTAATGATTCTGAAATGATATTTAAAGTTAATCACAATATCAAAGAGAATGATTATAGAATAGAAGGGTCACCTAAACTAACTAAAGAACAAGTAGATAAAATATTAGAAGTGATTAAGAATAAGTAAAAGAACAAAATAAAAGGGAGGCAAGATGAAGAAGTTAATAGTAGTAATGTTGTTCGTAGGTGGATTAGTTACATTCACATACGCCAATTCAAATGCTGTTAAAGACACAAGTAATGGTTCAGCCGGACAAGTCTTAGTGAATACTGGTAATGCTGATGAGGGTAAATGGACAGACCCTAGTTTCTTGAATGGTGCCAAAGGAGATACTGGAGCTCAAGGTATTCAAGGTAACAATGGCTCTAACGGAATTGATGGAATTGATGGCTTAAATGGCAAAGATGGTATTAAAGGTGACAAAGGCGACGTAGGTCTTAACGGTACGGATGGTACTAATGGAATAGATGGACTTAATGGTAACCAAGGTAAAGATGGTATCAATGGTACTAAAGGTGATCAAGGAGTTGCAGGAGTTGATGGTAAAGATGGTGTTAATGGTTTAGATGGAAGTAACGGCGTTGACGGTTTAAAGGGTAACAAAGGTATTGATGGTGTAAATGGTATTGATGGTGTAAATGGTGTTGACGGTGCTAAAGGTGATCAAGGAGTTAAAGGTGATACTGGTAAAGATGTTGATCCAGGAGTAGTTTCTAATCTCACCGGAAGTATTGCGACTGAATCTTCTAATAGAGTTGCAGGGGATGCTATACTTAATAACAAAGTTAATACTGAAGTGTCTGATCGAATTCAAAGTGATAAACAGCAACAAACAATGATCAACGATCAGATTAAACGTACTGATGGACTTAATAATAAGGTAAACAACTTAGATTCTAGAGTTGGAAGACTAGAAGAAACAAAAACAATGATCCAAGGCGAAGTTAGATTGTTTGACTCTAAACGTGCTTCAATACACATCTTTGATATGTATGACGTTGGTCATGGTAGTAACTTTGCTTATGGTATTAAAGCTTCTCTTAAACTAGGGAAGAGTTACGAAGAACGTTTGTTAGCAAAACAAGAAAGAGAAATAGTAGAGTTGAAGTTATTAGTGAATCACTTGATTAGTTTCTCAAAAGAACCAGCTGAGAAGACTATCATCATAGAGAAGACAATTGTAATTGAGAAACCAGTCGTTGTTAAGAAAGTAACACCTAAGGTTGTTAAGAAGGTAGAAGCACCCAAGATTACAAAAGTTCAACCTATTATGGTTGCAACAATTGTAGAACCTGTTAAAGTTGAACCTACTTGGATTGAGCAAGTGAGAAATTGGTTTAGAGACTCTTTTAATGCTATTCTAGCATGGTTTGAATAAGAAAAAGGAGTTATATGACAATCAAAAAGAAAGCACTAGGTAAGATTACAAAAGTAGAGAAGATTCAACCTAAGAAGAGAAAACTTACTGACGACGAGAAAGCATATAGGAGGCGTTATGTAAGTGAATTTGGAAATGACCTCTTGGAAGGAACAGACTTAGATGACACCTATTATGATCCTGGTGACGACGTAGACATGGCCGTTGAGTAAACAAATCTAGTTAGTTTAGTATAAATAGTAAGAGAGGTGAACTATGCCTAGAACATATGAGAAACAAAAGAAAGAAGTAAAGCGTGCAGATGGAACAGAAGTGATACATAAGGAAGAATCTATCTCTGCAGATGATGAAGACACATTCGAGAACAGAGACGAAACGAAGTTGAACTTTAAAGAAGATGATTGGAGATACTAAATTTCAATACAGAGAGACTAAGAATCTCTTTGACGAACTCTTTCACAAAGGTGAGTTGTGTGAATGCGGTCATCATTTAAGTAGTCATTACAGTCACCTGCATGTTGATGGACCACATACCTGTATATATTGTTTGTGTGTATTTTTTAAACAAATGAGTAACTTAACGTATTTAACTACAAGACCTAATGGAGGTGTATAGTGAATAAGAAACAGTTACTAGTTGATGCCGGGTTCAGTCCGGACATGACAGAAGACTTAGTTAATGATGCTTGGATACGATTACAAAGATTCTTTAAAGCAACAAACGAAGTGAATGACAGACTAGTTACTGATCCTAAAGCTACAGAAGAGAAAATAGTTGATGGACTCAAGAGGTGGGCACAGTGGGAAAAAGAAAAACAAGCAAAACAAGCAAAAGAGATAAAATAGAATCTATTCAAGACTTAGCTGATAGTGTTCAAGCTAAACTTGATCAACATTCTTCTAAGGATGCTGTGGTAGAAAGCAGAGAAAGAAAAGATAGCGAGTACGAAAAAGAAATAACAGCTTTAAACGATTTAATAGAGAAGAACTTAGAAATTAGTCTTTGTCCTCATTGTTATAGCATGACGCATACTATCAACGGTAAGTGTGGTAAGTGTCAAAAGGAAAAGAAATGAAAATTAACATTGGACACATCACGGTTAACGATCAACTGGGATTAGCATTTGGAATAGCTTTAGGTGTGGATGCTCTTAGTATTTTCTTAGGTTTTATCAACATCAGTATTACATTTCCAATTAAAGAACAAGAAGAAGAAAATGATAACTGAACAAATGAAACATTTAATAGGTTATATTTTAATAGGCGTACCAATCTTATACGTAGCGATAGTTGCAATAAGGGTTCTTTGGGAGGTTGTGAAATTACTTTTAACATGTTTGTTTCCAATAGTATTCTTCACGATTATGATTGTAATGGCTGCTATAGGACTATATTTACTTAGATAATAGGAGGCCCAAATGGAGCAAAATGACTTGATTGACTTAAGACGTTACGTACAAAGAAGTACAGATGTTGCATTGCAAAAGTTAGCAGTTGCTTTTAGAAGTTCTATTCAATCAGTAGAGAAGTCAATTGTAGAATTAAAACAAGTTCAAACAGTTCTTACTATTGCTGAGTTTGATACTTTAATAGATAATATTGAAACAGAACTGACAATGTGTAAAGAAGACGATAAGGAAGAAAACAAAATTAAACTAGAGAAAGTTAAAACAGCTTTCGGAAAGTAAATGGATCAGTTAGACTACGCTCTTTATAATGGTTACCCTGTTGAATTAGCAGAACTTGCTGCTGAGTATGTGGATATACTAAATGAACATCCACGTCCACGTAATGACATGACATACGCTCCTTCAGGAATTGTTCAAAGACAACATATAACTCAGGAAATTAATTATGGATTGACGTATAGTAAGAAAGGATTTACTAAAGAAGGAGTATTTGAGTATGCTAGTCATTCAATAAACAATTTTGGATTAATAAAAATAATGAATGAATGGTGGCCTAAGTTAGAACGGTTACAGTTAATGTATAAAGAAAGACAACGATGTCTTGATGAAATGAAAAATAATATAAGAACGAATACAGCAGCGTTTAATTCTAATTGGTTAAGTATATGACAGAAGAATTTAAAATGTGTCCTAAGCGCAGATACGAAACTTTTAGAGATGCGCTTGATAAGATAGAAGAAATTAAAGAGTTTGATCCTGATGTTAACTTAAGAGTTTACAAGTGTCATACGTGTCACAATTACCATTTAACAAGCAAACAATTTAAGGGAAAAGTTGAATAAAATTTGTAATACAGAAACCAATTATGAATATACTAACGTTAATTGCATTGCCATTGTTTCATATAGCAGTTTATAACTCGTTTTGCACGATAACACAGACTTATGATGTTGACGAGGTTGGAATCACTACGGATGTTCATTTAATTCTAATCAAAGATGGAAAAGAAACTGAAATAGATGTAGGTAACGAGAAGGGAGTAGAAGTGACGGTAGAGAAACTTAAATGGGTCTACGAAGTACAAGAAACAAGAGGAGAAAAGACTTTGACAGAAGTAGAATCTTTAGGATGTGAGAAGATATATAAGGAGATAAAATGAGTTTCAATTCGGGAGCACAACCAATGACACCACCGAGCCATATAAATGCTAAGATGGAACCAGAACAACTACCTAGTATTTTTCTTAATGGAGAACCTGTTACATGTGTGACAACATTTGAATTAAAACAACACAGTTATGGGACTACAGAATTAAATTTGAGTCTTTATTTACCCCCGAATGGTAAACTCGAATATAAAGATGGTTCGTATTATATTACAACTAATACACATGTAAGACTATCTAAAGCACAATTACGTAAGTTAATACTAGATAACGTAGATGATAATTTAGAAGCTGTTGAATTAGTAAATGAATTCAAATTGTCAGAACAGGAGTCTAAATGAAAAAGAAACACGTAACAGAAGTAAAGTACCCAAAGCAAGTAAAAGAGTATAAGAAGATCTTTGATGAGTTGTATCAGTTGCACCTAGATAAGAATCGAGAGTACAGTCCAAATAATGTTAAAGCTCTAGGGCAGTTAGGAAATGCATTACGAATTTTTGAGAAAGCAATTAGACTACTTAATTTGTTAGGCTGGGATCCATTTCAAGGTAAACCAACTAAAGAAATAAAAGATCCTAAGTTTGGATCTATAGAAGCAGAACTGACTGACATTGCTAATATTAGTGTTCTAGCGATCATATTAGGAAGAAACAAATGGGGAAAGTAAACAAAAACAAGTTATTTCGTATTAAAAGGAGAGGTGTATGTTATTGTTTGTTGGATTAATAATTGGTTACGGATACGGTTACTGGATTGGGCACAAAAAGGTTATTGAACGTGGATAGAAAATTAGCTAGTATACAAAAAATACTCAACTTAGAACCTATAGAGAAGGCAGATGCTATAGAGAAAGCTACAGTTTTGGGTTGGTCGTTAGTTGTTAAGAAAGGTGAGTTCAAAGTAGGAGATGCTTGTGTATACGTTGAAGTTGATAGTATTCTTCCAGAGAGACCCGAGTTTGAATTCTTAAGAGCTAGACACTTTAGAATTAAGACTGTCAAACTAAGAGGACAAGTGAGTCAAGGAATAGCTTTTCCTTTATCTATTTTACCAGAAGGTCAATATGAAGAGGGTTTAGATGTTACAGACATACTAGGAATAAAAAAATACGAACCTAATATACCCGCACAGTTAGCAGGAACAGTAAAAGGGAACTTTCCAGATTTTATTCCTAAGACAGACGAGACTAGAATACAAAGTGTACCAAAAGTTCTTGAACGACATAAGGATAAAGAGTTCTACGTAACAGAAAAACTTGATGGAACATCACTTACAGTTTATATTAGAGATGATGAACGTGTTAATGGATTTGAAGTAGGTGTGTGCTCTAGAAACACGGAACTCAAAGATACTGAAGGTAATGCTTATTGGGATTTAGTTAAGAAGTTGGACTTACAAAATAAATTAACGTTCTTAGCATCATCGTCTTGGACACACAGAATGAATATTGCTATACAAGGTGAGATGATAGGTAATGGAATACAAAAGAACAAATATAACTTACCTGATCATCAGTTGTTTGTGTTTAACATATTTGATATTGATAAACACGTTTATTTAGATGAAGTTGAGATGAGATACATAGCTCAAGAGTTAGGATTACATGTAGTTCCTATTATTGATAGAGTGTTTGTTCTTAATCATACTGTAGATCAATTAGTTGAGTATTCAAAAGGAATAAGTCATCTCTACAAACATGTACAAAGAGAAGGCGTGATCTTTAGACCCTTGAGAGAAGAAAAAGATGAAGAGTTAGGTCGATTGAGTTTTAAAGTAATCAATCCGGATTTTCTGTTAAAGTACGACGAATGAACAAAATACTTTGTCTTGAATGCGGTGGAAGAGGTTATTTTAGTTATTCTGATCATGAGTTTGATTGGTGTAGTTGTGAAGGAAAAGGTTACAAAATGATAGGAAATCTTGAATATATTAAGATGATAGAAATGAAAGAACCAATAGTTGAGTATGATAGTTATGTACACGATCAAATGTTAGAATTATGAATGAACTAATAGATAAACAAACAAATAAACAAGTTAATTTAAAGTTTCTCTACTCTCAAAGAGTACGAAGAACTATTTATTGGTTTTATGAAAGTGAAATGTTTTGTACATTTAAAGAGTTAGAGGGTTGCCAATTTACTATCGACAACCGTAAAGTGATATGTGTAGCTGCTTACAAATTGATTACTAAAAATGTTGTACAGTTTACTTTTGTAGAATTTGATCCTAAGCGTTGGCCTTTGCAGATACAAACAAGAGATTTTAATTGTAAATGTAAAAAGAAATGGTATCAAATCTTTGTTTGGGATAAAGAATTACATAGGAATATTTATGGTAATGCCTAGTAAAGATGAATCGCCTGTACCTTTATTTGATGATTTACTGAGAATACAAGATAGACTAAATAGCATGCAATATAGTTTAGATCAAATAGGAACTGAATTACAGAGGTTAAATGCAGAAACAGAACAACTACTTAGAATAGCTTGGAAAATAGCGTCTACAGGTAATAAGAATAGGGTTTATGAAACAAATAATTCACCCGCTCATACAGTAGTTCTTTTTCTTAAAAATATAATTAGTTTTGAAGGAATGCTGAAAGTATTAGCAGATGAGCATAGTTATACCAATTTTGAACTTATAAAAGTGGCTGAGAAGCTTAATGAGTATTTACCTAAAGAGAAACGCGTATGAAGGGCGACTTTAGAACTGTAACATCAAAAGCTAAAGTAAGAAAGGGCACATTCACAGATGTTGCTACTGGAATGATATATCCTTTGAATTGGGCAGGACATTGGGGAAACAGTAAAAGAAATGGAGTACTGATTCCTTGGAAAGATGTGCCTAGAATAGATTTAGAAATTGATAAAATATATAGAGTCACTTTTGATTATAAAGATAAGACGGGAGCATTTAACGATCATCACGTAGATGAATATGTTGTACTAGTTGGTATTAGTGGAGCAGAAGATCCTGGAGATAGACGAAAGTATTGTAGGTTTGTAACATTTGAATCTGTTTCTAACTTTGAAGTATTGAAGTACAAAAAGGAAAGTGGATGTTAACTATTCAATGTCCAAAATGCAAAGGTGAATGTTACAATATACAACCTTTTCATAATATTTTTTATACATGTTTAAAAGATAGAGAATGTACTGAGTGTGAAGGTGTTGGAATTTTACATATAGGAAACCTAGAGTACATTCAGAGATTGGAGAAAGGAGAGACCTTGATAGAGTTAGAGAATGGTATGCAAAAATGGAAAGTAAAATTAGGAGTACGAAAATGTTTACGTGGTTAAAGAATATCAAATGGCCAATAGTAATTGATTCAAACTTGTTATTAGGATTTATTTCAGGTTTTAGTTTAGCTACAGTAATGTACATAGTTGGAACAGTAATGTTCTTAGTTTG